>Ga0308005_10000607_pt1 | contig 12939 bp, 7 predicted proteins | sample Neamet67_FD_203142 | JGI IMG/M metagenome (GOLD analysis project Ga0308005, IMG submission 203142) | Marine microbial communities from water near the shore, Antarctic Ocean - #67 | ecosystem: Environmental > Aquatic > Marine > Unclassified | place: Southern Ocean | collected 2014-06-07 | reverse complement strand
CAAGGGTGGCAATGCGGCGAGGCTCGATTAAAAGTATTTTTTGCTGGGCCAACCACGGAGCTTGTAGTATCGCCAAGGGTACGCGGGTGGTTTTACCCGCGCCTGGAGGCGCAATAAGCACCACTTCATGATGAGTTTTTAGTGCGTCACATAGGGCTGGCAGCACCTCTTCGATGGGCAGTGAGGGGGGCGCTTGGGGCATCACTAGAACGCTTTAAAGGTGAAGGTGGTAGGTGATCCAGAGATGCCGTCTATGGTGAATAGATTATCATTAATGAACTTGCCTACATTTTCTTCTGCGAGAATGTATCGCTTCATTGGTAAGTCAAAATCGGCACTGGTGGAATGTAATTCTAAAGCAATTTCACGTTCATATATGGCATCAGCCACCTCGTAGGTTTTGCCAAGATTGCAACGAGTTTGAGCAAATACACAGGTCATACTGTTTCCTAAATAAATCAAATTATAGTTTGAGTCAGGCTTAAGTCAGGTTCAGATTAAGGAATTGCGAGGGAGTTTATCGGTGCTAGAGCATAAACCCGACTAGATGAACTATATTGTCGACTTACCTTAAAGAAAGATAGCTCTTGGCGCAACTGATTCCTGTGAATATGAAGCACTTGGCTTGCGTGCTTTGAGTCAAGTTGGCCTTATCCAAAAGTCCTTTTTGTGTAGCAATAAAATACGTTAAAGCTCACTTCAAAAAGCTAATTTCAAGAATATAATATTTCAATAAAATAAAAAATTCCCACGAGGAAATTTATCTGCTACGCTGTCAAATAATTCCTAAAAAGAACATTTTATTCGTTTTATCAATATCGGTTATTCTTCTAATTCCAGAAACTAAGCAAGCCCTTAAGCAAGCCCTTAAGCAAAACCATAAGGAAATTCTAATGATCACTACAGCCGAAAAATTCTTAGCTGACAATAAAATTAAGTTTGTTCTAGCTCAGTTTGTCGATATTCATGGCGTTGCAAAAACTAAATCAGTGCCAGCTGCAAACCTAGTAGACGTGGCAACCAAAGGTGCAGGATTTGCTGGGTTTGCTGTTAATGGATTAGGCATGGAGCCTCATGGGCCAGATTTTATGGCTAGAGGAGACTTAGACACCCTGTCTATTGTGCCTTGGCAGCCTGGTTATGCGCGCATAGTTTGTGATGGTTATGTGAACGATAAGCCTTATGCGTATGACAGCAGGGTAGTGTTAAAGAAACAGGTGGAACGTTTACGTCAGAGAAAATGGACTTTAAATACCGGCCTAGAGCCAGAGTTCTCTTTGTTTTCTCGCACTGATGATAACAGCGTTGCCTTGGTGGATAAATCCGACACATTGGACAAACCGTGTTATGACTATAAGGGTTTGTCTCGTTCAAGGAAGTATTTAGAAACCTTAGTCGGCGCATTACAGGAGGTCGATTTTGATGTGTATCAAATCGACCATGAAGATGCTAATGGTCAGTTTGAAATAAACTATACTTATAGCGATGCGTTGACCTCTGCCGACCGTTTTACATTTGTGCGGATGGCCGCTGGAGAAATTGCCCACGACATGGGGATGGTCTGTTCTTTCATGCCTAAACCAATTGCAGATCGTGCCGGTAATGGCATGCACTTCCACCTATCTATTACAGACCCCGAAGGCAATAATCTTTTTTGCGATGATAAGGATCCTAGTGGTATGGGTTTATCTACTATGGCGTATCACTTTATGGCAGGGCTGTTACACCATGCCAAAGCCCTGTGTGCATTGTCTGCACCTACTGTGAATTCATACAAGCGATTAGTGGTAGGAGGTTCTGCATCTGGAGCAACATGGGCTCCTGCATACATTTGTTATGGCGACAATAATCGCTCTGCCATGGTACGCATCCCTTATGGGCGTCTGGAGTATCGCCTACCAGACTCTTCATGCAATCCGTATTTAGTTCACGCAGCCATCATTGCAGCAGGCTTGGATGGAATTGACCGTAAGCTAGATCCAGGAACTGCCCAAAACATTAACCTATATAGCTTATCTACCGAGCAACGTATTGCAGCAGGAATTGAGTTACTACCTCAAAATTTAGGTGAGGCGGTCGACGCACTAGAAGCAGACACCCAGCTTATTGAATTAATAGGTGAGGAAATCTGTGGCGAATTTATCAAGCTTAAACGTGATGAATGGATAGAATATTGCCGCTACGTGACGGAGTGGGAGCGTAAGCGTTATCTCGAATTATTTTAAGCCATACAAAACCATCACCACCCAACAAAAAGGAACACACCTATGTGCGGAATTGTAGGCCTCTACTTAAAAAACCGAAGTTTAGAAAGTCAAATCGGGAGTCTGTTTTCTCCTATGCTGGAGGCCATGACGGGGCGCGGCCCGGACAGTGCTGGTTTTGCCATTTATGGCGATCAAGTTCCAGATGGGTACACCAAGCTCACATTACGCCACCATGATCTTGCATATGATTGGGACGCATTGGCCCACCGCGCTCAAGCCCAGCTAGCGGTGCCAGTTGAGTTTGTTCGTAACCACCACGTGGCGGTGTTTAAAATCGCTGCTGACGCACAAACCTCCAGTGCGTACTTCTCAACCCATGCGCCCGAGGTTGTACTATTAAGCGCGGGTCAATCCATAGAAATCCTGAAGGCCGTTGGCCTGCCTGCGGAGATTAGTTCAGACTTTAATCTTACAAGTATGAAAGGTAGTCACATCATTGGCCATACCCGCATGGCTACAGAGTCTGCGGTTACGTTAGAAGGTTCGCATCCCTTTTCTACGGGTCAAGATTTGTGTTTGGTGCATAACGGTTCTTTTTCAAATCATAATCGTCTCCGCACCGAACTTGCCTATCACGGTTACCACATGAAAACCGAAAACGACACCGAAGTGGCCGCTGGTTACCTTACTTGGCGCATGGACCAAGGCGATACTCTTGATGAATCTTTGCAACATGCACTGAAGGACCTCGATGGTTTCTATACCTTAGCCATAGGCACTCATGATGGTTTTGCAGTAATCCGTGATCCCATAGCTTGTAAGCCAGCGGTGTTAGCAGAGACCGACGATTATGTTGCCATGGCCTCTGAATACCAAGCATTAACCAGCTTACCAAATATAGACCAAGCCCGTATTTGGGAGCCAGAACCAGCAACCATATATTCATGGCAGCGCGACAGTCACTAACACACATAAAATAGTTAGTTCTATTGGAGATAACATGCAATCAATTAACCTAGCAGAACATACAGTGCGAGAGCTAAATCAGCTTTTACACGACCAATCTAAAGACTTGGTAGAAGACCAATGGGAAGTTAGTGAAACCAGTGGCCAGCACAATATTGCCTGCGGTCTCAATCAAAAACTTAATGTTGGTATTAAAGGCCACGTCGGCTACTTTTGTGCTGGTATGAATCAACATGCCCATGTCACTGTGCACGGTAATGCTGGTCAGGGTGTGGCAGAAAATATGATGTCTGGCACTGTACATATTAAAGGCGATGCCTCTTCTGCGGCAGGTGCTACTTCCCATGGTGGACTGCTAGTGGTCGATGGCAACACCGGTGCACGTTGTGGCATTTCGATGAAAGGTAGTGAAATAGTAGTAAAGGGCAATGTAGGCCACATGAGCTGTTTCATGGCTCAGGCCGGAACCCTAGTTGTGTGTGGCGATGCAGGTGAAGCCTTAGGCGACTCACTCTACGAAACGGTTATATTTGTTAAGGGTGAAGTGCAGTCTTTAGGGGCCGATTGTGTCGAAAAACCAGTCACAGATAAGCACCTCAAACAACTTAAAAAACTATTAGATCGCGCAGGTGCCGAAGAAGACCCCACGCACTTCAAACGCTACGGCTCCGCACGCCAGCTATATAACTTTAAAGTTGACAACGCTTATTAGGAATCATCCCCATGAACAATGATCACCCTCAAGATAATTTACGAGAATCGGCCACCTTTGACCGCGTTACCATGGCAGAAATTCGTCGCGCAGCAGAAACTGGAATATATGACATTCGTGGTTTTGGTGCCAAACGCAAGCTTCCACATTTTGACGACCTACTGTTTCTAGGAGCTAGCATGTCACGCTACCCCCTAGAAGGTTATCGTGAAGCCTGCGAAACTAAAGTGGTGTTAGGTACACGATTTGCTAAAAAACCCATCATTATCGACACCCCAGTAACCATTGCAGGTATGAGTTTCGGTGCTTTATCTGCTAATGCTAAAGAGGCGTTAGGCCGTGGAGCTTCTGCGGTAGGAACCTCCACTACCACCGGTGATGGCGGTATGACCCCAGAAGAGCGAGGTCAATCCGACAAGCTTGTGTATCAATACTTACCCTCTCGTTATGGCATGAACCCAGATGACCTGCGTAAAGCCGATGCCATTGAAATCGTATTAGGCCAGGGTGCCAAACCTGGTGGCGGTGGTATGTTACTAGGCCAAAAAATCACTGACCGTGTGGCTGGTATGCGCACGTTACCCAAGGGTGTGGATCAACGTTCTGCATGTCGTCATCCCGATTGGACTGGGCCTGATGACCTAGCCATCAAAATTCAAGAGCTAAGGGAAATTACTGACTGGCAAATCCCAATTTATATCAAAATAGGCGCAACGCGGACCTACTACGACGTTAAGTTGGCAGTCAAAGCTGGAGCCGATGTAGTGGTGGTAGACGGTATGCAAGGAGGTACCGCTGCAACCCAAGAAGTGTTCATCGAACACGTTGGCATACCCACCTTGGCGGCAATTCCGCAAGCAGTGCAGGCCTTACAAGACATGGGCATGCATCGTAAAGTTCAGCTTATCGTCTCTGGCGGCATTCGTAATGGCGCAGACGTAGCCAAATGTATGGCTTTAGGTGCTGATGCTGTTGCAATTGGCACTGCGGCCCTTGTGGCCTTAGGCTGTAACGACCCGAAATATAATGAAGAGTATAAAGAGCTAGGTTCCGCCGCAGGCTTCTATGACGACTACCATGAAGGTAAAGATCCAGCTGGCATCTCCACTCAAGACCCAGGACTAGCACAACGCTTGAACCCTATTGATGGCGGACGTAAGTTAGCTAATTATATTCGTGTACTCACTTTAGAAGCACAAACCATTGCGCGTGCCTGTGGAAAGAGTAATTTAAATAACTTAGAACCTGAAGACTTGGTGGCTGTAACCATAGAGTCGGCTGCAATGGCGAAAGTCCCCCTTGCAGGTACCAATTGGATTCCAGGACAGTCATATTAACGAAGATAACAACGTGCCAGATCAAGGCACTACTGACTACTGTAATTTATAAACGATAACAACTTCACAGGCACACTGTGGAGTTGTTCAGGGCCATGAGGAATGTTGCCTTCAAAGGCTAAACTATCTCCCACCTCTAAGCGATAGATATGATTGCCATGGCGGTAAGTCAGTGAGCCTTCAAGTATGTATACAAACTCCTCTCCTGGATGGGAAAAGGACGGGAACACTTCCGCAAGATCATCCATAGTCACCAAAAATGGTTCAAAATTGCGCGTGCCGCCGCGCTGATAATTCAGCAGACGATACTCGTGTCCCTTATCCGTACCCCGCCTAACAACCTCTAAGCCTTCGCCAGATTTAGTAAAGTGCGCATCGCCTTCTGCTCGGTTATAGTTGTTCAATAGTTGAGATATTGGTATGCCTATGGCATCACATAAACGATTAAGTGAATCTAAACTAGGTGAAACTTGCGCATTTTCAATTTTACTGATCATGCCCTGACTAATACCAGACATCTGGCCCACATCGACAATTTTTAAATCCGCCGCCTTGCGTGCTGATTTAATGGTAAGGCCGATAAATTCGTCTAAGCCAAATTTTTTATTCATAGGTATACGTCTCTAGCATAGTATTGGCATCGGTGTTGATTGAGTAACTTCAGTTTACCCTATGTGTACACCAGAATGTATTGCTCAAACCCCTACATCGACAATTGGCATGGCCTGAATCGCTCAATTTAGAGCAATTTTTAGCTAATTAATTGGCCTGCTCCACAGTCTCCGCTCAGGTTTTTACTGGCAATGAAGTTGCACGACAAAATCCAGGCATACTGTGGCTTTTTAACACGCTGCCTTGGTGGTATATAAGCGTTTGGGCTACAGTGTCATGTAGACAATGCTATAGCGCCTGGCCAATGCTGCCCCCACTGGATGCAGAGCAAGGTATCACCACAGGTTTGTCGCAAGCTTTTAAACAACAAATGCGTGGTGGAAAAAGTGGTAAAAATGTAAAAGTGGCAATGCGGTGAGACTCGATTAAAAGTATTTTTTGCTGGGCCAACCACGGAGCTTGTAGTATCGCCAAGGGTACACGGGTGGTTTTACCCGCGCCTGGAGGCGCAATAAGCACCACTTCATGATGAGTTTTTAGTGCGTCACATAGGGCTGGCAGCACCTCTTCGATGGGCAGTGAGGGGGGCGCTTGGGGCATCACTAGAACGCTTTAAAGGTGAAGGTGGTAGGTGATCCAGAGATGCCGTCTATGGTGAATAGATTATCATTAATGAACTTGCCTACATTTTCTTCTGCGAGAATGTATCGCTTCATTGGTAAGTCAAAATCGGCACTGGTGGAATGTAATTCTAAAGCAATTTCACGTTCATATATGGCATCAGCCACCTCGTAGGTTTTGCCAAGATTGCAACGAGTTTGAGCAAATACACAGGTCATACTGTTTCCTAAATAAATCAAATTATAGTTTGAGTCAGGCTTAAGTCAGGTTCAGATTAAGGAATTGCGAGGGAGTTTATCGGTGCTAGAGCATAAACCCGACTAGATGAACTATATTGTCGACTTACCTTAAAGAAAGATAGCTCTTGGCGCAACTGATTCCTGTGAATATGAAGCACTTGGCTTGCGTGCTTTGAGTCAAGTTGGCCTTATCCAAAAGTCCTTTTTGTGTAGCAATAAAATACGTTAAAGCTCACTTCAAAAAGCTAATTTCAAGAATATAATATTTCAATAAAATAAAAAATTCCCACGAGGAAATTTATCTGCTACGCTGTCAAATAATTCCTAAAAAGAACATTTTATTCGTTTTATCAATATCGGTTATTCTTCTAATTCCAGAAACTAAGCAAGCCCTTAAGCAAGCCCTTAAGCAAAACCATAAGGAAATTCTAATGATCACTACAGCCGAAAAATTCTTAGCTGACAATAAAATTAAGTTTGTTCTAGCTCAGTTTGTCGATATTCATGGCGTTGCAAAAACTAAATCAGTGCCAGCTGCAAACCTAGTAGACGTGGCAACCAAAGGTGCAGGATTTGCTGGGTTTGCTGTTAATGGATTAGGCATGGAGCCTCATGGGCCAGATTTTATGGCTAGAGGAGACTTAGACACCCTGTCTATTGTGCCTTGGCAGCCTGGTTATGCGCGCATAGTTTGTGATGGTTATGTGAACGATAAGCCTTATGCGTATGACAGCAGGGTAGTGTTAAAGAAACAGGTGGAACGTTTACGTCAGAGAAAATGGACTTTAAATACCGGCCTAGAGCCAGAGTTCTCTTTGTTTTCTCGCACTGATGATAACAGCGTTGCCTTGGTGGATAAATCCGACACATTGGACAAACCGTGTTATGACTATAAGGGTTTGTCTCGTTCAAGGAAGTATTTAGAAACCTTAGTCGGCGCATTACAGGAGGTCGATTTTGATGTGTATCAAATCGACCATGAAGATGCTAATGGTCAGTTTGAAATAAACTATACTTATAGCGATGCGTTGACCTCTGCCGACCGTTTTACATTTGTGCGGATGGCCGCTGGAGAAATTGCCCACGACATGGGGATGGTCTGTTCTTTCATGCCTAAACCAATTGCAGATCGTGCCGGTAATGGCATGCACTTCCACCTATCTATTACAGACCCCGAAGGCAATAATCTTTTTTGCGATGATAAGGATCCTAGTGGTATGGGTTTATCTACTATGGCGTATCACTTTATGGCAGGGCTGTTACACCATGCCAAAGCCCTGTGTGCATTGTCTGCACCTACTGTGAATTCATACAAGCGATTAGTGGTAGGAGGTTCTGCATCTGGAGCAACATGGGCTCCTGCATACATTTGTTATGGCGACAATAATCGCTCTGCCATGGTACGCATCCCTTATGGGCGTCTGGAGTATCGCCTACCAGACTCTTCATGCAATCCGTATTTAGTTCACGCAGCCATCATTGCAGCAGGCTTGGATGGAATTGACCGTAAGCTAGATCCAGGAACTGCCCAAAACATTAACCTATATAGCTTATCTACCGAGCAACGTATTGCAGCAGGAATTGAGTTACTACCTCAAAATTTAGGTGAGGCGGTCGACGCACTAGAAGCAGACACCCAGCTTATTGAATTAATAGGTGAGGAAATCTGTGGCGAATTTATCAAGCTTAAACGTGATGAATGGATAGAATATTGCCGCTACGTGACGGAGTGGGAGCGTAAGCGTTATCTCGAATTATTTTAAGCCATACAAAACCATCACCACCCAACAAAAAGGAACACACCTATGTGCGGAATTGTAGGCCTCTACTTAAAAAACCGAAGTTTAGAAAGTCAAATCGGGAGTCTGTTTTCTCCTATGCTGGAGGCCATGACGGGGCGCGGCCCGGACAGTGCTGGTTTTGCCATTTATGGCGATCAAGTTCCAGATGGGTACACCAAGCTCACATTACGCCACCATGATCTTGCATATGATTGGGACGCATTGGCCCACCGCGCTCAAGCCCAGCTAGCGGTGCCAGTTGAGTTTGTTCGTAACCACCACGTGGCGGTGTTTAAAATCGCTGCTGACGCACAAACCTCCAGTGCGTACTTCTCAACCCATGCGCCCGAGGTTGTACTATTAAGCGCGGGTCAATCCATAGAAATCCTGAAGGCCGTTGGCCTGCCTGCGGAGATTAGTTCAGACTTTAATCTTACAAGTATGAAAGGTAGTCACATCATTGGCCATACCCGCATGGCTACAGAGTCTGCGGTTACGTTAGAAGGTTCGCATCCCTTTTCTACGGGTCAAGATTTGTGTTTGGTGCATAACGGTTCTTTTTCAAATCATAATCGTCTCCGCACCGAACTTGCCTATCACGGTTACCACATGAAAACCGAAAACGACACCGAAGTGGCCGCTGGTTACCTTACTTGGCGCATGGACCAAGGCGATACTCTTGATGAATCTTTGCAACATGCACTGAAGGACCTCGATGGTTTCTATACCTTAGCCATAGGCACTCATGATGGTTTTGCAGTAATCCGTGATCCCATAGCTTGTAAGCCAGCGGTGTTAGCAGAGACCGACGATTATGTTGCCATGGCCTCTGAATACCAAGCATTAACCAGCTTACCAAATATAGACCAAGCCCGTATTTGGGAGCCAGAACCAGCAACCATATATTCATGGCAGCGCGACAGTCACTAACACACATAAAATAGTTAGTTCTATTGGAGATAACATGCAATCAATTAACCTAGCAGAACATACAGTGCGAGAGCTAAATCAGCTTTTACACGACCAATCTAAAGACTTGGTAGAAGACCAATGGGAAGTTAGTGAAACCAGTGGCCAGCACAATATTGCCTGCGGTCTCAATCAAAAACTTAATGTTGGTATTAAAGGCCACGTCGGCTACTTTTGTGCTGGTATGAATCAACATGCCCATGTCACTGTGCACGGTAATGCTGGTCAGGGTGTGGCAGAAAATATGATGTCTGGCACTGTACATATTAAAGGCGATGCCTCTTCTGCGGCAGGTGCTACTTCCCATGGTGGACTGCTAGTGGTCGATGGCAACACCGGTGCACGTTGTGGCATTTCGATGAAAGGTAGTGAAATAGTAGTAAAGGGCAATGTAGGCCACATGAGCTGTTTCATGGCTCAGGCCGGAACCCTAGTTGTGTGTGGCGATGCAGGTGAAGCCTTAGGCGACTCACTCTACGAAACGGTTATATTTGTTAAGGGTGAAGTGCAGTCTTTAGGGGCCGATTGTGTCGAAAAACCAGTCACAGATAAGCACCTCAAACAACTTAAAAAACTATTAGATCGCGCAGGTGCCGAAGAAGACCCCACGCACTTCAAACGCTACGGCTCCGCACGCCAGCTATATAACTTTAAAGTTGACAACGCTTATTAGGAATCATCCCCATGAACAATGATCACCCTCAAGATAATTTACGAGAATCGGCCACCTTTGACCGCGTTACCATGGCAGAAATTCGTCGCGCAGCAGAAACTGGAATATATGACATTCGTGGTTTTGGTGCCAAACGCAAGCTTCCACATTTTGACGACCTACTGTTTCTAGGAGCTAGCATGTCACGCTACCCCCTAGAAGGTTATCGTGAAGCCTGCGAAACTAAAGTGGTGTTAGGTACACGATTTGCTAAAAAACCCATCATTATCGACACCCCAGTAACCATTGCAGGTATGAGTTTCGGTGCTTTATCTGCTAATGCTAAAGAGGCGTTAGGCCGTGGAGCTTCTGCGGTAGGAACCTCCACTACCACCGGTGATGGCGGTATGACCCCAGAAGAGCGAGGTCAATCCGACAAGCTTGTGTATCAATACTTACCCTCTCGTTATGGCATGAACCCAGATGACCTGCGTAAAGCCGATGCCATTGAAATCGTATTAGGCCAGGGTGCCAAACCTGGTGGCGGTGGTATGTTACTAGGCCAAAAAATCACTGACCGTGTGGCTGGTATGCGCACGTTACCCAAGGGTGTGGATCAACGTTCTGCATGTCGTCATCCCGATTGGACTGGGCCTGATGACCTAGCCATCAAAATTCAAGAGCTAAGGGAAATTACTGACTGGCAAATCCCAATTTATATCAAAATAGGCGCAACGCGGACCTACTACGACGTTAAGTTGGCAGTCAAAGCTGGAGCCGATGTAGTGGTGGTAGACGGTATGCAAGGAGGTACCGCTGCAACCCAAGAAGTGTTCATCGAACACGTTGGCATACCCACCTTGGCGGCAATTCCGCAAGCAGTGCAGGCCTTACAAGACATGGGCATGCATCGTAAAGTTCAGCTTATCGTCTCTGGCGGCATTCGTAATGGCGCAGACGTAGCCAAATGTATGGCTTTAGGTGCTGATGCTGTTGCAATTGGCACTGCGGCCCTTGTGGCCTTAGGCTGTAACGACCCGAAATATAATGAAGAGTATAAAGAGCTAGGTTCCGCCGCAGGCTTCTATGACGACTACCATGAAGGTAAAGATCCAGCTGGCATCTCCACTCAAGACCCAGGACTAGCACAACGCTTGAACCCTATTGATGGCGGACGTAAGTTAGCTAATTATATTCGTGTACTCACTTTAGAAGCACAAACCATTGCGCGTGCCTGTGGAAAGAGTAATTTAAATAACTTAGAACCTGAAGACTTGGTGGCTGTAACCATAGAGTCGGCTGCAATGGCGAAAGTCCCCCTTGCAGGTACCAATTGGATTCCAGGACAGTCATATTAACGAAGATAACAACGTGCCAGATCAAGGCACTACTGACTACTGTAATTTATAAACGATAACAACTTCACAGGCACACTGTGGAGTTGTTCAGGGCCATGAGGAATGTTGCCTTCAAAGGCTAAACTATCTCCCACCTCTAAGCGATAGATATGATTGCCATGGCGGTAAGTCAGTGAGCCTTCAAGTATGTATACAAACTCCTCTCCTGGATGGGAAAAGGACGGGAACACTTCCGCAAGATCATCCATAGTCACCAAAAATGGTTCAAAATTGCGCGTGCCGCCGCGCTGATAATTCAGCAGACGATACTCGTGTCCCTTATCCGTACCCCGCCTAACAACCTCTAAGCCTTCGCCAGATTTAGTAAAGTGCGCATCGCCTTCTGCTCGGTTATAGTTGTTCAATAGTTGAGATATTGGTATGCCTATGGCATCACATAAACGATTAAGTGAATCTAAACTAGGTGAAACTTGCGCATTTTCAATTTTACTGATCATGCCCTGACTAATACCAGACATCTGGCCCACATCGACAATTTTTAAATCCGCCGCCTTGCGTGCTGATTTAATGGTAAGGCCGATAAATTCGTCTAAGCCAAATTTTTTATTCATAGGTATACGTCTCTAGCATAGTATTGGCATCGGTGTTGATTGAGTAACTTCAGTTTACCCTATGTGTACACCAGAATGTATTGCTCAAACCCCTACATCGACAATTGGCATGGCCTGAATCGCTCAATTTAGAGCAATTTTTAGCTAATTAATTGGCCTGCTCCACAGTCTCCGCTCAGGTTTTTACTGGCAATGAAGTTGCACGACAAAATCCAGGCATACTGTGGCTTTTTAACACGCTGCCTTGGTGGTATATAAGCGTTTGGGCTACAGTGTCATGTAGACAATGCTATAGCGCCTGGCCAATGCTGCCCCCACTGGATGCAGAGCAAGGTATCACCACAGGTTTGTCGCAAGCTTTTAAACAACAAATGCGTGGTGGAAAAAGTGGTAAAAATGTAAAAGTGGCAATGCGGTGAGACTCGATTAAAAGTATTTTTTGCTGGGCCAACCACGGAGCTTGTAGTATCGCCAAGGGTACACGGGTGGTTTTACCCGCGCCTGGAGGCGCAATAAGCACCACTTCATGATGAGTTTTTAGTGCGTCACATAGCGCTGGCAGCACCTCTTCTATGGGCAGTGAGGTGGGCGCTTGGGGCATAACTAAAAGGCTTTAAAGGTGAGGGTCGTTAGTGATCGCGAAATACCTTCAATGGTGAGTAAGTGATCATTTATATATTTGCCTACATCTTCTTCAGAGGGGATGTACAGCTTCATCAATAAATCGTAATCACCACTGGTAGAGTATAGCTCAGAGGCAATTTCCCGTTCATAAATAGCATCGGCTACGGCATAGGTTTTACCTGGGTTACAACGAATTTGTACAAATACACAGGCCATAATGCTTCCTTAATAAACTGACATCAGTGACTGC
>Ga0308005_10000606_pt1 | contig 12953 bp, 6 predicted proteins | sample Neamet67_FD_203142 | JGI IMG/M metagenome (GOLD analysis project Ga0308005, IMG submission 203142) | Marine microbial communities from water near the shore, Antarctic Ocean - #67 | ecosystem: Environmental > Aquatic > Marine > Unclassified | place: Southern Ocean | collected 2014-06-07 | reverse complement strand
AAACCACCCCCAGCAGGAAGCACTTCCGACATTTGGGTCAAAATCTCCTCGAGAATAAACTCACCCTCCACCCGTCGTCCGTCCGAAAGATGGATTGGAACGAAAAGAGAACCCGCCTGTCGGGCCTCCTTCAATCGAGACAAAAGCATTGTCTTACCATAACCCGCACGAGGGGCACGAAGCGACATCAACTGGCCATCGCCACTATCGAGGAGCTTCGAAAGATTTTCAAATTGATCTTGGTGAACGGTCTCGACAAGAGGACCGCGGGGAGCCCCAAAAGACTCAAAAGTGGAACCGAAAGGATTAGGCATCTCAAAAACTTAATGTTTCAGCAGTATGTTTAAACCACCGACAAGACAACGACAAGGATAGAGCTGAATGTTTATCATTTACCGTCCTTAGAGTCAGGACCGGAAGCCGGGGAAGTGATATCATTAAAAATATCCTCAAATCCCAGTCTCTTGTCATTTTCTCCTCCCGGTAGAGAGTCAGTAAGTCCAGTCACCTGCTTAAAATTATCCAAAGGAGAAGCTACCGTCCCGCCAAGTGTGACATCGACGTAAGCATAACCGTTAAGTCGATTCTTGAAACCCGGATGAATCTTCAGGATGGGATCTCCATTGATGAATCCAAGCGAGATCCAAAGGCGGAGCTGCCCTCGCAATTCGCCGTGTTTGGAAGCAATCACGTTTCCGTCTACCCGGAAGTTCTTATTAGCGACCTTAAAATCCTTGATCCCTGCAGCCTCCGGCGTCCATTGATAAGTCCCTGAAATCCCGGAATCGAAGTAAAAGGCACCCGTGCCATCATCTCCAAAAAGCTCTTCCAGATCTGATAGAAATGCGAAGCGCTTCAACTCCACATAATTGCCTTTAAAAGGAATCACGATGCTGCTGAGTTGTTGTTTTCCCAATTCAAGACTGACCACCCCCTCTTCGATACTTCGGATCATCCCTGGAAACATGGGCCCTAGAGAATTCCCCAGAATCCCCTCGAATGGAAACCCGTTCGAAACAATTTTGAGCCGAGCTTTTGCACCTTCTTCGAGCGGAATCTTCCCTGAAAGAACCATCACAGAACTCGTTAATTGATTCTCGCTTTGGGGACCCTGAAGGCGAAGTGAAACCAAATCAATCTCGCCTACAGGAAACATCAAGAGAGCGTTCTCAATCGGAAATCGATTCCAGCCCGCCAAACTCAAGTCACCACCTCCTACTGTCAGACGATAGCCTTCACCATTTAAATACCTAAGGCTTGTTTCTGCCTTTCGGATGGTCGTTGAGCTTCCTTTTCCAAAGCTCACATCCAGAGCATCGCAATAGTAGCGCTGGAAATCGAAGGGAAACTCATCGGGTCCTATTGACTTCGCAGAACTCCATTTCTCCGTAGGCGCTTGAAGCTCCAGCGTTCCTTTTCTTCCACCAACCTGCTGCCCTCCCAGCTTCGCTCCCACGAAACTCGATGTTCGCATATCACCCGAAATCAACCTAAGGGTCAATTGGTCCAAGAACGAATCATTCCCCCAATCGAACTCCGCCCTGGTGGCGCTCACACTGCCTGGCGTAATGCGAGGACCATGGATATTGACTTCAGCTCCAGTCCATTCTTTGGCCTTGGCTTCCAGTTGCTCGGCATAGGACCCACTATTGAATCGTGCGACGATGAAAATCGCCACCATCAGGAGGACAAGAAAGAAACCCAATAGGATCGATGCCCTCAGCACCAACGATTTTCTCTCCTTCTCAGGGGCCGCCTTTTCCTTCTGTTCAGATCTCCGCCTCCTTTTACGGACTTTACGCGCCACTGAACCATCGTCCCGGGTCACAACTTCCCCGTCTTCATCCTTCTTTCTCTCTCCATCACGGAGAGTCTTCATGATCTCATCGAGCGAGTAATTCCCCGAGTTTTGCCCCTCTGGAAGATTACCGGAGGGCTGGTCTAGAGGCTCGCTTGAGGAAGGTTCGGAAGGCTTACCTGAGGGCAGAGGCGGGACTTGGCTCATTAACGATTACGGTATGGTTTGCCGGAAGGGTCCTGAAGCTCAACTTGCACCATGATCATCAGGTTTGTCTTCACTGTGGAAAGCCCTTCTGAACGGAAATAACGTCCAACGAAAGGAAGATTCTTTAAAATCGGGGTTCCATCTTCGAATTTCTGCACCGTCTCACGGACTTGTCCACCGATGATGATAGTGCTGCCATCTAAGATGGTCACGGTAGTGTTGGCCTCAATATTCCGGATCAGTGGTTTGAGAATCGCATTGGGAGTAATTTCCCCCACGCTTGAAGTCGTGGTAAAGGTATTCGCCCCTGCATTCCCGATATTCGCAAGATTGACCCCCAACGAACTACTTTGCCCCGTGATCGGAGTTCCAAAGTTCACAAAACCAAGGAAATCTCTCACCCGCGGCTTTAATGAGACTTCGATATAACGACGATCTGCGCTCACCGTTGGAACGACTTCGAGAATCACTCCGAGTTCAGTGGTTAGGAAACTCGTGGGTGTTGCCGGGGTCACGATGGTAGGAGCACTAGCACTCCCCGATTCTCCCGTGATCGGGTCAATAAAGCTTGATCCGCCAACGGAATTCGGCAGTTCGGGGGGTTCATATTCATCAGGATAGATAAACTCTTGAACTGATTTGATCATAGCATTCTGACCAGAGCGGGTCACCACCGATGGCTGGGTCATAAGATCCACTCCCTTTTTCTGGTCGAATCCCCGGAGCATAATTTCATGGAGCGAACCATCGATGATTCCTCGCACCGCAATCGCTCCCGGAGCACGATCCTCACCGGAACCGCCCGGTGGGGGGATAATCAAGCTAGAAGTATTACCGAGCCCAGCGGAACCACCTGTTATCCGACCTGTTGCCGCTTGTGAAGGTTGCCGGGTGAGAAGAGAATCCAAACCATCAACGATCACCGCTTCAGATCCACTCCGGTTCCCCGAAGTCACCGGATTTCCGTTGAGCTGGTCAGCCAACGAGGAACCACTACCCACGGTGCCTCCATTAAGAAATAAATCCCCCCCCCCGAGACCAATCTCATTGAGAATGGTGTCATATCCTAACTCCTCGAGCTTATCCTGCGTAATTTCAATGATACTGGTCCGGATCACGACTGCCACTGGTTCCGTTTCGGCCGCTGCGGCGACAAACTGGGAAACCAAGTCGAGGTTCGTGACCGTATTACGAACAATCAAGGTGTTGGCACGGGAATTAAAAATCGCCGTTGCTCCATCCGGGAAGAGAACTCCCATCGCCTTCAGCTTTTCCAACGCGGTAAACCTCTTTGCGAGCAGCGAGACTGGGGCGTCTCCAGCATCAGCAAAGGGATCATCATTAGTACCTTGGGCATTGATGGAATCGCGCGAAAGGAAATCAGGAGGAACACGGAACTCCCGGCGAATCAAGCTTTCGTCAGTCGCGCCGATAGGTGTCACGACCACCGCAAACTCATCGACACGATACTGGGTCCGAGTTGCTTGAGTGATGTATTTAAGAACCTCTTCGAGTGGGACATTCTCCAACTTAAGATTGATCCGTGAATCCCGAATCTGCTTCACCTTGGGATGATCGTTACTTCCCAGTTGGGTGATGAAATCGATCCCTTTCTGATTTTCGGCGAGAGTTGTCTGGTCCTGCTCCACAGAAATGACATGCAGGAATTCCAAAGCTTCCTCCAAAGTAGTGTCTTCCATGTCAACCATCGGCACCATGATCGAGCGAAGCTTCATTAAGGGCGCCGAGATCACCACTCCCCTGCCATCAAAATCACCGTTTGCCGTCGAGATACCAGGAAGTTCCAAATAGACTTGATCTTCCCAAGTTTTATCGACCTGCAAAAGCATCTGGGCCCGAGTGTGGTTATAAGCGGCAACGGCATAATCACTACCATACCAGTTGACCCGCTCTATTCCCCGGCGCGCCGCCTTATTGTAGGTATCGATGCGCAGGATATCTTCAAAAGTCATTTGAGCCTGATCGAACTGCCCTAAATCCATGAAGCCTTCTGCCTCGTAAAGATAGCGTCGCACGCGATCAATATTGGCACTATGCTCTTTGGTCAGAGCAGGATTTGTGTGGATTGGATCGTCAATCTTGCTCCGCATCTCTGCCGCTTCCGGATTCCCAGGATCGACATCTTCCGCATCCACTTGATCCAATAAATCGTTGGCCGCTGCGTAATCTCCAGTGCGAGAAAGAACGCGCGCCTGTTGCACCGCCGCTTGCGAAAAGCGCTCCACGACAGAAACTCTCAAATCGCGCGTCTCCGAACCTTGACGCGGAAGCCTCCCAAGCGCTTCGCCATATCTTGCAACTGAGGTTTTAAAATCACCGCCCCGGTATGCAACGTCCCCTTGCTGGAGAAGCTCATAGGAACTTTGACTAGCTTGTGCTCGCTCGGACACCTCTCTATCCACAAGAAGTTCTTGTGCAGGAAGTAGCCCGCCAGAAGCGAGAATCGAAACCGCAATGAAGCGGCGAGTTGAAACGGTCAATCCACCCATAATCGTAGGACCAGAGGATATAACGGGGATTTTGCCATCCGATAAGCCGAAAATCAGGAAATGTCACCCTGAGATCATTCTAGCGAAATGGAAACTCCAATTGATGGACGTCGCGAGCCTGTCTCAAGCGCAGTTTTCGGCGAAGACTCCACACCCGATTACGAAGAATATTGAGGCGCCACCGGGCCCAGGTTAGACGAACTTCCCAGTTTATTTTGTTCATATGAACACATTAATGAATCCTCGGCGTTCAACAAGAATTAACTTTCAGAAGGTTCGGAAGAACTCGTGCGCACGACCCGGTCAACGGTGTGCTTGGTCACCAAATTCCCCTTCGAGGCACGTCCCTTCACCGCAATTTCCCCAAAATGGAACTCGCGGGAGACGTTTCGCAGACGAAGGACGGGCTTCAGATGCACCGTGACCACATTATCGCCACTCGCTTCCTCAGAATGATGAACCACGAAGTAAAGCACACGCGTCCCCTTCGTCCCCTTGCCCATAAGATAAACTTTGTCCCGGGTCACTCCTCCCGCACGAAAACGCTTTGCGTAGATGGGGCCATCCCTGCCCTCGCGATACATCATCGAGTAAATCTTCTCCTCGTCCTTACGAAAAATCGACACATGGACCGGCCGCTTTCCGACAAACACCTTATCGGCGACTTTCATCACCCTCATCTCTCCGTCTTGGGAGAATGAAATAATGTCATCGAGCGTCGAGCACTTCTCGACCGGATCATCCTTCTTAAGGCCATAGCCCGCGAACCCGTTTTTAAGATCAAGATAAAGAGTCTCGTTGGCAACAACCACCGCCGAACGTTTCACCACGCCGAACTCCGCGATCTCCGTCTTCCGCTCGCGCCCTTTGCTATACTTCTTGAGCAGGTTTTTATAATAGGCGATGGTGAAGCGGGTGATATTCCGAATATTTTTTTCGGTTTCGGCGATCCGATCCTCCAAGCCTTTAATTTCATCGTCAGCACGGAAGGCATCGAACTTGGAGATCCGCTTGATCCGAATCTCAGTAAGCCGGGTGATGTCCTCAACCGTAACCTCTCGCTTCAGCAGCTTCTTGAAGGGAGTCAACCCCTGGTCAATCGCTTCGATAACCGCCTCCCAAGTTTCACATTCCTCAATGTCGCGATAGATGCGATTCTCGATGAAAATCTTTTCCAGAGAACTGAAATGCCACTTCTCCTGAAGCTCCCCGAGAAGGATCTCCAATTCTAAAAGGAGGAGATCTTTGGTAGAATCGGCGGACGCTTTGAGAATCTCGCTCACCCCAAGAAACTGCGGGCGCCCATCGGAGATCACACAAGAGTTTGGAGAGATGCTAATTTCACAGTCAGTGAAGGCATAGAGCGCCTCCCGGGTCGTCTCCGCATCAGCTCCCGTAGGAAGGTGAACGAGAATATCGACTTTCTCCGCAACATTGTCCTCAATCTTGGAAATTTTAATCTTTCCCTTGTCGTTGGCACTGACGATTGAGTCCATCAATGCGCCCGTGTTCGTCCCATAAGGAACCGAGGTAATTCGAAGTAACTTGGACTTCTCAATTTCTACTCTGGCGCGAACGCGCACCTTCCCCCCACGCAAACCATCACGATAGTCGCCAACATCGACCAATCCCCCGGTCGCGAAATCAGGGAAAAGCTCGAAAGGCTGCTTTCGTAAGACTGCGATACAGGCCTCGATCAACTCGCAAAAATTGTGAGGCAGTCCCTTGCACGCCAATCCCACCGCAATTCCCTCCACACCCTGCGCGAGCAAGAGCGGAAATTTCATGGGCAGCGTAACCGGCTCTTTATTCCTTCCGTCGTAACTACGCGTCCAGTTTGTCGTTTTCGGATTAAAGGCCACCTCCAAGGCAAAGGGCGTGAGACGCGCCTCGATGTATCGTGGAGCTGCCGCCCGATCACCCGTAAGAATATTCCCCCAGTTTCCCTGGGTATCAATGAGTAGATCCTTCTGACCCAGCTGCACCATGGCATCGCCAATCGAAGCATCACCGTGAGGATGATACTTCATCGTATTCCCTACGACGTTGGCCACCTTATTGTAGCGCCCATCTTCCAACTCCCGCATCGAATGCAAAATCCGACGCTGAACCGGCTTCAATCCATCGCCCAAATGCGGGACCGCCCGCTCCATGATGACGTAGCTGGCGTAATCCAGAAAGTAGTTGGAATACATGCCCCCCAGGGAGATCTTTTCACGTGGCTCATTCGCTTCTTCCATGGATCAAGAGAGATTTCCTTAGAAAAGTGAACGATCAGTCACTCCGTGCCAATTCTAAAATTTGGACACCCTCCGCGGGAAACAAAAAATCCGGAACAGCCAGACGGCCATCCCGGATTGAAAATCAATATCTCCGTGAACTACAGCACCTCGATAATCCGATAAAAGCGGGTCCCGGTTGCAGGAACTCCCACGTCCGTGAAACTGAAGGTCACCGTGCCATCAGGATTGTCAGCTTCCGTGTAACCAGCGGCCAGCACCGTCCAGGGACTCGCTTGATTGAGATCATCGGTAAATTCGATATTAAAGGTCTTCACCCCCAAGCCCGTAACGACCATCTCACCTGCCCCCGTCGCTCCGTTGACCGTTAGAATGAGAATTTCAGGATCAACCGTAACCGGAGGCTTAATGGCATCGGAGTTTTCCGCACCCGGCGTATCCAAGGCAATCTCGCCCTCTGCACCAAGCGGTCCTTCAACCCATCCTCCCGTCCCATCCGGATTCCGGAAAACATGCACCGGAGTGAGAAATTCACCCGCAATATTAGTGAAACCTAAACCCTCGGCGTATCCAAAGCCCACGGAATCCGGCGCGCTTCCAGGCTCCACGATCGAAACCGCATCGATGATCGTGCCCCATGGCGTGGAATCCAACGTTCCGTCATTATCGGCATCCAGATCGTCATTCAAAGTCCCGGTGAAATCACTCACCAGCATGAAGGTCAGCGAATCATTGTTCTCAAAGATATTCGTCCCAGGGGCTAAGTCTGGAGTGGCACCGGTCATATTTTGATTACCAATCACGAAATATTTCCCTGTAGCAGTATTACCGGCCAAAGAATAGACGCGTTCTACCGTGCCAGTGAGATCATTCGCCCCAAAGTCACCCAGGACAATTAAGGAAACCCGCGTCAGAGAATAACCCGGCGTCGCACCGTAAATCTCAACATACTCTTCAGTATCGGTTCCAATGTTATCGGTTCTCAACTCGTTGATCACAATCGCGGGAACCACGAACTGCTCGTCGTCCGTTACATTAAATGTCGCCGAGCCGTCTTCATAGGCATTTCCAGCATCCGAAACCGTCATGATGACAACCTGAATTCCATCTGAAAGGAGATCATTGACTCCGTTGATCGTCACCGTTGCCGAAGTTTGACCAGAAAGAATGGTCACGGTCGCGGGAGCAGTAGCCTCACCGGTATCGCTGATCGAAATCGAAAGCTCGAGGTTCGCCGCAGGAGCTTCCTCCACACTCACTGTGGCAGTAGCACTTCCGCCCAACTCACTAAAGCTACCTGGATCCACACTCACCGTAATCGGCGGAAGCGCGACCTCATCATCAAGAACATTGAAGGTAGCCGATCCCGTGACAAAGTTGGCGGCACTGGCCGAAACTGTCACTTCCTGATCTCCGTCCAGATCAAAATCATCCACGACCGTCAGATCAAAGGTGGCCGAAGCCTGCCCCGCGGCAATCGTCACCGTCGCTGGAACAACCAGCTCGCTTGTATCGGAACTCCCGAGATTCACATCAAGAGCAGCAGCCGTATCGCCATCTCGGGTCACCATGCCGGATGACACTGGATTGGCATCCACTTCCGATGCTGAAGTGGGATTCACCGAAACGGTCAGCGCAGTGGGTACTACATCATCAACACGAACCGTTGAAATCTCAAAACCATCCCTCGAACCATTGATAAAAAACTCAAATCCCACCGTCATCGAGTTCACCCCGGTCACATCCACAGACGCGCTGTAACTCAAATCTCCGTCATCGATCGTCGTCAAGCCCTCGGTCCGCACTCCATCCAAAATATAAAACCATGTAAAAAACTCCGCGCCGCTATTGAAGGTGGCTACTCCCGTCGTCACCCCGACTGTCGTGATACTCACGGATGACACCGTGCTCACATCGATCGCTGCGCTTTCATAGGAACCTGCTCCACCCCAGTCATCAGAAATCAAATTCCCACCCGAAGTGATAAAGGAGTTTGTGGAACCGTCAGTGGCAGGTGGCTCGGCCCAAAAAATCGACCAATTGGTTCCCATGATTGGACTTGCCTCAATGGCATCGCCTTGGCTGTCATGCGTCGAACCCTGTCCATCGACAGAGAAATCCGCAGCGTAAAACTCCACCGCCGAGGCGAAAGGAGTGAGAATTAAAGGAACAAGAGCAAGGCAGGTTTTTTTCATCGATTCAAAAAAGAGTTTAAAACTGTGACAGCACAGATCGCGTCCTGTATAGTCCGTCTCTCTTTTCGCGCAAACCCTACTTTGTGGCAGGCGCGTCACTTGCAGTCTAGACTTCCGCAGAATCAACGTCTTCTCGAAGATTCTCGATGATAAAAATCTGACGATCCGGGGTGTTTTTCCCCATGTAAAAGGTCAGCATTTCTTTGAGACCCTTCCCCTCTTCCATCTGCACCGGATCGAGACGGATATCCTTGCCGATCATAAATTTGAATTCATCGGGAGAAATTTCACCTAAACCCTTAAATCGGGTGATCTCAGGATTGCGGCCCAGATCCGCCATCGCCTCCTCCCGCTCGGCCTCATCATAGCAATATCTCGTCTCCTTCTTATTACGCACCCGGAAGAGCGGCGTCTGGAGAATATAGAGGTGCCCTTCCCTGATCAGCTCAGGAAAAAACTGCAAGAAGAAGGTCAAGAGCAGCAAGCGAATGTGCATCCCGTCGACATCCGCATCCGTTGCGATCACCACCCGATTGAAACGAAGGCTTTCAATATCGTCCTCGATCCCAAGTGCGGCCTGCAAAAAGGCAAATTCCTCGTTCTCATAAACGACCTTCTTCGAGAGCCCAAAGGTATTAAGTGGCTTCCCTCGCAGCGAAAAGACACCCTGCGTTTCCACATCACGACACTTCGTGATCGAACCACTGGCACTATCACCCTCGGTCAGAAACACCGTCGTATCGAGTCGGCGCTTGTGCTTCGTATTGAAGTGAGCGCGACAATCCCGTAGCTTCTTATTGTGAACCTTCGTTTGCTTCGCACGATCACGAGCCAATTTCTTCACCCCGCTGAGTTCCTTGCGCTCTCTCTCCGCGGCCATGATCCGTTTCTGAATCGCCTCCGCGACCACCGGATTCTTGTGAAGAAAGTTATCAAGATTCTCTTTCAGGAAATTGGCAATGAAGGTCCGCACCGTTTCACCCCCGGGGGACACCGTGGCGCTTCCTAATTTCGTCTTAGTCTGACTCTCAAAGACCGGTTCTTCGATCCGAACCGAAATCGCACCCATGATCCCCGCCCGGATATCTGAGGGGTCGTAACTTTTCTTGTAGAACTCTCGAATCACCTTAACAAGTGCCTCACGAAAGGCCGCCAAATGAGTTCCACCCTGGTGCGTATTTTGACCATTGACGAAGGAGTAGTAATCTTCACTCCCTCCCGCGGTATGCGTGAAACAGACATCGATATCATCCCCACTCAAGAGAATCGGCGCGTAAAGAGCTTCGTCATCCAACTCCTCACGCAGAAGATCGAGAAGGCCATTCTTAGAGCGAAATTTTTTTCCATTTAGCACGAGTGCCAGGCCTGGATTGAGATAGGAATAATAGCGGCACATCTTCTCCACGAAGGGCACGCGAAATTTGGTGCGCTTCGGAAAAACAGTGCGATCAACATCAAAAGCCACCCGAGTTCCCTGCGCGGCACAATCTGATTTGGGCTCCTTCATCTCCTCAACAACCTCGCCCCTACTGAACTCGATCGCCTTGGTCACACCTTCCCGCCATGCTTGGATTTCGAAAAATCCGCTCAAGGCATTCACCGCCTTGATACCCACCCCATTCAAGCCGACCGACTTCTTGAAGGCCTCACTATCATACTTCGCCCCGGTATTAATCTTGGCGGCACAGTCCATCAACTTACCCAGAGGAATCCCGCGACCGTAGTCACGCACCTCCACCCGACTCTCGTCATCGATGTGGATGCGGATCTCCTTACCGTGCCCCATGACAAACTCATCCACCGCATTATCGAGCGCTTCCTTCAGGAGAATATAGATTCCATCGTCAGGCGAAGACCCATCACCCAGCTTACCAATATACATTCCGGGACGGAGACGAATGTGCTCTCTCCAGTCCAGGCTCTTAATGTCGTCCTCGGTGTAACTAGCGGCCATGGCTTCCTTAAGAGTTCTTAGAAATCAAAGGTTCCGTCAAGACGCAAAAAAACGCCCACTCCGAAGGAAGCCGACGTCTTTGAAAAATTCAGCGGTAAAATCTACCAGTCGATATTCGATCCACGCGTATCAATGTGTGTAAAATCGCTATAGCGCCCCACTCCTCCTTTAAAGTAACCGCGCTCACGCAACTTACGGGCAGCGGCCGCGATATTTCTTGGAGACGTTCCAAACTGGAGATCCAGAGCGTAGTTTCTCATGTGCCATGAGTTCGTCTTGGCACCCGGGCAGCGACGATTGTAGGCCGGACTGCGATAAGCTGAAGTGACCTCTTTCACCGGCATGCCCACTTGGGCTCCGATGCGATCCGCCACCTTCAACGTCTGACCCATCGCTCTCCAGCTGTGACGCTCCGGAAGATTGTTCCAAAGTGAACCTTTCATACGGGCGTGAGCATTAAGCACCTGCTCTGGCGTGACGAACTTTAAGCGAAGAGCCCGGAGATACACTCCATATGCTTGCACCTGCTGCTCACCTTGATGACGAACCCAAGCCAACGGCAAAAAACTGACATCGAACGGCCGAGAGTTCCGAAAAAGGAACGCGCTACTCACACTTGTTGAAGCCACCAGCCCGGTAACTGCAACCGCAGACTTACTGAGAAAATTACGTCTGCTAAAAAAAATATGAGTTAAACTGTTACCTGTCAGCGGCATGAGTCTAAAATCTGCATTTTCTCTCAAAAACTTACCAGAAAATAATTACGTAATTACCATAACACGTCGACACTACTGCAATATTCCGGCTAAGCATCTCTTAACGAGTGAGTGCGCGCCAGCGCCATTTCACCCGATAGCGAAGTATTCCTATTTTTTTAAACCGAAGAGGAACATCAGATTACCTCCTCTTTTAGAGACATTCCCCTTAATCGAATCCTTCAAGTGTTGACTTCAATCGGCCCCAGGATAATGTCAACCAACTCGGAAAGGGTCTGTAGTTCAATGGATAGAACAATGGTTTCCGGTACCATAGATCGGGGTTCGACTCCCTGCGGACCTGCCCCTCTCAAGCCCTTATAGAATAAGGGATTAAGAGGATCAAGCGGCAGATTCACCAGCCATCACTAAAGGCTCAATTCGGCCCATTTCGGGGCCTTTTTGTTCGAAAAACTAGTCACAAACTGGTCACTCAATTTTGGCCTCTGCCGAAAAGCATCTCGAAAAGAGGGCGCGGTCGATTTCCGGGAAGTTTCAGCGCGTCGCTAAGATGCCCCCAAATTTGGGTTGATTAAGAAAGATGGGCTCAAAGTTGAGCTGGTCCATGCTGGCGACCTCATCGCAAAGCGCCCGCGCCCCCTCTCCCCCTCTCCCTCTCTCCGCTCTGGTCCAAGCGCGGCTTCAAGGTCCTCCCGCCAAAAGCAAATTCCTAGGAGCCTTGGGGAGTATTTGTTACTCACTGGCTTATAGGCCTCTTCGCTATGCCGTGCGGCCTAAACAATGAAGTGGCCTGACCAAAAAGCTTCCCACCTTCGGTGTAATGTTTCGGTATTTGGAAACAGGTTAATTACTACTCCTCAACCACCCGCAAAAACCCCTTCGGGCCTCGGGCTGGAATGCGGCGTTGAATAATAATCCCGTCGCCGGTGATACCCGCTTCGCGGACGTCCCAAGCTTGGAGGTCAGGTGATTCCTCAATTCGGTAGGACTTACCGGATCGGGCTGGGAAGCTCACCTGCAAGGCGTCGAGGCCTCCTGAGAGTCAGGCGCATCAGAAGCCAACAAAAAAACCGCTGCCAAAAAAGAACTTGGCAACGCGGGACGGGAATCTACACTCCGTGCGCATAAGATTCGTGCTAAAGTCACCGAATTGGGGTGAAATACGGCGTCGATCGGGGTCCTTTCTTGCCGAAATCCCGACAACCGCCAAACCAAACCACCACCTCAGCCCCTCTTTCCCCCGCAACCCCCGTTCTCCCCCCGCAGCTCCGGTCCAAGGGCGGCTTCAAGGCCCTCCCGCCAAAAGCAAATTCCTCGCAGTCAGTCTGGGCAA
>Ga0308005_10000601_pt1 | contig 13020 bp, 10 predicted proteins | sample Neamet67_FD_203142 | JGI IMG/M metagenome (GOLD analysis project Ga0308005, IMG submission 203142) | Marine microbial communities from water near the shore, Antarctic Ocean - #67 | ecosystem: Environmental > Aquatic > Marine > Unclassified | place: Southern Ocean | collected 2014-06-07 | reverse complement strand
GATCGAGCGACGTGACGAACGACTCGTTCGCGAATTGTGCAAGGATTTGCACCACGCCGATCTCGCTGAACTTTACGAGGATGCCGCGCCCGAAGGACGAACCTTTCTCACCGAGCTCCTTGGTGCCGAAAAGTTCTCCGACATTCTGGCCGAGCTTCCCGACACTCTTGTTGAGGAAACCCTCGATTCGTTCGAGCCCAAAGAACAACGCGAGATTCTCGACTCTCTTCCGGACGACGACCGTGTTGATATCCTCCAAGACGTCAGTGATTCTAAGCGCCGAGATTATCTTGAGCTTCTGGATGAAGAAACTCAGAAAGACACCCGTAATCTCCTGAAATACGGCGAAGAGACCGCTGGTGGCCGCATGACCACCCAGATTGGTAAAATTCTCGCAGGAATGTCAGTCAAGGAGGCAATCGACCATCTCCGGGGAGACTTGGAATCCACCGGCACGCTTGCTCGCATTTTTGTGGTAGATGAAGAGAACAAGCTCATCGGCAAGATCCGTCTTCGGGATTTGGCGTTTAACGCATGGGATGTCGCCGTTCACGACCTTGTTCAAGATATCGATCATTCGATTCTCGCCACAGCGGACCAGGAAGACGCCGCTCAGATGATCTCGCGTTACGATATGCTCATCTTACCCGTTGTTGATGAATCAAACCGGCTCCTGGGTGTCATTACTGCTGACGATGCTTTCGAGATTCTCGAGGAGGAATCCACCGAGGATATTGAAAAAGGGGCCGGTATCTCCGGCGACCAATCGGAAGAAACCTACCTCAATACCTCCGTAGCATCCCATTTCAAGCGCCGCTGCGGTTGGCTCGTCATTTTGGCGTTCCTAGCGATTCTCTCGGGCTTTGTCATGATGCGATTTGAGGCCACTCTCATGCAGGTCTATCTCTTGTCGCTCTTCTTGCCCATGGTCGTTGCCGCTGGTGGGAACACGGGTGGACAGGCCTCAACCATGGTGATCCGGGCGATGGCACTGGGCGAACTCGATCCGGAGGATACCAGACGCGTTGCGTGGAAGGAATTTCGGCTGGGGCTTCTTTTGGGGGCTCTTTTAGCAGTTATCATTGGCCTTTTTGCTGTTTTCGCTCCGCCTGCTCTCCAGTTCACTCTACCCGCAGGAGTGAATTTCACACAATTCGGCATTACAGTTGCGATTGCTCTCGGTGCCCAGGTTGCCACTTCGACTCTGATTGGCGCTCTTCTGCCCATCGGAGCGCGGGCCATCAAGATGGATCCGGCGGTCATTGCAGCTCCCGCGATCACAACAATTGTCGATGTTTCAGGAATGGTGATTTATTTCACCGTTGCGCGCAGTATTCTTGGGGTATGAGATTCCCAATTCTTCTCGCAACCCTGACATCCGCCGTTTTCGCCCATGAGGGACACAATCATAATCCTGCTGCCAGCGAAATGATCAAGGCCTCCACGGTCTTTCTTGCCAGTCTTGATCAAACTCAAAGCAAGGCCGCCCAATTCGAGTTCAAAAATAAAGAGCGCGAAAACTGGCACTTCATTCCCATGGATCGCGAAGGCGTCCGCTTTGATGCGCTCAAACCCCACCAACAGCACCTTGCTTTCGGCCTTTTGGGAACCGGGCTCACTCAAAAAGGCCTGCTCACCGCCACTCAGATCATGACTCTGGAGGAAGTTCTCCGAAGCCGCGGTGGCGACCCCAAAGTTCGTAACACCGAGAAATACAACATCGCCATCTTCGGCGACCCCTCTCTCACCAAACCCTGGGGATGGCGCTTTGAAGGTCACCACCTCTCTCTCAACTTCTCTATCCTCGGTGATAAGGTGATCGGGCTTCCTGCCTTCTATGGAACCAATCCCGCCGAATTAAAGAAAGGACCTCTTAAAGGACTGCGCCCACTTGGCGAGATTGAGGACGCCGGCCGGGAACTCGCAAACCGACTCATCAAAGCCGGAAAATCGCCCGTGTTTTCTGAGCAGGCACCGAAGGAAATTCTCACTGCACAGGACAGCACAGCCAAGGCGCAAAAAGTGCAGGGTGTGACTTCAGATAAGCTGACGGGCGAGGAAATTAAGCAGCTCCTTGCCATCATCGACGATGTCGCCTCGATGCAGCGTCAGGAAATTACCAACGAGAACTTGCGTAAAATTCACACCACCCAACGCAAAAAAATGCACTTCGCCTGGGGTGGTTCCCTCGAGCGTAACGGAGCCCACTATTTCCGTATTCAAGGTGTCGACTTCATCATCGAATACGCCAATACGCAAAACGATGCCAATCATGCCCACCTCGTTTGGCGTGATCTTAAAAACGACTTTGCCCGCGGCTCCTTAAAAAAGCACTACGCGGAGGATCACAAGTAAAATAGCCCTTTGGGCCTTGTAAGAGGTGAACCAATTCAACCCAGGGAACGGACCCTGGGTTTTTTGTCGGCAGTATTCAGGCGCGCCCTACGCCCCCATTTTGATTTCGGACAGAGCATACGCCAGCGTGAAAGCCCGACGTGATTGACCACACAAACCGACCTCACCTTTTTCCGAATTTACGATCCAATTCCTGAAATGAAATCTGCACCAAAGTCGGTCTTCCGGCCGGATCACAATAGGGCAAATCGCATCGAAAAAGTTCCTCCAGCAATGAAGGCAACGATGAAACGCTCCATCCGTCCTGCCTCCCGCCGATCAATGCCACCTTCGCCGCGAAGCCTTCAAAAGCCAACCGCTTCACCCGTGATCCAGCATCGCGATCAACGACGAGATCCACTAAATCAATGAGGGCCCGCTTCACATCACCCGAATTCAAAAAGGCCGGCGCAGCCGAAATTGTCACAGTCTGTCCTCCGAACGATTCCAAAGTGAATCCTGCTTGATCAAAATGCTCCCGATGCCTCATGAGCAAATCAACATCCCGCGCATCCAGCTCCAGCAGCACCGGAACGAGCAACCCTTGAGAATCAATCTCCTCTCCCCCTTCGATCAAACGCTCATAAAAAATCCGCTCCCGTGCTGCTTTTGGCTCGAGTAAAACCAATCCCTCTTCCCCCTCCAGAAGTGCGTAACGATCCGACAGCACACCGACGATTCGGAAATCTGGCGCGCCCATCCCCTCCTCTGTTTCCACCTCAAGTTCCCGCTGTTCCTGATGTCTCCAAATCGCTTTAGAAGGCACACTCTTCTCCGGGGTAGAGTCGGCATCCCTCTCGCGAACCACCCGTTGTGAACCACCCGCCATTTCGAGAGGGACAGCAGAACTAGTTTGAGGTTTAGATGTTAAAACTGGTGGTGCAATCGGTTTGGCTCTTAGCGCCTCTCCCACCGCATCCATGACGGCAATGCGAACCTGCGCAGGCTCCGCGAACCGGACCTCTCGTTTTGCAGGATGAACATTCACATCCACCAGCGCTGGATTCATCGTGATCCAAAGCCATGCGGCAGGCTGAAGGCCTTCCTGTAAGCCACCTTTAAAAGCTTCTTTCAGGGCGCGCGAAATTGTTTGATTCTCGACCGGCCGACCGTTCAAAAAGACATACTGATGTTTTCGCCCCCGCCTCGCAAAAGACGCCGGAAGAAGGGCCCCTTCGATCGTGATTCCCCGTCGCTCATGCCTGGGCACCTCGATCAAGGATTTTCCCGATTCCCCTCCGCTCATCGACTCAATTCTCACCCTCCGATCTGAAGTCGCCGGAAGATCCAAAGCCACCCGCCCGTCTTTACGTAGCACCCAACCGATTCCCGGTGTGCAAAGTGCGTGCAGCCGGATCTGATGATCAATGTGCGCCGACTCGGTCGACTCGGCCTTTAAAAATTTCTTCCGCGCCGGAACGTTGTAAAACAAATCCCGTACTTCAATGCTCGTTCCCACCGGACACCCCACCGCCTTCGGTTCGTGAGCCTTCCCGCCATCTACTTTCACCTCGGTTCCCTCCACCGTATCAGCTTCGCGGGTCAGCATGACGAACCTCGATACACTCGCAATGCTCGGCAGAGCCTCTCCCCGAAATCCCAGCGTCGCGATCCCATTCAAATCCTCCGACGTCCGCAACTTGCTCGTGGCATGACGTTCCAACGATCTCACCGCGTCTTCGGGTCCCATCCCGCAGCCATCATCGCGCACCCGCAACATCGCCACCCCACCCCGCTGAATCTCCACTTCAATCTTCCGTGCCCCCGCATCGATGGCATTCTCTACCAATTCCTTGATCACACTCGACGGCCGCTCAATAACCTCACCAGCCGCCACTTGGCTGGCCAGAGTCTCGGACATCACTTCTACCGTCGGCATAGCCAGACTCTAGCTCCTCAATATTTAAGGTCAGCCTCAAAAAGAATCTTCATGAGGTGAATGTAATTATACGTCCTTATTGTATTGATCCGAAATTTCTTTCGGGCGCGACCCGCTCCCTTCTTTACCTCCTCATCTCCAGCCCTTAACCTCCGCCCGTGACCGAGCGGACAGGGATACTTTTACTGGTTTCAGGACCTTCGGGTTCGGGGAAAACCACACTTTGTCGTCGTTTGGCCGACGAGAAAGAGGCTCATTATTCAATCTCGTGCACAACGCGACCGGCACGGGAGGGCGAAGTGAATGGGAGGGACTACCACTTTTTAACGAAGGAAAACTTTACCGCTAGAATCGAAGCGGGAGAACTTTTAGAGCACGCCGAGGTTCACGGGAATTTTTATGGCACCCTCAAATCTGAGGTTTTGGATCACCTGACTACAGGCACGGATGTGGTCATGGATATCGATGTGCAAGGAGCCACCCAAGTTCGGGGATGTGCCGACCAAGGAATCCAAACGGCCCTCATTGACCTCTTTGTCATGCCCCCAAGCGAAGACGAACTTCTGGCCCGCCTCACCGGACGTGGAACCGATGCCGAGGATGTCATTGCTCTCCGCATGAAGAATGCCCTCGAAGAAATGAGTCACTGGCCGAAATACTCCTATCGCTTGCTTTCCGCCACCCGTGAGGAAGATTACCTTAACTTTAAGTCGCTCATCTTGGCTGAGCGGCTTCGCGTCTCCCGTCTCAAATGAATATCGTTCTCGGAATCACCGGCTCCATCGCGGCATACAAAGCGGCCGATCTCACCAGCCAACTGACAAAACTTGATCATGAGGTTCATGTCGTCATGACCAGGGCGGCCACCGAGTTCATCACTCCGCTCACCTTGCAAGTTCTCTCACGACAGCCTGTCCTCGTTTCATTTGAGGACGAAAAAAATTCCTGGAAACCCGGGCATATCGAACTTGCCGACAATGCCGACCTCTTCCTTGTCGCTCCCGCCTGTGCCGATACTCTTGGCCAATTTTCCAATGGCCTTGCTCCCGATCCTCTCTCCTCCATCTACCTGGCGCTTCCTCCGGAGACGCCTAAGTTCATGGCCCCCGCGATGAATGGCAAGATGTGGCATCATCCCGCCACTCAACGTAATTTGGCCCAACTCATAAAAGATGGCGTCACCTTTATCGATCCCGCCGAGGGTGACCTTGCTTGCGGATATCAAGGGACCGGAAGGCTTGCCGAGATCGAAATCATTTTGAAAGCCTGCTTGGGTGATTCTTTTTCGGAATAGAGTGAGTTCACGAGCCACCTAGACTCATGACGCCTGGACCCTCCGATTCATTCCTGCTGTCATTGGCGACCAAATGCTTCCTTTTAAATTTGGTGGAGCACAGGAATCAGCGGACCTCTTTACCAAACTGGCTGGAAACGCCTTCGGTAATCCCGGACTCTAAGGGGCGATACGCATTGGAACGGGAGTCGTTGAACTCATCGCGGTCATCCTCCTCTTAATTCCAAAGTAGAGTCTCAAAGGAGACTTGCTCATCGCGGGGACGACGCTTGGAACCCTCGCAAGTCACGCTCTCTTCATTGGATTTCCCGGCCATGGGCCACTTCCTCTAATCGCAGTGATCGCCTTGATTTGTGCGGAAACTTACCTCTGGAAAAGCAAACTTGAGTTTCTAAAGCTTTTCGGGCGATTGAAGTAGCGTCGCAATTCGCTGGAGAAGAAGTCCCGCTCCTCCTCCATCGACCACGCGGTGGTCAAAGGTTAGGCAAAGTTCGGTCTCAGTGACCGGAACAAAAGCCCCGACTTCATCACTCCAGCGGGGCTGCTTAATTCCGGCCGCTAGGCCCAGAATTAAAGTTTCATTTGGAAGCGGAATTGGCGTTCCCCATTTTAAGCCAAAGGTTCCAAAATTGGTCAGGGTGGCAATGCCTCCCTGCGTTTGCTCCGGGGTCAGCTTTCGAGTTCGGGCTTGAGCCACCAGTTGGCCGTAGGCTTCGGCGAGTTCGGAAACTCTTAATTGATCAACATTCCGAAGGACTGGAACCATCACCCCGTCTTCCACCTGCACGGCCACCCCAATGTCATAGGCGCGCGGATGAACGATCTTTTCACCAATCAAAAATCCCGCTGTGGCAGGTTCCTCGGCGAGTGCGATTGCAAAGGCTCGGAGAACATACAGGGTAAGTCCGGGTTTTGGATCTTGGCGGGAACGATGTTCTAAAACCGGATCAAGAACCACGGGTAAACCAACGGAAGCCAGAGGACGTGACCAACTCCGGCGCATGGCATCGGCCACCGACAACCGCATCGGAGACGCATTACTATGAGGCCATCCGGAAATGTACTCGAGGAATTGTTCGAGATCCTCAACCGTCACTCTTCCTCCAGCGCCACTTCCCGCAATTGCAGAAATATCGGCCTCACGGAGTCCCAAATCATCCATGCGTGCTCGCATTCTGGGGGAAATGTAGTGGGCCCCTTTCATCCCCGCCGGGACGGGCAAGCCCTTCACGCTTGGCTCAACCAGTTTGGGCTCTTCGTAACTCTGTTCAGTTTGACGAAAATGAAGATTTGAGTCCTCTTGCTCTTCGCCTGTCGAACCCTCGTCCGCTTGCTCTCCCATCGTTGGAGCACCGGTTCGTAAAATTTCCTCCTCACTTGCCTCGAGAATCCCAAGAAGACTTCCCACCGCATAGTCCACCCCCTCATCTCCCCGAATTTCGGTCACGGTTCCACCGCAAAGAGTGGTCACCGCCATGGTGGCTTTATTGGTCTCGACCTCGATGATCTCTTGGTCGGCGACCACGGTATCTCCGATTGCAATATGCAATCGCAAAATGCGGGCCTCGGCGATTGATTCGCCGAGTTGGGGCATGATGATGGGAACCTGGGGCATAGCAGTTAGAGATTAAGGAGTTCGCGAAGTTTTTCCACGATGGATTCGGGGGTCGGACGGTGAGCTGCCCAGAGATCGGGATGATACGGAATCGGGGTGTCCTTAGCGTTTAAGCGCATGGGCGCGGCATCGAGAAGATGAAAGCCTTCTGCGACCACTTGGGAAACCACCTCGGCTGTCACTCCCCCCCATGGAAAGGCTTCACCCAACGCAAGCAAACGACCAGTCCGGGCCACTGAAGCAATCACGGTGTCCATGTCCAAAGGTTTGACCGAACGAAGATCCACTACCTCGATCTCCCAACCTTCCAAGGCGAGGCGATCGGCAGCTCGCACCGCTTCGTGAACCATCGCGCTGTAGGTCACCACAGTGGCATGCTTTCCGGGCCGGGTGATTCGGGCGACTCCCAAAGGAAGAGGTTCGGGATCGATTTCGGCGGTCTTGAGCCAGCGATAAAGGAACTTGTGCTCACAAAAAACGACAGGATCATCAAGAAGGACTGATTGCTTCAACAAATGATAGGCATCGGACACCGTCGCAGGCGTGACGACAATCACTCCGGGATAATGACCGTAAAGGGTCTCGACCATTTGGCTGTGAAACGGACCGGATCCGGGAGTTCCACCACACGGAAGTCTCACCGTAATTGGAATCGGTATTCCGGTGCGGTAATAATGCGTCCCTGCATTGTTGACGATCTGGTTGAACGCGATTGATGAAAAATCCGCGAATTGCATTTCTACAATAGGCCGCATTCCGCTGATAGCAGCTCCAATCGACATCCCCACCATGGCATCTTCACTGATGGGAGAATCGAGAACCCGGTCCGGAAATTCCTCCTGCAGTCCCTTGGTCGCTTTGAACGCTCCTCCGAAAGCTCCAATATCCTGTCCATAGAGAAAGACATCCTCCCGCTCACGCAGCAATTCCAATTGCGCCTGATGAATTGCATCGATATAGGTCACACTCATTACTGCATTCCTTCCTCTGAAACTGCCCGCCAATCTTCAAGATAAGGATCCGGGGTCGGGTCGGTTTGAGCCCTCGCAACCGACTCCTGAACTTCTTCGGCAGCTTCGGTTTTCCATTGGGCGACTTCTTCGGGCGTGGTGAGTCCAAGCTCGATGACCTGTCGTATCCCCACCTCAAGACAATCCCGACCCAAGGGGGATTGTTTGAGTTTTGCAGCCACGTAAGACCCATCGTCATGCTCACCGTGACCGCAGAGGCGGAGAAGTTTTCCCACAACCATCTGGGGACCTTCCCCCGAACGAGCCGCCTCAACCGCCTTTTGAACCCCCCCCAAACACTCCACTAGATCAGTCGCGTCGACCTCCCGGCCAGCGACCCCGTAACCACGTGCCCGATCCAAAAGATTTTCACAAGCAAACTGCCGTTCACGGGGGGTAGAGTAAGCAAACTGGTTGTCGGCCACCAACACGACCATCGGGAGTTTTTCAACCGCTACCAGATTCAGTCCTTCATGAAAGGCTCCTGTTGAGGTAGCACCATCCCCGACACACGTTGCCCCGACCACACCCCCAAGCTCACCCTTCATTCGTCGTGCCATGAGCATACCCGCGACAACCGATACGGACGCCCCCAAATGACTAATCATAGCGGGACGTCGTTGGTCGGGGCGACCGCGGTGAATGTTCCCGTCGCGGCCGCGCATTGGTCCAAGAACCGACCCCAGATAGGTCCGGGTCGCTTCAATGACCGGTTCGCCAAAGGCAGTCCTTCCTGCTTGGTCGCGGATCAATGGGGCGAAAATATCCTTACTCTGATCAAGGCAAGATCCAAGAGAGGCTGAAAACGCTTCCTGACCCGTCCCCAGATAAACCCCCCCCACGATCTTGCCCGCTTTGTAGAGACTAGAGAGCTTCGATTCCAGTATCCGCGAAAGAATCATCGCCTTGAGAGTGCGGCGCATCAATCCCGTTTCGATCCCAGAGATGAGACTCTCTGAACCAAGGACTGATGAAGTGGGAGATGACATGGAGTCGTGTGATGTCGGTCTAAATTTCCTGTTCAATGGCCTTGAGCTCCAAGAAGAGATCATTCCAACGCTTCAACTGCGGCTTTAAAAGGAGTTTCTGATCGGCAATGCGACGCCGAACAATCTCAAAGAGCCCGCCGTATTCAAAATAGAATTCGCGAACTCCCTCCTTGTAGTCATCAGTCAACGAATCAGCAAACGAGTTCTGAAGGTTCTCGATTCGCTCGATAAAATCCTTACAAAGAGTATTACGGGATTTATTTGCATAGATTCCTACCGCCGCCAACAATAGCAGCGCTGCCGAAATTCCCACCCACGGCCATGGGTGGAGATTCATTCCACCTAAGACCCCAGCCGTAATCAGAGAGCAAAAAACTGCGACCATGTACCGCCGCAGCACCGCCCGGCGATTCTCCATCTGCATGTCGAGAGCCCCTAGAAGCTTGAGCTGGGCCACTCCTTTTTTTGCAGACCTTCCGAGGCGCCTCACGAACCTTTCGCGTGTGCCGGAAAGAGATTCAGTTTCCTTTTCAAAGTCGGGAGCACTGACCGCGAGATTCTCCCGAATCCGAGGTTCTACGGTTTCCCAGTGGTTACGGCAATTTTGCACCAACTCGATCCCATCCTCACCAGCGCGTCCCTCGACCGCTTCCTTGACGGCCTCCGTAAGTCCCTTTTCGATCTGGGTTGGTAAAGTTTCCTGTTGAAATAATGAGATCAAACTTTGCAGAATTGACATTCGAGAGGCCAGAGTCGCGGTTACTTGCTGCCCCTGCCCCACGAATACTTCTCCGAGCCCGGTCAGTCTTTCTGACAGAACCTTGGCCTGTTCCTCCCTTCGAATATCGACCTCGTTCTCGAGCTCCCTCAAAAACCTTTGATCGCTGTCGCGGGTGGCAGTCCGATCTTCGATTTTCTCTTCAATTTTCCGAAGAGACACTTGCGTAGAGTCTCTGACCTCTTGCAAGACATGTCGCCGTTCCGGATTTTCCGAGACTCGTTTCGAAATGTATGCTTCCAAGGCTGGGTATCCACTTTTTTTCCAAATGTTTTCTGAAAAAGGCTGGGCCTTCTTTGCCTCGATAGCCATCTTTCCGGACACTGGAAAGATCTCCGGGCGAGCTCCCGTCTTTTGCTCCGCCAATGTCTTCATATGTTCAAGGATGACCGCAATATCGGCCTCCTCGCGCAGGTCAGCCTGCTGCAAAACAAAAGCAACATTCCTCAGTTGTTTCTCGGGCAGGCGGGAAATAAACTGCCAGGTGGCAGCTCCCCAAGGATTGCTGACCGGGAAAACGAATAGAAGCAGATCAGCAACCGGCAGGAAGCGTTCAGTGATAGGCTGGTGCCCCGGGACAATCGAATTGGTTCCAGGAGTATCGACGATGTTGAAGTCCTGGAGAAAATCGATGGGCCGAAACCGTTCCTCGAGGGTCGGAGTGGGATGTACTGTCTTGGCCTCTTTTCCCCACCGATACCAATGAACTGTCTCCGTCTCCGGTAAAACGTTCACCTTACAGAGGTCCTGTCCAAAAAGACCATTCAACAAGGTTGATTTTCCCGCATTGACTTCTCCGCAGACTACAAAAAGAAACGGACTCCGTAGCCCTTTCAAAAAGGACCCTTCGTCTGCGAGGGATGAGACATCCGCACCCGTCGTTTCGCCCAGCTTGCGAACGGCCACAACCGCATCGGTCAGTCGCCGTCTCGTCGCAAAGTAGCTTTCGCCAAACATTTTTGGGGAGATGAGAAAAATCGGTCGCGCGGTCTGCTACGCCAGCCTTTTTTGTGCGAGTAACTGGGAAACAGTGATGAATTTGTAACCGCGTGAGAGCAGTCCATCGAAGGTCCCAGGCATCGCATCGACCGTAGGCGCATGAAGATCGTGGGCTAAAATAATTGCTCCGTTGTGGGCCTTTGAAATGATCCGTGATTTGACAACCGAAGGTCCGGGGCGTTTCCAATCGAGAGGGTCGACCGACCACATAATGGTTGGGTAACCAAAGTCTGAGAAGATAGAGCTACGCTGTCGCTGGTAAAGCGCTCCATAGGGGGGGCGCATGGTCCGAGGCTTTACACCTGCAGCGCGGACAATGGCATCCTGCGTTCGCCGCATTTCCTTTTTGACCTCGGAATCGCTCAGTGAAGTAAGTTTGCGGTGAGTGTAGGTATGATTCCCGATTTCATGTCCCTCGGCAACGATCCGACGAACAATGTGAGGGTATCGATCAACATTTCCTCCAATCACATAAAAGGTCGCCCTAATGTTACGTGCTCGAAGAATATCCAAAAGCCGCGGCGTATTTCGAGGATGAGGCCCGTCATCAAAGGTCATCGCCACGAATGGGCTGGACGAAAGTCCACGCGAATGAGTCACTGTTTTTCCGTTGAATGACGATGGGAGATCTATGTTGGGATTGCGTAACCCATTGTTCACATAGGCTGGAGGGCGATACTGGGTATTGGCTCCCATTTTGGCCGATTGGGGATTGGGATACGTCGCAAGGGCTGAATTGTTATTGCCCACACCGAGGCCCAGGGCATCCTTTTTTGTTGAACAGGCCGGAAGCGCAATCAAGGTGCTGGAACACAGCTGTAAAATCTTTCGTCTCCTCATTGGTTGCTTTCCCTATCTATGAAAGAAAAACCATCGGATGTCACGCATTTCCGAAGAATCAAGTGAATATGATTTTCGATCAATCTGGCGGTTTCCCCTCCTCCTCTCGGTTGGAATTGAAAACGACTCGACAGAACCATCATTGCGAGGCAGCTTCCCGCGCAATGTCTAAGCCAAAGCTGTTCATTCCGGGTCCTGTGGACGTCGCCCCTGAAACCTACGCTGCCATGGCCGGACCAGCCATCGGGCACCGAGGCAAAGACTTCGAAGAACTCTATTCTTCCATCCAACCGGGAATTCGCCAGGTGGTCGGAACAATCCGCCCGGTCTTCTTCTCAACTTCGTCTGCTTGGGGCGTCATGGAAGGGTGCATTCGAAATCTCGTGAAAAAGAAGGTCCTCAACCTCTGCTGCGGTGCCTTTTCAGACAAATGGTATGGAGTCGCACAAAGCTGCGGAAAAGAAGCCGATAAAATTCAGGTCGAATGGGGACAACCCATCGCCCCAGAGGCTGTTCGCAAAAAACTCTCCGAGGGTGGCTTTGACACCGTCACACTCGTTCACAATGAGACCTCAACAGGCACTCTTAATCCTCTCAAGGAAATTGCGGACGTCGTAAAGTCCTTCGATGATATTCTCCTCGTCGTCGACACCGTTTCCTCACTCTCGGCCATGCCTATCAACTTCGACGAGCTAGGAATCGACGTCCTCCTCGCAGGTGTTCAAAAAGCCATCGCCCTTCCTCCCGGCCTCGCCGTTTTCGTCACCTCGGATGCGGCCTTGGAGCGAGCCGCGTCCGTGGAAGACCGTGGATACTACTTCGATTTCTGTGAGTTTTCCAAGAACGACGCAAAAGACAACACCCCTTCCACTCCGGCGATTCCTCATCTCTATGCGCTGCGCGAACGAGTTGACACCATGCTCACCGAAGGACTCGGATCCCGATTTGATCGCCACAAAGCGAATAACGCCATGGTTCATCTTTGGGGAAAGCGTCACGGCTTTGAACTACTCCCGCCCAAAGGCTTCCGTTCCCTTTCCCTCTCCTGCTTTGTCACACCTGAAAACCTCGACCAGGCCGGTTGGATTCGATCAGTCATCTCCAACCACGGCTTCGCCATCAATGGCGGCTACGGGAAGATCAAGGGAAAGACTTTCCGCATTTCAAACATGGGGAATGAGACATCCGAAACGATGCAAGAACTCCTCGACGCGCTTGATGA
>Ga0308005_10000599_pt1 | contig 13059 bp, 18 predicted proteins | sample Neamet67_FD_203142 | JGI IMG/M metagenome (GOLD analysis project Ga0308005, IMG submission 203142) | Marine microbial communities from water near the shore, Antarctic Ocean - #67 | ecosystem: Environmental > Aquatic > Marine > Unclassified | place: Southern Ocean | collected 2014-06-07 | reverse complement strand
TTCGCTTACACTTGCTAAGATTATTAGCACAGTTAGGCAAAAGAAAATAGAGTATCCCGATCTGGGTATGGTAATCGTAGATTATCTAAACCAAGTACGCCGACACAATGCTCCATCTCGCTCTGGACAGTACGAATGGACTGAACAGATTGAGATATCTAAAGGATTGAAGGCACTTGCCCAAGACCAAGAGGTACTAGTCATATCCGCTTTCCAAACCAACCCTAAAGGAGAAGTAAGATTCTCGAAAGGTATCGAAGATGCAGTAGATGCCTCGTATACTTTAGAACATTGGGGTAAGGAAGAGAACGCAATTAAGTTTAAGTGTAATAAGATGAGAAGTGGTGAGATGCAATCGTTTATATCCGATATTGATTGGGAAACCTTGAAGATTGGACCAGGAACAGCAATGGATCCTGATGAACGTGCAGAATTAAAAGAGCAAATGACAACAGGGGAGAAGTATAGTGATCTTTAATCGCGATATCAGAGACTTCCAGGTAGCATTGTTTGCTTTTGATATTGATGAGCAATTCTTCACCTTATTTGGAGAAGAATGGCAAACATCAGAGGGCGCCGAAGGCTGGCTGTTACATAATAAGAACAGATTTTACTTACGCCTGTATACATTCGTAGATTCAGTACTAGAACGACACTTTGAAGGTAAAAGAGGCTTCAGAGACCCAGTAATCATCTATGGAAACATAAAAGAGGGGCATTTTAATGTACACCCTGGCACAAATAGAGTAGTATTGAAAAGTTTACTTCCAGAAGTGAAACAAATCGGTTGGGTAGTAGACCCACGATGTAATCACAGAAATGAATACAGTGAATTTTTCAATAACATTCAACCTTTAGTAAGAAATGAAGAGGGTAATAACAGAGTTACGTGGCAGACCCATCACAGGACTGGCAGAGGAGGAGAAGATCAGTATGATTTCTCCCTAACTACAGATAGATATGTAGGACATGCAGACTACGATACGCCAAAGAGAAGAGATGAATGGAAAAAGTTATGTAGAAAAACAGGTTTCTCTTGTTTTGTAAATAACAAGTACATAATTGATATAGGTATACCACAGTCATCTGTTGATAAGTTTGACATACAAAACATTACAGGTATATATCAGTTGTTCTTACACTACTTCTTTGGGTACGACCTAGGAAGATGGGATAAGTTACATTTTAGAAGGAGAGTATTATGAGTACAACAGAACTAGCAAGGCTAGATAATTGTGAATTAGTGTACGGCACATATGAAGAAGTAGAAAATTATGCAGAAGAACAAGATACCTGCGTAGATAAGTACTTAAATCATGTAAATCCTAGCACAGTTCAGAAAGCATTTAAGTATATAGGCGATGGATTATGTGACCCATACTCTATTGCAAAACCTATATACAAGTTTGATGAAGAAGGCAAATACGAAGGACTAAGAGTATTCAAGGAGAAATTTTAATGAAAGCAGGAAAGATATGGGGACAGACGGAACTAATCCACGCTAATGGCGTACTAGAGTTCCATAGAGTAGAGTTTAAAGCAGGTTTTAAATGCTCAGAACATGAACACCAATTCAAATGGAACGGGTTCTTTGTAGAGAGTGGTAAAATGATTGTTAGATGTTGGCAAAACGACTATGACTTAGTTGATGAAACAATACTAGAGGCAGGAGACTTCACACAGGTCAAGCCTGGTGTAATTCATCAGTTCGAAGGATTAGAAGGTGGAGTTGCATTTGAACTTTATTGGGCAGAATTTAATCATAACGATATTAAAAGGAGAAGTGTTGGTGGAACTATTAAAGGATAGAATGACCTTTGTAGACTATACCTTTGTTCGTGAGGGCGAAGATATAATCTTTGATAAAGAATTAAGTATGGAATCAATGCGATTCTATGAAGGAAAGAGTTTCAAAGTGACGTTAGTTGATGGAGCTATATGCCTAAAATGGTATGAGGATTGGGACGGAATGCCCGATATAAACGAGGTAGACTGGATGCAGACAGGCGGTAGTATCCCCGAGATAGACTGGAAGAAAGAATCCAAAGAATTGATGGATGAACAAGATGAAATATATGAAAAACAACAACCCGGTAGCAAAGTATAGCAGAAATAAAGCTGGGGCAGGCGCTCATAAGTCAAAAAAGGACTATGACAGGAAACAAGGACAAATAGATATGGGAAGTATGGAAGTTGAGATAGAGAGTTGGGCTAATAAGATTGATAGAATGATCTTACTAGAACAGATGCAGAAAGTAACCAATAGCGTCTCTAGATGGCAAGAGTTAGAAGAAGATATAATTACTATACGCGAGGAGTTAGAGGAATGGCAGACAACAGAGTAAGTAGAGAAACTGCTGAACTTATACCAATGCCACCTAATACGTGGTATATCCGCAAGATAAACTGGTTACTAGAACAAGACAAGGTAAAGGAGAATATTAAATCCGTCCCCTTGAATGAACCTTTAATGGATTCATTACTATCACATGGCATGAAAGCGCCTATTCTAACGATGCCTAACTGGTATCCAATCGCTGGTTCTCAACGACTGAGAGCATACGCAGAGATTGTAAAAGACTTTCCAGAATTAGGAGAACAGGAGATACGAGTCTGTCGTATAGATAAAGAATACTGGTTAGTATGGTATCTATGGGGAGACAAAGATTTTAGAGATAAAGCAGTTGCAATCTATTTTCAGATGGTCGAGCTAGTATGGAAGTCCATTTACTATGAAGATTCGGTCGACCCGAGTGGTGTCAAGATGACAGAATTTGAAAAATTGGGGGACGAACTAGAGTGGAAACATAAGTCTGTCCTTGGAAAAGAAAGAATTAAATCTATGGAAAAGAAAAATAATACTTGACACAAGGTCAAAATTACTGTATAATATACTTATAAATGATAGCAATAGACTTATTACAAGAAAAACAAATGCCGTTTACTGTCAAAGGACAGGACGCACTAATAGCATGCCTAAATCCTGAGCATGATGACAGTAACCCAAGCCTTAGAGTAGACAAAGTAACAGGAATATTCCATTGCTTTGCCTGTGGTTACAAAGGTAACTTATTTACTTACTTCGGTGCACCAGAGAGTCCATTAGAAGTAAGGTTACACAGAATTAAAGAAAAGATTGCCAAAGCACGTTCTGAAACAGTCGGTATTCAACTCCCAGAAGACCGCATTGATTGGAAAGGTGGTCCGTACCGCAATATCTCTGAGAAAACTCTCAAGATATGGCAAGCTTTCACTTGGAATGTTCCAAAGTTTGAAGGCAGGATCATCTTCCCGATTCGTGATTTAACAGGACGGACAGTAGCATTACTAGGAAGAAGTATTGCAGGCACGATGAATGGACAAGACAAGTATTATATCTACCCACACGGGGTAAAGATGCCATTCACGCCAGCTAAGGTTAAAACAATATCTAATAGAGTTATATTAGTAGAAGGAATTTTTGATTGTCTCAATCTATGGGACAACGGCTTAAAGAATACAGTTTGCTGTTTCGGGACACAGCAAATGGATTGGTACAAGTTATCTCTGCTCAAACTACAAGGAGTGCAGGGAATAGATATTATATTTGACGGTGATGACGCAGGTCAGAAAGCCGCAGAACGAATTAAAACAATAGCACTAGAGATGGAAATAGCAGTGCAAACAATTAAATTAAAAGATGGGCAAGACCCTGGCTCATTCACGCCAGCTCAAGTTCACAGACTAAAAGAAAAATTATATGGATAGTGAACAGTTACAAAAAGCAGTCTTCGCACTACATACTCGTAGATTCGGCACAGTTGCCGAGATTATGATTAAAAAGATTATAAGAGCAGATACAAGTTCACAGCTTAGTTACGACTTATTCGATACTGACACTTCATCTAGGATAGAGTGTAAATTTTCACGAGTACAGAAGAAAGCAGAGTTAAAGATAACGGACAGTAACTTGTTCAAAGCTCTACAATGCGAAGCCAATCGCGATATTATGTATCACCAATGGCAAGACTATGAATGGGATTGTAATATCCAGCAAGTCAAAAAAGAAGAATTTGATGTACTCTTTTACGGAGTATTCTTTAAAGATATGGTGTTAATCTTTAAGGTGGATAGTGAAGGTATCTGCAAAGATATGAACTATTCAAATAAACAACACAGGGGTAATCTAGGCGAAGGACAGTTCCATTTAAACCGAACTACTTTCAAGTACCATTTAGATTATCATTTATTTAAAACCCTAACTTATGGAGAATTATTAGAATGGCTAAAATAGCACTTATAGAGACTAAACCAACAAGTACAAACTTCGATAAATATTTTGAGTTTGAATTTGACCGTTTTGCTTTATGTTCTGATAGTTCAGTTCAAAAAGTACTAAAGAAAGATGTAGACTTAGATATTAACCCAGACGATTATGACTGGCTTATCTTAGTTGGTGCGGAAGCATTTAAACAGTTTACTAGAAAAACTTCAGTAACAGAATATAATGGAAAGATAATAGATGAGAAGTTCTTAGCTCTCATGAATCCAGCAATTATAAAATTTAAACCCGAGGCGAAGAAAGCATTCGAGGAAGCTATAGAAAGCATCAGCGGATACGTAGACGGCTCACTAAAAATAGAGAAACTATCAGAAGATAAATGTTATGGCATACAAGATAAAGAAACAGCGATTAAATTCGTACAAGCGGCGATTGACCACCCACTCCCATATATTGCACTCGATTCCGAGACCTCTGCTTTATATTGTAGGGACGGTTATATGCTTGGATTTTCTATGTCTTATGAGCCTGATCACGGTATATATTGTGATTGCGACGTAATTGATGAAGAAGTCGAAGCAAAAATGCAGGAACTCTTCAACAAGAAAGTTGTAGTATTTCACAACGCGAAGTTCGATTTACAATGGTTTATTTACCATTTTAATTTCGAGTTTCCACACTTCGAAGATACAATGCTTATGCATTATATGTTCGACGAGAACCCTGGCACACACGGTCTCAAACAACTAGCGATGAAGCATACTCCTTATGGAGATTATGAGAAGCCGTTAGAAGATTGGGGCGCTGAGTACAGGCGTAAACATGGCATACTAAAAGAATCTTTTAGTTATGACCTAATACCTTTTGATGTAATGAAAGATTATGCAGCGATGGACGCAGTTGTAACCTTTGCACTATATCAGAAGATGAAGCCAGCAATCGAGAAGAACAAGAGACTCTTATGGGTCTATGAGAATATTCTTTTAGAGGGCTGTAACTTTTTAAGGCAAGTTGAGAGCAATGGTGTTCCTTTCGACTCAGAGCGACTAACGTTTGCTCAGGGTTTAATGCAGGAAGATATAGCAAAAGCAGTTGCAGAGCTATACGAATTTCCTGAAGTGAGACAGTTTGAGAAAGCACAGGGTAAAGACTTTAACCCGAATTCCACAGTTCAACTTCGTTCCCTTTTATTCGATTTTATCAATCTAACCCCAACGGGTAAGAAAACTGGTACTGGCGCCCACAGCACAGATGCGGAAGTCTTAGGACAACTCGCTGAAGAGCACGCAGTACCTAAACATATCTTAGAGATACGTCAGAAGAACAAGATTAAGACTACTTATCTTGACAAGATTATACCAAATCTTGATATGGACAGTAGGCTACGTACAGGTTTTAACTTGCACGGAACTACTTCTGGTAGGCTCTCTTCTAGTGGTAAATTGAATATGCAACAGCTTCCGAGGGATAACCCCACGGTCAAAGGCTGTATATTAGCAAATGAAGGGCATAAAATCGTCTCTATGGACTTAACAACGGCAGAGGTGTATGTTGCCGCTGTTTTGGCGAAAGACGCAGGACTGCAAAATGTATTCAAGAGTGGAGGCAACTTCCATTCTAGTATTGCAAAGCAAGTCTTTAAACTACCATGTGAAGTTGAGGATGTCGATGAATTATACAAAGACAAACGTCAACAAGCAAAAGCCGTCACCTTTGGTATAATGTATGGTGCAGGCCCAGCTAAAATCTCATGGCAAGTTTCGAAGGACTCTGGAACAGAGTTCTCAATGCATGATGCTCAAGAAGTTATCCGCGAATACTTCCAATCATTCCCTAATCTGAAGAAGTGGTTAGATGACTGCGGTACGTTTATTCGTGCTAATGCTTTTATCTACAGCGAATTCGGACGGAAGCGTAGGCTTCCCAATGCTCAAAGTAAGGACAAGGGCATTGCGTCTCACGAGGTAAGAAGTGGAATTAACTTTTTAGTACAATCTGTCGCATCGGACATAAACCTATTGGGTGCGATTGATATGCAACATTACATCAATAGAAAAGGGATGAAATCCAAGATATTCGGACTTGTGCATGATTCAATTCTAGCAGAAGTACCAGAAGATGAAATGGAAATCTATTGTACAAACCTGAAAACCTTCGTTCAAAAAGATCGAGGTTTTTCAATACCGAACTGTCCTGTAGGCTGTGACTTTGAAATAGGTAACGATTACAGTTTTGACAAATGGGATAAAGTATATAATAATGAAATATATAAAAACAACTGCTAATTGCATGTATCAAACGATTAGAGTTAACCGCCACAACTTCAACCTTGCTGGCAAAGACAACTTTGATGATGTCGCAACGTTAATTCTAGGAATATTCGTCTTTGGTACCATGTACATTAGTTTGATTCAACTATAGTAGGAAATTAGGAAAATAATATGTTAAGAGGAACACGTGTTGCAATAACAGGTCACACTAGTGGTATTGGTAAAGAAATTTACGAATACTGTAAATTTAATGGTGCAGACGTTCGTGGATACAGCCGCAAAACAGGGTATGATTTAAGATTAGGTGGTGATAATGTCATCAACGATATACTTAAGTTTGACGCTGATGTTGTGTTTAATCACGCATGGGCACCTCGTACACAGAATAAAATTCTCAAAATACTACATACACAATGGGAAAAGTATAATAATAAGGTTATTATTAACACAGGATCGGCTACTTGTTACTACTCTATAGGTTCAGATATCTATGAGAGTGACAAGGCAGAGTTGAGGGATTACTGTATAGCCGCAGCTAAAAGCTATCCTCATCAGAACAAGTGTAGAATACACAATGTTTCGATGGGGTGGACAAACTCTAAAATACTAGAGGGAGTGGAAGATGGAGAGTACTTTATCGACCCTTATGAAGCCGCGTTGATACTGGTCAATTTAGTTCAACCGCAAAATTACGTGGTATCAGAGATTGTCGTGAACGCTAAGTTCAAGTCAATGTCAGAGATGCAAGCGCTGCGAGACATTGCAGTTGCAAACGTAATTAAAGATTTAGGAGCATAATATGACAGAGATATTAGCAAGTATAGTCGAGAATCCAACGCTTAGGACAACTTCACAGATAACCGAAGCAATAGCGAAAGCAGACCCTCGAACTAATACTTACATGCCAGTTAGTGCAGGAATAGAGTCCACAGCGGCTCTAGTCTATGCAGCAAGAGACCCCGAATTGCACCCCTTCTGTGTGCACTGGTACGAACAACGCTACGGCTTGTTTGCGGACGCGATGGCGTTTTACACACAGAAACAAGCAGAATTCTTTAAGTTGCCATATGGTAATGATAAGAGTATGCTTTCGATGCTTCCTCATACTAGAGAGGTTCCGATCATTGTATCAGGACTAAGTGCTTTTATGACGGTAGTTTTAGGACAGCCTGGAGGAATTAAATTTAAATGGTTTATGATGGGTGCTAACGCAGAAGACGACATGCGTATGCGTTTACAATTTAGAGAGTACCGTAAAATTATGGCACTCTACTCCAGCGATGTTTTAGATGGTAGCGGTGTTGACTTAAAAGAAGTTAGACAAGTACCGCAAATACTAAATCCATTAGACTTTTTAACAAAATCAGAAATGTATGCTCTAATTATAAGAGAGTGTCCTGAGATGTTAGATATGGTATGGACGTGCTTTCAGCCAAAAGGTACATTAAAAGGTAAAGATGGCAAAATTACAGGGTATATCCCTTGCAATACTTGTTACAAGTGTGCAGAACTAGAACAAGCAAAGAAGACAGCAGCGGATGCTGTATTCAGGTATCAAGAGGGAATCAAATATTTTAGTACAATATTAAAGGATATGAAGTAATGAAACCTTTCTTAGTAAGGAGTTTCATGTATCCTCACGAAACAAAAACCGTAAACAAGTACGTTGACTTGATGATAAACAACAAAAAAGTAGGGCTATATAAGAACGATAGCGGTAACTACTGGCAACTAAATGGTGATCCATTAACAGACGCCATTGGTCTTGTATACCAAGAAACTGTCTCAGCAAAGGTACAGAAAGACCTTTCTCTAAGTTACACAATGCTTAGACGCTGGGAACAAGGCTGTTACGTGCCATGGCACAGAAACAGATGGGAGTGTGAGTATACTGTAGCTATACAGATTAGTGATAACCACTGGTCTCTAGGATTTACAGATAATGACTCAGACAATCCCCTAATAAATGGAGTTCAAAAAGAATCCACAATACTTACTCCGACAGAAGGAGATGCCGTGATATGGCAAGGCGCAGAGACATATCAAGGTAGACGCAAACTAAAAGATAGCGCCTGTACAACTTTAATGTTATACTTTGTAGAAAAAGAAAGTCACTTAGATTATAAGGACAATAGAACAGTTTACGGAGATAACTATAAAACATACCAACGACCTCATGGAGAGTGGAAAATTGAAACTTAATCCAAAACAAGTAGGATTTCACGACTATGGGAATGGCTATACAAAAACGTGCGTTCACTATGACTTAGTATCTAAAGAAGATTACCATACCATATGTTTGGAACGTGTTAACGCATTTGTAGTAGAAAATAAACGAATTATGAATCCAATCGATGAATTGGATAAAGACTGCTATTTCTTATGGATTAAGAAAAGTGGTAAAATGGTAGCTTGTGTGAGGGTTGTACCCCCGCATTTAGCATATACTTATAAAGACAGACAATATACAATATGGGATAAAGGTTGGATAACCGACTCCTATGTATCACTATTTCCTATTAAAGCGTGGGCAGATGCAAAAGCATATGTCTTTACGCCCGAGTGGGGAAAAAGGGTGGTTGGGGTAGACCATGCAATCATGGATATGTACCCACAAGGTCACCAATTTTTAAAGTTCTTTTCACAAGAACAGCCTGGAATTACCTTTCTAGGGAAGGAGATTGATGAGTATGGATATGATGGATATAAGTGGGTGTATGAACCGACACCCTTGGATCAAGCAAGACCGATAATAAGGAACTTTATTGAATCGCAACAACACAAACAGGATAAGGTCTAGACAAAGAAGCCAACGAAGAGTGTGGCTACTTAAACAGAGAAAAATGGAAGAGAGAGTCAATTCTCGGGAAGATTTATGCTTTCCGATTTATGTTATACATAGCGACAACACAGAGTTGTTAGACGGTATACTTTGGCTTGATGACCAAGTACTAGACGATAAGAACATGGATGGAGATACTCTCGGATTGAGAAGAATTCAAACCCCCATGAAAAGTATATACCCTCTAAGGTACATGATAGAAGATGAAATCGGACTCATGCGCCACAGGGGTAAAACATTTGTAGATAGTAATGGATGCGTTTTTGCGTATGAAAAAACAGAAACCTGTAAAATACATTATCACAAAATAACAAAGAGAGAGAAGAAAACAGTTGCTACAATGTTGTGGCTCAAAGGTGTTCCCTTCTCGTTCGCAGAAAAGAGTCCTCCACCTATAGAAATTACTTGGGCAGGAGTATTATACCGTGGCGGATTCCCTTGGAAAATATGGGACTTCGCTGATGAAAAGAAGAAATCTACTTGGAGAAAAGTATGAGCCAGAAGTGGCATGGTGGCAAGGGCGACAAAAGAAGAAAAGGTGAAGATAGACAAGCATATTCCGATAATTGGGATAAGATATTTAGGAGAAAAATGGAAGTAGTAATTTATGGAAAAGATAACTGTCCTTACTGTGATATGGCTCAAAAGCTATGCGCACAGAAAGGCGTTGAATTTGAATACAAGAAGCTCGGCAGAGACTTTGATGCGCTAGAGATGGCAACAGAGTTTCCAAATGCGAGAACATTCCCTCAGATTATATTTAAGGGAGAGAAAATTGGTGGATACACCGAACTGGAGAAACAATGGACGTAGATAAATGTATGGAATGGATGAGCAAAGGGATTGTATTACTAGAGTATATTAGTTTAAACTCTGGCGATACAAAGATAAGAGAAATGACACTATGCCCTGTGTTTATACCAAAGAAGAATCAGATATTTACTGAAAACTTTAAAAGACATGACCAAAACGATAAAATAATTTGTTATGATATTGAATTCCAGAAGTGGGACGATATTAGTAAAGATTCTATGGTTAATTGGAAAAAACTGACGCCAGGAATGTAATATGTGTGGATTCGTAGGCACTACTAATAAACCACTTTGTAAGACCATGTTACAGAAACAAGAGCATAGAGGACCTGATGCTCTTTCTTTTTGGTCGGACGATAAGATCGCTCTTGGTCATGCGTTGCTTGATATAACGGGGAGTAAACAAACTCAACCTGTTATCACGCCTAAAGGAAATGTACTTCTGTTCAATGGAGAGATGTACGATAGTAGAGAAACGAACGATACTGTATGGTTAGGCAAAATGATTGACAAGTACGGATGTTCAGTACTAGAATGGTCAGATTGGCACGGTAGTATTGCAATTTACATGCCAGCACACAATACACTTTCTCTTTTCCGTGACCAGTTCGGAACAAAGCCTTTATGGTGGGGCTGGGATGGAGAGACTTTTCAGTTTAGTACAAGTTGTAAATCTTTCTTACACAAAGAATTAGTTGTAAATGAAAGAAAATTTGGTTCTATGGGAGACGAATGTATTTGGAAAGGTTTCCACAAGGTAGAGCCAGGTGGGTACTTAGAATTTGATATGAGTAACAACTTTAAGCTTACTCGTAGAAACTTATGGAATTGGCTTACTTTTCGTAAGAAGCCCTTTGATAAAGAAGAATTTATTGAAAAAACTAAAGAGTCAATCCTCAAAGTAGCAAACTATGGGAACTCTAGTAACAAACATGCTATATTTCTGAGTGGCGGGTTCGACAGCACACTAATAGCTTCTATATGCCGTGAGAGTACTAAAGACATTACTCTTTTCACTTGTGGTTACAGTAACGAAAAGGGCAATAGTCATGAACACATGGGATTTCAAGAAGAATCTCGTATGGCTAAGAAGACTGCCGAATTGTTCGGTAGAGAGCTGGTTCATGTAGACTTGGGTAGAGATGAGAGAATTTCACTCGGCAAGACATGGTTAGCGGGAACTCATTACGCATGGTCTGACCACAATAGACAAGCACCAAGATATAAATTAGCCCAAGCTGCTGCGGAACACGGCTGTAAAGTAGTGTTAACAGGAGACAGCGGAGACGAGCTATTCACAGGGTATATGCATCACGACAAAAGATTTGATGAAGATTATTGCCTGGCTATGATGGAACAGTACAGAAAAGAACGCTGGTTTCCTGATCAAGTATTCAACTTCTCAGACCCACAAGCAAACAGCTTCTTTATAGACTTACTCACAACATCAGAGCAGAATATTCTAGCTACTGACCAAACTTGTGGATTATTCGGCATGGAGTCTAGAATTCCTTTCTTGACTCAGAGATACGTACAGTATGTACTGACTATTCCCACATCAACAAGATTTAAACAAATTCAGCCTTACCAGCCCGGTACTACAAAGTATTTAATGAGGGAAGTAATGAAAGATTACTTACCACAGCATGTAATAGAAAGAAAGCAAAAAACAGGTTGGAGCTCCCCATGGGACAATAACCACCCCCAACAATCAAGGCGTTGGAGAGATGAAGATTTAGAATTATTAAAAAGGCTAGGGGCATGAAGGCAGTAATAAGTAATAGAATACAGTTGCAAGGCGATAGTAAATTCCTCGGTGAACTTGAAAGAGAACTCACCTATACTTTACCTCCTCGTATGCCTCAAGATCCGCCTATGATAATAAAAACAATACGCCCCTTAAAACAAGGTTTGGTTTCCATACCTGTAGGGCGAATTGACTTGATACCAGAGGACTACGAGATTATCGACAAACGCGTACAAGCGCCGATGGTGTTTCCCGAATTTAAGTTCGAATTACGTGCGTCCCAGCAGAGGGTTTGGGACGAGGTGGAAGACAACAGTATAATTAACGCTTGGGTAAGTTGGGGAAAGACTTTTACAGGTTTGGCAATAGCTGCTAAGCTTGGACAGAAAACCCTTGTTGTTACCCATACTACCAACCTGCGTAACCAGTGGGAAAAAGAGGTGAAGAAGTGCTTTGGAATCAACCCAGGCAGAATCGGGTCAGGAGTCTTCGACGTTGACTCCCCAATAGTAGTGGGAAACATACAGAGTTTATACCGAAGAATAGACGAGATAAAACATATATTCGGAACAGTTATTTTAGACGAGATGCACCACGTTTCATCTCCCACATTTACGCGAATAGTAGATGAAATGCCTTCGAGATTCAAGATAGGACTTACAGGTACACTAGAAAGAAAAGACGGACGTCATGTAGTCTTTAGAGATTACTTTGGGAATAACGTACACAAGCCACCCAAAGAAAACTATATGATACCAGAGATAGATGTCATTAAATCCGATATACGATTCCTAGATGGATCGTTTACTCCATGGGCTGAAAGAATTAACCACTTAACTAACAACGAAGAATACATACATAGTGTTGCAATGATTGCAGCTAAGTATGCAGCCGATGGTCATAAGGTACTAGTAGTATCTGACCGAGTTAAGTTCTTAAAGATATGTCAGTCGCTAGTAGGAGAAAATTCAGTTTGCATAACAGGAGAGATGGATTTTCAAGAAAGAGATGATACAATGAAAAGAATAGGCGGTGACAGGAATATATTATTCGGAACACAGTCTATATTCTCAGAAGGTATTAGTTTAGACCCTCTAAGTTGTTTAATACTAGCTACACCAGTTAAT
>Ga0308005_10000597_pt1 | contig 13060 bp, 7 predicted proteins | sample Neamet67_FD_203142 | JGI IMG/M metagenome (GOLD analysis project Ga0308005, IMG submission 203142) | Marine microbial communities from water near the shore, Antarctic Ocean - #67 | ecosystem: Environmental > Aquatic > Marine > Unclassified | place: Southern Ocean | collected 2014-06-07 | reverse complement strand
GTCAATACCGCGCACGCGTGCGCCACCAAGGCATCGACGGTCGTTGGAGTCACTGGTCGGAACCAGTCGAGTTCGTCACGTCGACACCGGATCTCAGCGCTCACATCAATGGCCTGGTGATTAGCGAGATCATGTACAAGTCGGAGGGCGGATCGGCACTGGAGTTCATCGAGATCAAAAATGTCGGCCCGGCGACTCTCGATCTGAGTGAAGTCCGTTTCACCAAGGGCATCGATTTCGACTTCGCCGGATCCGCGATCACCAGCATCGCCCCCGGCGAGTATGTGTTAGTGGTCGAAAACCTCACCGCTTTCGAAGCGACACATGGTGACGCGTTACCAGTCGCGGGCGAATACCAGTTCTCCTCCTCGAACAACCTCAGCAACGGCGGCGAACGACTCAAGCTGTCATTCGGCGCCGGCACTGCAATTCGCGATTTCGTCTACGACGATGAACTGCCCTGGCCGACCCCGCCCGACGTCAGCGATCGCTCGTTGGTATTGATCAATCCAGAAAGTCTACCCGACCACACTGTTGCCAGCAACTGGCGCAGTAGCACCGCGTCGGGAGGCAACCCAGGATCATCTGACGCCGCGCCACCGTTCGACGGTGTTGCTGGAATGGACGATGACCACGACGGCCTCGACGCCCTGCTCGAGCATGCTCTCGGCGGAGACGACGGCGATCCCTCAGCTGCTGCCTACCCGAAGGTATCAGTGGAGCCGTTGGAGGTCGGAGGCGCCATCGCCGACTACCTTCTCATCAGAATCCAGCGAGATCTCGCCGCCGAAGACATGATCATCAGCGCCGAGATCTCCTCCGATCTGATCAACTGGCAATCCGGCCCAGCAGCGTTGCTACTGGTCGAGGAGACCGCCAACCGCGACGGGACATCAACCCTCACGTTCCGCTCCACACAAGCGGTGGATTCCGCATCGCAAATTTACATCCGTGCCCGCGCCAAGCAGAGGCCATAGCCGATCAAAACTACTCGCACAGACAATGAATTCGTATATAGTAAGACTTATGTCTCCCCTTCACAGTCGGTTTCTCGCCACCGCCATCCTCCCCTTCGGCCTGCTGGGAGTTGGGCTATACGCTGACGACTCGGCATCGCCCATCACCTCTGTCGATGAAAGCCTCGGCGGTGTCCTGAAGCTCACCTTGGACCTCCCCGAGAGCCGCTATGCCATCGTCCAGCGCAGCCAGTCCCTAACCGGGCCATGGAAGTCGATCGCTATCGTGCGAGGCGCGGCAACCCCGGTCGAAGTTCGCGACAACGCTCCGTTCGTCCACTCCGGATTCATGCGAACCGTCCTGCATGACGTCGCATCGCCAGTTGATACGGATCGCGACGGAATCGACGACATTGCCGAGCTCGCGTCGCCCGGAACCCACAACCCGCTGAACCCCGCGCCAGTCATCACTGCGAGAAACGGCGCCACGCAGCTTCCAGACCGAGCCAGCTATGAGTCACTTTCCCATCGAGACAATTTTCCAGGAGCCCAGAACATCCGTGAGGTGAAATTCGTTATCTTCGGAGTCCATACAAATTCGCCGGAACTCTACTTCGTCAATAGCAAGACCCACACCTACCACTCGAGCTTTGCCATCGGAGTGGGCAGATACCGCAACAATAGCGCTTTCTCTGCCGACACCTATTTCACCAACACGAACCGCAAAAATCTCGCTGGCAGCATCGTCGCCCACGACAACTACCTCGATGGAGGGGGGAGCCAGGGAATCTACACCTTCGAGTTCTGGCCAACCGATCCGGTGGCCTTTCGCTTTGTCGAGAAAGCTCACAGCCTGATCACTGCGGGAATGCCGTTTCTCGATGGCAACATCGCCTATCATCCGGCAAGCGAAACCCAACGGGCAGTTCTCCAGTCGGAAGCATCGGAATATGCGCAAACCAATATCAGAACGATCTTCGCCGAAGAGTTGTTTGGCAACGTCACCTACTCAGCGCTGAACCCCGGTGAATCTTACGGACGGCTCCGCCTGTTCTCCGGAACGGAGACCCTCTCGGTGCGCGACATCGTCATCCTGCAGACCATCCCCAACGATATCACTCATGTCGCTGGTATCATCACCGAAACTCCGCAGACCCCGCTCTCCCACATCAACCTCAAGGCCAAGCAAAATGACACCCCGAACGCCTTTGTTCTCGGTGCATCGACCCACCCCGATATCGCGCCGCTGCTCGGCCAGAACGTCCGGCTCGAGATCACCTCAGACGGATTTGTCATGGAGCCCGCCAGCCAAGCCGACGTTGATAACTATCTCGAGGCGAAACGACCCGATGTCACACAGACGCCGATTCCCGACCTCACCCGCACAACGATTGAGCCGCTGTCGGCAATCGGCTTCGAGGATGGAACAGCCTTCGGCTCGAAAGCCGCCAACCTCAGCGAGCTGCAAAGCTTTTTGCCTGCGGTCACCCCGGAGGGCTTCGCCGTTCCATTCTATTTCTACGACGAGTTCATGAAGTTTAATGGCTTCTACTCCGAGTCTGAAGCCATGATGGCCGATCCCGAGTTCCAGACCGATCCGGCCACCCGGGAGGCCGCGCTCAAGGCATTCCGCAAACGTATCACGAAATACGGCGTTCTCCCCTACTGGATGAGCACCGCCCTCAGCGATATCCAGGAGACCTTCCCCGCCAGCCTCTCGATCCGCTTCCGTTCGAGCACCAACAACGAAGACCTCGAGGGCTTCAATGGCGCCGGCCTCTACGAGTCCTATTCCCATCATCCTGACGAGGGGCATTTTGCGAAATCGGCCAAGCAGGTCTGGGCCGGCCTCTGGACCTACCGCGCCTTCGAGGAGCGCGAGTTCTGGCGAGTCGACCACGCCTCGGCAGCGATGGGGATCCTCATCCACCCGAACTACTCGGCCGAAGAGGCCAACGGAGTCGGAGTCACCAAGAACCCTTATCTACCCGGTGCGGGCTGGGATGGGCACTACATGAATGTGCAAGTCGGAGAGAACCTCATCACGAATCCCGAACCCGGCTCGCTCCCCGACGAGTTCACCATTGCCAACCTCACCTTCGACAACGCATTCGAGATCCAATACATCCGCCATTCGAACTTGATCACCGAGGGCGAGACGGTGATGTCCCGCGAACAAGCGCTGCAACTCAGAGGCTACATGGCCACACTCCACAACCGATTCAGATCGTTATATCGAGGCAATTCCGCCTTCGCCATGGAGATCGAATTCAAAATCACCGCTGCTGGCAAAATCGTCATCAAACAGGCTCGGCCCTGGGTCGATTAAAGTGCCTCGCCCAAGTGGCCAATTAATCACTGGAGCCACTTGTCAAAACACCAGTCCAAAAGCAAATTCCTAGCAGTCGTGCTCGAAGCCATTCTTGAATGGCCGAGGTAAGGCGAAACACATACCGGAAATAATTTATCGTCTCGAAAAACCTTTTTTCCAACGTGCTCCACAAGTCAGAGACTTGCCGCCAATCTGATCGAGCCAAAAGACATCTTCAGTTTTCGTGAAAATCTGAAAGTGATCCCCTTCCACAATCAAATAATCACTCTAGGATTGATGCTAATTGGCATAGTGGTGGTGACCATTATCAACATCGTCGGAGTCCACGATCAATTTTGCCTCGAGGGCCAGCAATATGTGATGTCCCGCATCGATAGTGATGGAGACCCTCAAAGTCCAGTCTTCGCAGCACTCATGACTAGCGGTACCGTGGGAGCGATAATCTGGATGCTTATGAAGGAGCAGTTACGAAAATACATGCATCTCGAAAAACGTCCTATTGCCGGTGGTCTTGTCCCGGGACTGGCCTGCCGGGCCGGTGACTTATTTCATGGGAAATCGCGAATCGATCTTAAAAAGATTAAACTTCGAGTCGTGGCCTGCAATCAAGAAAAAGGCCAACGCGTCGAGGGACATGGATCCGACAGGCGCACAGTTTCCTTTTCAAATCCAGTCCAAGGATTACTGCTTTACGAAAAGCACCTTAATTTCATTGCCGCAGGTGATTCAGTGGAGCGTTGGTTCCCAAAAGAAGTCTATTTTGATAGCATCTATAATAACTTATTACCACCGATGATGATAAGCTCAACTCACGATTTAGATTTGTATTGGGAAATTCAACTGATCCATAACGAACTAGTCGATCAGGAGCTAATCGGAAAAGTTCATAAACTCAAAATTCAGGATTTCCTTGAGCGCGAAAAAAAATCCAAAGTTACGAATCAAAGTTGCAAATTAAACCCATTGAAACCCTACCTTCCAAAAGGAAAGCCTAGCGCAAAGCAATTTCATGACGCGCATCGTCTGATGCGAATTGCATTTCGACAGGTCGAAGTGGGTCGTTTTTTGTGGCCTTAGTGGTTCTGGGAAAAGCACTTCAATTCAGTGGCTGCAAGACCGATATCCCGATATCGACTTTCTGATAATTGACGAAATTCGCACTGTGAGCGAGCTGCTTAAACTGGTGTTCTTTTCAGGCACGAGGAAAAAACAAAACGTCCTGATCGCCAGTCATGTGCCGGCGTGTCTCCATAGACTAATAAGGCCTCTATTCTATCCGCAGATCATCATAAAGACAGACAGCGATCAGGGGCAGATCGAAAAATGGCTGACTGATCAGGGGATTCATTTCTCTCCTGAAACAGTAAAACAATTCAAACGACGCTATGGTGTTAACTATTTTGACCTTGGCCTGGTTATGAAAGAATTTCCAAGACTCGACTTTGATGATTCTTGGCACCGCTTCGAAAAGCAGAGCAAAGTAAAGCGCACTCCAGAGTGACGGCATCATCCAAGACATGGATTCTGCACGAACAACTCTCTGAATCTTTTTTTTATTCCTCGGTGACGCGATAGTAGCGAGTCGCAGCTCCCTTGATATCTTCTCCCAGCTCAGTGAACTCTGTCAGATCTCCCTGAGAAGGGTGACCATCGTTGAGTTCTAGCCAATCATCTAGGTCAGAACTTGCCTCGATTCGATAGCTTCGATTAGCACGAGAAAACCATTTTATAGTGACGCTTCCATTTTCTTGCAGGATGATATCATTAATTTGCAAACCTTGAGCCCCCGGAGCTTCAAACCCTTCTGCAGTGGGCCCACCCAGAGCCTCCATCTCCTCATTCGAAAGCTTCCCATCAAGTATTTGGATAGAGCTAACATACCATTCGCTCCGTTCATCAATGTCGTAAAAGAGAATAGTTTCAGGCTCCATGGCACGACGAATATGATCCTTATTCTGTGGTCTCCACTCGTCCTGTAACACGCCATCAACCCATTTTGTGATGACTTTTTCGTCGGCAAGATCAACCGCGAATCCAATCCGGTGCCATTCATCCGAAGTGAAAGCACCGTCACCGTTATAGCCTCCACCGCCCTGGCCCATATTACCTCCCTGCCAGAAAAACGTCGCATCGCCAGGGTTTTTTGTCGGAGACGCTTGGATGATCGCTGAGGCACCACCTGCTCCGACTCTCATAACATCCATCAGAAGGGTGTAGCGGTTTACATATCGCCCACCTCCATTCGGAGCAATGCCGTGAAGTAATTTATATCCCACACGACTACCAAATGGCACATACATAACCTCCGCCGACTCACCTCCAATATCAGCAATTTCAAAACTCGTAGTAGTTCCAAATAATGTCTCGGATTCCGAGACCTCGTCATTGAAGAGTAAATCAGTTCCAATCGTGGCACCTAGTCTATTCGAGAAATCCCATTGACCAGTAACCATTGGTGGCTTCTCTCCCAGGGAATTCGCAAAAGACCATTCACGTGTAAAACTTTCCCCAGAAGAATCCATGTATTCCAACACGAGCTCATTGCGATCACTCTGACGTGCTGGGGGTGGTTGGTAATTGATAGTCGTGCGCCCATTCTCTTTACCTACCGTTGCTTGCCCAGTGATATCGACCCCGTTAAAACTCAATATTACTGATTGTTCATTTACCGTTGTTTTATCGTCGCGAAGAAGAACCATAATTGGCTCATCAGGCGAGATGTCGGCAACCCCCGGCACCGGAGATACCTCCGCAATGTAGGCATGGCTATGGTTGGAAGCTGTGCTCTCACGAAAAACAACAGCAGCGCCATCGGAATTCACCAACTGGTTTTGCTGCGAAAACTCCAAACCTGAATTTCCACTTTGTGTCCAATAAACAAGGCGAATCGGATAAATCCCATCAACTGGGGCTGTGATTTTAAACTGAAAATCCCAAGGGGTCGATGCAAAGGGCGGCGCGTCGCCGGAACGAATAAAGGTCGCTAATTCCGTGGCAAAAAAATCGCGGGGGTTGGTCCCAGTTAAAACAACAAGGCCACTATCGTTACTCGGCGCCGCATCAACCCGATCCACAAAAACTTGGGTGCCAAAGGTATGAGTGCCCGCTAATAATTCTACGAAACCAGAGATCTCAGTTGTGAAAAGGGAGTAATGATCTCCTGTCCCGGGAATACCGGGAAAGTCGGCATCATCCTCAAAATTAGTAATTACGGGTGCACCATCACCGTCGAAAGCCGCAAGAAAATTGATCGTATCAACATCAAAGCTGCCATCAGGATTTTCTCCTTTTTTTGCTTCGTCGGCCACAAGCTGCCCCTCAGCGATAAGAGTGCCATTGAGTTGTTGGCTGGCACGTGCAAACGAATTTGGAATTTCGGTGAACAAGGGCGCCTGTGCTGTCACGATTCTGAAACCACGATTCTGACCGGTCTCAAGCGGTCCCGCAATCCCCTCTGGGATGACGACAGAATCTTGATCAATGAAGTTTGAATCTGTTCCTGCCCAAAAACGAAGTCCCGTATTTAAATTAATCTCTGCAGTGTCTTCGAGATTAGCAATCGCTGCAAGGTTCTGATTAGAACCATTTCCTGCAGCAAAGTTTCCGCCAAATTGACCCAGCCCAGCCCCGTTTGCTCCACTCCAGTTATTCTGAGTTCTGGCAACTGCAGTCGTATCGACAGTGGTTCCACTACTGACTCCACCGACAAAAAGCTCCCATTCGATTGCGCTAGCATCGTATGCCCACATAACCTCGATGTCTCCGCCTGAAATTTGCGCTTCAGTTAAATTATGGGTAACGACTCCCAAGGCAAGGCCGGAGTTTGATGAATGATGCACGCTCAAAGTGCTAGCACCTTGGTTATAACTCAGTGTCGATCCAATCGTTGCTCCACCGCTCTCCCAGATGACTCCATTATTTATACTATCACCTGGGTTGAAATCAATCGAGACTGCAAAAGTGGCGTCCTTTGAGTTAACTGCCTCAACTCCACCAACAGTCCGATTAGAGTAAGTCGGCTTTGAGCCAAGTGTATTGAGGACCTCCGAAGGAGCTCCCAGATCATCTAAAGAACTTATGCTGACAGTTTCTGATAACGCGGTGCCGATAAGGACGGAACTTAGAGTAGCGGTTCCCAGAAAAAATCTGGGAAGAACAAGCGGACGAAAAATCTTCATTCTTTGAGTATAGCAAAATTACTGGGGCCAGAGCAACCCGTCTTTTAGAAAACTTTCTCGATATCGTAATATTGAAGACATTACGAAAACAACGTTCTTTATTGGTAATAAATTACTGATATCTCCGTTAAGTATTTTGAAAAGTTGGACAAAACTAAAAGCAGGAGGGGCCGAATATTCTAGCTTAAAACACCTCAAAAAAACTAAATATCACCACAACTTTTATGATGACCCCCAAAATTATTTTCGTATGGATACTCCTCGGGCTCCTCACACAAGGGACTAGCGCACTGCCGATTGCAAAAGGATGGCGCATTCACAAAGGTGATGATTCAGCATGGTCTAAACCCAGTTTCGACGACTCGGATTGGAATGCTATAGACGTCGGGCAGGCTTGGGAAAAAGGAGGCCTTCCAAAATATGATGGCTATGCGTGGTATCGCCTGCGGCTAACGATTCCCGGTATTTTAGAAGGGAAAAAAAATGCCCAGAAACATCAGAAATTACTCTTAAAACTTGGTAGCATCGACGATGTCGATACTACTTTTTTTAACGGCGTCAAAGTCGGAGAGACTGGAGATCCCAAGAGGCCTGGCTCCTCGTGGGCACAAAAACGCGAATACAAAATCCCTTTAAACCTGGTCCACTGGGATGAAGAAAACGTCATTGCCGTAAGAGTCTTTGATAGCGATGGCGATGGCGGCCTTTGCAAAGGACCATACAATCTCGCGGCACCCGATTGGCATGACTTCGCGAATATCAAAATAGGGCTTGGCCGAGGTGACGGAATCTATCCAAGCAGTAACTCAACCAAATTGACTGCCGTTATCGAAAATCAAAGTTCTGAGGAAATAACCGGCACAGTCTCTTGGCAGGTGCATAATGAAAGCTGGCGGATCGCAAATCGTGGACAGGCTCTAAGCGCTCAAGATGCGGATCTAACTCTCAGACCGAATCATGACACTCCTGTAAGTCATCAATTTACCCCTTCCGCTCCGGGCTTCTACCACGTCACCTGTTCTTTTGAAGGAGGAGCTGAAAACAAAACACTGTCTCAAAGCATGCTGATTGGTTTTTCTCCAGAGAAAGCTAAGCGGCTTCCTGACACCCCAAAGGACATGGGTCCTTTTTGGGATGAAGCAAAAGCAGAACTCGCAACGGTAAAACCGCAATTTAAGGTTAGCCCAAGCCCCAAACACTCCACCTCTGATGTGGACTGCCACCTCGTAGAGATGCGTAGTCTCGGAGACATTCTCATCCGAGGATGGCTTCAAGTCCCCAAGAAAGATGGTCCCCATCCAGCACTGCTCAGAGTGCCGGGCTATAGGGGGAACATGCAACCCATCACTTTGATTAACGATATGGTAGTCCTTTCCCTAAATATTCGTGGCCACGGCAATAGTCAGGATGACATTTCTGGCAAAGATGTAGAATTCCTAGTAGCGGGCGCCGATAAGCCTCAAGAATATTTCTACCGGGGCGCTTTCATGGATTGCCTCCGCGGGCTTGACTTCATGGAATCTCGCTCTGAAGTCGACGCTCAGCGAATGGGGATCACTGGTGGCAGCCAGGGCGGCATGCTTTCTCTCGCCACTGCCGCCCTTGATTCCAGGATCATACTTTGTGCACCAGATATTCCATTCGTCATTGATTCCTTTCGAGCCTTTGACACGACAGAGTGGCCCGGGAGCATCTTTCGAAACGGATTTAAACAGAATTTAATAGATCGCTCCACGGCCCGTAATGTTCTCCGCTACTTTGATCCTAAAAATCTCGCTGGCCAAATCAAGTGCCCCGTCTTCATGGGAGTGGGACTTCAAGATCCGGTCACTCCCGCGCCCACAAACTTTGCAGCCTACAATCAAATCACAGCCCCAAAAGATTATCGTGTTTATCCATTTGCGGGCCACGGACTACCCGGAAAACATTATTTCGAACAGCTCGCATGGATTCAGAAGCAATTCGCCCAGAAGCGCTAACTCGTTTGTAAAACGTAACCGCATTCCCGTTCTTTATGCCCATCATCTCTCGATTAATCCGAGCAACCTTTGCTAGTATTCTTTTCCTTTTGTCGCCAAGCTATGGCGCTCCTTTCGATCAACCGCCTGAATGGTCTCGAGATGCAATTTGGTATCAAATTTTTGTCGAACGATTTGAAAATGGAGATTCTTTAAATGACCCACGTCCAATCGATATGGCCGGATCATATCCGGGCTTTGTCCCATCAGGTTGGAAAATCACTCCTTGGGGGCAAGATTGGTATGAACAGGAAAGCTGGGCCAAGAAAACAGATGGAGATTTTCACAAAATCGTCGCGGCTCGTCGCTACGGAGGGGACCTTGAAGGAGTCTTGAAAAAACTCGACTACCTCCAAGGACTTGGCATCACCGCAATCTATTTCAACCCTCTGAACGACGCTCCGTCCCTGCATAAATACGACGCTCGAAACTACCGACATATTGACCGAAATTTTGGGCCAGACCCTATCGGAGATAATACGATCATAAATAATGAAGACCCTCTCAACCCGGCAACTTGGTCATGGACTTCTGCTGATCGCTTGTTTCTAAGAACCATCAACGAAATTCATCGTCGCAAAATGCGCGTGATTATCGATGTCTCCTGGAACCACACCGGCAACACCTTTTGGGCGTGGAAAGATGTCGTTAAAAATCAGACTGAAAGTAGATTTCGCGAATGGTATGACATTATCTCATTCGACGATCCAAAAACTCCAAAAAACGAATTCCAATTCGAAGGATGGCTCGGGGTTAAAACGCTACCCGAACTCAAAAAAGTAAATGTTTCAGGTAAGCGAAGAGGACATGTATTCGAGGGTGACCTTCACCCTGAAGTGAAAGCGCACATCTTCAACGTCACTCGAAGATGGATGGACCCAAACGACGATGGAGACCCAAAAGACGGTGTTGATGGTTTCCGTCTCGATGTCGCCGCACATGTCCCTCTTGGCTTCTGGCGAGACTACCGGAAATTTGTTCGCAGGATTAATCCTGACGCCTTGTTACTCGGTGAAGCATGGTGGACCAAGTGGCCCGACACCTTAATGGATCCACGCCCATTTCTGCAGGGAGACACCTTTGATTCGGTGATGCATTATCAGTGGTATAAGCCGGCACGCCAATTATTTGCCGATGCAGGAGGTGGGATGAAACCCAGCGAATTCATCGCTAAAATCAAGAACGTTTATACGGGATATAGCCCAGCCCAATCACAGAGCTTAATGAATCTGGTCGCGAGCCACGATAGCCCACGATTAAGCACTTCTTTTTTAAATAAACAAAAATACAAATTCAAGATGGGAGCACGCGGGAATCAGGAGCTTAAGCTCGGCCCTCCAGACAAGACCACCACCAGTCAAATACGCATGATGTTGTTACACCAATTCACCTACCTCAGTGCACCACACATCTGGAACGGTGATGAACTTGGTATGTGGGGAGCAGACGATCCCGACTGCCGGAAGCCTCTACTTTGGGAAAACATTGACCACCAGCCACAAGTCTTCGCGCCAGATGGATCACAGCGTAAGGCGATTGCTGTCACTCCAAATCAAGAACAGTTCAACTACCAAAAAAAACTCATTGCACTGCGTAAGGGACGTCTCGAATGGACTCGAGGAACCGCTCAATTTGTTCACGCGAACGACGAGAAGCTTACTTTGTCTTACCTTCGTATCTTGGGATCCCACCGATCACTGATCGCCTTCAATTTTTCGAACAAGCCTCAAATCTTGTCATTCGACGACCTCTCAATTTCGACCTTTAACCTTCTCGTAGCATCTAGGCCGGAGGCCTTACTTCTGGGGAAGATTGAAAGTCGGGGCCTGCGCCTTAAGTTGGCACCGTTCTCGGGTGTGGCCCTCCACCTTAATTAGTCTAGGCCGCCCTGTGGGCTGATTCCTGAAGTTAAACCGGCGAATTTCCTATTGTAGTTGAGCTTAGCTTACGTGAATAAAGTTAAGCCCTAGATCCTCCTGCCTACTTGTGGCACCACTGGAGCTTATTCGCTATAATAACGAATCTCCAGTAAGCCTGCAAAATCAAGGCAGGCTAGAACGTGCCGCATGGAGACCTATTACTCGATGCGCGCCAAGACTTCGTTACGTCGCATAAAGGGAGGGGTAAAAGGGGGATCATAGCTCGCTTTCTCCATCACCGATCTAAGAGTGAAGTCTTGTTCTTTGGCCCACTTTGCGAGTGTTTCTCGTGCCTTCTTGTCCCGAGCTTCGGTCCAGCGGCCACTATATCGATAGACCACAAAACGCCCTGCTTGTCTTTTGGTAACCGTAATATTGTTGTTGTTTGCTTTCGGTGCTCCTTCTTTCGCAACCTCCTCGGGCAGCACAAAACTCATCTCCTGAAGACTCCCACCTGTCTTAGAGAAAACCGGCGTGGTCATGGCGATTTTTTGCTCGGCTTCGTTTTTACCAGAAATGTATCGGAACAAGCTCATGAAGCCGGAATTTTGATTATTGTTTCCGTCTTTCATGGTGGCGGTCGCAACGACGATTTCAGGGTAGTCTCTAATCTCAAAAGCTCCATCCGTTTTAACGGTCGTGTAGGGCGCGGATTCATATCCACCCCGTCCCAGAGGGCCAGCACAGGAGGAGAGAGCGGCAAAAAGGAGAGTTACTCCGACAGCAAGGGCGATCAAAAATTTGGTTTTCATTGAGACAAGGATAAAAAAAGGATTAAGCGGAGAGAGGTTTACGACTTGCGTAGGTCTTAGTAGGAGACTGGAGAAAATCCATTGAGGGAGTTAGAGTGATGACGGTGAGCGGGAGACGGGAGATTCTATCTTTACTAGAGGTTCTCGTTTCCTGTCTCCAACGGGTTATTCTAACATCATAATCGTTAATAGCAACATCGGCCAAGACAGGGTGGTAGGTATGGCCAGGCGCCATAAACTCCTCACCCCATCTCCGCCAAAAGAAACTTAGTCCGCAGGCTTCAGACAAAATAAAACCCCACGGCTAAAAGCGGTGAGGTTTGCGAGAAGAATGAATTTAAATTACCCTAGCGCTGGCGTCTCATTACGAATAAAGAAGCGAAGCCAAGAAGGACGATACTGGAAGGCTCCGGAACCCCCACAAACTGGGCATCTGTTCCTGCCCAAAAACGAAGTCCCGTATTTAAATTAATCTCTGCAGTGTCTTCGAGATTAGCAATCGCTGCAAGGTTCTGATTAGAACCATTTCCTGCAGCAAAGTTTCCGCCAAATTGACCCAGCCCAGCCCCGTTTGCTCCACTCCAGTTATTCTGAGTTCTGGCAACTGCAGTCGTATCGACAGTGGTTCCACTACTGACTCCACCGACAAAAAGCTCCCATTCGATTGCGCTAGCATCGTATGCCCACATAACCTCGATGTCTCCGCCTGAAATTTGCGCTTCAGTTAAATTATGGGTAACGACTCCCAAGGCAAGGCCGGAGTTTGATGAATGATGCACGCTCAAAGTGCTAGCACCTTGGTTATAACTCAGTGTCGATCCAATCGTTGCTCCACCGCTCTCCCAGATGACTCCATTATTTATACTATCACCTGGGTTGAAATCAATCGAGACTGCAAAAGTAGC
>Ga0308005_10000595_pt1 | contig 13091 bp, 6 predicted proteins | sample Neamet67_FD_203142 | JGI IMG/M metagenome (GOLD analysis project Ga0308005, IMG submission 203142) | Marine microbial communities from water near the shore, Antarctic Ocean - #67 | ecosystem: Environmental > Aquatic > Marine > Unclassified | place: Southern Ocean | collected 2014-06-07 | reverse complement strand
GGTTCCTAATCTGGAGTATCGGCCACCGTGCACACCGGATGCGACTCCAATGTGCTTACCTTTGTGCTTGCTCATGTCAGGTGCTTCGCAGCCTTTTTCAAACACGCAGACCCCGGCCTTGTTGCGGGTCAGGCAGTCGTCGCTCAAACTGTCGATCCGGATCACGTAAGCTTTGCCATCGTTATCCTTAACGATGACCTCCATGAGAAAACTTAGTCCACATCACTTCACGACAATCTGCCCTCTTTTCACGACATTGGTTTGATTGACATTTCGGATGAAAAATAACTCAGTTAGAGTCTTTATCTTGAATCAAGCTTACACCTTAAAAACGCCGGAATGAATTCACTCAAATCAAAATATGACGTTGCAATCGTTGGAGGCGGCCATAACGGACTTGTAGCAGCCTGCTACTTGGCAAAGGCGGGGATGTCCGTCTTGGTGTTGGAACGTAATGACGTCCTTGGGGGGGCAACCCTTTCTCGTCAAACGTTCCCCGGAGTGGATGCCAAGCTTTCCGTTTATTCATATCTTGTCAGTCTTCTTCCTCAGAAAATCATCGATGATCTTGGCCTTAAGTTCAAACTCCGTTCGCGTAAAACTGCCTCCTGGACTCCCCGTATTTACGACGGAAAACTCCGTGAACTCCTGATTCAAAACAATTCATCCGGTGCCAACCGGGAGGCATTTTCCGAACTCACCGGAAGTGACAAAGATTACGAGGGCTACCTCAAACTCCAGAGATTGGAACAATCAATCTCCAAGGCAATCTGGCCCAGTCTCATTAGCCCCATGATCTCCCGGGAAAAATTGCGAAGCGGTCTGGACAAAGACACCCGACTTGCGTGGCAGGCACTGATTGAGGAACCGATTGGCGATGTCATTGAACAACACATCTCTGACGACCTGATTCGCGGACTGGTTTTCACCGATGGCAGAATCGGCGTTTCCACCTACCCTCACGACCCTTCCTTGCTTCAAAACAAATCCTTTCTTTATCACATCATCGGCGGTGGCACCGGAGAATGGAGAGTCCCCGTTGGCGGAATGGGGGTGCTCGTCGAACAACTGCATAATGTCGCGCACGCCACAAGCAACACCACATTCCAAACCCATGCGAAAGTCATCCGCATTGACAGTGGACCAAGAAATTCCACGGTCATATTTGAGCACGACGAAAAAGAACACGAAGTGGACGCGCGCTTCGTTCTTTGCAATGCCTCGGCCCAGATCCTGAACCAACTGACAGATGAAGAGAGTGTCCCCCTGGACTTGGACAAGACCGCCGAAGGAGCCGGCTTCAAAATCAACATGCTGCTCAAGAAACTCCCCAGATTGTTATCAGACCGCCACACGGCAGAGGATGCTTTTTCCGGAACCGTTCATATCGACGAAGGGTATCAGCAAATGATGACCAGCTATCAGGAAAGTATGAGGGGAAACATTCCAACTAGACCTCCGGGAGAAATCTACTGCCATACTCTGACCGACGATTCAATTCTCTCAGATGATTTGAATCAACAGGGGTATCACACCCTCACCCTCTTTGGCCTGGATATGCCTTATCGGTTGTTTGAAAAGGACAATGACCGGGTCCGCGACGAAGTCCTCTCCCGTTACCTCACTGGCATCAACCAATTCCTCCGTGACCCCATCGAGGATTGTCTGGCAACCGATTGCAACGGAGCTCCCTGTGTCGAAGCCATGAGCGCCTTTGATCTCGAACAAAAAGTGCATCTTCCCAAAGGCAACATTTTCCACGGAGGCCTCTCTTGGCCTTTTGCCGATTCGGATGAGGAAGTTGGTCAATGGGGTGTCGAAACAAAAAATTCGAACATTTTCCTCTGTGGTTCTGCGGCCAAACGAGGCGGAGCGGTCAGCGGAATTCCCGGACACAACGCTGCGATGAAAGTAATGGAATTAAGCAAAGAAAATCGCTAGCCCCAATCACCTCAATGACCAAACAGAGGCGTGTTGCTCTGATGATCAATCTCGAACGCCCCTATCATTGCAATCTAGAGGTTTATGCGGGATCTTAGGAAGATACCGCCGAAAAAGGATGGCCCTCGGTCATCCCTGATTGCAGGGTCGCTAGCTCACTCGCTACAGAACACCCCGCCAGCCGAGGGTTCCCTATTCATATTTGAATCGAAGGATCACTCCCCCTCCTTGACCGGGCTCTTGATCAAAGCGATCGCCTTCTCTGCAAACCGGGCTCCCAGAGTCAAATACCCTTCCCTCGTGTAGTGAAGATCGTTGACCACCGTGTCCTCCACCTTGCGATCATTCAAATCATCGGTATCGACCCAAGCTCCTCGTGGATGGGCCTCGGCGAACTCTTGCTGAATCCGGCGGATGGTCAAACGCCCCTTCAGCCTCTTCTGAACATCAAGTCCGGCGTCGCTGATCCGTCCGATGACAAGGTTGATCTTCTTGAAGGCCAGATCGGTCTGCAACTGTTCGAGCAGCTCCTTAAGGTAGGCGTCGTAGGCCGTGTTGTTCAGGTCCGACTCACCCTGCATCCAAACGAAAGTGACGGTTTTAAGCGACTGGTCCTTGATGGCGGCCTTCACCACGGTGATCATCGTCTCGTGAAAATGACCCCTCACCTTGGGCACACGGCCTCTCGTTGGAGGAGGAAATTCGTGGTTCGACTTCGCCCAGCTTCGGATCGACGCCCCGCTATAGGCGCTTTTAGCGACGATGATGTTTTCTTTACCAAACGCCTTGGTGACAGCGGGTGTGAATGACACTTCCGGCTTCATTCCGGCCATGTTCGACTGGCCTGAGAGGATGAACAAGTGCTTGCCACCCGCCATAGTGATAGCGGGAGTCAAGGTCAGTAGCATCCATACTGCGGCAGTGATCAATTTCATCCGTTTTACTTGATCGGGGTGAGCGTGAAGCACTTAATACTGATCCCTTTGTTGGGAGCTCTCAGAGTGAGCTGTAGCTTGTTTCTTCCAGCCTTGAACTCCATGGGCACTGGCACGGTTTCCATCCAATCGCCGAGGGTTAACGGCGCCTTAACTTCGTGCATATTGCGTCTGTTGGCTCGGATCGTGAAGGACCTATCCACAGTGACGGTGCACACACCAGCGGTAAAATTGTATTTTCCAGCCTCGGGAAGATTGACCGTATAGGATCGTAGTTCGGGGCGATTCCCCGCCAGATTGTAGTGCAGTTGCACAAACTGATCGTCATAGCTTTTCATGAATCGGATTTTCTCGGTGCTCTCCGGCTTGGAGCAGGCGGCAACAGGAATGGTGATGACGCCGTTTGCATCGGTGGTGATGGTTTTGTCGGCCTCAGTTAAAGCAACCTGTGGAAATACTTTCTCTACCTTTTTAAGGGGCTCATCTTCTTCTTCAACCCAATCCGAATTGACGGATACCGCAGCGACATTGGATTCCGCAAACTCGGCACCGACGGTTGCAAGCTCCTTCAAGTCCTCATCTTGGACGACGGCTAGTTTTTTATAGTGGGCTAATGACTTCCAGAAGCCGCCACCGACGCCGAATTTCATGCGGTGAACGATGGGCTCTAAGAGGGCATCACCGAGCCAATTCGCTCGGTGAACTTGGTGGTATTCATCCGGCTTGCTGCGCACTCTGGATTCCAATTCGAAGTCGAGTCCACACTGTCCGCGAAAATGGTTGAAGGTCCAGTGAGCGCCGAAAACGGTAACCCATCCATCAGGTGTCCAGTGAGCGAGAGCAGCATGGCCACTTTGCGGAGCGGGGCGTGAGGGAATACCAAATGCGTGATTTGCGGCTCTGCCGGAAAATGCCCGTGGGCCACAGATACCACCTTCGAGGAAGAAATCCTGCATTTTGAGGAGGTTCAGCTCAGGTCTAAGGGGGCGAAGGTGAGAGAGGCCGCTCGTATAGGGGACATCGGATTTGGTGATGCGGCAGTAGCGCCATGGGTAGTCCAGTTTCATGTGATCTGGGCGATAATTGCGGATCATTTTCCTCATCCAATCGAGAGTTTCGAGAGAGCGGAATGCGAAAATGAAACGGCAATCCCAAGGAGTGAGTATGTTGAATGCTGGGTCGAGCTCACCGTTTCGGTAGGCTTTTTCATAGCTTAGGAAAAACTCTGTGATGGCTTCTGGTGCGGTTTTCCCTTCAGGCACGTAGTTTCCATCGGGGTGCTCTAGGGAGCTGGCGAGCGCCCAAAGGCGGAAGAATTCTTTTTCTCTAGCATTCTTGCTGGCCTTTTGGATGCCTTTGTAGTTGCGGATCGATTGGCCGAACTTGTTTTCGTAGGCACCCCCTAATTCCATGACTTCGACAATTAACTTGTCGTCGCTAAGGAGAAGGTCGACGTAGGATTTCTCTTCAGCACCAAGGCTGGCAAATACCGCCATCTCACGGGCACCCGCGGTTAGAAGGGCGCACTTAGCAAGTTTGGCATGCATTTCCTTACCTTTCAGGAATGGCTTCACCTCGTTGATGACCGCTCTGGCGGCGAGCAAGGCATTGGTTTGGGCTTCTTCATAAGCTGGGTTGCCAGCACAAAATGTTATGGGTGCTATTTTTAGGTCATTGGGGTTCGGCAAAGTCGGCAGTTTGGCAATCTCGCCATGGGCGGCGAAATAAGCAGCGCTCTTGGTTTCATCGATTTTAGGGACGGAAGCTGCAATCTCTTTCTTGAGAGCGTCGAGCGTGCTGGCATACGTGGCCATGAGCTTTTCGCCCTGCGGGGTAAGAGGCTCGGGCTTTTTAGCCGCCATGGAAACCTGACACAGGCCGATCACGGCCGCCATCAGCCAACCCAACACATTGATGTTTGTTTGTTTCTTTCTCATCTTGATCTCTCTCTTGTTGCTACTTTGACTCCGTCTCTTTCAGGGCAGTGGAAATGGTGGCCTTGAGTGCTTCGGTCTCTTCCAGTTCGTCCGTCCGCATGCTGATATAACCGGCCTTGATGTTCACCGCCAAATAGACCTGTTCGGCGTCGGCGTAGGCGGCCTTAAGATTGCCCATCGCCTGATAGACCTTCGCCCGACTACGCAGGTGCGGGATCGAAATTTTGACAGGCTTCTTCTTTTTCTCACCCTCCGGCGTCGGCTCTTCGAGCGGCGCATACGCGAAAGCCAGTCGCTTGGCCTCATCGAGATCCTTCCGGGCGAGCGCTTCATCGACCATCTTCTCGTCGTTGAACTCGATCACGTTCTGCAGCACGTTGCCCTTGCCATGCGACAGTCCCGACAGCGCGGCTACGATGCTGCCATCAGGCCGGAGGATCAGGATATTGGGCTTTGTCTCCTCGGCGAGGATGCCGATCTTGCGCACGATTGGGTTCTGCATCCCGCCGGGCACGAGCAGTGTCGGGAAGGTGTCTGGTTTTCGTCTTCTTTTTTTCAGCTCCTCAGCGTTCTCTTTGAGTAACTTGCGTGCCGCATCGGCATCATCATCCAAGACGGCTGCGATCAGGTTGACATCTTCAAAGGGCCGATCCGCAAGGAAGGTGCCATAACGTTGCAGGTACTCGTTGCCCGCCGCGGTCGGGACAAACGAGATCACGGTCAACTTGTCGCCGGATGACTCAGGGATCTTAACCGTCTCGCCATCAAGTGTTTTCAACTCGGTTTGGAAGGTGCGCTGCGCGTCTTCGGGTGTACCGGTCGCGAGGAAGTGTCCTTGGCGTCGGCCGTAGGTCCAGCCGGCGGTAAAGGGAGGATGGTATTGCCAGTAGCGGTGGTAGCGGTCCAGCAGGAACGCGGTCGCCGTCCACATCGTCGGGTCGTCGGCGTGTTTGTCCAAGAAAGTTCGGCGGTATTGATCGTGCAGTAGCCGGTCGCCGGTATCCAGTGCGAGCAGCGAGGCCGCGGTGAGTGCCGGGCCGGACGCGGCTTTCCCTCCTGCTGCTTTGATGAAGTTCTTAATGATCGCTTTGGGATCGGCGTCGGCCGCGAGGAGCGCTTGCCTTCCCAAACAGAGCCGCGCCACCACATCGGTGCCCGGTGGGTAACTGCTCTCAACTGCGATCTTCGCTTCTGCCACGGCGGAGGCAAATGCTTCCTGATCGCCACGCGTCTTCCACAAGCCCATCAAAGCACTGATGCGCCGGTTGCGCACGATCCACAGGTCCGGGGCCTTCGGATGCGCCGCGATCGCGGCACGACAGAGGATGTCGGCTTTTTCGTAATTCGCAATGACCTGATCGTGCGGCGTGCGGTAACGCAGCGGCGGATCGATGAAGCACGCTTGGATCGCGCGAAGTTTGTCCTCGGGAACCGACACGGCGGTGCTGGGCAGTTTGTCTAGCTTAGAGGCAATTGCTTTAAATTCAGGCGGCGCGGTTAGGTCGAAGTCCCCTTCAGATGGCATGACGAGGAACTCGCCGGAGAAGATCGACTGGAGTTGGCTGGAGTAGCGTGATTGGGCCCATGTGCTGGCCAACATCGATTGCAGCCGGCGTTCATAAGTTCTATCGCTACGCCCTCCGGACTGATACAGCGCGACATACCCAGTCGGACTCACAATCACAATGGTCGGCATGTCTCTTTTGACATACGTTTGATAGATCGGATTGTCCTGGCCTTTGGGCATTTTGAGCGCCTGCCAATCGAGCCCCAACCCGCGCAAGATTCCTTCGCCGGCATCGGGCAGATCGTCCATGTTCATGCTGACGAACTGGAACCGGCCAGCGGCCTTGTGCTCAACCTTGGCCTTCTTCCAGTCGGCGGCCAGTGCCTTGAGGTCATCCACGCCGTTGTTTTCTTTCGACCAGCAATAGATCGCGGTCGTCGTGCCAAGAAAGTCCATCGGAAACCGCACCGCCTTGCCATCGCCCCGCTGAAAGGTGCCGATGAACGGCGCGCCAAACACCTGGGTCGACAGCTTATCGCGCTGAAAATTGATCAGCTCCATGTTACCGGGGAAACGTTGGGCAACGACCTTACGCAGATCATTGACCAGCTTGGTATTGCCGAACTCCAGCGCCATGATCATGGCGATTCGGATGACCTTTGTCTCGACCTCGGTGTCTCGGTAGCGCTCGACCAAGGGGCGGAGCGCATTGGAGCGGGCGTGGGAGTCAGCTCCCTGCCGTGCCGCCTTAGCCTGCGTTAGCAAGAGGTCGGCGTCGAGGCGCAGTGCCGCGTATTCGTTCGGCGCGGTGGCGAGCTTTTCACAGGTCGACAGAAAGGCTTTCCGATTCGCCGTCGAGTTATCTAGGCTGATCAGCACTTGCTGGGTGCGGAAGAGGATGTTTAAGACTTCGTAGCGGTTGGGCGCGGATGGATGTTTTTTGATCAGCGCTTCGGTCGCACGGATCACACGCCGGATCGCGAGTTTCTTTCTGGCTGCGGATGCGGCCTCACCGGCCTCGGTCAGCTTGGCGTTCAGCGCGACGATCTCGTCGATGGAGATCGAGCTCGTCTGATCCTGCCCCATCGCGGGCAACGACCCGACGCTTGCGCTGGCGAGGACAAGCAAGGTGATGATAATCCGGGGAAATCTTTTCATGGGAGCAAGTTCTTTCAAGACTACGTCAGGTAATGGTTTATTTTACCTGTTTAAGCTAATATCTATTGTTTGGTGATGAGTTCGATGGCTTTGTCGGCGAATCGCTGGCCAAGGATGACGGCTCCTTTTTTGGGGAAATGGATGTCGCCATCGGGCTTGTTGGCATCGCCGCCGTTGAGGTCATCGGTATCGATCCAGCCGTTGCCTTTGGTCTTTCCTAGCTTGACCTGAGCCTCTCTTACTTGGATCCAGTCTGTATTGTCTAGCCTGCTGCGGGCATAGTCGTTAATGCGGCCGATGACAAAGTAAAGGTCATCACGATTCAGATCCTTTTTGAGCTTTTTGATTAGCTTGACGAAGCTTTCTTCATACAGCTTGGAGAGGCGGTTGTTGGCGTCTGATTCACCCTGCATCCAGATGAAGCCGACCGTATCGAAGGATTCATTTTTAGTGGCGGCTAATGCGGTCTCGATCAGGGGCTTGTATTCCATACCATTGGAACTCATCTTCTTTTCGGTCAGACCTCGATCAGTGGGCTGTCCGTAATCTGCGACCCAGAAGCGGATGCCGCGGCCCGATTTCATGCGGATCACGACGATGGCGTTCTCAACGCCAAAACGCTCCGCAACACGAGCCTCGAACGCCCCCTTGACCGTGCCGGTCATGTTCGATTGACCTGAGAGAATGAACAAGTGCTTGCCGGTCTTTTGTTCGCCCGCGCATGCTGGGGCAATGAAGGCCAATGCAATGGCACAGCCTAGCAGCAGGCGTTCAGGCTTATCGTTTCCCCTTCGTTGATTGAACATCGGACCTCTCGTGCTTTAGCGTTGGTAAACTGGGATATATCGGTTCGGGGTACCGAGGATGATGATCGCCATGGGCGTCTTATGCGGATAATCCTGCTCCTTCTCCTGCCACGACCCGTTGGGCTGCTGCAAAGTGATCAGTGCATCACGGATCTTGGGATACCACTTGGCGTAGTGTTCTTCGCTAGCTTGAACCATTGCCTGCATCGCGTAGTAGTGCGAGTAGTAGAAATGACCGTTGTCTTTTCTGGAGAACATTTTCGCTTCGTTTTCCAGGGTAGTGAGCGCTGCCTGGACCCATTCGGAGTCCCGGTTGCCAGCGAGTTGTGCGGCATACACGCCACCAGCGGTGCAGGCGATGGTGTAGCCTTTGCCTTGGTAGCCGAAGCCGCCCCGATGTTCGTCGAAGGCCTGATCGCGGAGATAGCCGGTTAGTCTTTCGATCGTCTCGGTCGGAACCAGCACACCCGCTTCACGCGCTGATGCGAGCGAGACAAAGACCATCGCTGTGACCGATGTGTCTTGCCCCGCGTCGGGCCGTGCCCCGTAGCGCCAGCCGCCCAGCGGGCTCTGCGATCTTAAGATGATGTCGACGACTCGCTCCAGCGCTACCTGGATTTCTTTGTTGTCATCGGGGTCGCTCGTCATCCCCCAAAGCTCGGACATCGCAATGGTGAACAGGCCGATTTCATACATCTTCACGCCCATGGTGCCTGTTGGGGAATCCTTGGATCTTTTGAGTAGATAATCCTTCGCGCGGTCCAACGCTTTGCCGTAGGGGCCGAAACCGGGAAAGTGGCCTTCGACCATGAAAGCCATCAGCCCGAGGCTAGTGCCGGCGATCGCGTATGCACCATCGCCACCCTTTGCAGGATCGTTCGACGACCATGAGCCGTCCTTACTCTGGCTGGAGATCAGGAATTTCAGACCGCGTTCGATGGCCTTTTCAGTCTGCTCGGTCATCTCTGGCGCCTCAGCTTCCGCGGTGGCGGACGTTTCGCTGGTTCTAGGTGCCTCTGCGGATTTTTCCTGCGCTGTAAGTGGCGCAGCGATGACACTGGCCATAAAAAAGCACAGAGCCGCGGTAAGACAACACGGTTTGCTGTTATTAATCATATTCATTTTGCAACTCTTTCGTAATAGTTTTTCAATAAGCCGCGGTATTCCAAAGGCAATTCGCGTGCGAAGTTCTGATTCAGTGCGGCTCGGTTACGGTCGGCCCTAACATCCCAACCTGCTCGCTGGTTTTTGCTCTTTTCACCGGACGCAAATTCGGCGGCAAACCCAGCTTGAAATTCCGGATCGCCGTCACTGCCCGGGCCACTAGCATCCGGGTCGCCTTCAACGGGAGCAGCCGGCGGCGCTTTGGTTTGGAGAAGTAGTGCCTGTCCAATGATGAAATGCCGAAGCGTTTGCACCGCCAAATTCTGGCTGCGTTTGATGGCGTCCCGGTCGGACGACTGCATGGCAGTGACGGACGCCGCAAGCTGTGCCGATGCGGCCTTGAGCATCGCGTGTGGCTCACCAACTAGGGAAAGTTTCTGGCATCGCACCACGAGTTCACTTTGCCTCGCTACCAAGGCTTTCATCTCCTGCTGCTTGGCGGCGTTGGTATCTCGGAACAAGACTGTGTGCGCACTGGCGACGGCCAGCACATCAATCAATCGTTGAACGCCCGGATCGGTATGGGCCAAGATCTCGAAATTCGGCAGGCCGTGGAGCATGCTGATCAACGTAAATAAGGATTGGGCGTTCACTTTGAGTTCCGCTCGTGCGATCTCCATCTGCTCGGCCGCGCCAGTCGCGTCGTTCGATTCCAGTCGAGCGAGTGCTTCACGCATCATCTTGGCGGACTTGGTATAGCTCATATTTCTGAGTGACTCAGACGCGAGATTCACCTTTATGGCAGTCTTCGCAATGGCTTCGGGAGTGTCGTTCAATTTCAATCCAGCGAGTGCTGAAACGATCAGTTTGGCGGGCTCAGAATTGCTCATCTCATTGAGTGCCGACGACGCGAGATTCATCTGTTCGATAGCGCCAGATTTGTCTTCCAAGTTCAAGCGAGTGACTGCTTCACGAATCAGTTTGGCAGCTTCGGGATAGGTTTTCATCCCTGTGATAGACAGAATGAACTCTTCCTCTTTTTCTGCCTTGGCAAGCAACTTGCGCTGCTCCTCTGCTAGGGCTTTGAATTGCGCCTGGGTGGCCGACTGCGTCTTGAGTTTCAACTCATCTTGCTGGTATTCCAGCGTGGCGACATCCGCGACGGAGGCATGTAGAAATTCAATAATCTCAGTGACATAGCCAGCCTCCGATTTCATCTCCTTGACCAGCGTATTTACTTCATCAAGCGACTCGGCCGCGACGTCTTGAGCATCAAGTGCGTCGATCTTGTCGCCGCCTTCCAGAGAATCCACAGCGTCTTCCAGATCCGAGACAGCAAAGGTCAACGGCGTGCCGACATCCACTCTCGTGGCCACTAAGTCCAGCAGCGGCGCAACTTCCTCCATACAGCGTCTCAGGTGATCGAACAGCGGCAGTAGCACTGAGGCGTCGTCTGATTTCAACGCCTTGGTCGACGTGATCAAGTCCCATTGCTCGCCGACGATGTCGCGCATATAGACATTGGACATCCGGACCGATCGCTGAAACATCAACAGACTCTGCAGGAATCCGAGCTCGTCGTTTTGTGTGGTAACGATCGCATAGGCCTCGGCCAGAATATCGGCGGCTTGCTCCTGGTGGCTGATCGCTTGGTCGGCGTCGTTCGCCTTCAGTGATGTTAGCGCACTACGCATCTCTTGTTCAGCTCGCTTCATCCGGCTCAGTAGCGGCGGGATGTCTTGATCAGAATTCGACTCGTTTTGCTTGATGAGGTCGCTCATAAATGCGGCCAGTTCCTCGGTCAGTAAATGCTGAGGCTCAGCCAGGCCATCGACTTTTTGCTCGTCCGCCGCAGCGATATCGGTTTTCTCAAGCAGCGCGATCAGCTTCGCTTCGTATTCCTCGATCAGCGCAAGGCGATCGCTTGTGACGGCGACTATGGTACTTAGGCCCAATGTCTGAATACCCAGTTCCACGGACCAACGATCCACGAGCTCCGCCAGGTTGTTTAGCGCTTGCTCTGCTTCGCGCTGCTGTGAGATGGCCGCGTCCTGTTGGCCGGCAGCGAATTGCTCAAGCGCTTCCGCCATCGCGTGATCGGCTTTCTTCAATAGGGTTTGAACTGGGGGCGCTTGTGGGAATGTTTCATCAAACAGCTGGGTCCGCGGCGCAGGAACCGTCGGCAACAGCAAGGTCAGCAAGCGTTTGCGAAGTTTATTTTGAGCCTGTGCGGTTTCAGCGCCACGTGTTTTAAAGGCTTGAGCCGACATGTCGGCACACTGTTCGCGGAGCATCGCCTGGACTTTAACAAGCAAACGCATCTGATCTCGGGTTTTGATCAGCGTCCTATACGCCCCAGTGAGGCGGACACTGAATTCAGCATCGAGGAATGTCGTGATCAACCCGGCCTGAAGAAGCTCCGCCTGATCGGCTTGGCCTTGGGTGATCAATGCCGCAACTTGACGCATCTTCTCTTCCGTCTTGGCTTTCTGCAAGCTCTTGAGACTTTGCTTCAGCCGGAGAGCGGCCAATGGTCGCTTCTCATACTGCATCCCATTTTGAAGATCGACGATCAGACGTTGGGTCCACTGCGAGATTTCCTCTTGTTCTTTGGAGAGAGAAGCTCCGGTATCATCCGATTTGGCTTGGATAGTACGCCAACGCAAGGACGCTTGGATCTGCGCCAGCATGCGGGCTTCCCGTGCGTAAACTTCCTGAGCCATATCAATGGATCTGAGCATGACTAGGCTACCTAATTCGCGAGCCGCGGTATTTACCGCACGTGCTGCGGATGAAGGGTCGGGTAATTCCTGGGTATTGCCTGCTGCCACGATGGACTGATGCCGTAGGTGTGACGCCGCGTTGGCCAGGTGTTCCTCCGCGATGCCGAGTAAGGCCGAACGAACGCGCTCAAGGGACTTACCCTCGGGTGCATCCGAGACCTTGTTTGCGGCCAGATCATCAAGCAAGAACTTCATCTTTGACGCAATCTCTTTGAGTTGGTCGCGCACCATTTCTTGTCGAATCGCTTCGACTTGGCAAGTCTGCATATAGCTGTCTGCCCCTGCTTCCAGGGTCCGCATGTTGTCAAATGCCGAACGCTGCTGTCGGTAGATTGTCTGTACCCGCGAGAGCAGGCTGTCTTTCATTTTCCGGATATGTCTGAGATAAGCTCTTTTGGAGAGGAATGTCATACGCCGTGTGTCTGATCGAACGACATGTGGGCCGCCCTTTCCCGGGTAGCGATCGCTGACTTCCATTGTGAAAGATAGGGTATCGCCGATTTTTAGGTCCGGTATCGTCTCTCGGTAGTCCCAGTCGATTGGCTGGTCGCCCTGACCATTCTGAGAGGAGAGCTTGAATGCAACGGCTACTTCATCACGTTGATTCACACGATAGGCGACGGCTGTAGAGCCAATACCGTGGTCGTCCTGCACGCGGGCAGTAAGGCTGAGCGGGCGGGCGATCATCGCAACGAGGTTCGTTTCGGGCGAAATCAACTCGACTCGTGGTGCCTGATCCGTAGCGACTTTAAGGTAATAGCGCGGGCTGGTGAAACCGAACCCGTGTTCGTTTTCTACCCACGAGAAACTGTAGCCTCGCGAGGCTTTCACTTCTTCCTCAATGACAACCTGGCGACCGTCGTTGGTCACCTGCAGCGGCAGCGGTTCTTTGCCGTCACGGTTGAGCACCGCCTCGCGGA
>Ga0308005_10000592_pt1 | contig 13105 bp, 9 predicted proteins | sample Neamet67_FD_203142 | JGI IMG/M metagenome (GOLD analysis project Ga0308005, IMG submission 203142) | Marine microbial communities from water near the shore, Antarctic Ocean - #67 | ecosystem: Environmental > Aquatic > Marine > Unclassified | place: Southern Ocean | collected 2014-06-07 | reverse complement strand
AGGCCCCCAAAGAGCGCCAGTTCATCGGCCTCGATGCTTATAAGGGAGTCCTCGCGTCCGGAGTCGACGTTGTCCTCCTCTGCACCCCTCCCCATTTCCGCCCGCAGCACCTCCGCGCCGCAGTTGAGGCTGGCAAGCACGCCTTCGTTGAAAAGCCAATGGCGATCGACATACCCGGCGTCAAATCTGTCATCGAATCCGCCCAAATGGCCAAGAAGAAGGGCACCGCCATCCAACACGGCTTCTGCTGGCGCTACCACCCCGGCACCAAGCAGGCCTACGAAAAAGTCCTGGCTGGCGAGCTCGGTCGCGTCGTTTCAATCTATGGCACTTACATGCTCAACCCCGTCGCCCCTCTCGCCAACGGCGAAGAGAAGCCCGACGGCATGGGTGATGTCGAATTCCAGATGCGTCACTGGCAGAACTACGAGTGGCTCTGCGGAACTGCTCTTGTCGAGCAATGTATTCACACCATCGACAAAGTCGGGTGGGCCATGAACGATGTCGCCCCGATCGCCGCGGTCGCCAACGGAGGTCGCGCCCAGCGGGACGACCAATCCAACCTCTTCGACCACTACGATATCACCTACGAATATCCCAATGGCGTCACCGCTCACGTGGGACAGCGTCAGATGAATGGCACCCACAGTGATGTCACCGACCGGGTTTACTGCGAAAATGGCACCATGTTTTCTCCAGGGCGTTGCTCAATCAAGGATGTCTCTGGCAAGACCACTTGGCGCGTCCGCCCCGAAAAGGGAGTCGAAGACAACATGTATCAAGTCTGCCACAACGAGTTCTTCGCCGCTCTCCGTGCCGGCAAGATCATCAACACCGGCGAATACATGGCCAAGTCCACCGCCCTCGGCCTTCTAGGTCGCGAAGCCGCCCACACCGGCAAACGCATCAAATTAGAAGACTACTGGAAGAGCGAAGAAGATCAAGCCCCCGACGATATCCAGTTCGGTGACACTTTTCCTGTCGCTTCGCTTCCCATTCCCGGAAAGGAGCGCCCGGCGACCAAGCCGTCACGCGGCTAGGCCAGCTCTCAATAAGTTTTTCAAGGCGTCCGCGAATCATTCCGTGGGCGCCTTTTTCTTTCCCGCCTACATTTTCCGGAATCATCCCTGAAAAATGACGCCCTCGCTTTCGCGGTAAAAGAAAAACCCGCAGGGGCGTGAGCTCCCGCGGGTTGTCTTGAGTTTCTTATTTGAAGAACCGTGCCTTATTCAGCGGCATCAGGAGCGGCGGCAGCAGCAGCGGCAGCAGCGGCGGCAGCAGCGGCGGCAGCATCAGCGGCAGCGGCAGCAGCGGCAGCATCAGCAGCGGCGGCAGCATCAGCGGCGGCAGCATCAGCGGCGGCAGCATCAGCGGCGGCAGCAGCAGCGGCGGCAGCAGCAGCAGCAGCATCAGCAGCGGCGGCAGCATCAGCAGCGGCGGCAGCATCAGCAGCGGCAGCATCAGCAGCGGCAGCATCAGCAGCAGCAGCAGCGGCAGCATCAGCAGCATCAGCAGCGGCAGCATCAGCAGCACCAGCAGCAGCATCCTTCACATCATCGCCAGCAGCTTCTTTGGCTTTTTCTTTGGTGTCTTCACCGCAGGACACAGTGAAAAAGGCGAATCCGGCCAAAGCCGAAAGGAGGAATGTTTTGGTAAGTTTCATTGTAGGTTTTGTTGACTTCAAAAGCATGTTAGCACATATTTTTGTCAAATCCACGAGAATAATCGCTCTAAATTTACTAATTTTTATAAAAGTCGACGGGGCTAATTCAAAGCCCTATCCGAAACAAGGAAGCCCTCTGGCAAGAGGGAGCTTAGTTCACAAAGTGGGCCCGAAAGCTCTCGGCATTCTGCCCAACGGCCTCAATTTCTGAATCGATTACGACAACCTGGGTCTTCAAGCCCCCCTTTCCAACCTCATCTTTAAGAGTCAGGAGCTTTTCCAAGTAGTTCTGACGCAGAGATTCGAGCTTGGTATTATGATCCTTGGACTTACGGGTCTGTTTCCCACGAGCTTTGGCCAATTCCCTGTTCACGTCAGCTGGCAGGTTCCCCAAATTAATCTCACCCGAGAGATCCCCATCCTTGGGCGCGTTTTCCTCAAGGGCAAAATAGGCGGCTTCGTAGGTATTCTTTTTATTCTTGGAAAGAAACCGGAACCACGTGCTCACCCTGGACATGAAGCTCTCCTTATTCCCGACGAGAGCCTTGTTGTAATCATCCACCTCCTTGGTCACGAGACGACGACCGACTCCGCGAAGCTTGGCGAATTGGCCAGTCGCGGCCCCTGGGTTTGCCTTTGTCGGAGGCGGGGCTTGATCGGAATCATTACTCCACTCGATCAAAAATCCGGTCGCATTTCCCTTTTTAGGATTTGCGTCATCCCAACCAACTGCATCAGCCGATTGAAGGTAACGCAGAGCACTATCAGAGGAACCGCCGTCCGGAGAATTAGGGGCCCAGGAGGCTTTTGCCCAGGCCTCTCCGGTAATCCAGGTCCATGTATCATCCTTGGTCCTCCGACCACCAAGCCACACGGATTGATCGGAGAGAAGCGAACTTTGGAGGTAGTCGCGAACAAAAAATCCCTCAAGGGGGGTCGACACCACCGCGAGGTGCCCCTCTGCCGAACTTGCAATGAGATCGGCCTCATCCCAGGAAACCGCGTTCTGAACCAAAAGGAAGTTGCGGTTTTCCTGCGAAACAGTCGCGGGAGGCCAGGCGGGGCTCGGAGTCCCAAGCGTCGGAACCAGCCGCTCCAACTGGGCCGCAAGTGAACCAATATTACTTCCATCCTTGGACCATTGGATGACAAAGGCGTTCTTCTCGGCATTCGGACGAGCTTTGATCACTCCGGTATTCGTCAAGGCCGCACAATATCCCAAGGTGATCCCGGGATCACGCATGGTCCACTCCTCACCGGTCACCCAGGCCCATGAGTTACGCCCGCTTGCCCCGCCGCCAATCCAAACCCGCCTCATATCATTGCCCATTCGCTTGGACAACACATCGATGTCAGTCTGGGTGATGGGCGTGGCCAGATGACCTCCATGAATCTCCGCAAACTCGCAGGCTTCGGTCCAGGTCATGGGACTTTCGACGAAGAAAAGGAAGTGACTACTCCGATCGATCGTGCCATCGGGGAACCGGTCACGACTTCCACCGGAGAGACCCCCACGAAATTCTTCGAGCCTCTCCATGGGAGTCCTGGACTCTTCGAAGGCAAGGATCTCCATGCGTTTCTTTTCACGCTCTTTCTCGCGCGCTTTTTCCTCAGCTGCAAGGCGCACCCTTTCCGCAGCGTCACGACGCTCTTTCTCCAGCTGGGCTTCACGTTCGATCTTCTTATTCTTCTCCTCCAGTTCCGTGGCATCCCCCTCGTCTTTGAGCCTCTTCTGTTTCTTTTCGTAAAGCCCCCAAGTGAAGATAATGGTTGGAATGAGTAAGGCAATGATGATGAGGTTCCGGATGATGGGCCAATTGCTTCCGGTGCTCATCGCAATCACAGGCAGAGTAGCCGCAACTTCTTCTTCCTCGCCAGGATCCCGCTCGGGCAGAGGAGTGAGCCTCGACTTCGGAGCACTCTCCCTTTCTTTAAGGGGCACCAACTTGGGTTTACTCGAGTCCTTACCGGTTGAATCTGACTCGGTGGCCAGACGACGCTTCAACGTGGTGGCCTGGGTCTTGGGCCGATCGGAGCCCGTCTTGATGGCTCGCCGCCCACCCGTCCCAAGACTCGAAAGAATCTTCTCAAGATCCTTGGCCATTTCCTCCGCATCCTGATATCGCAGGGCTGGATTGCGTCGCGTCGCTTTCTTGAAAATGGGGTCAAGTCTGGGATCGACCTTTGACATCAAGGAAGGTGGACTGGCCGGCTCCACGGGCATTTTACCGGTGAGAAGTTCATATAGGACCACGCCCACCGCATAGATATCGGATTGAACACCCACCCCTTTGGCGCTGGCAAAAACCTCAGGTGCCGCGTAGCCGGGTGTCCCAAAAATGGGGGTCTCTTCGTCGCTTTCGGAATCAGCGGGAGAGGCCAGACCAAAATCACCAATCTTGGGCGTGGCGTTCGGGTCAAGGAGGATGTTGGCCGGCTTGATATCCCGATGAATGATCCCTGAATCGTGCGCGTGACCGAGGCCCCGGCAGATTCCGATCACCAGTTCAGCTGCTGTGGTCTGGTCAATTGCCTTCCCGTAGCTAGAGTAATAAAGCGACTTGCCTGCCACAAACTCCATCACAATGTAGGGCCTCCCATTCGCCTCACCAAAGTCGTAGATCCCGATCAGGTTGACGTGATTGAGCTTGGCCATGGCGCAAGCCTCAGCCTGAAATTGATCGCGAAATGATAAATCTCCAAGTTCCTCGGGAAGGAGCTTGATCGCCACGGAACGATCGAGGGAAAGTTGGGTCGCTTTGTAAACCGCTCCCATCCCGCCGGTGGCGATCAAAGAGGTGACTTCATAGCCCTCGAGGAGCTCCGACAACTCGGAGGGTTCCGGCGGATCAAATTGAATGGGGTCGCTCATGGAAATTGAAGGAGGGGGCTTCAGATAGGTCGAGCAAAAGATGGCGACTCATGGGAGACGCGGCAATCCTTGATTTTCGACGGCCAGACGAACACGATTCGTTTGCAAAGCGACGATGAACGAAGAATTAATCTATGCGACCGTGGGCGAGGAAGGTTTCACTCAATTGACCCGCGAATTTTACCGTAAGGTCAAAGTCGATGACCTGATTGGCCCAATGTATCCGGATCAAGACTGGTCAGGCTCCGAGGAAAGGCTGCGGGACTTTCTCCTTTTCCGTTTCGGAGCGGATCAACGATATCTCTTAAAGAGAGGACACCCCAGACTCCGCGGTCGCCACATGCCCTTCAAAATCGGAATGGCAGAGCGAGACCGCTGGTTGGAACTGATGGGCGAGGCGGCCGACGAGGTCATCGCCGACTCCGGTATCCGAGCTTCAATCATGGAGTTTTTTACTCAAGTGGCAGATTTCATGCGCAATCAACCCGAGGACTCCGCCTCGCATGAATGATTCCCTTTTAGAGCGCCGCCTCCCGGTGCTAATCCTGATCGCGACGGTCACTCTGGTGAGTTTCTTCAACTGGTCGATGGGATTTGGAGACTGGATGATGGTGCCGGACGATGTCGTCACCGCTTGGCATTCCCTCAAAACCGGCGAAACCTCCGGCAATGTCCTGCAAGAACTCTTCACGACTGTTTCCTCCGCATTTCTCCATGCCGATGGGCGTCACCTCATGGGCAATATGCTCTTCCTTTGGATCTTCGGAGTGGTTGTTCAGGAACTCTGCGGCTGGAAGTGGCTTTTCGGCGTCTTCCTGATCACTGCCGCAGGTGGTTCGGTCGGTCAAATTCTACTCAACACCGAAAGCGCAATCCCCACTCTGGGAGCAAGTGGGGCCGTAATGGGGATGGAAGGGTTCTATTTCGGCCTTGCCACCTTGAGACCAAGGCCGGACGCAAAAGTCTGGCCTATTGCCAGACCCGTCAGCTCAACAGAACTGGCAACCGCAGCAATTATCGGAGTCGTTCTCGACTTCATGGGCGTCATTGGCCCCAACATGTCCATTGCCTACGGTGCCCACATCGGAGGATTCATTACGGGGATAGTGATCAGCCTGATCGCCGATCGCTTCATCCGCTAAGTTGATCGTTGAATCAAATTCAACACCTCCTCACGGGAGGCAGAATTCGAACGGAAAATTCCTCTCATCGAGGAAGTGACGGTCCGAGCCCCCGGCTTGCGGATCCCCCGCATCGACATGCAAAGGTGCTCGGCTTCCAGCACGACCGCCGCGCCACGTGGTGAGAGTTTTTCATCAATGGCATTGGCAATCTCCCCGGTCAGTCTCTCCTGAACCTGGGGACGACGCGCAAAGCCATCCACCAAGCGGGCCAACTTTGAAAGCCCGGTGATCCGACCATCTTTCTCAGGGAGATAGGCGACATGCGCCTTCCCAAAAAAGGGAATCAAGTGGTGCTCACAGATGGAATAGAAGGAAATATCCCGGACCACGATGATTTCGTCATGCTCGACCTGGAAGGTCTTATCAAGGTGGTCCGCCGGTTCCTCACGAAGCCCGCTACAGATTTCACCATACATTCGTGCGACCCGTGCCGGAGTATCGACCAAGCCATCTCGCTCAGGATCCTCGCCGATGGCGCCTAAAAGTTCGCGCACCGCCTTTTCAATGCGGTCGAAGTCAATGTCATTGGAATCACTCATAGAGAATAGCTGACGGACTAATACACAATCCCCTTCACTTTGACCAGCGGACCCAAAAAAAAGTCTTTCCCGGCCTGCTGTTGGCCATTGGGAAACGCCGCCTTCATGATACTCTCAGCCATGAAAAAGGAGGAGGACGACCAGCCTACGGGAGCCGACAAAATCCGCAAATTCATGGCTGAAGACCCTCAGATCGAAGCCCTCGAAATCTCGCGCGATAATCGCCGCATCCGAGTCGCCACCATCGGTCAGGTCGATGAAGAAGACCTCAAGGAGCGCATCGAAAACGTTCTGAAGCAGGTCCAAAAAGACTACGGCAAGCTCGACTCTCTCACCCTCGATTCAGACGGCGAAATCCACGCTCGCGAGTCGGGCGAAACCACCGTCCTTGAAAAAACCACTTGTGAAACAGCCCCAAAACTCTGGCAGTGGCGCAAGGTCCCCTGGCCCACCATCGAACAAGACCCCGAGGAAGACGAGTGGCAGGAAATGGCCATCTTTGCCGCGGTTTGTGGTATCTTCGGACTCATCGGGTTTGGCCTGTCGTTTCAGGAAAACATTCCCTCCTTCGTTCCCATCATCCTCTACATCATCGCGATGGTCGCCGGCGGATGGGATGCCGCCCAGGACACCTGGAAGCTCGTTCGCCAGGGCAAACTCGACATCCACTTTCTCATGCTTTCCGTCGCGATCGGCGCGTCCATCGTCGGCGCCTGGGGCGAAGGCGCGCTTCTCCTGTTCCTCTTTTCACTCGCGGGCGCAATGGAGCACTTTGCTCTCTACCGCACGCGCCGGGAGATCGATTCCCTCTTCAAGGCTGCTCCCAAGGAAGCCACTGTTATCGGCGACGACGGTCGCGAGAGACGCCTCTCCGTTTCACGCATCCAGCCTGGCCAGTTCGTCCTCGTCAAACCGGGAGACGTCTTCCCGCTCGATTCCGAAGTCGCGCATGGCGAGTCCGCCGCCGACGAATCCACCCTCACCGGCGAAGCCAACCCCATCCAAAAAGCCAAGGGCCACTCGGTTTACAGCGGAACTCTCAACCTCTGGGGAGTTCTCAAAGTCCGCGTCCTTCGGCCGGCTTCCGAGAGCTCAATGCAAAAAATCATCCGCCTCATCCGGAACGCCCAGGAAAGCAAGGCCCCCTCGCAAAGCTTCACCGATAAATTCGGCACCGGCTACACCTGGACCGCTCTCATCCTGACCTTCGCCATGTTTCTCGTCTGGTGGCAGATTCTCGACGTTCCCCCTTTCAAATCCACCCCGGATAGCTTCTCCGCCCTCTACCGCGCCATGACCCTCCTTGTCGTGATCAGCCCTTGCGCGCTCGTCCTCTCCATCCCCTCGGCTATCCTCGCCGCCATCGCCTGGGGCGCCAAACACGGCATCCTTTTCAGAGGCGGAGCCGCCGTCGAGAAACTCGCCGCAATCGATCTCGTCGCCCTCGACAAAACCGGCACCCTCACCACCGGAGACCTCCGGGTGCAACAGATCGAAAGCTTTCCCGACGGCCACCAGAATCGCCTTCTCGGTATCGCCGCCAGCCTCGAAGCCAACTCCGCTCATCCCATTGCCAAAGCCATTCTCGCCCGTGCCGAAGAGGAAGGTGTCGTCCCCATTGGGATCACTAATTTCCAATCCCTCACCGGCATGGGGCTCCGCGGAATGACCCCGGAAGGCGAAGTTCTCCTTGGCCGCCGCGACCTTCTCAAAGACGGACCGCTCAAAGAGCTCGTCGACCGCGCCTCGACCCTTGGCGTGGGATATTCCGAAGTCTGGATCATCGCCAACAATGTCGCCGGACGCTTCATTCTCAAAGACGAAGTCCGCAAGGACTCGGCTTCCGTTCTAGAGACTCTAAAGAAGTCCGGCATCCGCCCTGTCATGCTCACCGGCGACCGGGCCGAGGCCGCGCTCGATGTCGCCCGCCAGCTCTCGCTCGACGAAGCCGATGTCCACGCCGGGCTCTTCCCCCAGGACAAGGTCACGCTCGTCCAGGACTTCGGCAAACAGGGCCGCAAGGTCGCCATGGTCGGAGATGGCGTGAATGATGCCCCCAGCCTTGCCGCCGCCTACGTCTCAGTCGCCATGGGCGGACGGGGCAGCGACGCCGCGCTCGAACAAAGCGAAGTCGTCCTCATGAATGACCGCATCGAGGGCTTCTACGATGCCATCCGCCTCAGTCGCAAAGCCCGCCGTATCATCCGTCAAAATCTCATCATCTCCCTCGGCACCGTCATCCTTATGCTCATCCTCGCCCTCGGCGGAAATCTCCCCCTCACCCTCGGCGTCTTTGCCCATGAAGGCAGCACCGTCATCGTCTGCCTCAACAGCCTCCGCCTTCTGCTCTCCAAAATCTGATGTTCAATGCAGGATGATTCCCCAATGCCTCGGCATCTCCCAACTCTCCAGGGTCTGTCTGAGTGAATCGCGAAGGACTTTTTTCTCCAGATCGGTCATCACCGTCACGCAAATTTCCTCGAAACGTTCAAACTCCGCTCCAATCCACGCGCCTGCTTGATCAACGATGTCCCCTCCGGCGACGCCCCCTCGATCGGTCGCAGAACATGCCGGTGGTCCTCCATCAAAACGATCGGCTCCCGATACTTCTCCGCCGCAATCCGGATCGCAAAAAAAAACGACAAATCTCCGTCAGCTCGCCAAAGGCCACCTTTCCCCGCAGCCCACCTCTCAAACTACCACCCAGTCCAGCGCTAGGTGGGCTCCGCCCTCGAAGCCCACGGCCGCACTGCTTGGTCGCCGCCATCGATAGATTACTCCTAGAAATCTTGGTTTTTTAAAGCCCGTCACTGCGACAGGCTTCTTTATTGTCCTTGGCGATATGCCCTCCATGGCATCCGCCCTCGGGCAAACGGCTTCTCCACAACCAGATAGACAAACCCGCATAGAACAATCACAACACCTGCTAAAAATAAAAGAATGAAGGCGTTAAGCGGCCAATTCCCCTTCTCCACCGGAATCAATTGATTCAGAACATGTGGCCCGATGATTACGTGGATAAAGAAGTTGTGAAACAGGTAGATCGTGTAACACATCACACCAATGGAAGTGAGCCAGCGATTACGAAACAAAGCTCCGAGATGACGCCCTGCAAGGACACACCAAAACGCCAAAAGCATAACGAAAGGACGCGGTGTCATCGTAAAGGTGAAATCGATCAAAACAAAAACTGCCATCCAGGCAACAAGGCCAAGAAGATCTAATTTACTACATCCCCCGCCTTCGCGGATCCCGGAGAGAACAGGCGAGAGATAAAGATCAGCAAGAAGTAATCCGCAAAGGAACCATTCCAATTGACCCAAAACGGTGAACTGCCAAATGATGCGTGAGATACCTTGCTCCGAGTCCTTCGCCAGGAGATCTACCGCCACAATTGCAACTACCAGTAACGTGCGCCGGGCCGCTCTTCCCAAAGCAAACACGCGACAAAGGAGGGGCACCATGAGGTAGAACTGAACTTCCAACTCCAGCGTCCACGCGACATGTAAAATGGGATTCATTTCCCCATTGAAGAAGAAGGCATGGGCATAGATCAAACCGGCGGCATAGTGCGGAAGTTGATCCAAAAGTCCTCCCGAACCGTAGAGAAGCGCAACACCCAATGAGAAGGTGAGCGCGATGAAATAGGGCACCTCGATGCGAATGAGACGGCGCCGGAAGTAGTTGCGCGCCAATGGCCGAGGCTCCCCCTGACTATAGTGCGCGACATACGGCAGCGAGAGAACCAACCCAGAAATCACGAAGAAAATCTGCACCCCAAACCAACCTCGCCCGATGAAAGCATGCGGGAGATATTCCAAAGCCTGACCAGTCCCGGTCGCGATCAAATCAGGCACCGTGGAAGGCTCTTCATAGGTCGCAAAAAAACCATGGAGGTGAAAAAGCACCACCATGACCACCGCAAGGCAGCGAAGACCATCAATTTCCGGAAGATAACGCCCCGAGGATGTTTCCCGCTGAAAAGGCGCCAGGAGGCGATCAGTCCAGGACGTCATTACTTCTTCCGCTTCTGTTCTTCCTTGGGCGGTTCGGGCTCGGGAGCAGCAGCCATTTTGTAAAAAGTCGCCGGCACCGGTGCCTTGAAGGTCACGCGCTTCCCACTGAAGGGATGATCAAAGGACAAGATGTGGGAATGAAGAGCGAGGCGTTTGTTGTCGCGGATCTTGCGGCCGTATTTTCCGTCGCCCACGATCGGCCAGCCCTTGTCGGCGAGATGGACGCGAATTTGATTTTTCCGGCCCGTCAGAAGAAAAATCTCAAGCAAGGCCCGTTTCCCGACCTCCTTCACCACCTTATAACGGGTTTTCGAAAGCTTTCCCTTTCGTTGGGCTGTCGTTGAGAAAACCCGGCGGGCCTCATTCTCGACGAGGTAGCTTTCAATTTCCCCCTCCTTAGGATCCGGATGGCCCTCCACAAAAGCGAGGTAAGTCTTTTCCGCCGTCTTCCAGTTGTCCTGTAAGGTGAGCTTGGCCTTCTCCGTTCGGGCAAAGACCAAAGCCCCCGAAGTGTCGCGGTCGAGACGGTGAACGATAAAGATCCGCTCGCGAGACTTGTAATTCCCTTTTTTGACATAGTCATCGAGGGCGGCATGCGCCGTCCGGCCTCCGTCGCGCCCCGTTCCCATCGTCAGCAGCCCGGCGGCTTTGTTGGCCACAATGATGTCGCGATCTTCATAGAGAATCTCCAGCCCCATCGGCTGGTGCCTTCCCCTGCTTCTCTTATTATTGCCCTCTGCCACACAAGAGCTTTATCCGGTTTGGGAACGCGGAAAAGGGAAAGATGATGGAACCGGTTCACTCTTGATTTTTTCATCCGACTCTCCACCGTTCCCAAATGTCTTACGATCTTGTCGTTATCGGTGGTGGCCCAGGCGGATACGTCGCAGCCATCCGGGCCGGTCAGCTTGGTAAAAAGGTGGCCTGTGTCGAAACGGAACGCGCCGGCGGAACCTGTCTTAACTGGGGCTGTATCCCTACCAAAGCCCTCCTCAAAAACGCCCATCTTTACCATCAGCTCAAGCACGATGCCGGAAAATTTGGCATCAGCTTCGACAGCTTGAGCTACGATTGGTCAAAGGTGATCGGACGGTCCCGTCAGGTCTCCGGCCGACTCGCAGGAGGCATTGAGTTTCTCTTCAAAAAGAACAAGGTCGATTACGTGAAGGGCTTCGGCTCCGTCCAGTCTCCCGGAAAGGTGGAAGTTAAAAAAGAAGACGGCGCGACCGAGATTCTGGAGGCCAAAAACATCATCATCGCGACCGGAGCAAAGTCCCGCGAATTGCCCGGCCTCCCCTTCAATGGCACAACGGTTATTTCGTCAAAAGAAGCCATGATTCTCGAGAAGCAGCCCAAATCGATGGTCATCATCGGGGCTGGTGCCATCGGCATGGAATTTGGCTACATTTACAATGCCTTTGGCACTGAGGTGACCATCGTAGAAATGATGGCCAACTGCCTTCCGGTCGAAGATGACGAAGTCAGCGACGCCATCACCAAGAGTTACAGAAAAGCCGGAATCAACTGCCTCACCGACACCAAGGTGACAGGAACCAAGGACAACGGATCCTCGGTCACCATCACGGTTGAAAATGCCAACGGCACCAAGGACATCACCGCTGATTGCTGCCTCATTGCCATTGGTGTGGCACCGGTTCTTCCCGGCGGTGAACAACCCGCCCTCACCGACCGTGGCTGGGTCGAAATTGACGACCGCTACCAGACTTCCCTCCCCGGCGTTTACGCCCTTGGAGACATTGCCGGGCCTCCCTGGCTTGCCCACACCGCCAGCTTCGAAGCAATGCAGTGTGTCGAAGGGATCTTTATCGAAGGAGCCACCGTCAAGCGAGTCGGCGATTTCCCCGGCTGCACTTATTGTTATCCCGAAGTTGCTTCGGTTGGCAAAACCGAGCGCGCGCTCAAAGAGGAAGGGATCGACTACAAGGTCGGAAAGTTCCCCTACCAGGCACTCGGAAAGGCTCAAGCCAGTGGCGAGACCGAGGGCTTTGTGAAACTTCTCTTTGGCAAAGAGCATGGCGAAGTACTCGGCGCCCACATCATCGGGGAAAACGCCACCGATCTCATTTCTGAAATGGGCCTCGCTCTTTCCCTCGAAGCCACCATTGACGACATTCACGCGACCATCCACGCACACCCGACCCTCGCCGAAGCGATTCACGAAGCCACTTTGGATGCCGATGGTCACGCCATCCATTTCTAAGAAAGACCCCCACCGGTGGCCGACCTTCCCCAACGCAACTTCAAACAGCCCTCCCGCGAATCAATAGGATCCACGGGATGGTTTTGTGAAATCGCCGACAAAAAGCACGGGCCCATGGAGTTTCGTGAGCTTCGCCTGATGGCCTTGGATAGGAAACTACTCGGCCATCACAAAGTTTGGCGATCCGGAAGCAACGATCAACAAGAAGCAGAAGCCATTGTCGGTCTGATTCCTGTAGCTAGGAGAGTGGTCGATGAAACTCCCCCATCCGACCTCAGTGACGAAAACCCCTATGCGCCACCCACGGTTCGCACCATTGCCGACGGCCCTCCGGGTGGGCTTTACCTGCCTCATCTTCGTCACACAAATTTCCTCGTCTTTCTTCTGATTTTGATTGGCACCGGAGGCCTCTTTTACGCCGGATGGAAAGTCCCCGACCCAGATTCCAAGCCTCTCATCTTTTCGCTTGCTAGCCTTGGATTTCTCTTCTGGATCATTCTTGCCACAGTCTATCTTTTCCGCGCGTGGGAAATGATGCGCATGTTCGGCGCTCCGCTGACCGGCAGCAAAGCGGTCCGCTTTCTCTTCTTCCCCATCTTCAACGCACTTT
>Ga0308005_10000591_pt1 | contig 13114 bp, 10 predicted proteins | sample Neamet67_FD_203142 | JGI IMG/M metagenome (GOLD analysis project Ga0308005, IMG submission 203142) | Marine microbial communities from water near the shore, Antarctic Ocean - #67 | ecosystem: Environmental > Aquatic > Marine > Unclassified | place: Southern Ocean | collected 2014-06-07 | reverse complement strand
CAGAAACACGGATACGCGCTTCTGCTAGGAACCGGAGATGATTCAGAGTTGATCGAATCGCTCTTGGCGGAGACCGACTTTCACGTAATCGCAATCGACTCGCAAACGGAGAGCGTTCGCACGTTACGGGAGAAGAACTGGACCAATGCCTCCACGAATGAGCGGCTCGCGGTCATCGAAGACGAACCCGCTGGTATCGAGCTACCACCGTATTTCGCGGGATTAATCGTGCTCAGTGAGTCGGTCACACTCAAGCCCTCCGAGTTGCAACGAGTCTATGAATCGCTGCGCCCGTTTGGTGGCAAGCTGATGGCGCGATCGGGCAAGCAGCTTCCGGAGGAGGTCGAACTCGAGGGCGCGAAGCGCTCCGAGACCGAATCCGGTTGGACCGTGATTACGCGTGAGGGGGAACTGACCGGCTCGGCCAACTACGAAGGTGACTGGGCTGAAAGCCGGGACGAGAGAGTGCGCGGTCCCTTGGGAGTGCTGTGGTTCGATGACTCCCTGAGCCATTTCAAGCGTTCGCCGCAACCGAAATTCATCAACGGCGTGATGATCTCGACGCCGAAGGATTGGACTGATGAAACGACTCGCGAGAGAAAGGTTGACTACCGCCTGCTCCCACCGGTTTTTTCTGATGTTTACACGGGAAGGATCCTGACCGGGAAAGAAGCTCCCGGGTTGAGATCTTCGTATTCAAAGGTTGATCTCGAAACGGTCCAACCGAGCCAGTACCGCCCTCCGGGACAGAAGGACGACTGGAAACCGAAAGCACCGCAGGCGGGTGAGCGGACGAACCCGATGACCTTGGAGACCGAGCCGCGGATTTTTCCAAAGAGCTATGGCTGTGACGGCGGCTTGGACTACGGGCTGCTCTACACAATGCGATCGGGAACGCCGGCCTTCTATGACAAGCAGATCGAAAGTGGTACGATCAATATCAGCGGGCCACGTTCCGGCTGCACCAACAGCGTCATTCCGGCGAACGGCTTGCTAAACCTCCCTTACTTTTACGATGGCTGCACCTGTAGCTACCCCTTGCCGATGGCGGTGGCTCTCGTGAGTATGCCCCCCGAGTTCGAGCAGTGGGCTTCGTGGGGAACGGTGCCGTTGGAGCAGACGCGTGGGAAGATTCAAGTGCTGGGGATCAATCTTGGAGCGCCGGGTGACCGGGTGACTGAGGACGGCATGATGTGGCTCGACCAGCCGGGGATGGGTGGGCCGTCTCCAGAGATCGATTTTGTAACCGATCCTCCCTTGGCGGATCTGGAAACCTTTTATCGCCATTCGCTTTTCTTGGAAGGCGGAGAAGGCTGGCCTTGGGTTGCCGGGTCTGGGGTGCGGAGCATCCGTTCGGCGACGCTCGGGGGGATCAAGCCGGGGAGCTATCGGGTGCGCCTCGTTTTTTGTGAACCCGAGGAGCAGGACGGATCCTCCGTTTTTGCGGTCGCCGTCAATGGAAAGAAGGTCGCTGGCGGCCTGGATGTCGTGAAGGAGGCCGGGGGTCTCCTGAAAGGATATCTCCTGGAAATTTCCTCTGTCGATGTCGAAGATGATGGGAAATTACAAATCGACCTTCGTCCCGAGGCGGGTGAGACCGTTCTGTCAGGGATTGAGCTACGGCGTGTTGGCGATTGAGAGGGGCCCAGTGGTCCATATTGACCACGAACCCCATCCTGCCTGCGATTCCGCCTTTGAGTCCTATTCGTAGTTCTCAGCGATCCACTGATTGAGCAAGCGCACTCCGAACCCTGTGCCTAGGGTCGTCTCCCGTGGATCCTTCCGGGTGTTCTTCATTGCCATTCCGGCGATATCCAGGTGCACCCAAGGGATTTCCCCCACGAATCGCTGCAGGAACTGGGCCGCCGTAATCGATCCGGCCGCACGTCCACCAATATTCTTCATGTCCGCAATCGGAGAATCGATGAGCCGGTCATACTCCGCTGCCAAGGGCATCCGCCACGTCTTTTCGGTCGAACCCGCAGATGCTGTTGCAAAGGCATCCGCCACTTTATCCGAGTTCGAAAACAATCCGGCATGCTCGTGTCCGAGAGCGACGAGGATGGCTCCCGTCAAGGTCGCGAGATCGACCATCACTTGCGGTTTAAAATTCTCCTTGGCATACCACAGGGCATCCGCCAGCACCAGACGCCCTTCGGCATCGGTGTTCTGCACTTCGATGGTCTGTCCGGACATCGAGGTCACGATGTCACCGGGATTCTGGGCATTCCCATCCGGCATATTTTCCGCCAAGCCCACAATACCCACGACATTCGCCTTGGCCTTCCGGGTCGCGATCGCGTGCATCGCCCCTACCACCGCAGCAGAGCCCCCCATATCGCCCTTCATATCCCACATCCCCGCGCCTGGCTTGAGAGAAATCCCTCCGGTATCGAAGGTCACGCCCTTCCCGACCAAACACACCGGCTGATCAGCCTTCTTTCCGCCGTTCCATCGCATCACCACGAGCTGCGACTCCCGCCGGGATCCCTGACCCACCCCAACCAAGGCATCCATCCCCAGTTCCTTCATCTTCTTCTCGCCCAAAATTTCGACCTTCAAGCCGATCTTTTCGAACTTCTTGATCCGCGCCGCATAGGACTTTGGATAGAGGGTATTTGCCGGCTCGTTCACCAGGTCCCGGGCCATCAGCTGACCGTCACAAACGGGACCATGAAATCCCTGATACGCGGCCCGTGCTTTCCTCGGATCATCCACGCTGACCCGCAAGGTCGTAACCGTCGTCTCACTCCGCTTGGGAAGCTTCGTGCGATATTTAAAAAAGTGATACGCGGCCAATCGAGCCCCTACGGCTGCTCGCGCGCCCTCATCCGGTGACAGTTTGAGCCCATCCAAGTGGAGAGTCAGAGTCTTCTCTCCGCTCACCCGGAGAGCCTGCATCACTTCCGCCCCGAACATTTCGGCATCAAAACTCGCGCGCTCCCCTGAGCCCTTCAGCAGCAGGCCTGCGAGTTTCGACCCTGTCGGAGCATAGACCGAAACCGACGTCCCCTTCTCTCCGCAGAAATGCCCGGCCTTCATCGCCGCTGCAAGCTGCCCCTTGGAGTGACTCGCATAGCTCTTCGCCGCCCCAAAGAGTTTCCCTCCATCAAAGACCGGAATCCCCGCCAACCCGGCACTTGCCTTCTCACTCGCAACAAAAATGATTTTCACGAGTCATCTGGTCTCAAATACGAAGAGGTCCTGCAATGGGGAACTCTGATACAAACAATATTTTTCGGATGCCTTGCTTATGGGGAACTAGCGCCCTTTCTCCCCTCTCCGGCCCCTTCAACGACGCCCTCAAGCAGTCCACCCAAAAAGTAAATCTCTAGCAGTCGCAGTCAGTTAATCCTTGAGTCGAAGGCAGATGCGGCGGTCGCGCGGATTTCGGGGTCTTCCTTCTGATCCCGGAGGACCTTTGCGATGTCCTCCAGCGAGGGCACCGAGATCTCGGGCGGGCAACCGGAGGCGAAGTAGCCTCAGGCGCTCAGTCTTTCGAGGCGGGTTCCAGAGTTGACCATCTCACGGATTGTTTCGGTGAAGCGATGCTTCTTGGCGCGGAGAGCCCAGATGGTCTGGACTCTGATCTGAGACATGGGGTGGATGAAAAGCGCGAGGAGAAATTTCATGAGTGAGAGATGGTGAACTTGTGCGAACAGGAAAGGTTAGCGTTTGGGAGATTCGGTTTTCGTTTGAGGACGAAGTCTCAGGATGATTTGGGCACCGATCTTGGGCAGGTGCTTTGAGTTAAGTTCCCATAGCAGGGCATGGTTTTCGTGTCCGTAGATTTCGGGGAGGCAAAGGAGTTCGTCGCCGAAGGTCGTGAGGCTGATGACGCTGCCACTGCGGTCGGCAAGGTAGGCCTTAGGCCCCTCGCCTTCTCCGTGGAGGTGGGAGCCGGCGAAGAGGAAGGTCTTGAGGCGCTTGGCGGCTTCCTCGGGATTGGGTTCGCCTTCTTCATTCATGCGCGTCACGAAGTCGGAGAGCGGCCGCTCTATCTGCTCCCCTGCTTTATCAATCGTGACGAAGGAGACCGTCACCGCGCTTCCCTTGGGCGGGAGGTCGATCCAGCGCTGGTCATCACCTTCGCCGACGATCTTACGAATCGCGGGGTGGCCCGCCTTCGCTCCGAGGAGGAGAAGGGCAGTATGGATGTGGCTCGGCTTTGCCTGAATCTTGACAATGGATTCGTGCTCTTTGGTGTCCTTGGTGCAGGCCACAAATTCCAGTAAACCTTCATCAATATTTACGATGGCAGTGACATCGACCGCACGTTCCTCAAGGTCAATTTTCACACCCGGAAACTTGAGGGCGGCGAGGGCATCCTGGAGGTCTTTTGTAGGTTCCTCAGCGAGCAAGGGAGTGCTGAGGGCGGCGATGATGAGGAAAAGCCGAAGGGAAAAATTCATATTATTTACGTGCAACGAAGTCTGACTAATTTTTTGGAAGTTTAAATCCTTTTCGAGGATATGCCAGCAGCGTCATCGCACCATTCAAAAGAAAACCGTGGCAGAATCGCCAAGAGTTGAATTCCACGGGGTTTTCCTTCGATCGCCGACCCGCATTTGCTATCAAGAGGGACCCTCGACTGCTTTCACTATGAAACTTCTCATCCTCATCGCTTGCCTCTCTACCCTGTGCTTCGCCAGTCCCGCCCCGAACGCAGAACAATGGGGGCAATGGCGGGGCCCGCTCGGCAATGGCGTGGCCACCCACGCAGACCCCCCTCTTACGTGGAGCGAAGACAAAAATGTCCGCTGGAAAACGGCGCTTCCCGGATCAGGAAATTCCTCTCCGGTCGTGTGGGCCGATCAGATTTTTCTCACTGCCACCATTCCACACGGGGTGGAACAAGATCCCCCAGTGGGCCATCGGCCGGGCGCACATGACAACACCCTGAAAGTGCGCAAAAGTAGGTTCGTGGTCATCGCCATCGACCGCAAAGACGGACAAATCATCTGGCAAACCACAGTGCGGGATCAGGTGCCCCACGAAGGCCATCACCTCACCGGAACCTATGCCTCGGCATCCCCGATCACCGACGGCAAGCAGGTCTTTGCCTTCTTTGGTTCCAACGGGCTCTATTGCCTGGATCTCAAGGGGAAGGTTCTTTGGGAAAAAGATCTCGGAGACATGCACACCAAACACGGCCACGGCGAAGGTAGCTCCCCCGCCCTCCACGGTGAGACTCTTGTTGTCAACTGGGATCACGAAGGACCTTCCTTTGTCGTTGCTTTCAATAAAAACACCGGCGAAGAACGCTGGCGAAAAGAGAGAGACGAACCCTCCTCCTGGTCCTCTCCCCACATCCTCCTGCACGAGGGCTCGCCTCAAGTCGTCATCTCCGCCGCGAATCGCATTCGAAGCTATCAACTGGAAAACGGAACGCTTCTCTGGGAATGTGGGGGCCTCTCCCACAACGTGGTGGCCGGTCCGGTGTCAGAGGACGGCATCCTCATCGCGGGATCAAGTTACGAAAAACAGGCCATCCTGGGAATCAAACTGACGGGAGCTACAGGCGATATCACCGGAACCAAACAAGTCGCCTGGATCAAGCGCCGCGACACCCCTTACGTCCCCTCTCTCCTCCTCTACAAGGGCCACGTCTACTACCTTCGTCATTATCAGGGAGTGATGACCTGCCTCGACATCAAATCGGGCGAGGAGATCTATGCCCGCGCCCGTTTCCCCGGCATTCAGGACGTCTATTCCTCCCCGGTGGCCGCGAAGGATCGCATTTACCTCACCGCGATCGATGGCAAGACCGGTGTCCTCAACGCCGGCCCTTCCCCCAAGATCCTGGCGCAGAATCACCTCGACGACTCTTTCAGCGCCTCACCCGCCCTCGTTGGCAAGGACCTCATTCTTCGAGGAAGCCAGTCCCTCTACTGCCTCAGTGAAGCAAACTCCCCCAAATAACAGGGAACGGCAGAAGCGGGTAGACTCGCCCCCCTCAAAGACGCCTTCCAGCAGTCCATCCAAAAAGCACATCTCCAGGGGTCACTTCGCCTCCAGCAATTTGATTCGGATGTTCTTGAAGCGCACTTCGAAGTCACCCGGCGAGTGATACTGCAGGGCGATGATGCCTTCTTTTGCGGCCTTCTTCTCATCCTGATCATCCAGCTCGATTGTTACGGTGCCATTGATCTCTTGCGTGACCTTCGATCCCTTCGCCGTGATCCGATAAGTATTCCAGCCATCGTCCTTCTTAATCTCGGGAGCCTTGTCCTTGTATGTGAAGGCGAGCACACCCCGCCCACCTTCTTCGTAGAGCTTTCCCCATAAGCCATTCCCGAAATCAGCTTGATAGCCTTTCACCACCCACTTGTTGGCGCCGCGCTCTGATTGCTTGGAACGATACTGAATCCCGCTGTTGCCCTTCCTGCCGACCAGCACGCAGTCTGCCTCGAGCACAAAATTCGAGAACGGCTTCTTGAAGACGAGAAAGGTGTTTCCGCCCTCCAGTTTCTCAATCGCCCCTGAGATGTAGCCGTCCTTGACGCGCCACACCTTCGGATCGCCATCCCAACCCGCCAGATCCTTGCCATTGAAAAGTGTCATCCAGCCATCGGCATCGGGTTTGGGCAGTTTGGTGTCCTCTTGGGCGGAAAGCGAGGCGGTGATGAGAGCAAAGGACAGAATCGTGGCGATGAATTTCATAAGGAGATAACGTTCAATGGTCGATCCAATCTATACCTTGGGGAGACCCAAAATCTTACCCTCCTACACAAACCCCCTTGAAACAGCCCCCCCTTCATAACCTGTCGTCATGACTCGGATCTCAAAGCCTCTCGCCCTCGTATCGTCCCTCCCAGCACTTACCACGTCCTCATTGCTTGCCCAGGACGCGGCCGAGGCACCTGCCAAAAACTTCTCAAAAGCGGTGGTCGATATCGGAATCGTCGTAAAGGACCTCGAGAAGTTCGCGAAGCTCTACACCGAAATCCTTCATCTCAATTTCCCCTGAGATCGCCACTTCCCGACCGACCCAACACAAAAACGACAGGACATCGCCGCCAATCCCGTTATAGTTCGCGCAGATGATTCGCTGGTTCACCAAGAATGACATCGCCGCCAATTTTCTTCTGGCGGCGATTCTCTTGGGAGGTGTCTATACCGCGCTCAATAAAGTGCCTCTTGAAGTGAACCCGAGTCAGGACTTCGGCGAGGTCGACATCAAGATGACCTACCGGGGAGGCAGCCCAGAAGACGTGCAGGAGCACATCATTATCCCCATCGAACGGGTCCTCCGCTCGCTTCCCGGGATTAAGCGTATCCGCGCCCGTGCCCTTCGCGGCTCCGCAAATTTTGATATCGAGCCCGAAGACGGGATCGACCTCGAAGAACTTCGCGACGAAGTCGAATCTCTCGTCGATACCATCAACACCTTCCCCGGAGAGACCGAGCGTCCCCGCATCACCGTTCCAAATTCCTCAAACTACCGTGAAGTCGTCACCGTCGCCGTCACTGGTGACCTTTCGGAAATGGAACTCTACAACCTCGCGCGCCGCGTCGAGGAAGACATCCTCGACCTCACCGAGGTCTCCCGCACCGACCTCCGCGGCACCCGGCCTCTCGAAATCTCCATCGAGGCCAATGACGAAAAACTGCGCGACTACGGCCTCACCATTCAAGATCTCTCCGATGCCATTCGCCGCTCCTCGCTCGCCCTCTCCGCCGGGTCAGTGCAAACCCTCTCCGGACCCATCATGATCCGGACTGAGGGCCAAGCCTACGAGCAGGAAGACTTCGCCAACATCGTCGTCACCGCCATCGATGGTGCTCAACTCAAGCTCTCGGATCTCGCCACCATAAGAGACGGCTTCGAAGATCAGGGGAAACTGATGCGCTTTAATGGCGTGCGCGCCCTCATGATCGATGTCCTCCAAGGACAAGATGAAAGCGCCATCGAAATCTCGGACGCCGTCCATCGCTATATCGAAGATTCATCAGGCCGTTATCCCACCGGAATCACCCTAAACACCTGGGACGATGAATCAGGCCGCATCAGGGGCCGCCTCTCTACTCTTGGCAATTCGCTCATGATCGGAGGACTTCTGGTTTTCATCGTGCTCGGCGTATTCCTCCGTCCCATGCTCGCCTTTTGGGTGGTGCTCGGAATTCCCGTCGCCTTTGCCGGAGGAGTGATCCTGATGCCCTACTTCGGACTCACCGCGAACACGATGAGCCTCTTCGGCTTCATCATCGTGCTGGGCATCGTGGTCGATGACGCGATCGTCACCGGCGAAAATGTCTACTCCCGCCTCCGCGAAGACCTCACGCCCCTCGACGCCGCCGTCCTTGGCACCAAAGAAGTCGCCACCCCTGTCACCTTCGGGGTCATCACCACCATCGTCGCCTTCATTCCCCTCATGTTTTTCGAGGGCTACTGGTCAACTTACACCAAGCAAATCCCCCCCGTCGTCGGAGCCGTTCTGATATTCTCCCTCATCGAATCAAAGCTCATCCTCCCCTCCCATCTCAAGCACCTGAAGATGAACCGGGACACCAGGAAGCTCGGCCTCTTCTCCCGCTTCCAAAAGTTCGTAGCCGATAGCTTGGAGCGAGCCGTTGAGAAGTTCTACGCTCCCTCTCTTCGGTTCGCAGTCACGCATCGCTACAGCACCATAGCCCTCTTCTTCGCCCTCGGAGCCCTTGCCGTCGGACTTCACAAGGGCGGCAAGTTTGGCTTCGTCGCCTTTCCTACCATCGAGCGTAATGTCATCCGCTCCAACGTGGAAATGTATGGCAACACCCCCTTCGAGGAAACCGATAAAACTGTTCTCTTAGTCTGCGAAAAAGCACGGGAACTACAGGCCGAACTCATCGACCCCGGCAACGGAAAATCACTCATCACAAACATCTACAGCGACACCGGAGATGCCGGCCGCTACGGACGCTCCACCGTCACCGACCAAGGTTCCATCTATCTCGAAATCCTCGCACCCAGCGACCGCAGCGAACCTGGAATTAGCAATGACGATCTCTGCAAGCTCTGGATGCAACGGGTTGGAAAAATTCGCGGCATGAGAAGCTTCCGCGCTCGTGGCTCCCACGGTGGGCGTCGCTCCGGTGGCGAAGAAACCGAACCCCTTCAAATCCACCTTCGCGGAATCGCCAGCACTGACAAAACCGAACTCGCCGAGAAGATTGAAGCCCTCTTTGAAGGACATAATGACATCGAGTGGGCACATTCCGACAAACAACAAGGGCGCGAAGAACTCTCAATCACCCTCAAACCACTCGCGCTTGAGCTCAACCTCACCCAGCGCGAACTCGCCCGCCAAATCCGCCAAGCTTTCTTCGGCGATGAAGTCCAACGCATCCAGCGCGAAGGCGAAGAGATCCGCGTCATGGTCCGCCTCCCCGAGGAAAAACGGGAGTCCCTCCACACCTTCGACACGCTCAATATCCAAGCACCCGATGGCACCAATATCCCCTTCTCTACCATCGCAAATGCCAAGCTCCGCAGCGCCCCCGGCGAGATCGAACGCATCGATGGAGCTCAGGTCACCGACGTTATCGCCTCACCGACTTCCAAGAGCGTCGACATCATTGCTCTCGCAGCCGAACTCGAGCCTCAGATTTCAGAAATCGTCAACAACTACGACGGCTTCTCCTGGGTTTGGGAAGGTTTTATTAAAGAGGATCGTGAAACGGGCAACCGCTTCGTCTGGCTCTTCGGCGGACTCATGCTCGCCCTCTATGCCCTTCTCGCCATCCCCTTTAAATCCCTCCTCCAACCCCTCATCGTCCTCCTCGCCGTGCCCTTTGGAATCATCGGGGCTTACGGCGGCCACCTCATCATGGATGTTGTTCCCTCCTGGCTTTCTGTTTTTGGAATTTTGGCCCTCGCAGGGGTTGTTGTGAATGATTCTTTAGTCCTCGTGGACTTCATCAATCGGAAGCGCGAAGAAGGAATAGACCTCAAGAAAGCCGTGATGATATCAGGGGTTAAACGATTCCGCCCCATTTTCCTGACCTCCATCACGACCTTTGCCGGACTCATTCCTTTAATGTTTGATCGTGCTCTTCACGCACAATTTTTAAAACCAATGGCCATCTCCCTCGGCTACGGAATCCTCTTCGCTACAGTAATCACCCTCTTCCTGATCCCCGCCGCCTACCTCATCCTCGAGGATCTCAAGTCCTTTGTTAGCAGGGGTTTCCGCTGGTATGCCGCTCCATTTAGCGACGCATCTGAGGCTGATAGTCAGAAATTAAAAAATTCTAATAAATCTTAACTATTTCGCTCGCTTTTAGCGCGTTTTGGGAATAACCATAGAAGGGTAATCTAATTTCATCCGTCATGGCTACCCAGACAAAGCGCAAACAACACCTCAACGTCAATGCGACGCAGATGGAAATCCCTCCCGCTGGAAAAGGCATTTCCGAGGATTTCGAAGGAAAGCTTGAGGATGCTCAAGCCCAGCTGGAATACCTTCACAAGCAGCGTGAACAGCTCGAGCGCCAAAAAACGGCCCTCGAGGAGCTGAACCAGCGAAAGCAGGAGTTCCTAAACGGCCAGATCGATCTCACCGAGCGCCTTTCCAACGCTGTCACCACCATCGACCGCGAGCTTTTTGATTCCAAGCAAGAGATCGAGGACATGGGGCAAGCCCGTGAATCGTTCTCGAACCACCTTAAGCGCATCGAAAACCTCAATTCAGAAGCTTGGTCAAAGGAAGCCCTCAAGGAGGAGCTCGAAAAGGCTCTCGGCGTTCTTGATCGTGCCGAAGATGAATATCACCAGGCCATCGACCACTTTTCCGGAACCCGCCGGGGCCAAGGCATCTTCGGCCCAGGAAGCTCCCGTGCCCATCATCCGACCGGTAACTTTTCATCCATGATGAAACAGGGCTTCGCCTTCAATCTTCCACTCCTCGTATTGGGCGCGCTCGTCCTTCTCGTTTACCTCCTTAAGTAGAAATAGAACCATGGCTTTACTTCGCTCCCACACCGGCAGCCTCTCCAGCGAAAACAAGAAAGAGGAATTTTTATCGACCAAAATCGCCGAACTCGAGCGCATGATCGATGAAGCTCCCGAAAAGCTAGAGGAACGCCTCGAACGCGAGCGTACCATGATGCCTCCTCCCGATGATTTCCCTGATCGCGAACGCGAGCGCAGGTTCTATGCCGAACTCTCCCGTGGTGAACTTCAAAATGAGCGCCGCTACCGTGCCCGCAGCACCGTTCTCTTCACTCTCTCGGTCGCGGCAACCCTCTCGGTCTCCTGGTGGATCTATGCCGAACTTCAACGCTCCGGAATTCTTTCCTTTTAGGCACAACTTCGCTCACCGTTGCAAGACTAGTCACCAAACAACCCCGCGCGATTTCTATCGACGGGGTTTTTTCGTCTTCACTCTTCACACTTTCCTCTTCCTCGTTCATCTTCCGCCCATGGCTGATCAAACCATCGACGTTCGCTATGTCGCCAAGCTCGCCCGTATCGATTTAAGCGAAGACGAGATCACTCGCTTCGGCGGGCAACTGGGAACCATCATGACCCATATCGACAAACTCTCTGAGGTCGATATCGAGGGAATCGAAGCGACCTCCCACGCCACCCAGCTTTCCAACAAAGTCCGCAAGGACGAACCCGTCGAAGGACTCAAGCCCGAGGACTTTCTCCAAAATGCTCCCGATCAAGCCAAGGGCCAGCTCCGCGTCCCCAAAGTGGTCGACGCCTAATTTTCATCTCTGACTTCCATGTCTCTCGCTTCCCAATCACTCTCCTCCCTGCGCCGACAACTGACCGCCGGTGACATCACCTCCCGTGACATCGTCCAGGATACCATCGACCAAATTTCCGCGCGCGATGGGGAAATTAAGGCCTTCCTCTCTCACGAACCTGATACCGCTCTCGCCGAAGCCGAAAAGGCAGATCTTTCCCTCCCCCTCGGTGGCCTTCCCATCGGAATCAAAGATAACATCAACGTCAGGAATCACCCCTGTTCCTGTGCCTCCAAATTCCTCGAAGGAGCTTACCACTCGCCTTACGATGCCACCGCCGTCATCAAACTGCGTGCCGCCGGTGCCATTCCCTTCGGCCGATTGAACCTCGATGAGTTCGCCATGGGCTCCTCGACCGAGAATTCGGCCCTCCAGATCACGCAAAACCCGAAAGCTCCCGGGCACATTCCTGGGGGATCTTCCGGAGGATCTGCCGCTGCCGTCGCAGGCGACCTCATTTCTGCCGCGCTCGGCTCCGATACCGGTGGCTCGATCCGCCAACCCGCCAGCCACTGCGGCGTCGTCGGACTCAAACCATCCTACGGTCGTGTCTCTCGCTATGGCCTCGTTGCCTTCGGCTCCTCACTCGATCAAATCGGACCTCTTACCAGAACGGTGGAAGACTCCGCTCTTCTTCTCAACACACTCGCAGGAGGAGATCCGCGTGACTCCACTTCACTCGACGACGATGTTCCCGATTACACCGAAGGTCTCGAAAATGGAGTCGCCGGAATGAAGCTCGGCCTGCCGAAAGAATACTTCACCGATGGAATCGATGCCGGCGTTCGCGCCCGTGTTGAAAAAGCCGCTGCCGATCTCGAGGCCCAAGGCGCCGAGATCATCGAAATTTCGCTCCCGCATACCGAATATGCCGTAGCGACCTACTACATCATCGCTCCCGCCGAAGCGTCCTCGAACCTCTCCCGCTTCGATGGCATCCGCTACGGCAATCGGAGTTCCGAGGCCGATGACATCCTCAGCGTTTATCAAAAAAGCCGTGAAGAAGGATTCGGATCCGAGGTTAAACGCCGGATCATCCTTGGCACCTATGTCCTCTCCTCCGGATACTACGATGCCTACTACAGCCGCGCGCTGAAGGTCCGCACTCTCATCCGCCGCGACTTCGAAGAAGCCTTCGAAAAAGTCGACGCCATCCTCACGCCCGTGACTCCCGAAACCGCTCCGAAAATCGGAGCCGCAGCTGGTGATCCCCTCAAGCACTACCTCGCTGACATCTTCACCATCTCCGCCAACCTCGCCGGAAACTGCGGCATCTCCGTCCCCCTGGAACCGATCGACGGAAAACCTGTCGGCCTCCAAATTCTCGGACCGCATCTCGGAGAAAAAACGATCCTCCGCACCGCAAGAGCCGTCGAAG
>Ga0308005_10000589_pt1 | contig 13139 bp, 10 predicted proteins | sample Neamet67_FD_203142 | JGI IMG/M metagenome (GOLD analysis project Ga0308005, IMG submission 203142) | Marine microbial communities from water near the shore, Antarctic Ocean - #67 | ecosystem: Environmental > Aquatic > Marine > Unclassified | place: Southern Ocean | collected 2014-06-07 | reverse complement strand
TTCAGCCCGAGGTCGTTACTGCGAATTTCGGCGAGCTTGCCTCGCATCTTTTTTCGGAAGCGGGTGAGGGTTTCGGCATGGTTGGGATCTTTGGCGAGATTGGTGTATTGGAGGGGATCTTTCTTCATGTCGAAGAGTTCCTCCCCCTTGCTGCCACTCTTGCCATATTGAATGTAGGCCCAGTCGTGCTCGCGAAGGAGGAATCCTTTGCCGTTGACGCTGAAGGCTGCGTCGCGGACTTGGTACTCCGAATTGTCAAAGACCGGTGAGATGTTTTTTCCCTGCAAGCGGGAGGGAACCTCAAGTCCACACATGCTTGAAAGGGTGGGGTAGAGGTCGAGCAGTTCGACCAGTGATTGGCAAACGGCGGGCTTCTTACCTGGAACGCGAATGATGAGGGGGATGGCAGCAGATTCGTCATGCAAACTGACCTTGGCCCAAAAGTCGTGTTCGCCGAGGTGGTAGCCGTGGTCACTCGTGAAAATGACAATGGTGTTGTCATCAAGGCCGGCTTTGGTGAGGGCATCAAGCACTTGTCCCACCATGCGGTCCATGTAGACGACCGAGGCATAGTAGCCGCCGACGGCTTTCTTCTGACGGCGAACATCCATCTTCATGTTCTTACTCGTCTTGTAGTTGATACCCATCTTGGGAATGTCTTCCCAATCACCCTTCACCTTTTCGGGCAGTTCCATTTTTTCGTAGGGGAGGAAGTCCTTGTAGTCTTTGCGGGGAGCGACGAAGGGGACGTGGGGGCGGACGAATCCCACCCCTAGAAAGAAAGGTTTTTCAGTGTCTTTGTGCTTCTCAATGAGTTCCACAGCTTTGGCGGCGGTCCTGCCGTCCGAGTGGACGAGGTCGTCTCCGTCGGCTTCGACAACAACGAAGGTGTTTCCTCCAACGGGTCCGGGCTTCTTGCCATCGGGATTGTTTTCGAGGGTTTCGCCATCGCCAGGAGCACGCCATTCAGGGCCTTGGGAATTAAAGCGCTCGGTCCAGGAGATGGGATCATCAGCACCATCGGTTCCTTTCTCAATTCCAATGGGAACACCCATGTGGAAGATTTTAGAAACGCGGGCAGTGTGATATCCTGAATTTTTAAAGTGCTGGGCCCAGGTTGCGCGGTCACCGATGGCCGGCCGGGGAGATCCGTAACCGAGCATTTTGATGGCATGGGGATAGTAGCCGCTCATGAAAGAGGCCCGTGAAGGCCCGCAGTAGGTTCCCTGACAGTAGGCGTTGGTGAAACGCGTCCCCTGGGTCGCGAGACGGTCGATGTTCGGCGTTTTGCAGACTTCATTGCCATAACATGAGAGAGCGGTCGCGGTCAGATCATCGGAGATGATGAAGAGGACGTTCATCTTTTCTTTTGCCGTGCCGAGACACGTGAGCAGCAGGGCGATGACTGGTATGAGAGACCTCGATGATTTCATGAAGGCGAGCCATAGCAGTGGAGGGGGAATTTGCCGAGGAAGTTGATTTGATTTTGGAAGATTTTTTTGTGAATGTGACGCCTGCTTATGAGAGGTCCTACTTCATTTTTCTTTGCCTTCGTTCTTTTGTTCCCCGGCCCGCTTGTTGCGGTACCGCTTTTAAAAATGACCTCGCCAACGGACTATCAGGTGGTTCAGAGGGACTCCAAGGAAAGCGGGAGAGTCAAAGTGGAGGGTGAATTACCAAAGGCCGCAGCTGAGACTGGGACTGTCGAAGCCAGATTAGGGGGTAGGAGTTGGCAGGAGGTGGGCAAAGTGGCGGCAGGAGGCACTCAATTTGAGGGATGGCTGACGGCCCCGGCTGGGGGCTGGGGAAAGCTTGAGGCGCGGGTTCTTTCCGGTGAGAAGATTCTGGCTCAGGGGGGCGTCGAACATGTGGGGGTTGGGGAGGTTTTTGTGATTGCGGGACAATCGAACTCGGCCAACCACGGTGAAGAGCGGCAGAAGGTGACGAGCGGGATGGTATCAACTTTTGATGGAAAGGCATGGCGGATTGCCGACGATCCCCAGCCCGGTGCGAGTGGTGGGGGAGGGAGCTTTATTCCATCTTTTGCCGATGAGATCGCGAAGCAGTTCAAAGTGACGGTGGGAATTGTTTCCACCGGGGTGGGAGCCACCAGCGTGCGGGAGTGGCTTCCGAAAGGTGAGACGTTTCCTAATCCCCCGACGATTTTAAATAAGGTGGCGAAGCTCCCGGGCGGACGTTGGGAGAGCAAGGGAGGGACTTATGCTAATTTCGTGGCACGAATGAAATCGCTTGATAGGAATGGCTTTCGCGCTGTGCTTTGGCATCAGGGGGAATCGGATGCGAATCAAAGGGATTCCTCACGCACCCTGCCGGGGGAGCTTTATCAGGAATACCTGAGTAAGATCATCAAGGCTTCGCAGGTTGAGATTGGCTGGAAGGTTCCTTGGTTTGTTGCGCAGGTAAGTTACCACACTTCCGATGACCCGGGGTCGCCGGAAATTCGGGCTGCGCAGAAGGCAGTTTGGGAAGCAGGAACTGCCCAACAAGGTCCTGATTCAGATGCCTTGACTGGAGCCAACCGGGACAATGGCGGCAAAGGTGTCCATTTCAGTGGTCCGGGATTACGGGCGCATGGTTTGGCTTGGTCGGAGAAGGTTTTGCCTTGGTTGACGGCACAGGTTGGCAAGAAGAAGACAAAGGTTTTCATCCTTGCCGGGCAGTCAAATATGGAAGGTCAGGGCGTGGTTTCGATGGATCACGAAGAGCACTACAACGGAGGAAAGGGGAACTTGGTTTGGTCGATGGAACATTCGAAGAGCCGGGGGAAAATGAAGCATCTTCGTGATGAAAAGAGGAAGTGGGTGAAGCGTGATGATGTTGAGATTTGTTTTGAAGCAAAGGAGAAGAAGCGTCGTGGCCCCTTGACAGTTGGTTACACCGGCTACGGAGGAAGCAGTCATATCGGCCCGGAGCTTCAATTTGGTCATGTTATCGGGGATTACTTTGAAGAGCCGGTCCTGCTGATTAAAACCGCATGGGGAGGGAAGAGTCTGCAAAAGGATTTCCGGCCTCCGGGTTCGGGTGGTGAGACCGGTGAGTATTACCTAAAGATGATCGAGGAGGTTCGAGATGCCCTCTCAGGCTTCGAAGCGGGAGCGTTTGAAATCGTGGGGTTTGTCTGGATGCAGGGCTGGAATGACATGGTTTCTCAGGAAGCCACGGCCGAGTATGAGGCAAATCTGGTGAACTTTGTGAAAGATGTCAGGACCGAGTTTTCATCGCCCGGCCTTCCGTTCGTGATTGGTGAACTGGGGAATGGAGGACCTGCTCCGGAGGGATCTGGAATGTCGAAATTTCGCGAAGCCCAGATGAGGGCAGTGGAGAAAATCGAACGTGCGGAATTTGTAGGAACCCAGGAATTCTCCCGGCCCAAGGAACTCTCGCCTAACACCGGCCATGGGCACCATTGGTTTGGGAATGCCGAGAGCTATTTCCTCGTTGGTGATGCACTCGGGCGTAGGATGATCAAGATGTTTGGAGAGTAGAGTTTGCCTTGCTCACCGGACTGAAGTGTCGATTGTCTTTGTCATGAAGCCTTACCTGAAGCTGGCAGAGTCAACGATGCCCGATGGCACGATCTATTCGCTCCACGAGCATGATGGTAAGATTTACCTCAAGTATAATGGTTTCGAACTCATGAGCACGGCGCTCACGTTCTCCGAGCAGATGCTGGCGGATGTGGGGTGTCAGGCCCTCACGGAGGGAAAAGGGTCGCGGCCGGCTCATCCAAGAGTGCTGATCGGTGGATTGGGACTGGGCTTCACTTTGAAACGAACCCTGGAATTGGTCGGGAATCCGGCAACGGTGGCTGTCGCAGAGCTGATGTCCCCTTTGATCGAATGGAACCGGACATTTCTGGTCGAACACAACGGACCGCTTTTGGAAGATCCGCGAACGGCGATTATTCAGGGTGATCTTTTCAACATCGTGTCGGATGCCAAGCCGGGGTCCTACGATTCGTTGCTTCTCGATATTGATAATACTCCCGACGACTTGATCACTTCGGGGAATGCCCGCCTTTATTCTCCCGGATTTTTCGATAAGCTTAGGAATGTCATTACGGCCGAAGGCAGCATTGCCTACTGGTTGTCGGAGCCAGCTCCCAAGTTCAAAAAGAGTCTCATCAAAGCGGGCTTTCAGGTGGAGGAATTTGCCTCCAAGCCTCACGAAAAGTCCAAGCGCTCACGCCATTGTATTTTGCTGGCAAGACGCCGCCGCTGAGAGCGGGGAATAAACTCTACGATTCAATCTCTATTCTAATACCCATGCTCAACTGGAACACGATTATTAAGTTTGCCGCCGAAGGGAACCCCGAGCCGGATCGCGAGGTTCACAGGTCCGAGGAGGAATGGCGCGCCCAGCTCACCGAGGAGCAATTCCATGTGACCCGCCAACATGGAACGGAGCGGCCGTTTAGTTCCGGGATGTGCGAACTCTTCGAACCCGGGAAGTATGCCTGCGTGTGTTGCGACACCCTCCTTTTTGGGGCGGGCGAAAAGTTCGACAGCGGGACCGGGTGGCCTTCTTTTACCCAGCCGGCAAGAGTAAACGCCATTTCCTACCGTCAGGATGACTCACTTTCTTCCTCGAGGGTCGAGACGCTTTGTAACACTTGTGACGCGCATCTCGGGCATGTCTTTCCCGATGGTCCTGAACCCAGTGGATTGCGCTACTGCATGAATGCGGTCGCGTTGAAAAAAGTGGAGGAGGAAGATGCGATCGCGACCTTTGGAGGTGGTTGCTACTGGTGCACCGAGGCCATGTTTCAAAACCTCAAAGGAGTCATTGCCATTGAGAGCGGTTTTAGCGATGGAGAGCTTATCGATCCGAGCTATCAAGAGGTTTGCACCGGAGAAACCGGCCATGCCGAGGTCATCCAAGTGTCCTATGATCCGGAGGTGATTTCCTACGAGGAGCTAATGCGCGTTCACATGGGCACCCACGATCCTACCACGCTGAACGCTCAGGGAGCTGATGTCGGCACCCAGTATCGTAGCATGATTCTTTACCGGACTGACGAGGAGTGCCGGATTGCCGAGGAGGTGCTCGAAGAGCTTTCCGATGCTTTCGATTCCGAGATCGTGACCGATTTAAAACGGTTTGAGATTTTTTACCCGGCCCCTGTGGATCATCACAATTACTACAATGACAATTCGGAGCAAGGTTACTGCCAGGCCGTAATCTCTCCGAAGCTTGTTAAGTTCCGTAAAACCTTCCAGCACCTCCTCACGTCCTGTGATTGAAAAATTTGACCTCATCATTCTGGGACGACGACGATTGGCCATGCCCTCTTTTCGCATCCCGAGGTGGCCTCGGTGGGCTATACCGAAGATGATTTAAAGGCTGCCGGAATGGAGTTCGTTGAGCTATCAGCCTGGATCATTCCTAACGCCTCTCGCGATGAAATCGCGGGGTGGGATGATGGATCCTTGAAGGTGAAGACTTCCGCTCCTCTGGAGCCAGAAAAGGCAAACAAAGCAGTTTGCCTGATCTTGTCGAAACACTTGGGACCTACAAACCGGTCGATTGCAGTGGCGCAAGGGAAAGCCAGTCAAAGCAAGCGGCCTCTCCAGGTGGCTTCTTGATTGGGATGTTCATAGGATGTGAAATGATTTTTTTGCCCCAAGTATTTGTGCGCCGTTGTGTTTAAGGGATTTTGAGTTCTGTGAGTTGGCGGGCCGCGGTGCCGGCAAAGTCACGGTTGGCTGCGGGGGAAGCCGGGGAGGGGTGAAGGATTTTTCCGAGCTCGTGGGTGTCGTTTTTAACGTTGGCCAGTTGCTTTTCGGCGAAGGCGCCGATGCCGATGAGTGTATCGGGTTGGAGGGTTTCGACGATGCGAGTGAGGTGCTTAAGGCAGGCCTTTTCAACTGGATCCATGGATTCGCGCGGGAGCTTGTCGGGGGTGAGATTTGCGCCGGTGTCCTTCATCCAAACGAGAGGGCAGAAATTGGTAACGAAGTGGTCCTCGAAGAAGTGATCGGCTGAGTCAAAGAGCTTGGCGAAGAGCCCCCAGAGGCGGCGGCCGGAGACCTCGGAGCGTTCACAAGCGAATCCGGTGATCGGGCGCTTAGGGTGTTCTGGATCGGGTTTTTCGACCGGACCGGAGATGCCCATCCAGTCGCGAACATGGGGGATTTCGCCGAAAGGAACTCCGGTTTGGGCCATGCCATAGGGACCGGGGTTCATTCCGAGAAAGAGGGCTTTTTTTTCTCCGCTTCCGAAGCGGGTGAGGTACTCGCAGTGCCGATCCCAAGCGTATTCGAGCGGGTTATAGGTGAAGGCGACGGGATCGGGAAAGGTGAGTCCGCGGAGTTCCCTGCGGAGGTCATCGGCAGCGGCAATCAGGGGGTGTTTGCTCACGAGGTTGCTACTTGGAGTTTGGACCATTGACCGATGGAGGCATCTTCTTCCTGTTCCTTGCAGTCGACCAGAATGACGAGGTTGTCACGAACTTCATAGATCGCGTCTTGTTGGCATTGGCGGCCCAGTGCGATGGCTTCGGAGCGCGAGCATGCGATGCCAACGCCGGCTTCAGCATGGTCTTCACATTGACCGGTCACGGGAAAGTTGCCCCAACCGGAAGAGGAGATTTTTTCGAGAAGGATCCCGTTCATTTTCTGATTCTCTTCGTCGCTCGCGATGCTGCCGAAGGGATTGTGAGCGGTGACGATGTAAAATATTTCGGGCAGCGACTGGTCGCCCAAGACGGTGGCGAATTGAGTCTGGGTGTATTCTTCCTTCATGAGACCGAGTGCTTCTTGAGATCCTCGAGGTCCACGAATTCGAGTGAGACGACCGAGGTGGCATTGAGATCGACTTTGGGAGCACAGCCGTGGTCGAAGGCCTCCTTCCAACGGAGGACGCAGAGGCACCAGTGGTCGCCGGGCTTGAGTCCCGGGAAGGAGAACTCCGGACGTGGAGTGATGAGGTCGTTTCCTTGTTTCTTGCTGAAAACCAAAAATTCTTCAGTGAGAACGACGCAGACGCAATGCAGCCCGCGGTCGCCGGCTCCGGTCCGGCAGCAGCCATCGCGAAAGAACCCGGTCATAGGGTTGGTGGAACAAGTGGCTAGTTCTTCGCCAAGGACGTTGAGATTCGACATGGAATGACCTTGGTCGGGGTTGGGGAAACTGGCAAGCCGGAGAGGAGAAATTAGGGCTGTCGTGTCGAATGAATCGCGATAGATTTAAGGGATGAAATTTTTTCCTAAGACGATTCTCGCCGGAATTGGTTCGATGGTGATCCAACTGGTCTATTCCGATGAGACGGTGGTGAAGGAGATCTTACCGTCTGAGGTCGAGTCAGCCTGGCAGAGGATTGCGTGGAAAACGGATCTTTGGGAGGCTCGCGAAGAAGCGGCTCGGACTGGCAAACCGATCTATCTCTGGGAGATGGACGGGCATCCGCTCGGCTGTGTCTGAAACAATGGAGTGGCCGACAGGTTGTTGGTCTTTGCGAATGACGAGGTGCAGAAGCTTCTCAAGGAGGAGTTTGTCGCAGTCGCGGCGGATGATTGGTATCAACGACGCAGGAAGGACAAGGTTGGAGAGTTCTTTTGGAAGGTGGCAAGCCAGGGGCCGCGTGATCCCAATGCGACCCAGCAAGGGCATTATGTTTTTACGGCGAAAGGAAAGTTGCTTGGATTTAATAATAATCGGGGCCCTGAGAAGCGATTAGCGATGATGAAGGGCGCCCTCAAGAAGTGGAAAGAGTTGTCTGAGATAGAGAAGAAGGTAGAGGTTCCGAAGCTTGGAAAGAGTGACCAGCGCTACCATCACGAACTTCCAGAAGGAGGGCAGATTGTGAAGGTCTTTACCCGTTGTCTTGAGGAACGCGAAGGCCGGTTGCAAAAACTTGCCGGGGATAAAGTTGGAAATCAATCGGCGGTTGATCACCTTTGGTTTCAGAAAGCCGAAGTGGAAGAGTTGGGCAAGTTGATTGCTGATGGGGGTGGTGAGATTCCAGAGTGGCTTTCGCTGAGGATCGCCAAGTTTCATCTCCGGGATAACACTCGGGGTGAGCCACGGGATTGGAAAAAAGAGGAGATTAAAGAATGGTCCTTGAAGGTGGATGAGAAGGGGGAACTGAGCGGTAAGTTTCTCATCGACTCGGCTGACGGAAAATTAGGATTTCAGGGGGAGATTCAAGGAGCTTTGGCGATAGGGACGAGTCGTTTGACGAGATTTAATCTGCTGGTGACCGGCAAACACTGGGGCAGTGGAACCTATACCGGTGGCGCAAGATCTGGGAAGACTCCACTGGGGCAGGTGTTCCAGTTGAGCGATGGGAAAGAAGCTCGCGATCGCATTCCGCCGCAGGGAATTCGATGGGCTCCGGGGTATTGGTCTCCGGAAAAATAAGGAGCGCGGCGTTCGTTGACGAGAATGAGATCTCCTTGGTGGTGATCCATGAATTGGTTCATGGCGCGGAGTCGAATTCATCGTAGAGGCCGATGAAATTTTGGGTGACGAACCAAGGGAAGTGGGGCTTGTCGAGGCCCACGGCCTGAGAGTGTCTGCCGTAGGGCGCGATCTAGTCGTTCAAATCATCAACCGTGATGAAGATGACATTGGATTGGGTGGCGTCGCCTGTGCCTGATGGATATCAGGGTAGCTAGGAGCGGGAGGAGGGCCTTTTTTAAGGGCCATCTTTTGGGAGAGAGGGGAAGACGGGGGGGCTTCGGGGAAGGAATAGAAATGAGCGCCTAGATGACGTTAGGCGCTCTATGGTAGGGTGTCACGACTTATGGAGCGAGCTCGGTTTCCAGCTTTTCGATCTGGGCACTGAGGTCTTCCCACCTGGAGAAGGTGGTTTCGAGTTTTTTGGAAAGCTTCTCGTAGGCGTTGGTGGTTTCGCGGAGCTTTTCGGAATCGGAGGAGACTTCGGGCGATTCGAGATGGTCGGTCAGCACCGCTTGGGCGGCTTCGAGTTCGGCGATGGTGGTTTCGACTTTCTCGAATTCCGACTGCATAGGCTTTAGGCTTTTATTGCGCTTCTCGCGGTTTGCGGCGTCGCGTTTACGGCGTTCCTTTGCGTTGAGTTGCGGGCCTTTCTTCTGGGGGGCTTTGGGTGAAGAGGAGGATTTACTTGGAGCTTGGAAAGAAGTGCCTCTTTCCTCTTCTTCAACCTTGTCGAGGTAGTAGGTGAGGTTGCCGGCGAACATGCGGGGGTCTTCGTTGGGGCGGAATTCCATCGTTTTTTGGACGATGGGGTCGAGGAAGTTCCGGTTGTGAGAAACGATGAGGAGGGTGCCGGGGTAGTCGATGAGGGCTTTCTGCAAGATGTCCTGCGATTGCATGTCGAGGTGGTTGGTGGGCTCGTCAAGGATGAGGAAGTTAGCAGGGAGGACGAGCATGCGGACGAGGGCGACGCGGGATCGTTCACCACCGCTGAGGACGCCGACTTTCTTGAAGACGTCGTCTCCTTTGAAGAGGAAGCAGCCGAGGACATCGCGCGCGGTCATTTTGGAGCCGCGCGTTTGGATTTGCTCGACGGTTTCGATCACGGTGAGATCAGGGTCGAGTTCGTCGGCGTGGTTTTGGTTGAAGAAGGAGGGGAGGGATTTGGGCCCGAGTTCGTGGTCGCCGGTGGAGGGGGCTTCTTCGCCGGTGACCATGCGGCAGAAGGTTGATTTTCCTGCGCCGTTGGGGCCGACAATGGCGATCTTTTCGCCGCGAGTGACTTCGAGGTCGAGTTCCTTAAAAACGATGAGGTCACCGTATTGTTGGGCGGCTTTTTCGAGCTTCGCAACGAGGTGGGTCGAGGCGGGGGGATTTGGGAATCGGAAGGACATCACCGCGTCCTGGGAGTCGATCTGGATGCGCTCGACTTTGGCGAGTTGCTTGATGCGCGACTGGACTTGCGAGGCTTTGTTGGCCTGGGCGCGGAAGCGGTTGATGAACTGCTCGGTTTTGGCGATCTCGCGGTCTTGGTTGACTTTTTGTTTTCGGAGATTGTCCTGACGTTCCTTGAGCTGGGTTTCGTAGGAGGAGTAGTTGCCGGTGAATTCCTCGGCACGGCCGTGGTGGAAGGCGATGGTACGGGTGGTGAGGCCGTCCATCATGGAGCGGTCGTGGGAGATGAGGACGATAGCGCCTTTGTAGCTGTGGAGATAGTTCTCCATGAAGCGTTGGGCGTTGATGTCGAGGTGGTTGGTGGGCTCGTCGAGGAGGAGGATTTCGGGCTCGGCAAGAAAAAGCTTGGCCATTGCGATGCGCATTTGCCAGCCGCCGGAGAATTCGCCGCAGTCGCGTTCAAGGTCTTTTGGCTTGAAACCGAGTCCGCTGAGGACGGCCTGGATCTTCGGGCGCATGCGGGCAGGGTCGTGTCCGTCGAGGCGGAGTTCGAGTTCCCCGATTTTGTTGAGGAGATCGGAGAAGGGGGAGGAGCGGGGATCGAGATTCTCGAGTTCGGCTGAGAAACGGTCGATTTCATCCTGGATCGCCTTGGTTTCGGCGAAAGCGGATTCGACTTCGTCGTAGAGGGTGATGTCCTTGATGTGGATGCCTTCTTGCGGGAGGTAGCCAATGCGGTGGTGCTTGGGCTTGTTGATTTCGCCGCCGTTTTGTTGGAGGACGCCGCCGAGGCACTTCATGAGGGTGGACTTGCCGGCGCCGTTGTGCCCGGCGAAGGCGATGCGTTCTTTGTCCCCGATGGAGAAGGTGAGATCTTTGAAGATGACACGAGGTCCAAATTCAACGCGGAGGTTTTTGACGGCGAGCACGCGGGAGGGTTAGTCTAGTGTTGTGAAAATGAGAAGGAAAAGGAACGATGATCGGATGTCTGACTGGTGTATTTAGACTTTCGAAGATTAAGCTGCCGGGGAGGAGGGCCTCATTTTTTGTTGCCGTGAAGGACGACAGAGCAAGCAATTGTTATTTAAATAAAGTTGACGCATTGAGAGCTCTGAAAGAGATGCGCTAGCGTTATGGGGAAAAACTTCTAGCTGCGATGGCTCCGATTTCTTCGTCTTTTTGGGCGACGGGCGTTGGCAGTGAAGCGGACTTCAACGGTATCAATACTCTCAATGGTGGAAACAACGGCGCTTCGCTGACCGTTTCAGATGGACTTACTACTGCAACTACCGCTCCTGCTGGTCAAGTCGGAATTATTGATTCAGGCGGGGGAAACAAATGAGGTGCGGTGAATCACAGTCCTAATTCTCAGATCATTTCACTTCCTGCGGGAGCGGTGGCTGGCGTGGACACGTTTAGAGCAACGTTTCGAGTGTATGTTCCAACAGGGTCGACCTTAACAGGAACTGACCGTGTGACCCTGATTGTTCGCCGAAACGACAACAATGCAGGAGATTCAAACAATCCCAATATTTGGAACACGCTGACCCCGGACAGGTGGTAGACAATGACAGTGAGCGGAACGATTCCCGCGACTCAAACTAACGGAGCCGCTGTGACAGGAATGATGTCGATCATTAGTTTCTATGATCGCGCCGATTTTCACGGTGCAATTCAGAATGTCGAAGCCTTAGAAGGAACTGCAGCGTATATTGATGACTGGCAGATGACGATGAGGACATCTGCTGTATTACTTTGGCAACTACGTTGTTTCTGAACGACGGGAATGGCCGCTTTTCAGCGAGGGACTTACCAAGTCTGGCTCAAATATCTCCGGTGATGGCGATCGCTCTGAAGGACCTAAATGGCGCCGGGCGAGTGGATCTTGCCCTTGGCCAGAGGAGAGTGGGTTCTACCAGCGGGAAGATCTTCGCCAATTGTTGGCGGATGATTTTGATGGAGATGGGCAAGTGGATTTGATGACGATTAACAACTCGGCGAGGCCGCGAGTGTTTTTTTAAGAGATTTGATAAATCACGACGCGGCCCCATTCCTTTTTTTCGTCGGGTTCGCCTTGGTTGGCTCCACCGCCGAGGTAGAGGAGTTTGCCGTCGGGAGTGAAGGCGGAGGTGGAGATGCGGAAGCCGACGTTCTGGTGGTGGAGGCGGGAGCCGGATTCGTGGTCGAAGAGGGCGGCGTTCCAGTCGCCTTTAAAAATGCGACCAGCCATGAGGAAGAATTTTCCACCGGGATGGAAGGCGAGAGTTTCCATGAGGCCTTCTCCGATTTCACTTTTGACGGCTTCACCGGATTTTTTGACGCCGTCGTGCCAGGTGAATTTTTGCCAGAGTTGCTTGCCGTTGCCGGCGGCAGGGTCGGTGGTGCTGCCCATTCCGGCGAGGTAGAGGGATTGGTCATCGGGCGCGAAGTGGAGGGCGAAGACGCCGCCGGTGTAGTAGTGTCCTTTGATGATTCCCCAGCCGGTGAAGTCGGGTGTTTTGATGCGGGCGATTTCTTTCCCTCCTTGTTCGAGATCCCAGAGGATGACTTCGCCCATGAGATTTCCTGCGGCGAGGAGCTTACCGTTGTTTGAAAAGGCGACGGATTGGACGGGCGGGGTGTGTGGGAAGGAATGGAGGAGGTCGCCGGTGGCGATGTCGAAGACTTTGACCGAGGGCTCGGTTTCGGGGGCGGGTTCGTATTTGTAGCCGCCGGAGAGATACTGGCCGGTGGTGGTGGCGACTTTGGTGCCGTCGGGTGAGATCCGGCTTTGCCAGGACCAGAAGTTATGAGCTTTGACGGACTTGGTTTCCTTTTTTTCCTCTTTTCCTTTTGGATTAATCCACTTGAGGTTTCCATCGTAGCCCGCCGAGACGAGGGTTTTTTGGGAAGAGGACCAGTTGATCCCGGAGGCGAAGTTATCGTGTCGGGCAATCTCCTCGTAGGGTTTCGAGAGGAGTTTTGAAACGGTGGAGATCTGGTAAATCCCGCCGTCGAGGCAGGAGGCATAAAGTTGGTTGTTGTGACCGAGGGTGAGGTCAAGGACGTGCGAGGGGAGCTTGATCTCCTTGCCTTTTTTGAGGGTCGGAGAGTTCATGAGAGGATTTGTTTAATGGCGGCGGCTTTGTTTTCGACGTGGTGGAAAGTGGGGAACCCATCGAGCTGGAATTCGGCATGAGGGTCGATGCCGAGGGCGGAGAAGATGGTGGCAAAGAGGTTTTCCTCGTTAAAGGGATCTTCGATAACTTCGGCTCCGTATTTGTCGGTGGCTCCGACGAGGGCGCCGCCTTGCACGCCGCCTCCGGCCATCGCGAGTGACCAGGC
>Ga0308005_10000587_pt1 | contig 13177 bp, 6 predicted proteins | sample Neamet67_FD_203142 | JGI IMG/M metagenome (GOLD analysis project Ga0308005, IMG submission 203142) | Marine microbial communities from water near the shore, Antarctic Ocean - #67 | ecosystem: Environmental > Aquatic > Marine > Unclassified | place: Southern Ocean | collected 2014-06-07 | reverse complement strand
GTTGTCCGCGGGGACATACTTGACATCATCCAAAAGGATACCGTCGATCAATTGATTAAAAATCGACCGGGCCTCCGAACCACGAAAGTCCTTTCTGAATCTCAGTTGGACGCGGTGGCGACCTTCACCCACTTCCAAGGATTCGATCACAGGGTTAAGCGGTGTAACGCCAACGCCAGAACCAGTTCGGCTCTCTAATACAACCCCATCGACCAGGAATTCAAAAATATCTCCTGCCTCGGCAAAGTTAAAGGCTCTGAAGCTGAAGGTTCCAGGACCGTCAAGCCAACCCGACATCGACACCGTTTGGCCATTCCCGATTGTCGAAGATCTCAGCATCTCACGAGTTCCATCTGGCGAAGGGCTACCGATTGGAAACTCATAGGGAAGGAATGAAGTGCGGCTGTCGATCTCAAAGTCAAAGCCCTCGATATTTCCAGCTCGGACGAGACTCTCTCGATACTTGTCGAACTCAATCAACTCTACATTATCAACCAAACCACGGTCCTCTCCAACGGTTTCGCTCTCATTCTTCGAATAGATCCAGCGAACATTATTCGAAGCCTTGGGAAGCACCACAGCAGTTCGGCCCCATTCTCTTTGCCCACTAAGGAAGGCATCCCAAGTCTGGGGAACGTCTCCGCCCTGGTTAAACCACAGGCGATCACCACCCTCTTCAGATGCTGATTTCCAGTCGAACACGAGAACACCCGCGCCAAGATCATCAAAGCCAAAGATTGACAGTTCATTGTCGCCCAAGTTAATCGCACTTCTCGCGGCACTTGGATCTTCCAAACCCGGAAGATCGTTTGTGTCGGTAAGCTCAAAATCCCAAGGAGCGTCACCGCCAAAGACAGCTGGAATGCCAGGAAGACCAACCGCATCACCAAGGGCCACCGAAGTTGGACTGACAACGAAGGTAAGCCTAAATTCCTTCCCCTCACCCAACTCATCAAAGAGGATGACTGGCACAGTGTAGAGACCAGGAGTGGTGGCAGTCCCAAAAATGGTGCTCGTAACAGGATCAAAAACAACGCCGGGGGGAAGATCTCCAACAGTCACAACAGTCGCTCCAGAACTTTCAAGTTTGTAGGTAAACGGCGCTCCCTGATCAATACTGATTAGGGGGGCACTTGTCAAAATTGGGTTTTGTGACACCGGAGCACCTGGATCAACGGAACCGTTGATGACGAGGGTCGCATTGTTAATAACAGCCGCATTGCCAGTCGTGTTATCAGTAATTCTGACCACCCAGGTTCCTGCGGATCCCTCACCCCAATTCCGAACGGTTGAAAAGGTCCACCGGCGAATACTTTGCTCCTCATTATCTGGATTCTCTTCCTGAAGAGTGCTTTGGGTTCCATTCGGGGAAATCAGAACAATATTCAAATCAGATCGACTGTCGGTAATGACTGTCGCGTTCAACTCGACATGCTCGACCCGAAGATTGGGCAAGGGAACTGTGTTACCATCTACATCCACCTCTTCAGTCATATCAAAACCGACCAAAAGTGAACCGCCTGTATTATCAGGAATCAATCCACTTATGGCATTGGGGTCAAAATCGTCATTGGCAAAGAACTGTGATTGCAGATGGCGCTCGGCAGGCCCTAAAACCTTACCCGAAGCAAGACCTGCCTGGAAAGCAGCTTGAACTGCGGCTCCGGCATCAACCAAGCCAGCTCCGTAGCTATGATTGAAATCAATTCCTGCAGCATTGGTGATCCACTCACCATCTTCACTCTGATCTGTTTTCCGGGCTGTTCTAATCAAAATATCTTGAACATCGCGCCATGTGAGATCGGGATTTTCCTCGAGCATAAGAGCCACGACACCTGAAACGAGAGCCGCCGAAGCCGAGGTTCCTCCAAACGCGGTATCATACTCGGTGGTTCGGATAGGAAGATCATCATCATCCACTCCAAGCTCAAAAGAAGTCGTAATTATCTGCTGAGCTCCTCCATCGGAGGGAGCAACTACAACGATGTTGGCACCAGGCTCCGAGTAGGCGGCGATTCGACCTGAATCATCCACTGATCCTACTGCGATGGTATACTTGGAATTCGCGTAGCCATCATAGTTTGAATTATCACCGATCTCTCCACCATCTCCCGCCGCCCAAACATAGACAACACCCAATCCACCTCTCCCTGTCTCGGCACCCGCCTGAAGAGCACCCAATGTTTGAATGCCTGGCCCTTCCAAATCGAGAGTGGTATCATCAGGTCCCCAACTGTTGTTGTAGACATCGATCACATCATTCATGAAGCTCAATGCTGTCGCCTCGTCAGCGTCGTCCACCAGATCACCGAGAAGTCGGATTCCTGAAAGGTCCACCCTGGGAGCCACACCGGAAATACCCTCTTCGTTATTGAAAGAAGCACCGATCAGTCCAGCAACGTTGGTTCCATGGGTGGCCGTATCATCGAGGGTCGCAGGATCATCCGGATCTCCATCCAAGAGGTTGAGGTGAGGTCCAACTGCATTTGCCGCTAGATCCAAGTGATCGGTTGAAAAACCATCATCAACAACCGCAACGGTAACTCCGTTACCAGTCGCGCGGTCCAATGCCGCCTCAAGATTAATATCGATGCCCGGCGTCCCTCCATTGGCACCCACATTGTTAAGATACCATTGATAAATCCCGTCAGGACGGGCGTCGACTCCCTCGTTACTGTAAAACGGGTCAGTCGGAATCGCTCTCTTGAAACGCTTGCGCGCAAACAATGGCTCGGCGGTTACGATCTCCGGGTCGGAGAGAACATTTGTTAATTGGGCAAGAACCCTTCCCGCAGACTCTTCCTCGCAAAGAGCAATATTGGAACCGGCTCTCGCCCGTTGGATTGATTTCATTCCACAACGCTCCTTGACTGCATCGAGATCAGCATCTTCAGACAGCGTCACAAGGTAACGGTTTCGCAAGACCCGACGGGCGTTGGGGTTCCTCTCCTGCCCCACTGGATAAAACACGAGATACTTTTCCTGATCAGGCTGGGATGCCTGATGAATGATGGCAGACATTGATCCGGCTGCAACCGGCTCAATTTTAAGACGTCCACTTTCATCCATGAAACAGATTTCGTAAGTGCAGAGAGACAAGTCAGAGGGCTTGCCATTCTGGGTGAATTGATGACTCCCAGATGTCGGAGCAGGAATGCTCACCAGACTTGAAGCGGTCTGACTAAAGACAGAGCCTGTGAGAGCTATAAGAGAGAGGAGAGTTTTTGAAGAATTTTTCATAACAGAACCGAGGAAATAGGTGGTGCGTGGAAAGATAAAGTAAGCGGACTTCTAGTTTTGCTCAAACTGCACGCGAAGGAAACATGGGTTGATCGTCGCAGGACGACGGCTGAGAACACTGAGTAGCTCTTCATTGTCGAAGACGATAAACCAATTCGGATCTCCCTGCTCAATCGTGGTCCATGTTTCCAAGTCTATGGAATATTGAACCTGATAGGTCAAACGAGACCCGACACCGGGGCGTTTGGGAACATCCAGAATGCACTGACTGGTGAATGCATCCAGGAACGGAGTGGGGTTGGGGACAGACGCAGGATCCAAGATTTCCGTTTGAAACCCGAATTCCTCAAGATTGGTATATCCATCACCGTCGTAATCGGCACCAGGATCAAGGAGTAGCTCACTGGTTCCGACAGGGAAACTTACCCTCTTAAAGCCTTCGTAGGTATCAATTAGATCGATGTCCCATTGAAAGATCCGACTGGAAACGTCAACGCTATTCCCCGAGGGGAGATTACGACGAAACTCAACTTCCACTCTGTACTGGAGGTTTGGCTCGAAGAAATCCGGTCCAAGTTCATATCCAGATGGGATCCCAAGAGTACTACTTCCGATCAGCTGGGGGAAATGGGGATTTCCCGGAACAGGATCCGGAATAGGCGGGAACCGAATCCGGTCGGAATCCCGCTCTCTCACTGAGAAAAACATACGGTCACCTGCCACAAACGTTTGCGCGTTGAATCCCACCCACGAGAAATCAAAAAGGATACGGGGATCAAACTCCATGACACCATCGTGCCAACGGTCATCATTTGTGAGACGAAAATCATTTCCCACATCAATTCCGCCACTCTCGACATCGCGCCCGCCCGGTCCGGCCACCGCTTCCACCATCTCGCGATGGGTAGAGTTGACGTAGAAATTTCGTCGATCGACTTCATCGGATCCCAAAACTGGAAATGAGAAGGTGTAGATTCCGGGAACGATCTCATCACGATGTTTCTCCAGTCCGAGTGCTCCAGCGTCGTAGGGGCGGGTGGAATCGTAAGTCGTCACCTCGTAACCCACGCCGTTGATCGGGTCGTTCACAAGGTCATAGAACGCAACCACACTGGTATCGATCCAATTGAAGCCTCCGAGTGGACGGGGCAGACTGGAAGGCGGACCCGCAGAGAGTTCAACCAATCCAGTTTGGAAAGGCTCAACCTGGCGGGCAGGAATTGGCTGGGTAGTCGAAAGGTAGAAACCAACATCACGGACCCCATCACCGTCCAGATCTCCTTGGGTGATCAAGCCAGTCGTTCCACTCTGACAGGGAGGAATGGTTGAGGGCCCTGTGAAGATAGGGCTAAAGTTGGCCCAACAGGGGAGAAAGGCAATTGACCCGTCCGTCAATCTGAGACTCCAGGATCCACCCAGATATTCAGACTCATTAGGACCAGTCATCTTGAAGTTTTTTGCGTCCTCAAAAAATAGTGTGGCCTGCCCGTGGGCCAAACTTGCGGAAAGAGAAAAGGCGCCCACTAAGGCGGCGGTCGATCTTGCGATGTTCATGTGCGAAGGTGTTTGCAAAGCATTTACATGGTATTCTCACCCCAATCAAATGGAAAAGTCAGATTTTCCGGACTTTAGGTCCGAAAAAATGAGATGAGCGTATGTGTTTGCGTCTCGGGAGACTAACTGCTCGGAAACAAATTCGACAAGCGCAAAATCAGCGCATGCCCTGTAAAAGAAGTTCTGTGTTGGATTTTGTGCGGGCTAGGTTCCTTAAAAGAGTTTCGATTGCTTCGCCAATTGGCAAACTAGCGAGATGCCTGCGGATTTCCTGCACCCTTGGAAGCTCCTCAGGGTGATAGAGACGATCATCATTTCTGGTTCCGCTTTGAGGAATATGGATCGCCGGATAGATTCTCTGTTCAGCGAGTTCCCGATCCAATCTCACCTCCATGTTTCCGGTTCCCTTGAGCTCTTCGAAAATGACGTCATCCATGCGGCTCTCGGTCTCAACCAGACAGGTCGCGAGGATGGTCAAACTCCCTCCTTCTTCAACATTCCGGGCAGCACCAAAGAATTTTCTCGTTTCGGTGATCGCCTTCGGACTGATTCCTCCGGATCCAATGGGGCCTCCACGCGCGGCATTGTTATAGCCACGGGCAAGTCGGGTCAAACTGTCCAAGAGAATGACGACATCCTTCCCCTGCTCAACCAAACGGCGGGAACGTTCTAGAACCAAATTAGCCACTTCAGCATGACGCTTTGACGCCTCGTCAAAAGTCGAAGCAAAAACATTTTGCCCTACCATTTCCTCAAAGTCGGTCACCTCCTCCGGACGTTCATCCAAAAGAAGAATCACCAGTTCCGCTTCGGGTGAATTTATCTGGAGAGCCTTTGCGATCTGTTTGAGCAGGATCGTTTTCCCTCCACGGGGCGGCGCCACGATCAATCCGCGCTGTCCCTTCCCGAGAGGAGCGACCATATCAACGACTCTCGTCGCAAGGCCGGCTCCATCGTCGATTCCTTCCAACACAAAACGCTCTTCAGGAAACAACGAAGTCAGCGAATCGAAGTGAACCGGCTGCACGTAGTCAGCTGCCGGGCTCCCATCAATTACCAACACCTCATCGACAGATAAAAACTTGTCTCGATGCCTTGGCTCTCTGACCACCACTTTGATCCGCTGACCTTCCCGCAAACCGTGATCCTGTAGGACCTGCGCTGAGAGATAAATATCATCTGATGAACTCCGAAAACTCCTGCCCTCGTCCCGCAGCATCCCGAAGCTTCCTCCTGACAACTCAACCACCCCTTCGCCAACAATGCGCGTGCCGTGTGTGGCGTAACACGACAAGATCGTGAACACCAGCTGGGCCCGGGTCACTGTATTAGGGATGCGAACCGGAAGACGCTCGACCTCATCATAAAGATCAGCAAGAGGCTCATTTCGAAACTCATTCAGATTGATCTCATCCGGAACTTCGGGGGGAGGCGGTGTCTCCTCCTTCTTCGGCCTTGGCTTTTCGTCCTCCTTTTCTCTCGAAGCCTCTCTTGGTGCCGAGGCCTCTTCGATCACCGCGATCCCGCCTTCAGGAACATCACCGCCCCTATCCTTCTGATCTTCTTTGGCTTTCTCCTCTTCTATGATCGCAGCTTTTTTCGCCGCTACTTTTTTCTGAGCTTCCTGAGCCGCTTTCGCAGCCTTCTCGGCAGCAGCCCGTGCAACCTCCGCCGCTTTCACCGCGACTTCGGCTGCCTGCACGGCCGCCAACTCAGCTGCTTCAGCTTCCGCAAAGGCACTCTCTTCAGCGATCGGCTCAACCACCTTGATCTCTTCAACTTCCAGTGCAAGTTCAGGCTCAACCTCGACCTTGGGAGTCGCTTTTTTAGCACTCTTCTTGGCTGCCTTTTTGACCGTCTTTTTAACGGCCTTCTTCGCGACCTTTTTAGCCGCTTTTTTCGCGCTCTTTTTGGCCGCTTTTTTCGCGATAGGTTTGGCGGGAGAATCCTCAGGGATTTCCGTGGGTTCGATGGGCTCTTGCTCGTCAGTCATGAAATAGAAGGGGTATTTAGGAATCTCGATAGCTGCCGCTCCAATTGAGCCAAACAACCTTCGTTCCAAAAAACGACATCTCCCCGGGCGACCTTCTCCATAATGGGAAGTTGCGCATTGAGGATTGATGAGATCATCCTGTCTTCGAAGTGACTCCGAGCTTTGAGGCGGGTTCGTTGCGTGGCTTCGGAAGTCGCCACGACCAGATTAAGCTCCTGATCAAAGTCAAATCCGCTCTCAAAAAGAAGCGGCACATCAGCGACAAACAGTGTCGTTGATGGATTCTTAGAACATTTCTCGCGTAGCTCAAGACATTCCTTTCTTACTTTTGGATGGAGAAGTCCTTCCAGCAATTTGCGGTGTGCTGAATTTTCAAAAACCAGTCCTCTTAACTTCGGGCGATCCAGAGAGCCGTCATCCAAAATAACTGATTCGCCCAACGCCGTCGAGATCTCCTCAAGTGTCTCCCTATGCTGAAGCAGCCCCTGCACCGACTCATCGCAGTCGAAAAATCCCATCGAGGGAACAAGCCGTTGCATCACCTTTCCGGCTGTCGACTTTCCGGTCGCGATCCCACCTGTAAGCGCCAAAACCTTCATGTCACCGCGAGAATAGGGAAGGATCTCAACAAAACAACTCTGCCCGTCTCTCCAGAAAACAAAAAAGCGGAACCTGCATCACAGGTCCCGCTTTGAAGATTTTTGAGTCGCTTTACTGACCAGGGAGCATGCTTGGGCCGGCACCACCGATATCGGCGCCACCAACAACAGGAGCGATCGCCGGATTATCTCCGCCATTCACGCGACGACCAGTGGCATCAATGATCTCAGCAGTCACGAAGATGATGAGGTTACTCTTGATGTGGTTCTGCGCCTTCGTCTGGAAGAGACGCCCGATGAAGGGAAGGTCACCAAGAATGGGCACCTTGTCTTCAACACTTTGGACATCCTCGCGCATGAGACCACCAACAGCCACGGTGTAGCCGTCATAGATGGTGAGGCCGGTCTTGACCTTGCGGATAGAGAAGACAGGCATCTCGATACGGTTCTCGGTGATCACGATCTGAACAGGGTTGCCGAGTGCATCCGTTGCCGGAGCGGTGATCGGGCTACCGTAGTTCACGAATCCTTCGAATTCAACGATCTCAGGAGTGAAACGAAGCTCAATGATGCTGTCATTAGCATCGATCTGGGCTTCGACCTCAAGCGTGACACCAGTATTCTTGGTATCGAAGGCCGAAGGAGTTGCAGGAGTCACCGGGAATCCGGCACCACCACCACCACCAACGTTGTTACCCTGGCCACCTCCGTTGTTACCAACCTGGTTGGGAAGTTCGGGTGGTTCGTATTCGGTTGGGTAAATAAACTCACGAATAATCTCGATGGTGGCAGTCTGCCCGGGAAGGGCAACCACACTCGGTGCGGTCATGATGTCGGCACCTTTCTTCTGAGAAAGCCCGCGCATAATCATCTGCACCTGACCACTGCTGAAGAGACCGGTCATCGAAAGAATTCCGGGAGCCACGCTGGTGGCTTGGGCGGTCCGCTGCGGATTGTTCAAGATTGCATCGATGCTGTTACGGTTGACCGCAGCAGCTCCACTGCGGTTAGACGCAGTGATGATGTTCGAAACGTTCTGTTGAGGGGATGCCGGAATACCAGGAAGGTTGACCCGATTGATCGTTCCGACGAAGTCCTGATTGGTCCGGGCAGTTCCGCTACCAACAGTTCCACCTCCGAGGAAGTAGTTGCTTCCAACTCCAAATGGAGTCGCAATCCAATCAAATCCAAGCTCATCACCGTTCTCCTGGGTGACTTCAACGAACTTGGTGGTGACACGAATCTGACGCGGGGTGTCCCCTTGCGCTGCGATTACGATCCCATCAATCAATTCAAGATTCGTTGGAGTGTTGCGCACAATCAGAGTGCTGGACCCCCTCAGGAAACTGGCAGATGCGCCAGGAGGGAAAGAAACGCCATTCTTTTTGAGAAGAGTCCCGATGTCCTCACGTGGCTTAATTCCGCCGCTACCGCCATCGGAACCGGTATCGAAAGGATCGGGCTCACTGCCGCCGCCGCCGCCGCCGCCACTACCGCTGGTAGTGATGAAGGTTTCAAAGGTGGGAGGAACCGTCCAACGACGCTGAACCACGTCCTCATCTTCTTGACTGGTGATCGGAAGGAGAGTGACTGCAAATTCGTCGATCTTGAAACGAAGGCCGGCCTCATCACAGATATACTGGAGAGCGACACGAAGCGGGACGTTTTTAAGGTCAAGCTTCTTGATCAAGGTGGCGTTGGGATCAACTGCCGCACCGAAGCCGTCCTCGGCTCCAAGTCCACCAGCATCAGCTTCATCACCTTGTTCGTTCACCGTCTTGGGCGCCCGAACCACAAAGTTGATCCCCTTTTGGGTTTCATCCAGCGTGGTGGTGTCCAACTCGATGGAACGAAGTCGAAGGAATTCAACAGCCTCCTCAACGGTGCTGTTATTGAGCAAAAGCTCAGGAAGAACGATCTGGTTCAGCTTTGCCGTGATGCTGCGAGCGCCGGCGTCACCGATTTCGATCTCAGGGCCGGCAACTGGTCCCTGTCCAACAGGAGGAACAGCAAGTTCCCATGCTCGATCAACTTCCATGAGCATCTCAGCCCGGGTTTGATCATAAGCCGCACGGTAATAGTCGGACTTGATTGCAGCACAACGCTCCATCCAACGACGGGCAGCTTTGTTGTAAGGATCGATGCGGAGGATGCTCTTGAACTCTTCCTCCGCTTTGTCATAGAGACCGAGATCGTAAAATCCCTCTCCCTTATAGAGACTCCCAACGACACTATCGATATCCTGGGAATGCGCGAATGTGAGTCCTTGATTGGTGCGAATCGGATCATCGAGATACTCGAGCCCCCTCTTAGCAGCCTTGTTTCCGGGATCGTTCGTCTCAACTTCATTGAGAAGATCACGGGCCTCTTCAAATTTCCCAAGGCGGCGTTGTTTCTGGGTCAGCGCGATGGCTCCATCCTGGAAGTGGGCACTGAGCACCGCACGGCGATCAGCCGTCACAGTTCCGTGAGGGAGGGTATCAAGCGCTTCCCGATATTTTTGGGCAGCGGTGTCATAGTCGCCTTCAGCATAAGCCTTCCGACCCTCTATCAGGAGTTCGTCGGATTGGGTCACGGCCAACTGACGGCGGATTTTCTCTTGGCTCGCCAAGTCGTCGCCATATCCCGTCTCAACTGAGAGCGGCGCAATCACAAGTGCCGCAAGGGCAAACATGGTACGATGGGTAAGGTGTGTGTGTCTCTTCTGCATGATCTGTTTGATTTATCGTTGATTTGTAGGGGGGGTGGAAAGCTTTTTTTCGAAAACATGTAAGTTTTCCGAAAACTTCCCTGGCCCAGAGTTTGATTTTAATGACTATTTACTTTACTGAGAAACGGAAATTTCGCGGGTTTTAGTTTCACCATCGACCTCGTATTGCACCACAATGGCTACCGCCTTGCGCACATTCGGTCCAGGATCCTCAAGCTTAACCTCGATGAGCTTGTAGTCCTTTCCCTCTCCTCCAGCGGGGATCGAAAAGGAACCGCTTTCCTTAACTTTGAACTGATTCCCCTCTTCCCCGATGGCATTGAGCCTGAAGGTGACGGTATGATCGTATTGAGTGGCAAGGGATCTCTGCCCTGCGGGAAGATTGAACATTAACTCGTAAGTCTTGCCCTTTTTCCCCTCGCTCAGATCTTCAATGATCGCCCAGTTGCGCGGACGACGACCGGTTGGGCCATCTTCTTCGCGAGCCTCAATACTCTTCAATTTAAAGCGAGCTTTGCCGGGATCCTTTGAAAAGAAGGTGTCCCCCTTTGCGATCGCCTCGGATGCCGGAATGCGGTTAGTTTGAGCACGACCTTCGAATGGCTTAAAGAGAAAGTCAAATTGATAGCCCTCACCAAGAACACTCTTGAAGAGAAGAAGCCATATGTCGCTCTCGATGGTGACCACTTCGAGTTTTTCAACAAGATCACCGATTGACTTGGCGTCGTTGGGGTCGGTTTTTGAGGTGAACTCCTCCATATTGGTGAAGCCGTCCTCGTCCTCATCCCGCTGGGGAGAATCAGAATAGGAAGGATCGATGCGATGATCGACCCACCATTGGTTTGGAATCGGCGAATGGACCGGGCCCTCCATCAACAGAAGATCCAGCAGGTCGTTCGTCCTTCCATCCTTGGTGTAGAGATTCACGCTAGTGAAGAGTTCGACCGGGCGACCAGCCTTCGTCTTTTGCTGGACGATGGGATCACTCTTGGTGATCGAGGCGGTGAGCCCTGTCGCAATTTCATAACCTTTGGCGGTCGTGTCTTGTTTCTTGGGCGGGCTGTTAGCATTGAACGCTTCGTTCTCCGCTTGATTCGCGCTGTAACCGAGGTAGCCGAGGCCCACGAGAACGAGGGCGCCGCCACCTAAGGCTACGGTGTGGTAGTTTTCTTTAATCCAGGACATTTGTTCGTAGGTGTTTTATTTGAGTTCTGGGAATTTCTGCTCATCAATAAAGAGGAGCAGGTCGGCACGGATAAATACCACCAAGTCATCGCCACCGGAAACCTTGTCGAGGATCTTGCGGGCGGGTTCCTCCTCTTTGGGATCAGATTCATCTCCGATGATATCGATGTCTCCGCCAAAGGCGTCCTCTTTGGGTTTTGCCGCTGCAGCAGACTTGCCTCCGGTTGGGATTGGTGAGGGGTTCTTGATGCGGGCCAACCGAGTCTCGAAGAAATATTGATCCGAGTTCGCGAGCTTGCTCAGGAAATCACGGACCGAACCTTCGGGAGCTCTGAACGAGAGCTCAATCGGCATGCGGTGCGCAACGGGAGGAAGCTTTTCAACAGGGGCCTTAGGTCGACCGCCCCGGCCACCACCTTTACGAGACGTCTTGGGAGCTCTTGCACCACGAGGCCGAGCCCCGGGCTTAGCTCCGATGGTGTCAGGCCAAGCCTCTCCGTTTTCTGCAGGAAGTTTGGCGCGGTGAAGATTCAAAACTTCTTTAACTCTGGCTTCAGCAAGCTCGGTGAAAAGATACTCCAAAGCGCCCAACTGGTAGGTCAAAATCCCGGTAGCCTCCTCTTTGGGCAGCCCGACAGCATAGTCTTCAAATCCAAGGTTGAAAGTGCTGGGAAGTCCATCCTCTCCTGGGAAAAGTGCTTTCACTTTCGCCACCGTGGCAGAGAGATTTTCGGAAAAATCCTTACCGGAAACATTATCAAGCTTTGCCGGACGGAAGGCCATGAGTTTCTCACGAGCCTCGTTGGCACTCTTGATCACCGTTTTTAGATTTTCCTCTTTGTCTTTGGCGTTTTCGTTCGTGGGGAAGGGATCGAGACTCTTCATCTTCTGAAGAGTCGCTTTCTTCGTTTCGATCTCAGCTTTAACTTCCTCAAGCCTCTTACCAGAGTTGAGGCCGGATGAGCTGACGACGGCGGCGAGCAGTGCGGTGATGGCAATCAGCCCTGCGAGGAACTTGTTTTCTTTGAACCAAGTCATAATGATTTGTGTCGGTGTGTGTTACTTGAGTTGAATGGGATTTTTGAGAGGAATCAGAAGCTCGAAGGGAGCTGCGTAGTCATTATTTTCTAACGAAGGGGCTGCCATGATGTCTGTGATGATCCGGCTATCGGGAATCTTCTCACCCTCCCACTCGAAAGAGAGAAATTGCGACCCTCTCAGGCGGACAACGATATCGATGACCTCTGTTTGTTTGTCGAGGTGAAGCCCCTTGATCCGGACGCTATCCGCGACATCTTTGCCGTCACCGCTCATCATGGCGGTGTTACCGTAATTGGCGGTATCGAAGCTCTCGTTCATGACGGGATCACTTTTACCATTACCCTCGAGAGTGAATCCCGACCGCATCTGCACGTCGGTGATCCAGACCTTTTCGCTGATAAACTGCTTGGAGATATCATTCCACAGATTGACGACACTCAGGCGACCGGTTTCCGCTGCGGCGTAGGATCTGATGAGCTTATCTGTTTGCTCTTCCTTTTTAAGAAGGCTCTCAATCTTGCTAGCCGGTTGATTCAGGTCAATCGCTTCTTGATCGAGACCGGCGAGATACGTTTCTCCATCACCTACAGATATGGATTTGAGTCCAGCCCATGCGACAAGACCTGCCAAGAAAAGGGCCGACGCTGTGATGAGCGCCGGTTTACGGCGGCTGATGTCCCGCTGAGCCTGTACGGCGTCAGGGACGAGATCGATGGAAATTTCGGCCCTTCCCGATGCCCGGAGTCCGAGACCGACGATTTCGCCAAGCTGGTGAGCTTCGCTCCCCAAGGTATCGACATCCACGCCCTTACCAACTGAGATCCGCTGGAGGGGATTGAAGATCTCGACCGGGAG
>Ga0308005_10000583_pt1 | contig 13204 bp, 5 predicted proteins | sample Neamet67_FD_203142 | JGI IMG/M metagenome (GOLD analysis project Ga0308005, IMG submission 203142) | Marine microbial communities from water near the shore, Antarctic Ocean - #67 | ecosystem: Environmental > Aquatic > Marine > Unclassified | place: Southern Ocean | collected 2014-06-07 | reverse complement strand
GATTCTGTTAATTATAATAAGCCTCCCTGCATTTACTTACTTCTAGGAATTTTCTTTTGGCGGGAGGGCGGCTTGAAGCCGCCTTTGGGACGGAGTGCAGGGGGGAAGAGAGGGGCGGAGACGGTGGTTTGGTTTGGCAGTTGTGGGGATTCCGGCAGAAAAAGTCCCTAGTCGACGCCACATTTTATTGGAACTGGGAGACTTTAGCGCGATCTTCACTGCAGGAGAGCAGTAGATTCCGGGCCCGCGTTGCCAAGTTTTTTTTGGTAGCGGTTTTGTAAGGTCACCAAGCTTCTTGCCTGTCAGCTGTCGTCGAGGACGAAAGTCCGGCCGTCGTCGAGCGGGATCTCTTTGAGCTGCCAGGTGGGGCTTTGGTCGAAGCACTCGGGCTCAGCATGACAGTGGAAGATCGAGATCGAGCCGCCTGATCAAAGACACATCGCGACACCATTCGCAAGAAGCGGGATGAGGTTAGTTGTTGACCCGCAATCGGGCAAACTGACTGGGATCTGTATCGATTGATGTTAAAGCGCGCCAAACATCATTTGCGGTGCCGTCGCCGTTGTTTGAAGAGGAGATCAGGACAGCAGAGCTCGGGTCCCATGCCTCCAGGTTTCCAGAAATCTCTACGGTGTAGGTTAGGTCAGAGGCTGCCAGTTGGCGGCGGAAGGAAATCGTGAGGTAGGGGGCTGTCACACCGCCCACTTCGATGAACTCGATCCTTCCAATAGGAAGATCAGAGCGTGATTCGACGTTTGGATTGGATGTCAGGGCATACTCCATTAAGTTAGTTAGTCCGTCGTTGTCGGGGTCTGCGGTCATTGAGGCTCCTGCTCCAAGTCCATTGTTCAGAGCCCAAGCGGAAAAATTCAGCTCATCCGTGTCACCTGGAGTTCCTCCTTGTTGTTGGCTCGCTCTCCACGCGAATGGCTCGTCGTGATCGGAAGGCTGCGTTTGATTAGGAGTGATCAATGTGAGGCTATAACCGCCGCCGTCAGGGGAGGTTGGCCACGGGGAATTGTCGTCGTAGGTGAACTCGATAATACCGGTCCCCGAACCGAGAGAGAGTTTTAAATTTTCACCTGAGTTACTGAGCTTGTCGCCAAGTTGCCACTCCCCGGCGATCGGCAATCCAATGCCATAGCGTGACTCGAAGGCTGTTTGGTTTTTCACCACGAGCAGAAATGCTCCGGGTTGGATCAAGGTTCCGATCGGGAAATCGTAGTCGATTCCCTTGGTGAAGCGGACATCGGTCAGGTCGATTACAATATTGCCGATGTTTTGCAGTTCAAGGTATTCAAAGTCGGAGTCGGTCCAGCCCATCGACTGCTCAGTAGCAGATGCAGGACTTGGATGATAGTTCACTTCGGTAATGCGCAGAGCATTGATGTATGGCGTGACATTAGGAGCGGAGACCAGAAATTCGGCGGGTTCTGACCAGTGGCTCCAGCGACCTGTGGTGTCCTGATGACGGACGCGTGCCCGGTAAGTTTGTCCGGTGCTGGCAGAAAGGGCGGGGTAAAGATAGTTGGCGTTAAAGGTATTTAACTCGCCAGATTCCGTCGGATCCTCGATCTCGTAGAGGTAGGGGTCTCCCGCAATATAGTTGGCGGTTGTGGGGTCATTGATCTCCGAGATCCGCCACTCCATCGCAGCGAAAGCGATGCTGGACTTATAAGTGCTGGATGAGAATTGGAGGCCGTTGCTCGGATAACTGGCGCCACCGGTGTAGGTGATTGTCGGGGTGTCCGGAATACTGCTGTTCTGAGTGAGTAAGCTCGTTTGCATCCAGTTGCCACGCGAGACGAGGTAGTTTTTGAGGACCTGGATCATTCCGCCGAAGTCTTTGTCCCCGGCGACATCGTAGTAGCGATCGGGATGATTGATGCGGGGGTTATTGTCCCACATACGGCGGTCGGCGCTGACGAGGGAAGGGGACCCGGGTGTCCAAACATCACGCACCATTTCGTCGATCAATTTGTCGCCCTCGTCCGAGTTATAAAGCAGATCCATGATCTCACGAATGCGGTTCTGGTAGCGCATGTTGAAGGCGGGGTTTCCAGCGAGATCCGCTTTGAAATCGTGGTTGCCATTGCCATACATGTTGTTGGCCCACGTGAGATCAAGGTCCCAAGGATGAACTTCAAATTTGGAAGTCTCCGGGTTGTGATAGTAGAAGTAGTTTTTGCCGTAGGCGATATCGTAGTGGTGAATGCCTTCCACGACGGTGCGGTAGCTGAGATACTTATCGATATCGAGATTGTCCTCCCACCACTGGGCGGTAGGATTACCGTTTCGATAGGCATTGATGAAGGCCGTAACATCGGAGCGGTTGTCCACTTGTGTGGGCCCCTGATTGTTGGAGCTGCCGCTGTGGCCTTCGATCTTGTAAAGGTTGCCATCCGGCAAGTCGTGCTCGTCGAGGTATTGACCGTCCAATTGTTCAATTGCGAGATAGAGGCCATAGTAATCGCCTTCGTATTGGTCAGCGCCAGTCGGGCTGGCATTGTCGATGACGTAGAATTGTGCGTAGTGGGTATTGCACGCTTCGACTCCGGAGAGCTGAAACAACTTGAAGCCCACGCCCTCGAACAAGCCTTGTTCGCCGCGATGATTGAAGCCGACCTGCTGGACGATGGGTGAGAAATTGAGTTTGTTCCAAGGCTGGGAATATTTCTCGCCGTTTCGATCGCGGGCTTCGAATCTCTGGCCCCGCCCGAAGTCAAATTTCCAGAAGTTCTTCCCATACTGGAAACGGTGAACGCCACCACGAGGGCGGTATTGGATATGATCGTAGACCTTGCCATCATAGACCATGGTGCCGGGCCAAAGATATTCCGAGCCACCGTAGCCGCCGAATTGGGAGTCATCGACCCAAGTGTTTGTGCTGAGAAGAAAGTAGGTTGAGACACTCGACATCAAAGATCCCGGATAGGTGACCGGAGTATCGCCAGGGCGGATCGCACCGCTCCAATCGGGAGTGCCATCGTAGACGAAATAAGCGAAGTTTGGTTGAGGGTCGTCGCTGTAAGGAACGGCGATCGCGGCTCCGGGAGTGTCCTCGGCCGAGATGCGATAGCGAATGAGACGGCGGTTGGTCTGCAAGGTTCCTGGTAGGGTGATCGTGTAGATGGAGTCGGCAGCCAGAGCGTCTCCGCCCGTTCCGTCGTCCGTCATCGTGACCGTCGTCCACTCGTTGGGATCCTCGTAGCGAGGGTTCTCATTGGCGGTGCCATTGCCATTGAATTTGAGGTAGCGGGAAAAGTAATCTCCGGGATTGACCAACTGGTATTGCAGGGTCACCGGGCCGACGCCATCCGGATCGGTAACCTTGGCAGTCACGACAACCGCTTGGCCGGAGGTCGGCTCTTTTGGGAGGTGCTCGACCTGGCGAATTTGTGGTGGGACTGCCGTTGAAAAGGAACGGTTTGCTGCTCCCGGAGTTGGGGCGAAACTTCCACCTGGAGTGCCCCCTGAGACTTCGCCGGTCAGTGAGAGGGCAAAGCTAATATCGCTGCTTCCTCCACTGGATTGGTGGATCTCGACAGCGATGACGTTGGTGCCGGCCACAAAGGCACTGCTCGGAATACTCAAGGTGTCGTTGGCATTGTTACCGACCGTGTTGGTCGCGTAGACGTCGTAGGCCGCGTTGTCAGCGAGGCCAGTGTGCCGGCCAACTTCATTGCCATTGAGGTAGACTGCGTAGGCATCGTCGTAGGTGATCGAGATGGTAAAGCGGGCGAATGTTGAGGGGTCGGGGATGTCGGTGGCTCCCCTGAAATAGGTCGTAGCAAAGCGGTTTCCGGCAGGCCCGGATCCGACTGTTGTCGCTTCGTCCGAGTCTCCATATCCGAGTTCGGCGGGACCTGAATTCCAGCTGGAATCGTCAAAAGTAGATGCGCGCCAGGCAGTGCCTTGGTCGCTCCCATCATCAAGATAGTTCCAGTTCGCATTACTGGCGATGTAGTTGATCGGGCCACCGCCTTCGCCACCACCAAGCGTGGTTGCGACCGGGAAGCCGGAAGCCCTCCAGCTGCCTCCAAGGTCGTTGTCGAGAAGTGGATTGATGAGTTCAATTGAAGGACTCGCCAACAAGGTCCCAATGTCATCCCCAACCGTCGGCCAGGGAAACCCGAGGCCATAATCGACTTCGTCGACCTTTGTTCCGGCGGGGTTGCGTAAGGTGATTTGTTCGCCCGAATTTTTGAGCGTCGAACCGTTAGCGAAGGGACCGAGCGCTCCACTGTATCCGAAGCGGGATTGAATTGTCGCGGGGTCTTCGGCCACCACAAGATATCCTCCTGAAGTGAGGATGGTTCCACTGGGGAATACGAAGTCGATCCCATCGGAGAAATAGTAACCCGACAAGTCGACAGGATCTTCACTTGGATTGAGGAGCTCAATAAATTCAGCACGTACCGTCTTAATGTCTTCGTCGTAGTGGATTTCATTGATCACCACTGAAGGCGGGGTGAAGACCGGAGTGGTGAAATTGAGCGAAGAAGAAGCCCAGCTATTCCCTCCGGTATTTTGAGCAAATGCGCGGAAGTAATAGGTCGTCGTTGGTTGGAGGTTTGATACCAGGCGGGAGAAATTAGCGGTCTGAGTGCCGGCTGGAATCGAAAGTTCCCAATTGCCTGCATCAATGCCTCCGTCTGTGGTGCCATAGAAGATCGTGACTGCAGGGGGATCTCCACCGGGTTCGATGACTTGGCCTTTGAGGGTGGCAAAGGTGCCGTTGATGCCAGTGGCTGCTGAGTTTGTGATTACTGGTTGATTGACCGGGGTGGTGGCAAAGCTGGATGAGGTTGCTGTCCAAGTCGTTCCTGCCGAATTGGTCGCTGCCGCCCGAAAGTAATAGGTCGTTCCGGGACTGAGTCCTGAGATGCTGCCCGTCTCTGATCCAAATTGTAAGCCGAGGTCCAATTGAGAATCCCACGTTCCTGTGCCAGCGTCGTTGTCGCCGTAGTGAATCACGAGGGTGGGCGCCTCACCTCCGGTCGAAGTAATATTGCCCCCAATGGTGGCGCGGGTGCCGATGATGTTGCTGGCGGCGATATTTTGAACTGAAGGAAAGGCAGCGGGAGTGGTGAATGTTTCACTGGTGGGAGCCCAATCGTCGCCCTGGGCATTTGTTCCGTAGGCACGGAAGAAGTAAGTGGTGTTAGGCTGAAGCCCGCTGAGGTCAGAGAAGAATTCTCCGGTGCTGGATTGAGTTCCAAGGTCCGACGTGTTGGACCAACCAGTGGTAATTGCGCCTCCATCGGAAGCTCCCCAATAAATGTGAATGTTTGGTGTGCTTGTGCCGAGTTCGGTGAGATCACCGCGGATTCGGGCGGAGGAGGAGGTTATTGAGATTGCGGGAAGCGTGATGATGGAAGGTGCGCCGGTTGGGACTGCGGTGGTGAATGCGATCTCACCAAATCCAACGCGATTTCCACCGCCGTGGTTGCTCAGGATTTTTAGGCCAATGTAGCGGGCTCCGGCTGCGGCGGAGACATCGAACGACTGACCGGCATCGCCGTTGCCCGTTCCTCGGGCCAGGGAGAATGCCCCGCTGACCTGTGTCCAGCCGCCGCTGGCGAAATCGTATGGAGTGACGGTGCCACTCGTAGCAGGTGGAGTGACAGTGGGTGAGGTCGCGTAGAAAATATTGAAGTTCTTCATGCCTCGGTCGGACTGGTTGCCAGGAGCATTTTCCTGAACGTTCCAAAGGTGCATCATGTCGAGGTTTGCGGTGGGAGCACCAAGATCGAGAACGGCCCATGTCCGGTTTGCTCCGCCGGGTGATTCGAACCCCTGCCAGTCGTCTTGCCATGCCGTCGAGTTGATGGTCCAGGTTGAGGGGTCATCGGCATCAACCATTGCCATGCCGCTGCCATTGATCACTTTTAGGACTGAGCCATTGCCGCTCAAGCTGTCACCTTGGTGAAAGGCTTTGATGTCACTCGGGACGACGAGATCAGCGGATGCGGTGTGGGAGCCTGATATCGCAATCGCGAGGGTGACAGGAAGGAATTTAAAGCGTGAAGACAAAGGGAGGACAATGTGGGCTTTCATGGCAGAGCAGGGGACAAGGAGCGTTATAGCGGGAGTTGAAGGTGGCGGTAATCGAAAAGATCGGCAAAAAAAGGCGACCTACGCTTGTTTGATTTCGCTTTCGCCGGAAGGGGGCACCGAGTGTTGACTCCTGGAGCCATCCGGCCAGCGGACATGGACGTTTCCGTCAGCTGCCGAAGGGGCAACTGAGGGAGAGTTGGAATACCAAATATTAAAATCAGATGTGCCCCGGTCGGCTTGGTTGCCAGGAGCGTTCTCTTGCACATTCCAGAGATACATCGTGCTGAGCGAGGTGGCCGGGCCAGCCAGATCGAGCACCGCCTAGGTGTTGTGCGATGCCGACGATCGGGATCTCCGCCGCGCTGGCGAGCGCCCCGATAGCAAAGAATGGAGCGACAAGGTGGATTGGCTTTGTGCGAGGGAATATGAGCTTGTGAGGAGTCTGGTGGCGACAGAAAGCTCGTAACTAATTGATTTATAGTAATCTAGAAAGTTTATTATTGTTGGTATGCCTTGGGGAGCTTGGGCGTCACTCCGAGTTTCTCGTAGTTGAAACCACTGGCGAGCGGTGAGTAAGACGCGACGTAATCGACGCGACGATCCTTGGTGATTTTTGATTCCAATCCCATACCCCAGTAGGCGGCATTGATGACAAGTCTGCGGAGCCCGGCGCTTTGGAGGTCTCTGGCACTTCCCATGGTGGAGTTGAAAACACGGGCTTTTTGTCCTTTGGTGGTTGTCCAGTTTTTGAACCAGGCGACGGGGAGCGGGACCTTTTTGGTGTTCGGTTTGTCGTTCGGGCTCCGGCCCATGAGGGGCTGTCCCCATACCAAGGCGGTGCAGTCTTCCGGCAGCCCGGTTCCTTCTTTGTAGGTTCGGTAGACGTCAGATGGTCCCCAAATGTCGCTCACACCCCGGGCAATGGGGTGGTCTTTTAGTTCTTCAACAATGGTGCCACGAGTGGAATCAGCATGCCATCGGCCGTGGTGGCCCATGAAGGCACCCCCGATGAGATCCCGGCCAAAGTTGACGTCCTTTCCGTCGATCTTGTAGGGAAGGTTTCCGCGGAAGCCATGGTTTGCGGTGCGCAGGGCGATCGAGGGTTTTCCTGAGTCGAGGTAGCTGACGATGAGGTCGAGCTGTTCTTTTGGCAATGTCAGAAGGCGGTGGAAGAAGATGACGAGATCGGCAGATGCGAGGTGCTCCAGGCCGGGGATGTTGTGAATCTTGAAATCGGCCTCTTTTCCTTTTTGAGGATAGACCGGCATGGTGGGATCGACTTCTCCCTTATCATTGACTCCGAAAAGGACGGTGCAATCAAAGCCGTGATGTTTGCTGAGGATTCCGGCCATCATGGGCATGGCTTGCTCACTGCGGTATTCCTGATCGGCCGCAATTAAGACGATGTGTTTGCCCTTTCCTGGTCCGTCCGCACCGGGGTAAGTGAGCCATTTGGGGCTTTCTGGAACGGGATGGGCGAGTGATTGCAGGCAACCGAGGCTGAGCAAGAGGAGGCCTTTAAGACTGCGTTTTTTTTTGGAGAACATTTGGAGTAATCTGTGAATGGTGAGGGAAGGACAGCTATTTTAGGAGCTTGATGAGAGGTTTCATAATCGTTGATGATTGAAGGTTCTATTGATCTCCCTTTTTTTGCGGGACAACATGGTAGAGGTCTTCGCCATAGTGTGGTTTGAGAGGCCAGGTGTCGGTGCGGAAAGGAAAGGCGGGGAGTTCTTTGCCATTCATCAAGGTGCCAAGTGGGAGATTTGACCAAGCGTAGCGTACGGCGACCGGGTCAGCGACCGCATCGCTCCAGATTTCCACTTCGGGAGTTTTTCCCCGTCCGCCTGCCACGCGGGCCAAGGCGTGATGGAAGACTTGATTTGGGCCTGCGAGGTAGAACCCCCGAGCATCCGTCTGGTCGAATCGAAGGCCCTCGGATCCAGTTTTTTCAAACTGGATGACGATCTTATTCTCTTTCTTCTCCATCGATTTGTAGATGGGGCCATGCCATTGCAAAGGCTGCCGGGGGCGGGTGGCATCAGTGATGCCATGAACGGTTGAGAGTGCCCAGCGGGCCGAGCGATCCCCGACGGGATACTTGCGGCCGGGATGAATGCTGGAGTCGCTGTTGGCATCAAAGCTGACGATGAGCCCGGTGTTGGGGGTGTCGCGCCAGGTGAGGTGTTGCTGTTCCCGAATCACGTTGGTGTGATGATTCATGTCGTAGGTCATGGACCGGCGGGTACTCCATCCGGCAATCTGAATGATACCGAAGGGAAGGTCCTTGTCCTGGAAAATTTTTCGCCAGTCGGAAATGACAGCGGGGAAGGTTTCTCGGAAGGGGATCCAGGTGTTTCCAAAGGCGTTGTTTTCTCCTTGGTAGAAGAGGACGCCGCGAACCGAGAGGCCGGAGAGAGGCATGATCATGGCATTGAGAGCTCCTGAAGGAATGCGTCCTTGGTCAGGGTTTTCATAGCTCTTGGGGTTTGGTTTTCCACCGGGAGATTTTTCTCCCTTTGCTTTGGCTACTTTTGCAAGAGCTTCCCATTTCTCGAGATCGGAGGTGAGACGTTTGGCCGCTCCTTCTTCGCGTCCCGCATCGATCCAATCCTGGCACTTTGCTTCGTAGTCTTCGAGGTAAGGTTTGACCGTTGGGAGAGTCTCGAGCGTTTCGCGGGTGACCCAATGTTGGGCCATGGTGCCTCCCCAGGCTGCGTTGACCAATCCGATGGGGACATCAAGTCGACGATGGAGTCTTTGTCCAAAGAAGTAGGCGACACCGGAACAATCACCAATCGTTTCGGGAGAACAGGTTTGCCAGGTGCCCGCTCCGTTTTCGGCGGGAAAGTCTTCCCGGGGCTCAGGGAGACCTTCGGGTTCGATCCGGATGAAACGAATGGCAGGATAGCGGGCGCTGGGAATTTCGAGATCGGCATCCCTTGAACTCCGCAGGCGCCATTCCATATTGCTTTGTCCTCCGCAGACCCAGATGTCACCCACGAGGATATCTTCGTAAGTGATGGAAAGGTTGCCGGATTTCACTTTGAGAAACTGTCCGGTGGAATTGGCTTCCATCGCTTCAAGAGTGATGAGCCACTTGCCGTCTTTTCCGGAGGTGATGGTCTTTTCCTGCCCCGAAAAAGAAACGGTGACGTCTTTTTCATTCTCCGCCCATCCCCAGATGCGGACTGGTTTGTCGCGTTGGAGGACCATTTGACTTCCGAAAATATTGGGGAGTCGCAGTTGAGCTTGAGCGCACAGGCAAAGGTGGCAGATGAGGAGTAGGATGATTGGGGAAGTCTTCATGATGGAAGAAGTTGATTGGATGATGAATTGCTCACGCCATCAACTCAGCCAGAGGGCCGGTGAGGTCGTGGTTTTGAGATTGGCATCTGTCTGACCGAGGGTCTCGGGCGAGGGGATGCCGGTAGCTTGCATGAGTGTGAGGTGGAGATTCCCGATCGTCCGGTGGCCCGTTTCGCAGTATGCGAAGTATTGAAGGTAGCGTCCCAGCCTCATCACTGTCCATGGGTAGACACGCAGGTGAGAACAGTCGAGGCACAATTATTGAATGAAGACGGTGGGGGAGGTCGGTTGATTGAGCACGTCGGCAAGGAAGAGGTAGGTGACGGTGGTGATCTTTCGCGGGGCTTCGCCGGGGCGGAAAGATGCGGCCCGCAAGATGGTCGTGGTGGTGATGGAGATCGGCGTGCTGTAGAGCGTTCCCGTGGTGTCGGTGGGCGGTGAGCCATCGAGGGTGTAGCGAATGGACAGGGTGGGATCGGAGGTGCTGAGCCCGACGGAGAACGGGGCATCGTAGAATCCGCGTGGCATGTCAGCGATGACTTCTTCCTCGATGAATCCGCTGAAGGTAGTGCTGCCGTTTTCCGCGAAGGGAGTGGGTTCGGTAAAGTAACCCGGGCTGCCGTCGGCGAGGCGGCCATACGAAGTGCCGACGAATTGGCTTGGGTAGGAGGGTGCAAATTCATCGTGGATGGTCAGGCCATCAGGTTCGACGATGGCGAGATATTCTCCCCCGGAAGAGAGTTTGAAATTGGTGTGCAATTCGGCTCCTGATACCGCGCGATTTTTGTCGGAGGCGAAGACCAATAACAATTCGTCGTTGTTAACTGCGGTGGATGGAAACTGCCACTTGGTGAGGTTGGTGGGATCGTCGGTGAGGTAGAATCCCGCGAGGTCGTTTGGGGTGTTTCCGGTGTTCTTGATTTCAATCCAATCAGGTTCTTCGCCGTCCTCGTCGGCGACCGGTCCGGCATTCTGGGCGACGAATTCATTGAGGCGGAAGCTTGCCGGTTTGTCGACGAAGATGGTGACGGTTTCGGTGGCGCTGCCGCTGGCAGCGGAGGCGGTGATGGTGTAGGTCGTGGTGGTAGCCGGGGAGATACTGACGCAGCCAATTCCATTTGTGGTGAGTGGCAGGACATCGCCAAAGCCTTGGTTGATGTCGAGTGCGGTGACCTCGGGAGCGACTTCCCACGAGAGCGTAGCGCTGCTGCCATTTGGGATGCTTATCGGGGCACCTGTGAAGAAGTTTAAGATGGGCGGTGTCGTCATGGAGGCGACGTGTTCGGAGATCCGTGCGGCTGAAAGGGCGTGGGTGTAAAAGACCACTTCGTCGATCGTGCCGTCGAAGTAGTTGCTCGTGAGATTTTTGTGAATGCCGATGAAGAATCCTCCGTTGGAAGACTCAGGACTGACGGTGCCCGAGCTGGTGGCGACACCGTCGATGTACCAAGTCCAAGAGTTACTGGTGCTGTCGAAGACGAGGGCACCGTGGTGAACTTGTCCCACGACGGCACCCGTGCCACTGCTACGTGTGGCGCCGCCAAGGAAGCTGCGAATGTCACCGCCGGTGGATGAGAGGAAAAAGAGGGTTCGTCCGCTGCCGCCATCCTGTTGGACGACGGCTTGTTGGGAAGTGGCGTCTGTTTTGAAAAGAGCTTCGATGGTGAAGCTCGTCAATGCGGGGTTAAAAAGCGGAGGGGTGAGGACGCGTGCCTTGTCGGATGCGATGCCGCTGAATTCCGCAGCGGTATCAGCTTCCTCGGTCAATCCGGCGGCTCCGAGGGTCGGCGGTTTGGTTCCCGCGAAGGCAGCATGGTTTCCATTGGGGGAGGCGTCAAATACCATCGTTGCTCCAGGACTTTCGTTGAGGCGGTAGAAAGCCACGGGATTGTCCGCGAGGACTTCGACGGAGTAGGGCGCAGCGCAAGCGAGGGGAAGAATGGTGAGGTTTATCAAGAGCGCGACTACGCAATTACTGGGTGAAAAGGGTATGCGCATTTACATTTAGATGTGACGATACCTAATCGCATGGAAAGAAGAATGATGAAAAACGCGATTGGGTCGTTTATTTGATTTTGTTGTAACCTTCGCTTTGTTCCCTTCGAATACCCTGTTAGCAACCCACGAAATTAAACCTTACAAGATGAATCTTATTTACCTTCTTCCGTCATCAGCCCTTTTCCAATCGGAGACAAGTTTTCTGAAGGGCAAGCTTGTGCGAATGGCGCTCGCTCTTCTGTTCTTCGCGCTCGCGATACAGCCGAATGCGGAGGCGGGAGAGGTCCGGACCTGGACTGCTGCTGACGGGCGGACTCTGGAGGCCGAGTTTGTCTCGGCCAACGAGAGAAGTGTAACCTTGCGTCGCAAAACGGATCGGAAACGTTTCACTTTACCGCTCGATAAGATTTCGGAGGCGGATCGCAATTGGATCGAGGAGGCTCTCGAGGATCAGACCGGCCCTGGGGAGAAAAAACCGAGTGGGATTTTTGAAGATCGCCTGACGAAAGATTGGGAGAAGATGGAGTATGAGAGTCTAAAATTCCGCTTTTACGGCGACAAGAAAATGAGCTCGAAGAAGCGCTACCCGATCTTGATTTTCCTACACGGAAGAGGATCCGGAGGAACCGACAACGAGAAGCAACTCAATGGCATCGTCCGTAACTTTGCCAGCGGAGGATTTCATCGTGAAAACCCTTCATTTATTTTGGCCCCGCAATGCCCGGATGATACCAAGGGCTGGAATGGCGAGTATCTTGAAGATGTAATTGGGCTCGTGAAATCTGCCATTAAGAATCTCCCTGTCGATGAAGAGCGTGTCTACATCACGGGCGTTTCGATGGGCGGGTTCGGAACCTGGTCAGCTATTGCGAAGGCTCCCGAGCTTTTCGCGGCGGCGGTTCCGGTTTGCGGTGGAGGAAATCCTGCGACTGCGAAGTCGATTAAGGATATCCCGATCTGGACTCATCATGGGGTGGCTGATCCCATTGTGAGTGTTGAATTCACTCGACGAATGGTGACAGCGCTGGAGAAAGTGCAAGGGAACATCAAATACACTGAATATGATGAGGCATCCGGGATTAAACACGATGCCTGGACTCCATGCTACGGAAATCCTAAAGTCTACGAGTGGATATATGAGCAGCGAAAAGGAAAGAAGGTTGGGAAGTAGTGCTTTGGTGGCGAAGTTGCGTTCGTAGTTTTCCCCAAGGTCCGGCATGAAGATGCACTTTTCCTAGGATTCGATAGGTAATCTCCTCTGGGAATGCTTTTTCCTGTTGCTGTAGGACGTACCTTAACCAGTGTTAATGGTCGCTTGGCTGAAGGTAAGATAAAATCTTACGATACCACTAGTGGAAAGGTGACGGTGATTTTTCCTAATGGAAGGCGGGCTATTTTGCACAGGACAAGCTGCCGAATGAAGATATTGCGTGGCTCAAGAGAACGGCAATCGGAGCCCTTGGGCTGGGACCATCTAGCCCTTTCAAAACCGGACGCCATGAGAAAGGTGGAAAAAACAGCCCTGATATCGCGGGACTCCCAGCGACCTTTACTGATCCATGCCAATTCTGGGTGAGTCAAAAAAATGAATCAATTGTATGGCCCTCTCCGGCTCATTTAAGAGTATGCCGCAATATCACATCAAAAAAAAGACCTGCCAGTCAGCATGCCCCGAGAATTTAGCTCCTGTTCTGTTGCCTGTAAACTCACTCTCGCGGCGAGCTTGCTTCTGCACGCGCCAGGCGCCCTAGCCGAATCAGCGCGCTTGGAATTTAACCGGGACATCCGTCCGATCCTTTCCGATAAGTGCTTCGCGTGCCACGGATTTGATGCCAAT
>Ga0308005_10000579_pt1 | contig 13290 bp, 12 predicted proteins | sample Neamet67_FD_203142 | JGI IMG/M metagenome (GOLD analysis project Ga0308005, IMG submission 203142) | Marine microbial communities from water near the shore, Antarctic Ocean - #67 | ecosystem: Environmental > Aquatic > Marine > Unclassified | place: Southern Ocean | collected 2014-06-07 | reverse complement strand
GCTCCGGGCCCACCAACGACGCCCTTTACAAAGCGGGCACCCTCATCGGGATGGGGAGCCATGGCCTCTTCGAGGGCTCCTGGAGCAACGTTTCTCGCGGCACCTTGGAAAGTGCAGAATTCAAAGCGACCGACACCTTCGAGGCCACCATCACCATCGACCTCGACCACGGAAAAGCCACCATCCAAATCGGCGAAACCCGTATCGAACAGACACTTCCCGCCAGCCTCGAACAAGTCAGCCACATCGGGATCTATGCCAAAAACACCCGTTCCGAATTCTCAAAAATCGAGAGGCTCAAGTAACTTTCTGACCTCTCGCCCCATCGAACCCTATCTTTTCATTGGCTCCCGAAGGTCACCTGTGGTTTCCTTTCGTTATCATGAATCGTCGCTCGCTCCTTCGTGCTTCCGCCTTAAGTTCGGTCTTTGCCGGCACCGCCCAGACTCTTAGTGCCTTGGCTGCTGATAACGCCTATCGGGCGAACATTGGTCTTCAGCTTTATACCCTCCGTAATGAGCTTAAGGCCGACACCACTGGTACAATCAAGGCGCTTGTGGAAGCAGGATACAAACAGGGGGAAATGTATGGCTTCCCGAATTGCGATGACATGATCAAAGCCGCCAATGATCACGGCCTAGGTTTGAACTCGACCCACTTTGAATGGGAGACCGTGGTGAATCCCTTGGACGAAGGCTTCTCCGATTTCAAGAAAATCCTCGAAAAAGCTAACAAGATTAAATTGACCCATCTCGTCGTTCCTTACCTTCATGACAAGGATCGCAAGACCCTCGATGACTACAAGCGGGTGGCCGGAAATCTTAACAAGGCAGCCGTCATTGCGAAGAAGGCGGGCATTCAACTGGCTTACCACAACCATTCTTTCGAATACGAGCCGATGGGCGGTTCAACCGGATTCGAGGTCTTCGTCAAGGAGTTCGCTCCAGAGATGAAGTTCGAGCTCGATGTCTTTTGGGTCAAGGCGGGTGGCATCGACCCCGTGACATTGATTAAGAAGCTAAATGGTCGCGTTTCACAGCTTCACCTCAAGGACCTGAAGAAAGGCCTCGATCTTCCCATCTACAACGGCATGCCAAAAGAAGCCTTTAAGGAGCTGGGCAATGGCATGATTCCGATGGAGCCCATCATCAAGGCCGGCAAGGCCGCTGGCGTGGCTCATTGCCATGTTGAGCAGGACCAGTCGCTAAATCCATTGGCGAGCATCAAGGAGAGCATCGTCTACTTGAAGGGACTCTAAACTAAAGCAACTTTTTGATCACTCACTCTGCTCGTTTTGATGCGAGTGGTGGTGATCTTTGAGATGTTGTTTCAGGAGGTCTTTGCCGTAGTCGTTTCCGTTCGGCGTGCGGACGGTGGCGTGAATGTGTTGTCTTGTTGCAGTTCTACTTCTTCCAAGCGCGATGGGACGCTGGTGATCAAACTCAATGAGAACCACGGGGCTGTGAATGCGGTAGTAGAAGACTGAGTCCTCATCCATTTCACCGATCCAGGCAAAGTGGGTCTGATCAAGGTGCTTCTCAATCTCCGACATTTTGACCTTCGCGTGGCCTTCCTTGAGGTTGTGAATCCACAATCCGGTGAGCTTTAAGAAGGCTCTCTTTTGATCGGCGTTTAATTCGGATATCAGCAAGCCCTGGTAGGGGATGACGGCATTGTCATGGAAGGCTTCGGTATTGGTATTGGTTCCGTCTTTTTCGCTCTTCAGGACCGCCTTCTTTTTCTGGGCTTCTGTCAGGCTCCGGGCAAAGGCAAAAGCTTGATTCTGCTCCTCCTGCAGGACGATCGTCCCCTCGTATTTTCCCTTTTCCGCCCAGACCGGTTCGGATCCGAGGAAGAGGGGAGTCATCACGACCTGGTCGGCGAGGATGAAATAGTTGATGATGCAATGGTGGCCATCGAACTGGAATCCCCACGGATTGGTGTCCGAGGGTTCACCCATGATGGTGATGAAGTAGGCCCAGCGGCCGTAACCGTATTCACCCTCGCGGCCACTCAGCTCGGCGATGGTGTGGTTCAGCTTCATGATGTCCTGCGTTGTCTTGAGCCCCCTGGCACTGAGTCCGGCTCCAATCATTTTGAAAGCAAGGTCCTGCTGGGTGTTCGACATCTCTTCAAATGAGACGCCCTGGCGGGGAAGGCTGTGTTGGTTTGCCCAGCGTCGCCATTCGTTGGCATCGACGGGGAACTTGGTCTTGGTTCGTTGTTCGTCGCTCAGACCGGCGAGGAAAGAAAGGGCCGCCTTCTTTACCGCGGTGGTTTTCACTCCGGTTGACTTGATCTCGAAGAGCCCTTTTTCAACCTTCCCATCTGCGGTGACCCCAACGAAGGGTTCTGCGATGGCTTTCTTTTCCATGTCGGCAAAGCGGTTGCCACCACCTTTGCCTCTACCCGGACCCTTTTGCTGGGCCTGGCTGATTTGGCAGGAGGCTGCCACGACAAGAGCGGTGAGCAAATGAATGGAAGTGCGCATGGATAAATTCATCACTGGTAGAACAGTTCTTTTGGTGAAAAGTTGCCGCCAAAGGCGAGAAGGGAAAAGGTGAGGGGTTTGCAGATCATTGGAAGTTAAAACCTGTGCCAGGAGGAGAATTTTAAAAAAGGTTCCCTGGCCTGGCCGTAGAGGGGGAGGGAACTTTACTTTGGATACTTTTTGTGAAGTCTCTGCCAATATTCTGTCCAATAGTTGTCGAAGAATTCAAGGCCGGCAATTCGGAGGTGCTCGGGGTCTTTTGCAACGGGAGATTTGGCGGGATCGTAGTTTTTTAGATGGGCCTGACCGACCCGATCGCGAGGCGAGACAAAGATCCACTCGTTGTCTCCGAGGATTGCGGCCAGAAATTTGGCGAAGACGGGGTCATAGACTTTGAGTTGATCACGGGTGCTGATGTGATTGTGATCGTGGTCCATCGTACGGTTTGTGTTGTACCAACACTGAACTCCTTCAGCGAAATACTCGCCGCGATTCTTGGCGGCATAGCATCGCTTCTTTCCTCCAAAAACGATGAGCACCTTGTCCTTCCCTGTCACTTTGACCTCTGCCGAGGTGGGCTTTCCATTGACGAGAATGTCTCCGCCATTAAGGCATTTGCGGAGGAGCGCCGCTGGTTGATCGGGAAAGGCTTTGGTCAGTTCGGTAAGCAAGTTGACCGGTTGGTCGTTGGTAATACGGCGAAAGCGTTGAGCGGCGCGACCGTCATTCCAGAGGCCCATAGTGGTGGCGTTGACGAAGGTTCGGGTCCAGCGTTTGGTGAGTTCTTCGTCGAAACCAGCTCCGTGGATGACATGGCCGAATTCGTGGATGAGGATGCTTTCAATTTGCATCCCGCCTTCGTATTCCATCACGTCTTCCTCGGCGAAAAGGACGACATAGCGGTCCTTGACTTTGGTGAGGAATCCCCGTTGCCGCCAGTTGTAGAAATCAAGGTCCTTGCCGGTTTTATCCGATTTGAATTCGGGAAGATCCGAAGTGAGTTCGTTGTGGGCGACGAGGAGGCAGAGGACTTTTTTGTCACGGATTCGCTGAGCAATGGGAGCCTTGAGGTCCTTCATCATGCGATCGAAAAGGTAGGCAGCTTCCTTGTGGGTGGTGTCGGGAACCTTGTCGGAGGTTGCGATGAGGATGTCTTGGACCAAGGTCGTTTTCGCGTAGAAGTTGGAATCCAAATTGTATTCATTGGCGATTTCCGGGCTCAAGGATTTTACCTCATGAGCAGTGACGGTGCCGAAAAAGAAGAGGACATTTAAAGCAGATAGGGCCTTCAAGGACATACGGGGTAATGGGGACATGGTTGAGAGAGTAAAAGTTCTACCGGATGATGGTGGATTGAAAAGGAAGTTCGCGGGATCTCATTCTCCAGGCCTTCAATCGCTCCATGATTCTTGCCCCCCAGATTGATGTCGCCCAGAGAACTTTGCGGTAGACTATCCCCGATAGATCGGGGCCCTTTGCTGGAGGAAGGGGCCAGATGGGTGTATTTCATTTGGCATAGGTTCAGTTTTTGTAGGCGAAACCAGTGCTGATATGATGAAGTCCTTGCCCGCACTTCAAACCAACCGGGGCACTTCCGGTTTGAATCCAAGTGGGAATCTAACCTTGGTTTCGAAATGTTGGCTCAAGTACCAGCGTTGTAATGGGTCATGAAATTCCTGCTCACTTGGTTTGGTCTGCTTTTTCTTTTCGAGGTTGCCGCTTTGGGGGATGAGGATGTTTCGATGGAAGAGGCATACGGGATTTTGAATCCTGCATCCGAATCCGAATCCCAAGCTCCCAATCCGTCCGGGATCCGGGGGAAGGTATTGACGGGCTACCAAGGATGGTTTCGGACATCGGGAGATGGATCAGGGATGGGTTTTCACCATTGGGAGAAGGAGAGGAAATTCGAGCCCGGATCCTGTTCGATCGATATTTGGCCGGATCTTTCGGAATTCGCAGACGATGAGAAATTTGACACTCCCTTCAAGCATCAGGACGGGAGCACGGCCCAAGTGTTTAGCTCGGTGCATCCCAAGACCGTAAACCGCCACTTCAAGTGGATGAAGGACTATGGGATCGATGGGGCGTTCGTTCAGCGATTCGCCTTGGTTGGGGCAAAAAATTACCGCTCATACACTCATCTCAAATCGGACAATCAGAAGCTCCTTCATTGCCGTGCTGCGGCCAACGAAAACGGGCGCTGCTATGCGTTGATGTATGATCTCAGTGGCTTGAAGTCAGGGGATTTTGAGAGGTTGAATCGTGATTGGAAGAATCTAAGGACCCGGATGAAGTTGGGCACTGATCCGAATGACAAAGCTTACCTCCAGCACAATGGTAAGCCGTTGGTGGCAATCTGGGGTGTGGGATTTCGGGATGACAGAAACTACTCATTGGAGGATGCCGAGAATTTCATTCGTCTTTTAAAGCACAACCCAGAGTGGGGTGGCATGAGTGTGATGTTGGGGGTGCCTTTTGGCTGGCGTGAGCGTGAGCGTGATGCCATTACCAATGAGCAGCTTCATAAGGTTTTAAAGTTGGCGGACGTTATTAGTCCTTGGTCAGTGGGCCGGTATCATGAGGTGGATTTTGAAAGTGGGAAGCATGTCGCGAACCTCGTGGAGGATCGTAAATGGTGTGAGGGGAACAAGATCGACTATCTGCCAGTCGTTTATCCCGGATTCAGTTGGCACAATATGACGGGGGAGAAGCTTGGTGCGATTCCTCGTCGAAAAGGGAAGTTTCTCTGGGATCAGTTCGTCGCGACACGCGCAGCGGGAATTAACACCGCTTATGTGGCGATGTTTGACGAAGTGGATGAGGCGACCGCGATTTTCAAAGCGAGCGACAACCCGCCGGTTGGCGAGGGTGTATCATTCCTTGATAATGAGGGCCTTCCGGGTGATCACTACCTTCGTGTGACCCAAAAAGGAGGAAAGCTCCTGCGGGGTGAAGTGCCTGGAAAGTAAAAAAGACAAGCGGTTCCCGTTTTGGGGACTTGTCATGGGCGTGTCAAAAATATCCAATCGAGAACCATTTTTATGTTCAAAAAATTCTCCCTCTTCACGAAAGCGCTCTTCCTTTCCTCGCTCACTGTCAGTTTTTCCTTCGCGGAGCAGCAGCAGCCCAACGTGCTCTTCCTGGCGGTTGATGATATGAACGATTGGATCGGGTGTCTCAATACGACGCCAAGCGCGGTCACGCCCAATATCGACAAACTAGCTGCTCGCGGGGTGAATTTTTCAAACGCGCACACCGCCGGAGTCTACTGTGCGCCATCGCGGGCTGCGATTTTTACGGGTCAGTTTGCTTCCACCACGGGATGCTATCAATCGGCGGACTACTTTACGGATCGTCCTGAGAGCGAGGGGCTACAAACAAGCTTTTCGAAGGCAGGGTACACCACCTTGGGAGCCGGAAAGTTGTTTCATCATCGTGAAGGAAATATCGATGTCCGTGGTTGGAGCGAGTTCTTCCTCCGGAACGAATCTCAGAAAAAAAATGGCTGGCCGCTCGATTCCTGGAGCGAGGAGACACCCTTTCCCGATTCTTTCCCGGCGAGCCCTTTTAACGAGGGTAAGAAAGTGACGGGCGGCTTGTTCCTCGAATGGGCCGGACTTCCCAATGAAAAGGAAGAGGGAATGGCGGACACCATTCGCGTGAACTGGGCAGTGGAGCAGCTCAAGAAAGAGCACGACAAGCCCTTCTTTCTCGCGTGTGGCATTTACGCGCCGCATTTTCCAAACTACTGCCCGCAAAAATATTTTGACCTCTACGATCGCGATCAGATCGAGCTGCCACCCTACAAGGCGGACGATCTCGATGACCTTCCCGAGCGCATCAAGAAGGCGAAAACCGGCCGATCAAAAATCCACAAGGAGCTCGAAAAAAAAGGCGCGGTTAAGGATGCCATTCACGGCTATCTCGCCTGTATGAGCTACGCCGACGCCATGATGGGCCGTGTTCTTGATGCTCTGGAAGCGAGCCCCTACGCCGACAACACCATTGTGGTGCTTTGGAGCGACCACGGCTATCATCACGGGGAGAAGTACGACTGGGGAAAGCACACTCTTTGGGAGAGGACGTCGAACGTTCCGTTCATTTGGGCTGGGCCGGGGGTGGCGAAGGGAAAGAAGACGGATGTCACCGCGAGCCTCATCGACATGTATCCCACTTTTGTCGAGATGTGCCATCTCCCGAAGCCGCATCAGAAGCTTGAGGGCGAATCACTCGCTTCCACTCTGGCCAAGCCGGAGGAGGCAAAGGATCGTGATGTTTACCTGCCCTACATGGTTCCCGGAGAATTCGCCGTCATTAACAAGGACTGGCGATACATCACCTACGGAAAGGACGGCGAGGAACTCTACGACGTCAAAGCCGACCCGAACGAGTGGTTTAACATTGCTGCCAAGCCCGAACACGCCGGAGTGAAAGCTAAGCTGCGGCAAGCCGCTCCCAAAACCTTTGCCAAGCCTTCCCCCAAGCGAAACATCAAAAAGGATCTCATTATCGAAGGCGAGACCTTCCACTGGCGCAAGGGAGGGGAGAAAGCCTCTGTTCCCAAAAAGGGGAACAAGAAGAACGTTCTGCTCATCGTCTGCGATGATCTCAATACACACGTTTCTCCATCGGGTTACGATCACATCAAAACGCCGACGCTCGCGCAGTTCGCGTCCGAAGCGATGATCTTTAATCGTGCCTTTTGCCAGTATCCAGTTTGCGGTCCTTCGAGGGCTTCTTTTTTGAACGGACTGTATCCGGAATCGAGCGGGGTGATTGATAATAAATCTGATGTTCGTCAGACCCGTCCGGGAACTCTTTCCATGCCGCAGTTTTTTAAAGAGAGCGGTTATTGGACGGGAAGCGTGGGCAAGGTTTTTCACTCGCCCCGGCATGAATACGGGGAGCTTGCCTGGAGTGAGTTTCATCGTTTCAATAACGATGAACTCCCGATCGTGAAGGCAGCACGCAAGAAGTTTGAAGCAGAGAACGGCTCGGTCGAACTCCCCAAGAATCGTAAAGCCTGGCGCACCTTGGAGAAGCAAGCGAAGTCGAAGTTCGATGCGCAAACCCCTCCCGGATATGGCCCTAGTGGGCTCACTGATGAGCAGCATAAGGACGGGAAGAACGCCCGCACCGTTGCCCGCTGGCTTAAGGGGAAGCCCAATGGCGGAAAACCTTTCTTCATCGCATGCGGGATTCAGAAGCCCCACGTTCCCTTCCTCGCTCCGCAAAAATACTTCGACCTCTATCCGCTCGATTCCATCACTTACACGCCGGAGAAAGCGAACCTCTGGGACAACATCCCCCGCCGAGCGCTCAACACCCGCTTCAAAGAATTTGGCTTTGAGGAGTTCAAAGAAAACGATGCTCTTCGACGCGAATACATGCAGGCCTATCATGCCTGTGTTTCCTTCATCGATGCGCAGATTAAGATCGTTCTCGATGCACTGAAGGAAAGCGGCCAGTGGGAAGACACCATCGTCATCGTCACTTCCGATCACGGATATCACCTCGGCGATCATTTTCTCTGGGGGAAAGTGACCCTCTTTGACATCGGGGCGAAGGTTCCCTTCATCATTCACGCGCCGGGACTGACTAAGCCCGGCACGCGCTCCGAGGCCATGGTTGAATTGATCGACATCTACCCGACTCTTGCGCAGCTCACTGGATTGGATCGCCCGGGACATTTGCAAGGTGCTTCGCTACGCCCGCTCCTCGATCATCCCGAGCGACTCGGGAAAAAGAACTACGCCTACAGCATCGTGACTCGTGGCAAAGAGATCGGCTACGCACTCCGCAACCAAAGATGGCGCTACGGCAAGTGGCCCGCTGGCGAGGAACTCTACAACCTCACCAACGATCCCGAAGAAAAGAACAACCTCGCTGGCCGCACGAACCTAAAACATCGCCTCGATGAGTTCCGCCGGGTGCTCAAGATTAGACAGGAACAAGCGGCCAGCCGACGCAACACATGAAGATTTTTACTTTCATTTTCACGTTTCTTGCTGGCCTGCGCGATCGCCGAAAAGGAAGGAGCCACTCCTGACGCGGATCATATCACGGTGACTTTTGATCTTGTCGAAGCCGGGGTCCAACCGTCTGCGAAATTGTTCTTCCGGATCGCGGAAGGGTGATTTGAGGGTGATTGGCGGAGTCAATCAGTTACGGGATCAAGGTGACTTTGATCCGGAAGAATTGTTGATCGTTGGTCAGGAGAAAGCCGGGTTGACTTCGGTAGGTGACGGTGGTGGTTCCGTCACCATTGTTGATGCGTGAGACGATAGGAAGGTCCTCGTTGGCATCGTTCCATCCGGTGAGGGAGGATGAACTCTGCAAGGTGATTTCGATGTCGTCTGCTTCCTGGTTGATCGTTGTAGTGATTTCAACCGAGGTGCCGGTGATGGCGATTTTGAAGGGATTTGGATTTGCCGTGGTGGGTGAGGTCCCGAGCGCGTATTCGAGGAGGGAGTTGAGGTCATCGTTGTCCGGGTCGGCGTTGGGATCGGTGATGATGGAGGTATCAGTGGCATCGACAGTCACGGTGCCTCCAAGGCGATCCCAACTCTCACCATCGAGTGAGCGTTTAAGTTCAGAGGTCACTCCCGGGCTGGAGTAAAAGGTGATGGAAATTGTTGCGGATTTTCAGTGGTCATTCCGTCTCCACGAGACGGGTGTTTTCAAAGGTGATGTCCTGGCCTCGATCAAGGTCGGCCGTGAGTGCCGCCCCTTCTTCCAAGACTGCCAGGGGGATGCGGTTTTTGTCGATGGGGCAAAGTTGGGCTTCGAGATGATGTTGTTTCAGCTCCGTCCCGGAATACAGTTTTTCTTCGAGCGAAGCGTAGACGTCACAGGTCGGATAGCTGGGCGATAAGATGGGTTGGCCGGCGGCAGCTCCGAGGATGGCTTTGGGCGTTTCAAGATGGCCAAGATGGTAGCCCCGTCGAAGGAGGTAGTATGGCCCGTTTCCGAGTTGGCAGCCCCGAAGATGAGTGAGTTGTTCTACGGGGAGGTCGAACTTTGGTTTGACGATAAGGTAGAGCCCTCCTCCGGGTTTCGGACCTCTCACATAGTCGATTCTTGGAGTCTCGCCATAGCTTTCGAGATTAAAAGCATTGATCGTTTCATCGAGGCTAGCGATTTCAGGTCCCGTCATTCCACCCTCGGGAAGGAGGAAGCCGAAGCCATTGGCGAGAGCGGCCATCTCGTAGAGGACCTGGGTTGGCTCGCTGAGAGGTGAGGCCTGGCCCGCTTGCACCGTTTCAAAGCCCATGATGTGGGCCTCCTGAATCATGGTAGCGAGAACTCCATGAGGCGTTCCGGCGTCGGAGGTCACGATGATTCCATTTTGGTGGGCCTCAGTCTGGAGAGTCTGACCAACGGTCACATCGACGCGGGCATTGGTGAGGATAACGTGGGCGTGGTTTTTGATGGCCAGAAGTGAGGCTTCTGCGGCGGCGGCGATCTCTCCACAGGCTTCGATGAAGACATCGACAGGCTCCTCCTTGAGTTTGGTTTTGAGGTCTTCAAGCACGCCTTTTGATTGCCAGGCGAGGTTCATTCCCGGAGTGGCCGCCACTTGAAAGGCAACACCTTTGGCGATGGATGTCGCTCCGCTCACTCCGACGCGAAGGGGAATGTCCAACATGTTGGGATGATAGACGGGAATGGAGTCCGAGGGAGAGTCAATTCCTTTAGCGATGCTGACAAAGAAGTTCAAGGACCTCAAATGAGGTGAGCCCTTGATTCCGGAGAGTAGCGATAGCGAGGGAGTCGTGTCTTTTTGCGAGTCGTTGGCCGGAGTCGTCCAGAATCAAGCGATGGTGGAGGTAATCGGGCTCGGAAAGGCCCAAAAGGCTTTGCAGGAGCCGGTGCACGTGAGTGGAAGGCAAAAGATCCTCGCCCCGGGTGACATGGGTGACTTCCTGAGCCGCATCATCAATGACAACTGCGAGATGGTAGGAGGTTCCGATGTCCTTTCTCGCCAAAATGACGTCTCCGAGAAGGTGTGGGACGACTGCGATTTCCCCGTGCTGCATGTCATGGAAGCTCAAGTGACCGGCAAGCTGCGCGGCCTTGCGGGTGTTGAGTCGCCAAGCTGGTTCGCGGTCTTGCGGGAATTCTCCAAGCCCACGACAGGTCCCTGGATAAAGCGGTCCCTCGGGGCCATGGGGAGCATTCGTGATTTGAGTGAGTTCGGTTTCAATCTCCTTGCGGGTGCAGAAACAAGGATAGACGACCTCTAGCTCTTTGAGTTTCTCCAGAGCACCTTGATAGTGATCGAGCCGATCAAGCTGCTGCCATGGTTCGCCATCCCATTGAAGGCCAAGCCATTGGAGGTCCTCAAGAATGCCGTCGTAGTATTCCGGCCTTACCCGGGTGTGGTCGATGTCCTCAAAACGAACCCAAAAACGTCCTCCTTTTTTTCTGGCCAGATCATGGGCCACCCTAGCCGCGTAGGCGTGGCCGAGGTGGAGACGTCCGGTGGGGCTGGGGGCAAAGCGGGTTGTGGTCATTTCGGGTTCAAAAAATATTAGCCCGATCGCAGAGTGTCGTCTACTTATCTGGCGCAAATGAAGAAGCAGGTGATCATTGTCGGTGCCGGGCCAGAGGGGCTTTCCTCTGCCATGATTTTCGCGCATCGTGGCTTTGATGTCACGGTCGTTGAGAAAACTGACCGCGTGGGCGATGAGGACGGCTACCGTCGTTTTATGAATGACCACGCAGCCAAGCTTCGTGCGATTTGCCCCTGCCTGCAAAACCCCTATCACAAACTGACTTCTTATCTCAGGTCGGAGCTTCTCAAGGTCATTCCCTACATCGCGACCACCATTCTGGGGAATGGCCGAATTTCCTCGAACCTTCTTTACGATGCCGTGGGCAAGGAATACTCGCGTGCTGACCTCGCTCCTGCTTTCCTTTAGGCATGAGCGAACGGATCTCCATGAGGCCCATCGGGCGGGTTGAGAGTTGCTTTGGTGAGAAATTTGGCACGCCAAGGCAGAGTGGCCTCGTTCCCGAGGCCAAGGGGCGCATTGTCTTTTCGGAAGAGGTTCCCGCCGGAGCCTGTCGTGGCCTGGAGGAATTCAGCCACGTCTGGATCGTTTTTCTTTTTGATCAGGTGGAGGAAAAGGAGACGCGATGGTTCGTCCGTCCACCCCGGCTCGGGGGGAATGAAAAAAAGGGAGTCTTTGCCACGCGCTCGCCTTTTCGTCCCAATCGGATCGGGCTTTCGCTGGTCGCGCTCGAGGGAATCTTTGCTGACTCGCTCGAAGTGAGTGGACTGGATCTCGTCGATGGCACGGTCGTTCTCGATATTAAACCCTACCTTCCCTATGCCGAGGCTCTTCCCGAAGCGGCCGCCGGCTTTGCCAAAGAAGCGCCGGTGATGCTTGAGGTCGACTTTGCCGATGAGGTAAGGGGCGACTTGAGCGATGTGAAGGTGGCTTTGGTGACCCGCGTGCTTTCGATCGATCCGCGTCCGGCCTATCACGATGACGAGGAGCGAATCTACGGCTGCCTGATCGATGATTTGAATGTGAAATGGCAGGTGCGGGCTGGCCGGGTGATCGTCCTTTCGCAAGAGAGTCTTCCCAGCAGTGGTGAGATGAGCTAACCAAAGGCATGGATTTTGACTTCGAGAGCGAACAGTCGATTGACTTTCAAAGCGATCTCTTCTTCATGGGCCAGGCCTTGCGGGAAGCGAGCCGGGCCTACGAAGTTGGGGAAGTTCCGATTGGCGCGGTCATCGTGCGGGATGGTCAAGTGATTGCGCGCGGCTGGAATCAAGTGGAAACGCTCAAGGATGCCACCGCCCATGCCGAAATGCTCGCTTTGACGTCCGCGCAAACGGCCTACGGTGATTGGCGGCTGGAAGGGGCGACACTATACGTGACGAAAGAGCCCTGCCCGATGTGTGCCGGCGCGATTGTTCATTGCCGGCCGGATCGGGTTGTCTATGGCGCGATGGATCCCAAAGGAGGCGCGGCCGGAGGGTGGATCAATCTTTTGCAAAGTAACCCGCCGCTCAATCATCGTTGTGAGATTACGATGGGAGTGATGGAGGAAGAGTGTGTCGGGATGCTAAAGAGCTTTTTTAAAGAAGCGCGAGAGAAGAAAGCCCGCGAGAGATCGAGGAAGGAAGAGATTTAAAAGATGATTTTCTTGAGCGAATACGAGAGAACGACAGCAAATATTTTGGGGTCGGGAGCAGATCGCTTTGCGGTGATCCGGTTGGAGGTGATCAATCCAGGGAGCTATTACTCTTGGGAAGAGAAGACTCATCTCGATGAATACAAAAAAGGGGCAGAGGGGAGGGAGCTGATCAAAAGCACCTTGCTCATCCACGCGACCTTCAGTTTTCCCGATGCTGACACCAGACTTCCTGTTGAGCGGAAGGTCGTCACCCAAGACTCAACGTTGAAGATGGGGGAAGTCATTGACAAGTATCCCATGAACACGGATCCCGAATGGAATAGGAAGGAAGTGGAGCAGCTCAAGTTTGTTGAGAACGCCGGGTTCATTTTTGAGGGATTTGGAGTCATCATTTCTGACGAGCACTTGGAGAAGAAATTTGGAGAAAGTGGGGTTTTAAAAAGGAACGCTATCGAGTGGTCGTATCTCATTCCGGTTCTGCCATCCGAAACGAGAAATACCTCGGGTGGGAGGGTAAATTGAAACTGCGATTCATACCGGTGAGCGGGACGAGTTTGACACGGAAGCACCCGACTGCGTTCGAGTGAAGACTTATGAGCTGAGAGATTCCGCGATGGCCAGGCCAGCGAGCCTTCCGGTCG
>Ga0308005_10000567_pt1 | contig 13385 bp, 5 predicted proteins | sample Neamet67_FD_203142 | JGI IMG/M metagenome (GOLD analysis project Ga0308005, IMG submission 203142) | Marine microbial communities from water near the shore, Antarctic Ocean - #67 | ecosystem: Environmental > Aquatic > Marine > Unclassified | place: Southern Ocean | collected 2014-06-07 | reverse complement strand
ACCTCCAGTGGCACCTTGTTCCATGCCGCATTGAAGCCCGCCGCGAGGATAGCAAACATTAACAGGTTGGCTGCGATGCCATTGTTGGCGAACCAGCGAATCATTGGGCCGTCTTGTCATCGTTGCCAGTGGTGGCAACAGGGGGTTCGCCTTCCGGAGAAGGATCCGGTAAAATTTCAACCTGAGTACCATCCGGGGTGTAAACGAGATAGGCAGTTGCAAGCAAGGTGCCATCTACGAGGGACTCATCTCTGACGATCAGATGGGTGTCGTTTTCCCAGAGCGGGGTCACCATTCGCTTACTGATAAAGTGAGAATCTCGGTCAACGACCGTGATGCGTGAAAGTTGACGAATCGCTTTGCGTGGGATCGCGACGACTTTTTCAAGGGGCCGCCCGGGAACTTTTACAGAAACCGGCTGTCCAATCCGAAGCGGTGCCTTGCTTGATTCCCGACCGAACGGATCGTTAATGCGGGCGATCGCAAAGAGATCAAGCGACTGTTCATTCAATGCTCCTTCGGTTCGCACAATCCACGCTTCCCGCTCGGTTTTATTGCTCTCGTCCAAGGCGTCGCGAAGGATGATTTTGACCGGTGAATCACTTGCCTCCTCTGGTAATTCAAGAAAGCGCATCTGCCTAGCCTCAATGGGCAGGCGCACCTCGGCGTAGTCTACCGCAAAGATGGAAGCGAGGCTCGTTCCACTGCCGATCGTCTGGCTGACTCCTACCATGCGCTGCCGCACTCGGCCATCAAACGGAGCTCGAATCAGGCAACGTTCAAGACCACGATCGGCCTGTTCCAGCTGCGCCGCAGCAGCTTCGACACGAGCTTCCGCTGCGCGCAACTGCGGAACGCGCAGTACGAGATCGCTGGGCTCCTCTTCGTAGCCAAGATCCTCCCAATCCAAGCGAGCCTGCTTGGCTCGTGTCTGCTCCTGTGCGTGTAACGCGAGCGCTTGGGCCTGCTGAGATTTTGCACTCGCAACCGCCGTTTTAAAATCCGCCTTGTCGAGCTCCACGAGAACCGCGCCTTCCTCGAAGTAGGCACCGTCCTCAAACTGGGGGTGGGTTGCCACTATCCGGCCACTCACTTGTGAAGTGAGAGTGATTTGGTTGTGTGCCCGCACCACTCCGCTGGTTTCGATCTGTGGTTCAAAATCAACAACAGTCAGTTCGATAACTTTGGTCTTTGGCAGTTGGGCTAAACCCTGCAGCCGCTTCTCCCGGACTTCTGGTTGCATCCAGTGATCGAATGCAAACCATCCAGCTCCCAGTAAAATTACCGGTAGAATCAGACGTAAAACCTTCGCGAGAGCACCAACATTATTTGCCGCGGGCAGGGTCGCACTTGGACCGGTTTGAGATTCAGTTGATTCTGCCATTTGCCGCGGTTTTTCGTTGAGAGAAGATATCCAGCATTCCTCGGCCTTCGATAAAAAATATCACTTCGATTTGCGGAAGGCAATCAAGTGTTTTTCCGTGCGGATATAGATTGAATTTTGGTCGATGGCTGGGGTGGTTTCGGACTCTTCGCCAAGGTCATACGAATGAATCTCCTTAAATTGCCTACCGGTCGTAACAACTGAGATCACCCCATGACTGGCAACAAGGTAAAGGTGCCCGTTGGCGCAGACCGGAGAAGCAGTGCACTGACCTCCAAGGCTGGAAATTCGGTTCCGGTAGAGGACCTTGCCATTTTTGGCGTCAGTCGCCGCGAGCACTCCTCCCGCCCGGATCAGGTAGATGATCTCATCGTGAAGAAGCGGAGAAGGGATTTCTGGGATGTTTCGGTTTACTGACCAAACTGAGTGAGTCTCGGTAACGTCCCCTGAGCCACCCGGACGAACTGCCACGAGAAGTGGTTTTCCGGGCTTGTCTTTGAAAGCCTTCATAAACTCCTCTTCACTCCACGCACGATCCTTATCTTTATCAAACCAACTCAAGATCCAGTCCACACGTTCCTCACGCTTCTTTAAATTGTCAGGCATGGGGAAGCCAAAACCGGGATGATCGACCGGAAGTTCCGGGCGGAAGGGAAAGGTGAAGGGCGGCTTCATCTCCGATCTTTCAATCTTACCATTCTTGTTCTCATCAAAGGGCAGAATTGAATCCCAGAAGGGCTTTGGGTTGGTGTCTGCGTCGCCGTCACCACCCCGTCGTGACGAAGAGGCGAAGACATGATCACGATTGGCCACCGGAACTGCGATCGTCTCACGGGAAAAACCAGTGGTATGCCACTTGCCCTCGCCTGTTTCTGGATCATAACCATTGAGTCGCCCGTCTCCCAGAACGACAAGATCCGATCCAGCCTTGTGATTCCAGATGATGGGCGTCGACCACCCGCTGCGAGAAAATGGCCGCGGCGTCTTCCAAAGTTCCTTTCCGGTCCCTTTTTCGTATGCGATGACCTTGGAACGGCTCAACTTGCTGCTAGGTAGATTTCGGTCGTCATCAAGGACCATGATCACCATCTTCCCGAAACCGATTGGTGAGCTTGCCATTCCATACAAGGTCTGGGGGGTTGGAATCGGCTTCTTCCAGAGTTCATTGCCATCGTGGTCGTAGCAAAGCAATCCATACGACCCAAAGTAGACGATGACATATTGTTCATCGACCAGAACAGTTGAGGAAGCCTGACTCGCGGCACGGTGGACTTTCTCCGTCGCCTTCACTGGAGAGAATCTTCGCCAGAGTTCCTTCCCGCTCTTTTTATCGAAAGCAAGTGTCATCAGCACATCGTCCCTAACGGCCGTGAGAAAGATTCGGCTTTGCGATAAAACTGGAGAGGACAGCCCCTGCGGGACTGGGACACGCCACGCTTCGTAATCCTTACCAATTCGGACGGGTGGCTGACAGCCAACTGCAATCCCGGAACCGTGAGGACCCCGGAAACGATTCCAATCGCCAGTTTGATCTGCCTTCACAGAGGAAATTAGAAAAGGCATGAGACCGAACAACTTGAAAAATGCCTGCGTCTTTTTTATGATCATGGTTCTCTTAAAGGCCAAAAGGTCTTTTTCTCCGTTGCTTAATATAATTCTTCCACGACATGTCCCAAATACATCTCCACCAACCGGGAAATGCGAACAATAATTTACCGAACAACGGAAATCTTGTTCGCTTCTTCCACTTCTCAACGCAAGTAGGCTTCAGCATAAGCCGAACAGCCTTCCGCCAGATCACGGTGGGCACCGTCTGCAGCCAGTTTCCCCTGATCGAGCAAGAGGAAGCGCGGCGTGGCAAGAAAAGCCCGAGCTAAGCTCAGTCGCTGACGCAGACCTCCCGAAAGCTTCACTCCATTTTGGCCGACCTGCGTTTCATAGCCTTTCTGCAAGGACAGCTGCTAGGAATTTGCTTTTGAGGCTGAACGGTTGAGGGAATTATTGGAGGGGTCGGAGAGGGGAGATAGGGAGTTGATTGATTGTCCGGTTGTAGGTAACGCCAGACCAGACAGCTTGGATTGTATCAGTGGGATCGTTGTCGCCCCCGGTCTCCACGACGCAATGATGATTGCCGCGTTCGGTGCGGATAAACCCGCCCCAAAGAGCGCCAGTGTGATGGGTTTCTTATTCATAGTTTTCGAATCGAAAATTGATCCGAAATGGAGTATTTAGTCTCTCCAGACATCCATTTTCAGCAATGCCATTAATCGCGATCAAGTTTGTTGACTGCGATCGCCCATAATATTTTGGCAATGTATTACTTGGGTATCCCCCCAACCCTATGAAATTCATCTCCCTCTGCCGCCTCGGTCTTTTCGGCCTCTGCGTGACTCTTACAGAAGCTCGCATTACTGGCATCACCGAAACCAACCTTGGTGGCGACACCGCAGCCGTCATCGCCACGGGATTCGCCGAAGACGACGATACTTTCTCCGACCGCACGCACGAACACAACGGGGCGGCCTTCAACGGGACCATGCTGAGCACGACAGGCACGACCACCGTCCCACTGCCAGCCTACTTGCTCGGAGCCGATTACATACGCTTCGCCAACGACGCCAGGGAGAATGCGGGTTATTCGGCGTCGATCACGACCGACGTCCTATCAACGTTCTACCTGCTGATCGACAACCGCCTCAACGGACCGGCAGGCAGCGGCGGGAGTTCCAATACCACCGACCCGTTACTGGGCGGAACTTTGCAGTGGGTGATCGACGGTGGTTGGCAACGCGTCGATACCGGCATCTCCCCGGGAGGTCAAGCCGACTACACTGGGGTTGATGAGAGCGGAAATGGCGTCGGCGCCGGACAGGGGCTGAACCAGTTCTATTCCGTCTACAAGCTCCCGAACCCCGACACGGCAGTGACCGTCTTCGGTCCAGCCATCGGCGGGAAAAACATGATCGCCCTCGTCGCCGCCCTAGCTGGTGGAGGCGGTGGTCCCGACTCCGACAACGACGGGATGCTGGACGCGTGGGAGATGGCCAACTTCGGAAACCTCGACCAGCTCGACAGCGGCGACTTCGACAGCGACGGACTGACGAACCTGCAGGAGTTCAACACCGGGAGTGATCCTGACGATGCCGACTCCGATGACGACGGTCTCAACGACGGAGCCGAGTTCAATATCCACGATAGCGATCCGATCGACAACGACAGCGACGACGACGGCCTGCTAGACGGCGCGGAGGTCAACAGCCACTCGACGGATCCGAACGACAGCGACTCGGACAACGACACGCTCAGCGATTTCGCCGAGATCAATACCCACGGAACAAACCCGAACCTCGCCGATAGCGACACGGATGGGTTCAGCGATGCAGTGGAGATCGGTGCTGGATTAGACCCCAATGATAGCGACAGCGTGCCCGATTTCACGGCTCTGGATGACGTCCTCATCAACGAGTTCATGGCCTCTAACAACGCGGCGCTGCTCGATTCCGACGGTGATGCTTCCGACTGGATCGAACTGTGGAACCCGGAGCGCAGCGCGATCGACATCACGGGCTGGCACCTCTCCGACGACCCGCTGAACCTCGCCAAGTGGACATTGCCGGCACATACGATGGCACCCAATGCTTTCCTCGTGGTGTTCGCGTCTGGTAAAGACCGCGCCGTGGCTGGCGCTGAATTCCACACCGATTTCCAACTCGACAAGGCTGGTGGTTCGTTCCTAATCCTTAGCCGCCCCGATGGCCTCGGCGGCATCGAGATCGTCACGTTGTTCGATCCCTACGGCCGTCAGTACGAAGACATTTCGTTCGGTTTCTACGGCGACATGCCGCCGCTCTCCAGCGGCTTCTTCCAGAATCCGACACCCGGCACGCCGAACGATCAGACGGCCGTCGCGGGGTTCGTCGATGATACCAGTTTCTCAATCGACCGCGGATTCTACGACGCCCCGTTCTCGGTCGATGTATCGAGCGCCATGCCCGGCGCATCGATCATCTACACCACCGACGGCACGCTCCCGACGGAGACGCCGCTTAACGGGACCCGCGTCAACGCGCCAGACCCGGAGACCGTCCCGACTGCGACCGTCAACGTCACTACCACGACGAACCTGCGCGCCCTCGGGGTGAAATCGGGCTTCGAGCCGACCAATGTCGATACGCACAGCTACCTGTTCCGCTCGGCCATCCTGCAGCAGAGCAACGCTTCCGTGCCCGCACACGTCAACTGGGGCCACGCCGGACCCGACTACCAGATGGACCCCGACATCGTTAACCATGCCAATCCCGAAGTGCGGCCGACGAGCGATGACTTCCTGCGCGTGCCGACCGTCTCGCTGACGATGGATTGGAACCAGATATTTGGCAGCGGCGGTATCTACATTTCCGGCGAGGGCGTTGATCGGCCAACTTCGATCGAGTATTTCAATCCGGACGCGAGCCTCACCGAGCCGAACCTCACCAAGGGATTCCAGGTCGATGGAACGGTGCGCATCGTTGGCGGCTCGAGCACCGGCCGCTGGAAGTCCGACAAGCTCTCGATGCGTCTGAAATTCTCCCCCGACCTGCGCTTCCCGGTCTTTGGGGAAGACCGCAGCGACCGCTTCGATACCTTGATCCTCGACCACCGTCTCAACAACGTGTGGCACTACAACCCGGGATCGGGTGCCGGACCTGGTCAGGCGGCTCGCACTCAGTACACACGGGACCAGTTTCCAGCGGACCTGCAGAACCTGATGGGTGGCCTGTCCCCCGAAGGCAAGCACTGCCTGCTCTACATCAACGGCGTCCTCTGGGGCGTGACGGAATTACACGAGCGCCCGGACGACAATTTTGCCGCCGAGTACCTCGGTGGCGACAATAGCGAATACGATGCGATGAAACACCGCACCAGCACCGTGATTGCCGGCACCTCCGCCGCCTACAACGCCATGCTAAATCTCAGCCGCGCCAACATGAGCGACCAGGCGAACTACGCGGCGGTCGAAGCGGTCCTGCACATCGATAACTTCATCGCTTACATGATCGCTAACTACTACGTCGGCAACACCGACTGGGCGCATCAGAACTGGTATGCGACCTACGGGCGGGATCGGCCAGACGGAAAATGGTTCTATCACAGCTGGGACCCGGAACACTGCATGGAGAACACCAATGACAACGTCACCGGAAAAGACAACGGCGGCGGCCCGACCGAAGTTTTCCAAAACCTCATCGCCAACCCCGAGTTTGAACTGCGCTTCGCCGATGCGGTGCACCGGCATTTCCACAACGATGGCGTGCTCACCCCTAGCAACGTCGCCACCGCCTACATGCGCCGCGCCGACGCGGTCGATTTCGTCACGCGTATCGAATCCGCGCGCTGGGGTGACAACGGCGATACCCGGACGAACAATCCCTACACGCGACTCGACTGGCTAAACAACCGCGACAACCTGCTCGGTACAGCTGGGGGAAAATCGTTCAGTAACTACTTTCCCACCCGCACCGGTATCGTGGAGGGACAGTTTCGTAGCCGCGGCTGGTCCCCCAACACCGACGCCCCGAACTTCAGTCCTTACGGCGGCCGCTTGCCGAACAATAGCCCACTCAACATGACGAGTCCGGACGGCGGGACGATCTACTACACCACCGACGGCAGCGATCCGCGCAATCCAGCCTCTGACGGTGAGGTGGTCGAACACGTGCTCGTCGCTCCCGGTGCAAGCAAGACCGGCATGCAGCCGAGCGACAACTCGATCCAGAACACTTGGTTCACCGAGACCTTCAACGACGCGGGCTGGGCGACCGGCACGCTCGGCGCCGGTTACGACAGCGGCAAATACAACCCGCTGATCGACACGGCATTCAGCATGGCGGGCACGGTCACTAGCTCGAACTACGAGACCTTCTACCTGCGCTGGGATTTCCAGGTGGCAGACCCGGCGATCTTCGACACGATGACCCTCGGCGTGCGCTTTGACGACGGCTACGTCGCCTACTTGAACGGCACCGAGATTGCCCGGGTGAATAACAACCAGAACGTTGGCGTGCCGCTGGTTTTTGACGGTCGCGCGACCACCAACCAGTCGGATGAAGTTTCCGCACAGACCTTCGCGCCCAACATCATCAGCCAACACCTCGGCTTGCTCAAAACCGGCGCCAACGTGCTCGCCATCCACGGCCTTAATGGCAGCACCGGCTCCAGCGACATGCTCATCGATGCGATCCTCGACGCCACCGAAGGCATCGGCGGCGGGGCAGGGGGGCTATCGCCGACAGCTACCGCTTACACCGGAACGATCACCCTCACCGAATCCGCCAACATCCGCGCCCGCGTCCTCAACGGCGCCGAATGGTCACCGCTCACCGAGGCGCCGTTCATCGTCGGCACTGTGCCGGCAGACGCCACCAACCTGGTCGTCTCCGAGATCAACTACCGCCCCGCATCACCGGCAGCCGCCGAACTCGCCGCCGGCCACAACGACCGCTCGGATTTCGAGTTCCTCGAGCTCAAGAACATCAGCTCCAGCGAGAAAATCGACCTCACGGGCGTGTTCTTCGTCACCGGGCTCGATTTCGTTTTCGATGACGACTCCTCGATCATCGAACTCGCGCCCGGCGGGTCGCTGCTGATCGTCGAGGACGAGGCCGCATTCGAATTCCGCTACGGCGCTGGGCTGCCAGTAGCCGGGGTCTTGCAGGATGGCACGCAGCTCGCCAACGGTGGCGAGAACATCACTATTAGTAATTCAACCCTCGCAGTACCACAACAGGTGATCCGCGACTTCGACTACGACGACACCGCCCCGTGGCCGACCACCCCTGACGGCGAAGGATTCTCACTAACACTAGTCGATCCCGAATCGAATCCGGACCACAGCTTGCCGACCAGCTGGCGCGCCAGCGTCGCGCTGAACGGCAGTCCCGGCGGCAGCGACGTCACCGATTTCGACACCTGGGCCGCGGGCTTCGGCGACGTGTCCGTGCTCGCTGACGACGACGATGACGGCCTCGTCAGCCTGTTCGAATACGTGCTCGGCAACTCCCCACTGTCTCCGCTCGGGAACCAGCCCACCACTTCGATTCAAGACGGCTTCCTCACCCTCAGTTTTCACTCCAACAAGGGGGCAGACGATGTCATTAAGACGGTCGAAGCGAGCACCGATCTGAACGTCTGGGTCGACGCCGAAATCATCGGCTTCGCCGACAATGGCGACGGCACCGAAACCATCACCGCCAAGGCCCCACTTGCCGTCCCAGCAGCTGGTCGCTACTTCCTGCGCCTGCGAGCTACCCTCAAACCTTAAATAGATTACTCGGCGGGAACGTCCCCTTCGATCGCGCTCGAGTCCATACCGCTGATAGAAGACCGCTGTCTCCGGCCTTTCCTCAATACCCGCGCTGCTAGGAATTTGCTTTTGAGGCTGAACGGTTGAGGGAATTATTGGAGGGGGCGAAGAGGGGAGAAAGGGGGGTGGTTACGTCCGTTAACCAAACCCGAGTAACAAGACACTGGAGGGCTTAGGGACAGATTGGGATCCTCTCATCATCTAACCACTCCAAATTTCAACAGAGCCGTAATACCGCGATAGCACCTCCATGTAACCGATTCATGATGACCAACAAGATTTTCTCTCTTCAAGCTTGTCAGTTTTTTTTAAATTTCTTAGGTCTCTATAAATGTTAACTAAAAGCGAAAAAAGTTCTAGGCGTAACACATTCTTTGCCCTTTTTAGCCTACTGGGATCTAGCGCGTACGCTCAAACAATTGGATTTACCGACGGTTTTGAGATCGCAAACTGGGAAAGAACCGAAATCCTCGCAGCCGATCAGTTGGTTTCCGACGGCACGACCGATATGATCGAGACTAATATCGATGGCTTCGCGCAGAGTGCGGAGTTTAGCTACGGTGTTAGTCTACCCGGGGGAGGAGTGAGTAACCGTACTGCGGATTTCACCATCACTCTAGCAAACAATGCGGAAATCACTTTTGATTGGGAATTCAGTGGAATGCACGCTTGGTGGCAGGCTTTTGCCGAATTTCGTATTATCGTAAATGGCGAGGTCGTAGAGACCCCCGTTGACCTATCAACTACTTCAGGAGGCTATTTTTTCTCCGGTTTTGACCAAAAAATTTCTGTTCAAGCAGGTGACATATTTGGTTTTCGTATTGGTGGGCAGAACTTCGATTCCACCTCGACCCTTAATGGAGTCCTCATCGTGAGCAACTTCCGAGTGGTCCAGGAGGGTGAAAGCGATTCCGACCAAGACGGCCTCCCGGATATCTGGGAAATAAAATACGGGTTGAGCAACAATGATGACGGGTCAGTCGACATCAATAATGGTCCCAACGGTGACCCTGACAATGACGGCCTCAATAATCTTGGAGAGCTCGGATCAAAGACAGATCCAACTTCAGGAGACACCGACTCTGATGGACTCAGCGACAGTGTCGAGGATGGTGGTGGAACATTTGTGAGTGCGAGCAAGACCGGGACAAGTCCCATCAACCCTGACTCTGATAACGACGGCCTTCTTGATGGTGTCGAAAACCCTCTCCTTGATTTTGTTGATGCTGATCAAACGGGAACCAACCCGCATGTCGCCGACACGGACGGCGACGGAGTGAACGACGGAATTGAAGTTTCCATTGGTCGCAATCCGACAGAGGCCGAAGCAACAGGAACACGTGACGGTATTGTCGCCAACTTTGATGATGCCGGAGAAAAGTATACCGAAGATGCCCTTCGAGGCGCTCCTATTGGAAGACTCGTAGCAGCAGATGCTGAATCTGACGGAGCATACTACCAACTTCTCCAGACCATCGGTAGCTTAGGGAACTTCATTTCCTTTGAGTCTGAAGAGGATTACACAGGTTGGCAGAACTTCTCCTTCACAATGGACTTCCTCGCGACTGAAGTTGCAGCTGATGGATGGGGAATCAACTTTCTTTCAACCGCTGTTCACGGCGATTCCGGCGTCATCCCGAACGTCGGAAACGAAGAAGATGCGAATGTAGATAACTCTTTCGGTGTTGGTTTCAAGACCTTCCAATCAACCGAAGCCTCAATTACTTGGAATGGATTCGACGAGAGTGGGAGGCTTCCATTTTCCTTACCGACTGATACTTGGGCCTCGCTCTCGATTGATGTCGACCGTGACCCTGGAACCAATACCGCTCTTGTAGATGTCACGATGTATACCGACCGCAACCGCCAAGGAGAAGCTGAAGACATCTACACTGACTTCGAGATCAAAGATATGGACCTGCAAGATTTCCGAGTTCAGGTTATGGGACGAACCGGTGGAGCAAGCATGAATCTCGGGATCGATAACCTTGTCCTTCTTGTCGACGGAGGAGCAAGTGCCAAACCTCTCGAAATCATTGCGGTCAGCACCGAAGTTGAAGCAGGTGGACAAACGCAAGCAGTCACCATTACGTGGAATTCCAAGGAAGGCCGCACCTACAGTATTTTAGCAAGCGATGATCTTAGCGAAGGTAACTTAGACTTTTGGGAAGAACTCGAAGATGGTTTCAGTGCCGCACCCGGAGAAGTAACAACTTCGTTCACCGAAGTCGGTGTTCCTCTTGAGACCAAGCAGCGCTTCTATATCGTTCTCATTCCCTAAAAAGAGTCTAAGATTGCGCTTTCAATCTTAATCTCAGAAATAAGAAAACTCCTTCCGAAACCCGCTTTGCTTAATCAGCGAGCGGTTTTTTTGGACCCTCTTCAATCTGCCCCCTATCGCCTGTCCGTTGATCTAGCCATCCTGATGGGGGCTCAGATTCGGGACGCGGGACGCGGGACGCCACTCAAAGTGATAGGCATCTACACAAATCCTTATAAAGGAGAATATCTTACCATCCTCATCGCTCCCGGCTTATCAGAGAAATAGCCATACACATTCAGAATAATTTCATCATCCTTCCCGTGCTGTGCGCGATACTGTTCAATCACGGCAGTGATATCAAACTCGAGTTTTTCTGATACCAGCGCACGGCAAATATCTCCATTGCCATTGTGCTTAAGCCACAGATTTGCCTGCGCCGGGAACGATTCGCCGAAGACGGACGGACTCATGAAAAGCTCGAATTCATGCTCTTTGCATCCTCCGCTATAACTAACATCAACTGTAAGCAAGCACCCCTCCAGCGAGACGTTTTGAAGCGTAAGCGGATCAAGTTGAAAAGTTTCGGGCAACTCGTTGGTGATCATGACTGGAGCCGAAGCCCAAGCGTTGATTCTGACCCTGTAATATTCGGAGCCTACTTTTTCACGTTTAAATCTCACTGAGAGCGCATACCCCTCAGTGAAATCTTGGGAGACTTCCTCCAATTGTCCGACTTCAGCCCAGTCGTTTAGATTGTCAGACACTTCGACAATCACATCTGGAACAGGAAACTCCGCAACATATTCTAGACCATCAAATAGCAGCACCTTGGAGACCGGATCAAAAACTCCAAATCTTAGCTGCCCATCAAAGAGCTGTGCTTCGATCGTGAAATCTCCTGTGTATTGGTAGGCTCCAATCTGGATGAAATCAGACTGAAACCATTCGAAAATACCGTCATTATTCCATGTCAATCGATGTCTTGTTGTCCCTAGATTCGGGAATCCAGGTGGCCCATCAACTTGAAACGTTTTTTTTGAGAGGTAGGCCTCGTTTTTCCAATCCAATGGGGGAGGGAGGCGAACTGATAAATCAACTCCCCCTTGTTCGATCGAGATGTTCACCACCCGCGTATCGACCTGAGCCGCTTCCGCGACGATTTGGTTTGGACTAAAAATACATAGTGACGTAACGAAACAGGCTAAGATTTTTGAAACGGACGTTAATTTGGGGCAGGGACAAAAATGTTGATTCATAGATTAACCTTTTAAGGGAGGAGCTAGGCGGTAACTTCAAATTCAACTTCAAATTCAGTCAACCTCTTTTTTCTGGCTCATTCGGTCGGACTAACGCCGGCCCCCTTCCCTTCTTCACGGTGAAGAGTAAACTCGCCACCGCGCAATTGATTACTGATGGAAAACGTGAGGACTTCGCTGAACTCGGCTAACGATGGGCTACTCAGCGACGAAGGGCCTGAAGCCATGCTTAAGGAGCACCAGAACTAATAGACCGGAACGAGATTAGATTTTACTCTTACGATGCCCTCTGGTTCTTTTCAGCTGTTAGAAGATACGGAAGTGCCGGAACACGAACCAGCTCAGAAGAGTTTAGTCAGCCCCCCATTACAGGGGATGGACATTCACACACACGATAAGCTGCTAGGAATTTTCTTTTGAGGCTGAACGGTTGAGGGAATTATTGGAGGGGTCGGAGAGGGGAGAAAGGGGGGTGGCGGCTTTCCAACGGCGGCGAGAAGGTGAGTCTCAAATTTCCTGAGGCAAACCCAGTGGCCTTAGAGCCGGATCTCATGCCCGCAGTTGATATCGCAGACTTATAACGATACCAGTTCCTGGCCCACATCTCCTGATGGCACCGGAAGCACTCTTGTGAGAGTCCTTCCCGCTCTTTACGGGAGCGATCCCGCAAGTTGGCAGGCATCCATCAATCCGGGAGGCACCCCGGGAGTCGTCAATTCAGCTCCGCCAAATGATTGGCGCACTGCCTACTTCTCGGAAGCCGAGCTTCTCGATGCAACCCTCTCAGGTCCTCTGGACTGACTGAACTGCTAGGAATTTGCTTTTGGACTGGTGTTTTCTTTTATTATTGACCTAAAGGGTAAAATGGGCAGGATTTTTTAGCTATAGATATTTGTAGCCCTGTTTTATGAAAGCTTTAATCCTACTCAGTGCCTTTCTTGTTGGCACAGCCTCGTCGACAACTGTCAGCATAAGTTCTTTAGATGATCTGGGAGCTCCTTCGGAGGTCATCAATACACTTGGCTCAATGCCGACTTACTCTAATCGGACTGTTGGTGGAGTTGAGGCAGTTAACTCAAAGGACGCCACTTTTGCAGTCTCGATTGATTTCAACGCAGGTGATAGTATAAATAATGGAGT
>Ga0308005_10000566_pt1 | contig 13397 bp, 13 predicted proteins | sample Neamet67_FD_203142 | JGI IMG/M metagenome (GOLD analysis project Ga0308005, IMG submission 203142) | Marine microbial communities from water near the shore, Antarctic Ocean - #67 | ecosystem: Environmental > Aquatic > Marine > Unclassified | place: Southern Ocean | collected 2014-06-07 | reverse complement strand
CGGCATGATCTTCTCGCGGGTCTCGTCGTCGGGGCCGTGGAGGGAGATGGCGAGGCGGATTTGCTGGGGAAGCTCGGCCAGTTTCCTAATCTGCGGAACGAGGCCGGAGGTCGAGACGGTGATGCGGCGGGCGCCGATATTGAGGCCCCAGTCGGAGGTGATCATGTCAAGAGCCTGGCAGAGGTTGGTGAAGTTAGCGAGGGGTTCGCCCATGCCCATGAAGACGAGGTTGTTGACTTTTTCGCCAGAGAGTTCTTCGGCGAGGATGACCTGGGAGACGATCTCGGCGGCGGTGAGGTTGCGGGTGAAGCCATCGAGCCCGGAGGCGCAGAATTTACAAGCGTAGGCGCAGCCGACCTGGGAAGAGACGCAGAGGGTGTGGCGGTCGGATGTTTCGCCATAAAGGGCGGGCGAGGCAGGGATGAGGACGGTCTCGATGTAGCGCTTGTCGGGGAGTTCGAGGAGGAACTTACGGGTGGTGTCGGCAGAGCCCTTGGTCAGGGTATGAGTGAGGGGGCGGAGGGGGTATTTTTCGGCGAGAGCCGTGCGGAGGGCGGGGGGGAGGTTGCTCATTTCTTCCCAAGAGCGGGCGCGCTTTTTGTAGATCCAATCGAGGATCTGGGTGGCGCGGTATGCGGGCTGGTCTTGCTCTTCGAGGAGTTCCGCGAGTTGGGTGCGTGTGAGCATGTGGGCGGACTTTAGCGGAGGCGGAGGGGAAAGCCAATGGTGAAGGGGAAGCTCGTGGATGGGGTGGAGTTGGGATTGATCGCCGATAAGCATGACGATTATTGACTGGCTGAGATCTCGCGACACTGCGAATGAATGTTTTTTGACGCTGGCGGTGATTTGTGGGTTAGTGACGGTGTCATTTCATCTGGCGATCCATTTTTTGTTCGAGCATCTGTGGGGCTGGGCGTCCGGGATGGGTGGGTGGAAGTTTAAGGATCCGGCGCGGGTGCAGTCGGTCGTGCCGGTGGGGATGGCGGCGGCCTTTAATGCGCCGCTGTCTGCGATCACTCCTGAGAGTCCGGGGATGGAGTGGATGAACGCGGCAACGACTTTGCGAAAATTGTTAAGGTATCAGAGGAGGGCTTTTTGAGGTTACTTTTTTCCGATGGATGAGGCAGGGTTTGGCTATGGGTGACCACGGAAATGGGAAGAGTCTGCCAAAGGTTTTGGTAGGGCGGGAGCTGGCACAGGCGCTGTTTGGGCCGATGAAGGAGCAGCTTTGGTCAAGGGGTGGCCCGGTCGTTAGGGAAGATCGAGTTCCTTATGGTTCCGAGCGTCAGCGGGAATTACGAACGCCTGATGAGGTCTTTGCGGAGGCGGCCTGCGAGGTGGAGAGGATCATTTGCGGGCACGCGATTGCAGGTTGGCGGGTGGACGACAAGGCGCAGAAGAGGATACGCCATGATATCGATGATTACCTCTTTGCCTTGCAGCGGGAGGCGGAGGTCGATCTTTCGCTTTCGCAGGTGGATGACTTTATTGATCAGGCAATTTTGATCACGAAGGGGTGTCTCGAAGATTGCTAGTTTAGCGACGAAGACTTTTTGAGGAATTGACGGGGCGAAACGCCCCGGCTTCTTTAAGCGAGGGTGCGGTGGTCGCCGTTTCTTACGGTGATTTTATCGCGGTCGAGGCGTTCGAGGAGGGGCATGAGGACTTTTCTCGAGGTGCCCAGTTCCTGACGGAGTTCGGAGGCGGTGCCCTGGCCGTTTTTCTCGAGATAGGCGGTGACGGTCGCGATGGCCGAGTCGTAGGCTTTTTTGCTGAGGGTGACCTTGGGATCGAGGGGGATGATTTGTTGGGTCCGCGAGAGGAAGCGGTAGGCGGCTTCGTGATTCGAAGTGGACTGGAGCTCGCCGGGGAGGGGAGGAGTCAGGCCGGTGCTGTCGAGGGTCTTGAGGATCTCGGCGGCGGGAGCCTCGAGTTCCGGGGGGAGTTCGAGGGAGTGGCTCTCGTGGCAGACGAGGTTGTCGCTGACGCGGAAGTCGTTTTCAGAAAGCCAGCTAAGGAGGGCATCGAAGAGGCCGGGGATGCCGACGGGGGTGCCGAGGTTCTTTTTCAAAAGCTCGGTGCTCATGCCGGTGTGATCGGGGTGGGACTTGTGGTAGTCCTTGACGATTTTAGCGCTCGTTTTGGAGAGGTCTTTCCAGAAGGAGTGGAGAGTGACGTATTTGTCGCCGACGGGGCTGATGAGGTTAGCCTTAGTGAGTTTTTTGAGGGCGGTCTTAATTTCAGCAGGAGAAAAGGGGAGGGCCCGCGAAAGAGTGGTGATGGGGAGAAAGTGGTCGCGTTCGAGGTGGCTACGAAGGATGAGACCGAGGTCGGTGGGATCGGAGGCGCGCTCGATGAGGAAAGCCTGGCGGTCTTCGTCGCGGAAGTGGCGTCGTGATGGATGCGGGTCGAGGACGATGGCGCCGCCGAGGGTGGCTTCGCCGGAGACTTCGCGCAGGACGAGGTGCTCGCCGACGAGAGTGTGGACGGGATGGTCGAAGCGGAGCTGGGCTAGGGCCTCGGATCCAGGAAGGATGGTGCTGCCTTCTTCGGCCATTAAGAGGCGTCCTTGAGAGCGCCCCGAGCCGTGGTGGACGTAGATTTTTTGGCCATTTTTGAGGGGGCGAAGGGTGCCTTTTTGCCCGGGGATGGGCCGGGCGGCGCGGGTGATTTGGACGTCGATCTCGGTGGAGGCAGGTGCGGGTGTTCCTCCGACGAGGAGGTGGCCTCGGGAGATTCCTTTTTTTCCTTTGGTAGAGAGTGGAAGGTCGGGGAGGTTGAGGGCGGTGCGCATGCCGGGGCGGGCTTCGCCAAGGGAGGAGGAATGGCTCTGGATGGAGCGGGTGTGGGTGCTGAGGCCGGAGGGATAGGTTGTGAGGGAATCGCCAGTCTTGACGCATCCGCCAGTGAGGGTGCCGGTGACGACGGTGCCGACGCCTTTGGGAGAAAAGGCGCGGTCGACCGCGAGACGGGGCTGGCCGTAGTCGCGGGGCTGGGGGGTGTCCCAGAGAATCTTGGTGAGGGTGGCTTTGAGCTCATCCATGCCGAGTCCGGTGGGGGCGGAGATGGGGCAGATGGGGGCCTTTTCAAGGGCGGTTCCCTTGAGGTCATCGGCGAGCATTTCTTTGACGAAGTCGATGTCCTCGCAGAGGTCGGCCTTGGTGAGGGCGATGACGAAATTGCTGATCCCGAGGTAGGAAAGGATTTGGAGGTGCTCTTCGGACTGGGGCATCCAGGAGTCATCGGCGGCCACGATGAAGATGGCGAGGTCGATGGCTCCAACGCCAGCGACCATGTTGTTGATGAAGTCGGCGTGGCCGGGGACATCGACGACGCCGATCTCGAAGGTGTCGTTTCCGGCAGGAGTGGGGAGAGAGAAGTGAGCAAAGCCGAGCTCGATGGTGACGCCGCGCTCTTGTTCTTCGGGGAGGCGGTCCGTGTTGGTGCCCGTGAGAGTTTGGACGAGGGTGGACTTGCCGTGGTCGATGTGACCGGCGGTTCCGATGATGTAGTGGCGGGGCATTTGGGCGGAAAATTCTAAATTCTAGAGGGAGAAATCCTAAACCAAGATGGGGGAAACTTAGAGGATGGCGGCGATGCGGCCTTTTTCGAAATCGTAGGGGGTCATTTCGAGGCGGACTTTTTTGCCTGGGGTGAGGTCAGGTTTTTCGGAGGCGAGAGTCTTGGAGGGGTGGCCGATGATTTCCTTGCCATTGGGGAGGCGGACGCGGAAGGCCCGGTCGCTCAGAATGGCGAGGATTTCGCCGGTGGTGGTGATCGGTTCAGTTGGCACACGGCGAGGGTGGCGAGAGATGAGATGAATGTGAAGTCGTGAGGTGACTTTTAGGGCGTTGGAGGGGACTTTTTCATGTCGAGGTCACGATGATTCCTTTATTTATGGGATCCCCCTATGAAACTGCCTGTTTGCTTTCGTCTCCTTTCTGCGCTTCCCCTCACGGTTTCACCCGTATCGGCGCTGATGCTTCAGATTGATTTTAACGACTCTGGCGTGACTCAAAGTGGATGGCAGTCGATTTCATCGGGCGAGAACGACCCGGGCGATTCGTGGTCGAAGAATTTCCCCGGGGGGATCGGGTTGGATGTGGATCCGATTGGTTCGGTGGCTCTGGATGACCGGGACCGGGGCACCAATAATGGAGGAGGCGGACGGGCTGCGGATTGGAGCGGTGGTGGCTCGGCGACTCAAAGACCGCCTTTGCTTCGATTCCGATGCCGTTTATTACGGCTGATCGTGAGTTCGAGGTAGAAGCACCAGAAACGATCGCCGGGACAGCTGTCCTACGTTTGCCCTTTTTAGGGCCAAGGCATCCTGATAGATGCGTTGGTATGCGTTTCTTCTGCTTGTTCATCGTCAGTCTTTTTCCGCTTGGGGGGCAAATTAATCCGGGGCTCGCGCCGCCGGTTGAGGATGCCAAGAAAAAGAGCGAGGCGGCTCGTGATCCGCGCCAAGGTAATCGTGGCGACGGACGCAATCAGGCAATCAAGAAGAAGGCACCTGAAAAGGATGCGGAGCTTGCGAAATACTACATTAATCTTAAGACGTCACCCCGGCCAAAGAAGGTGGAACCGATCGAGACGACCCTTCCGCTGAAGCTTGAGAAGGGGACGCGGATCGCGCTGATCGGAAACCTTCTGCTCGATGCGGAGCGACGGTATGGGCATCTGGAAACGTTGCTTCATCAGCATCATCCGAATCATGAACTGACGGTTCGGAATCTGGCTTGGCCGGCCGATGAGGTGGATCTCATGCCTCGGCCGGATAACTTTGGTGATTTGGATCAGCACCTTCATTATTTTAAGGCCGATGTGATTATCGCGGCTTATGGGTTTAACGAGTCGTTTGCGGGATTGGAAGGATTGCCTGCATTTGAGAAACGGCTTGAGAAGTTTCTTATTCACCTGAGGACACAGGGTTATAATGGGACGTCCGGACCTCAGATTGTTCTTCTTTCGCCGGTTCTCGGTGAGAACAAATCCGGTGTTAGGGGAGGGATGATGAACAGTAATAATCTGGTTCTCTATACCCATGCGATGGGTAAGGTTGCCAAGAAGAATGGGGTAGGATTTATTAAATTGCTTTCTCGTGATGTTACAAAAAATCAAACGATTGATGGACATGCGTTGAACGAGACCGGTCATGGTTTTTTTGCGGACGCGACTTTTCGAGGTCTTACCGATGAAGATCCGACGGTCGTTGATAAAGCTCTTCGTAAGCTGGTGGTCGATAAAGCGACGCAGTTTTTTTACCGCTATCGTCCGCTGAATACTTTTTACTACACGGGTGGGCGAAATAAGTCGTATGGCTATCTCGATTTTCTTCCGGCGATGCGGAATTTTGATCTGATGGTGGCGAATCGGGATCAGGCAATTCATCAAACGGTCTCGACGGGGAAACTGGCGCAACCTGACGACTCGAACGTTCCCCGACTGGATGAGGTTCTTCTTTCCCGCGGAGCGAACAAATTTCTCTCAGTCGCGGAAGAGAAAGCGGCTTTTAAAGTGGATCCGCGTTTTGAAGTGAATTGCTTTGCGTCTGAGGAAGATTTTCCCGAGATGGCCTGCCCGATTGCGATGCGATGGGACAAGCATGGTCGGCTTTGGGTGTCGACTTCGGTGACCTACCCGCACGTTTATCCGGGGCAGAAGCCATGTGATAAGATCATCATTTTGGAAGATACCGATCAGGATGGAAAAGCGGACAAGTGCTCCACTTGGGCCGACGATTTGCACATTCCACTGTCGTTTGTTCTGGATGGAAAAGGCGGTGTTTACTGCTCCGAGCAACCACACCTAACTCATCTTACGGATCAGGATGGCGATGGGAAAATGGATCATCGCGAGATCGTCTTTACGGGATTTGGTTGCGAGGATTCTCACCATTCGCTTCACGACTTTACCTGGACTCCGGGAGGAGATCTTTTGTTTCGTGAATCGATCTTCCACAACACGCAGGTTGAGACGGTTTATGGTCCGATTCGGGCGAAGAATTCATCGTGGTTTCTCTATCATCCATCGACGCGCAAGCTCACCGCTTTCGGTGCTTATCCCAATACGAATCCCTGGGGAGTGACTTTTGACAAATGGGGAAATCATGTTGCTTCCCACCCGGTTTTTGCGTCGACCTTCCATGCCACGAATCCGGCTTATCCCACGCAGCACCCGAGAGTGGGAAAGAATTTTCAGGCCTACTCCGGAACCTGTGGACAGGACTTTGTGAGCCATGATTTTTGGCCGAAGGAGATGCAGGGAGGATTTATCAAAGCGCGCTACAAGCCAACGAATAAGATCGAGTTTCACACGTGGACCGAGAAGGAAGATCACTTTGAGGAGGAGTTTCAATTCGACCTCATTTTTTCGCGGAACCTTTCCTTTATTCCGGTGGATTTGATGTTTGGACCAAGGGGTGATCTTTATATTTGTGACTGGTATAATCCGGTGAAAGGGCATGCGCAGTATTCGCTGCGTGATCCGAGGCGTGATCGAAAGGCGGGACGGATTTGGCGCGTGATTCCGAAGGGAGCAAAGCTTCCCGAGGCACCGAAGATTGCGAGTGCTTCGATCGATGAACTTTTAGAGCATTTGGAGTCGCCGCATTATCGGACGCGGTATCGGGCAAAGGTGGAGTTACGGGGTCGTGCTGCTGCGGAGGTGGTGGAAAGATTATCGGTTTGGCGGAAAGATCTGGAGGAACCGTTGCAGCGTTTGGAGGCTTTATGGCTTCAGCAGGCTTTTGATATGAAGATTCTAAGTGATGAGAATTTCAACTATTTGGAATCACTCATTCGCGGTGAGGATGAGTTGGTGGCTACTGCTGCATTCGGGGTGCTTCGTTTTGCTAAGTTAGGACCCGGTCAAATGGATCAACTACTTGCTTATGGAGTATCTCATTCTTCACAGCATGTCCGCAGGGAGGCCGTGATCTGCGCGTCGTATGTCTTGTCGTCGGAGAGCAATCCCTCGCTCGGGGCCATTGACATTTTATCGAGTCGTAGACAGTCAGTTGTCCAAATCATTTCTCCGGTGCTTGATCTTCCTGCGGGACAACATCTTTCCTATGCCGTCACCACTGCCTTTAACTCGGCGGCTCTGAAGCCTTATTGGCTTCCGGATACGGCGGAGAAGTTGAAGAAGTTTGCGACCATAGAGGAAGTTAAGAAGGATAGCCGCAGTATGGAGCAGAAGAAATTCGATCGGCAGAAGAACTTGGTGACTTTAAAGGTGGGCACGATTCCGGAGAGACTTCTTTTTACGAAGGACAAGCTAACGGTGAAAGCGGGGCAGCCGGTGAAGCTCGTTTTTTCAAACCCGGATGTGACGGAACACAACCTTCTCATTCTTGCAAAGGATACGCCGATTCAGGAGATTGGTGAGGCGGCTAATTTGATGGCAGCCGATCCGGAGGCGGCGAAGAAGGATTATATCCCGGATGACAAGCGCATCATGCATGCGACGAAGATGTTGAAGCAGGGGCAGAGGCAGACTCTTCGTTTCATTGCTCCAAGTGAGCCTGGAAATTATCCCTATCTTTGCACCTTCCCCGGGCATTGGACGATCATGAAGGGGGTCCTGGTGGTGAAGTAGGGTGTGGCCGACTTGCACTTGGCAGGAGAGCTGCCGGGGCAAGAAAAAGAGCCACACCCAATATGGGGGTGACTCTTCGGTAAATTATTTCGTTTGATCTTACTCTTTCTCAGTTGCTTCGGCCTTCATCTTTTCGAGGCGGGGTTTGAAGCTGGCGGCTCCCTTTCCATATTGGCTTTCGGGATCCACGGCGACGACTTCGTCGAGAAGTTTCTCGGCGGCCTCGAAATTATTGTCCTTCATGAGGATGTTGAATTTGATGCTCAGGATTTCTTGCTTTTTCTCGCCATCGACCTTGTGAGTCTTGATGAACGAATCGACGAGAGCGAGTGCTTCGTCAGTCTTTCCAGCTTCCATGGCCGTCTGGAGTCCGCTCTCCAAGCCAAACATGGCTTCTTCCTGCTTCTTCTTCGCAGTGAAGCCGGTGACATCTTCGGGGTCGTTCTTGATGATTTCTTCTTCGGCCTTCACATAGTGTGAGGCGTGGCCTTCGGGCATTTCTGCGAGGATTGCGAAGAGGGCTTTTGCCTTATCGAGACCTTCGGATTTTCTGGCGGTTGCGAGTTCCTCACCGAGTGCCTTTTTACTATTTTGAATTTCGGAGAGGTGCTTGAGGTAGGCTTCGGGACCACCTTCTTGATAACCTGTTTTGGCGTAAGGGCGGCCTTGGGCATCCATGAGGAGGATGCTTGGAAAACCCTTAATGGCGTAGCTGGCCTGAAGCTTTTCGTTTTGGGCGATGGTGGCTTCGTCCATCTTCGACTTGTCCCTGGGGTAGTCGAGTTCCACGAGGATGTAGTTTTCGGCGATGCCCTTCTTGAAGGGATCGTGCTGAAAGACTTCTTTGTTGAGCTTGATGCACCATCCGCACCAATCGGAGCCGGTGAAATCAACCAGAAGGTCTTTATTTTCGGCTGCGGCCTTCTTTTTGGCGGCTTCAAAGTCGTGCATCCAACCCTCACCACCAGCGAAGCTGAGGGAGGTGGTCAGGAGGGCGAGGGTGGTAATGAGGGATGTTGTTTTCATTCTTCGTTTGGTAAGAGGGTGGACCCTCGCTCTTTATTCCCGTGGTGTCGAATTGAATTCCGGGGAGAGATTCAAGGGGAGACGCTTTTTGCGAAAGTGAGTTCTGAGGTGAGTGGGGTTGATTTTATCAAGGTGGTCGATGAAACCCACCCGCGTGGCCGCTTGTTTCTTACCCGGGTGGCTTGGAGAAGGCGCAGAAGTTTGTCTGCGACACCCTGGAGTCAGGTTTCTTGATCAATGACGGATCTGGTCAGTTTACCTTCCGGGCTTTTCCGCGCATCGCGCAGATTGCGACGGTGCAGGGATTTACTTTTTTCGACTTCAATGGGGACGGGCACTTGGATCTCGCGAGGGCTCAAAATTTCTACAATCCCCAGTTTGAAACGGAGCCTTATGCCGCTGCGGTTGGGCTCTTAATGGCGGGCGATGGTGCGGGGGACTTTACTCCAGTTGAGCCGAGAGAAAGTGGCATTCTTTTACGTAGTGATCCCCGTGGACTGGAGGCTGTCGATCTCGATGGTGATGGAGTCCTCGATTTCGTTTGTCCGCTCAATCACGCTCCCTTGCTTTGGCAAAAGGGAAACTCTCTCAAAAAATGATTCTTAAGACTGCTTTTCTCTCTGTTTTTACCGCCTCAATCGCGGTAGCGGCGAAACCGAATATCGTTTACTTGATCTGCGATGACCTTGGCTATGGAGACATCCACTGCCTCGCTCCCGAGACTTCTAAGATTGCCACGCCTTGTGCCGATCAGCTCGCCAAGGAGGGAATGATTTTTACCGATGCGCATTCCGGTTCTTCGGTGTGCACGCCCACGCGCTACGGGATTATGACGGGGCGCTACAGCTGGCGGACGCCGCTTCAAAAAGGTGTGGTAGTGGGCTTTGCTCCGAACATCATCGCGGAAAATCGTCCCACCGTGGCGAGCTTTTTGAAGACGCAAGGTTACCACACCGGGATCGTTGGGAAATGGCATATGAATTTTGACTACCGTGATCCGAAGTCGAAGGAGATTTTGAAGCGCAAGAAGCACAAGCGTCCGCCGGTGGGCTCGCTCATCGCCGATGGTCCGCTCACCCGGGGCTTCGATTATTTTCACGGCTTCCACCATGCCCGAGAGATGGAAGCAGTGATGGAGAATGATCGTGTCATTGAGCACGATGATCCGATTAATATGCTCCCGCGACTGACGAAAAAAGTCGTCGAGTATATTGATTCCCGCGCGGGCAAAGAGGATCCCTTTTTTCTCTATGTCCCGCTCGGTTCGCCCCACACGCCGATTCTTCCGTCGGAGGCATGGCAGGGCAAAAGTAAGCTCGGCAAGTATGGCGATTTTGTGATGGAGACGGACGCGGTGCTCGGCGAGATCAGCAAGGCGCTGAAGAAGCATGGGATGAGCGAAAACACGCTCGTTATTTTCACGAGCGACAATGGCTGTTCGAAGGCGGCTGATATTTCCAAGCTGGCTGCCGGGGGACATCAAGTGAGCGCGCATTTGCGTGGCTCGAAAGCGGATATTTGGGAGGGCGGACACCGCATTCCCTTCATTGTCCGCTGGCCGGGGAAGGTCGCTCCTGGCACGCACTCCGACCAGCTCATCTGCCTCACCGACCTACTCGCCACCACCGCCGGAATTTTGGAGGAAAAAGTTCCTGCCGGGAGTGCCGAGGATAGCGTGAGTTTTCTCCCCGTCCTTTCTGGAAAGCCCATTGTCTCTACCCGCAGAGGAGTGATCCACCACTCCGTCTCGGGTCACTTCGCCTACCGCCTCGGTAAGTGGAAGCTCGCTCTCGCAAAAGGCTCCGGCGGTTGGTCGTCGCCTAAGGAAAACAAAGTCCCCGCCGATCAGCCACCCGCCCAGCTCTACGATCTCGAGAGCGACCCCAGCGAGACCACGAATCTCTATCTCAAAAAACCAGAGGTCGTGAAGAGACTCCTCACGCATCTCGAAGAAGACGTCGCCCGTGGTCGCACCACTGCTGGACCTGCTTCAGCGAATGACTTCCCTGACATCCGCCTTTGGAAAAGCGGGAAGGCACCTGCTGGGAAGTAGGTTGCGGGATCTCTCCACTTTCCAGTGATTGTTCCTCCTCACCCAAGCAAGACCCACAAAAACGAAACGTCAGCAAGACCCCCGGCCCGTCCCACCCGATGAGGGAATGGGAGCACCACCACTAGACTTCTTTCCACGCGATCCCCAGGATTTTCATTCTTGGAAGAGCGAGAAGAGCCGTCAGAGTGATCTCAAGAAATGACACCCTCTCGACTTGCTCCCATTTTCTTCGGTCTCTTCAGCAGTGCAGTGTTGTCAGCGCCTCGACCCAACGTGCTCTTGATTCTCGTTGATGATTTGAAGCCGGCGCTTGGGTGCTATGGCGATCCGCTTGCCAAGACTCCGCATATTGATGCGCTGGCATCCCGGGGGATGCGCTTCGATCTTGCTTACTGCAATCAGGCGGTTTGTGCGCCTTCCCGCTTCACGCTGATGCTGGGGTCGCACTCGACCTCGACGGGGCTTTATGGTTTGGGTTCGAACTTGAGAGCGAGGATTCCTGATGCCGTGACGATGCCGCAGCATTTTGCGAAGCATGGCTATCGCACGGAGTCGCTTGGGAAGGTTTTTCATATCGGCCACGGAAACGAGGGAGATCCGAAGTCGTTTGCGGTGCCGCATTTTAAAGAAAAAGTGATCGAGTATCTCGATCCGGCGTCGAAGCCTGATGGGAAACTGACCCGGGAAGAAGCGATGTTTACCAACACGCCTGCTCCGAAAGGGGGGATGAATTCGCTGCCACGGGGCGCGGCCTTTGAATCACCGGATGTCAGCGATGATGCCTACGCCGATGGCCGGGTCGCGGTGGAGACGATCAAGCGGCTTCAAGCGGCGAAGCAGTGTCGGGGTGACGACGGGACGCCCTTTTTTATCACCGCAGGATTTGCGCGGCCCCATCTTCCATTCTCGGCTCCCAAGAAATACTGGGATCTCTATCAGCCCGATCAATTCACTCTCGCCGGGAACAAAGATCACCCGAAAGATTCTCCGGCGGTGGCGCACAAGCGAGGAGGGGAGATTCGCAATTATTTCCCGGTCCCGGATAAGTCAGACAAGCGCCAGATCGATGATGCCCTCGCTCGACAGCTCATCCATGGCTACTATGCCTCGACTTCCTACGTCGATGCTCAGATTGGCCGAGTGATCGCCGAGCTGGATCGATTGGAGCTCAGCAAAAACACGATCATCGTTTTGTGGGGCGATCATGGCTTTCATCTTGGCGATCTTGGGATCTGGACGAAGCACACCAACTACGAGCAGGCGAATCGCATTCCGATTTTGATCCATGCTCCCGGAGTGACGAAGCCTCAGAGTGCGACCAAGCAGCTTGCTGAGTCCGTCGATATTTACCCCACGCTTGCAGAGCTGGCCGGGCTTCCCGCTCCTGCGGGTCCCCAGCCGATTGACGGACTGAGTTTGGTCCCAGTCTTGAAGGATCCAAGGGCGCGTGTCCGTGACCATGCTTTCCATGCCTATCCTAAAAGAAAACTGGGGAGAGCGATTCGGACCGAGCGTTACCGCTTGGTGGAGTGGAGGGGGAAGGGTTCGACGGAATACGAACTCTACGATTATCAGAAGGACGCCTCGGAAAAAGTGAATCTCGCGAATCAGAAGCCAGCCGTGCGGGATCGTTTGAAAGCAATTTTGGCGAAACATCCGGAGCCGTGGAAGAAGGCGAAAAAGTAAGTTTGGCGGATCGCTGAATGAATCGTAGAGTTCCTGCGTAAGTAGATCATGATGAAATCGAGTATTTTTTTCTCTGTCCTCCTCTCGGTGGGATCCCTCTTCGCCGATGATGCGAAACCTGTCTCACTCTTTAACGGGAAAGATCTCACCGGGTGGCACAGCGATGTCCCGGCCGCGGATAAGAAGCCTGACATGAAGCCGAGCTTCGTGGCTCGCGATGGCATGCTCGTCAGTCTGGGGAAGCCTGGTGGTCACCTCATCACGGACAAGGTTTACGAGAACTATCGCCTCGAGGTAGAGTATCGCTTTGTCGATCAGCCCGGAAATTGTGGGGTCTTGGTCCACTCTTCCAAACCGCGTGTTCTCTACGAGATGTTTCCCAGCTCGATCGAGGTCCAGATGCATCACACCAATGCCGGCGACTTTTGGTGCATCGGCGAGAATATTGAAGTTCCCGATATGGTGAAGCGTCGGCCCAAGGGTAAAAAACAGAAATGGGGTGGCGCACAAGGCGATTCCCGTCGGATTTTGAATCTCACCGATGGCTCAGAGAAGGCGGTGGGCGAGTGGAACAAAATAGTCATCGAATGCCAGGGCAACGAAGTGAAGGTCTGGGTCAATGGTGACTTTGTGAATCACGGGAAAAACTGCACGGTTTCCAAAGGGCAGATCGCAGTTCAGGCAGAAGGAGTGGAGGTCGAATTTAAGACGCTCGATATTTCTCCCTTGAAGAAGTAGCCGCTTCTTAAAGCCTACTTCTTCGCGCTTTTGAGTGATGCGAGGTAGGCGATGAGGAGTTGACGATTCTCGATGTTTTTAGCGAGAGTGAATTGGGTGCGTTGGTCGCTGTGTTCGAGGAGGGCTTTGCTAGTTTCCCGCGACGGGATATTTGAGGTGAAGTCTTTGCCAGTATTCTTTCCAGTATTTGTCGAAGAATTCGAGTCCGGCGATGCGGATGTCTTCAGATTCTTTGGCGACGGGGGCGGAGGCTGGATCGTAATTTTTCAGGTGTTCTTCGCCAGCGCGGTCC
>Ga0308005_10000563_pt1 | contig 13454 bp, 7 predicted proteins | sample Neamet67_FD_203142 | JGI IMG/M metagenome (GOLD analysis project Ga0308005, IMG submission 203142) | Marine microbial communities from water near the shore, Antarctic Ocean - #67 | ecosystem: Environmental > Aquatic > Marine > Unclassified | place: Southern Ocean | collected 2014-06-07 | reverse complement strand
AATCGGAGGTTCATCGCTGCGGCAATTTCTCCGTCTCCGGGTCACCAAACGGTAGTCAAGCAATCGGTCTTGGTCACTCCCGCCAGCGACAGAGCGAACCATTAAGACTCCTCCGTTTTATAAACGGTATTGTGGAATTCGCCGCTTCGCAGGTCTTTCTGAAGTGGACCCGCAAAACGGAGCCAGAGGTTTGTTGATCTTGGATTCAAACCAACCAGTGCACTTCCGGTTAGAATCCCCCCAAAAGATAAAAACTTTCTGAGGCTTCGGCCAAAATGCCGCCACACAGAATACTAAAGAGGAAAACCGAAGCCCTGCTCAAAGGAGGACCGAAAATAATAATTCGATATTATGGCAATAGATTCTTGGGGCGGGGGGCGTATTGATATCGAATAACACACCAATCACGTCATGAATCATTCAGAAGTTTCGACCTCCAAAACATCGCGCCGTAAGTTCCTCACCGGTTCCGCGGCTTCCGCCTTTGGCTTCACCTTTATCCCAGCCTATCTCACCAGCGCCCGCGCTCAAAACAATCCCAAACGTCCCCCAAGCCAGCGCTTGAATCTCGGCTGCATCGGGGCAGGGGGGAGGGGAGCTTCGGTGATCTCCGGTCTTTGCAATAAGGGCCATGCCACTCCGGTTGCTCTGTGCGATGTCGATCACAATCGCGCCTCCAAGATGCTCAAGACCTATCCCGATGCCAAACGCTTCCACGACTTCCGGGAGATGTTCGACAAAATGTCCGGGGATATTGATGCCGTCTCTGTGGGGACTCCGGATCATACGCATTTCGCGGCCGCTGTTCAGGCGATGTCTCTCGGAAAGCACGTCTACGTCGAAAAACCCCTGACCCACACCTTCGAGGAAGCCGCAATTCTCATGCGTGCCGAGAAGAAGTTCAAAGTGGTCACCCAGATGGGAAACCAAGGGCACACTTCCGGAGGCTCGGAACAATTCAAACGCATGCTCGCCGGCGGAGTTGCCGATGATGTTGTCAAAATTGAAGCATGGAAGAGCGCGGGTCTCTGGTTCATGGATGCTCAGAAACGGATCAAGGGATTTCCCAAATCCCAGCCAATTCCCGAATCGCTCAAAACCTGGGACCTCTGGTGTGGTCCCCGTGAAGTGAAGGATTTTAACAGCCTTTTCCATCCATTCGATTGGCGTGGCTTCCATCTCTACGGCGGAGGAATGTTTGGCGACTGGGGCTGCCACATCATCGACTTTATCCACCATTATCTCGAGCTGGGCTTCCCCACCAAAATCTCTCCCAAAGCTCTCGCCGACTACAATCAGGTGAGCTTTCCCTTGAGCTCTCATATCGAGTTTGACTTCCCCGGCCGCGGCGAAAAAAAGCCTCCCGTCCACATGATTTGGAAAGCCGGTGGAGACTACGCCTCGCAAGTAGATTCGAAATACCTCGACCCAAATTCAAAGAAGGGCCCCAAGCTCGGCGGCGCCGGCACTCTCCTTCACCGAAAGCAGGAAGACTACCTCGTCCACCGCAATTCCCACTCCAGCCCGTCGAAATTAATCTCCCCGAAGAAGCGCAACGACTTGAAGGCCGCCCTAGATACTTCGGGGCCCAAATTCGATCACATGGAGAGCTTCGTCCAAGCCTGCTTGGGGAATGGAAAGACCGAATCGCCCTTCAGCGTCAGCGGAGCGCTGACCCAAGTTCTTAATCTTGGTATGATTGCGGAGTATCTCAATGTGGATCTTCAATTTGATCCCAAGACCAAGAAATTTATTGGCAGCGAACAAGCCAATGCCCTTCTGGCCGGCCCCGCACCCAGAAAGGAATGGGCGGATCACTACAAACTCGCTTAGCTGCTTGCCATGAAATCCCTCCTCGTCCTTGCTTCCTTAATGATCTCCATTACCGCGCCGGGTGCCAGTCGCAGCTGACCACTCATCCTGAGAAGCGACTATCCACGATTCCTCAGGAGGGAATAGCTTTTGCGTTGTTAGCGTAACCGTTGACAACGGTTTTGGTGGCCAGGGGTCCCGAATGTCTTTGCCATCAAGGCCCCGCACTTTCATCCGGACTGGGAGCATCGAGCAGGTGATTTTTGATCATTCTTGCTCCTACTGATTCTGCGAGAGGCCTGCTGAGGGTTCATTGCTGACATCTCCATGCAGGGCGCAAGAGGCGATCAGGTTTCCGCTTCCTTTTCCTTTGAATCGAATCGCGGCTTCCGCTCGTGGTGTTTCGCGGGTGTCGGCAATTGTGCAGCCGGTCACGAGAACATCACTGCAATTGAGGGCATCGATTCCGTAGGGAACGCCATCGCTGAAGGTGCAGCCAGTCACCGTGATGCGTTGACAGTGTTCAAGTTCCAAAAGCGAGGCTCCGCTTTTTTGACCCTCCAGGGCTTCGTCGTGGAAGGTGCAGCCGGAAATCGTGCAGTCCTGGCTATCGATCAGGCGAACACCGGTCCCTGCTTTTTCGGTGTGGCGGCGGAAGTTGTTGCTGCCGATGGTCATCAATCGTGAATCTTCGATCAGGAGATTCCGATGGGAACAGGAATAGATTGAGTTGCCAGTTAGTGAGACTCCGTAACAGCCGCTCAAATGAACATTAGTCTCCTGAGAGCCGATAATATTTCCGGTGATGGTGATCAGGCCGGGTGGTCGCGAGCTGTTGCGCTTTTCCATGATCCGGATGTTCCGGCCCTCTTTGGAATTTGTCGCCTGAATCGTATTGGAGACGATGGTGATTTCATTGACACTCGCTCCCTCCGCGGTGGTGTCGATCCAGATTTCGGCAGTCGGCTCATTGGGAAGCTCCGGGAAGGAACGCGGGGTATTATTGTATTCAATGTCGTTCCCGGTAATTTGGAGGTTTCTAATTTCTGATCGTTCGATTCGGATCCCGCCCAGCCGATTGTAGCTTATGTGTGAGTTTGCGATGTTCACCTGATGAAGATTGAGGTCCTCCATGAAAATCCCGACTCCACGGTTGTGATAGATGTGACAGTTCACGATTTGAATGTTGCGATTGCGCTTCACGAGGTGAATGCCATGCCTGACGTGCCGAATCATGACGCCCTCAAAGATGGCCTGCATGGTCCCTGTTAGCTCGAATCCATCGGCTTCCTTGTGGCCCCCTTCGATTGCGATATCCCGGACCGTGGGCATTCTCTCTGAATGCCAGGTTGCCGGTTTTACGGATCCTGGATCCCCGGTTCCGCCGTGGTTCCCTAATAATCTGAAGGCGGGCCCAGGGCCGTCCATAACGATCGTTGCGGTGCCTATTGATCCGGAAATGCCGAGGGGACCTAATTCTTTGAGAGGAATTTCAAGTGGCCTGATGATCCGGTAGGTTCCCTTCGGAAAGACCAACATGCCATCACCATCATTGATGGCGTGCTGAATCGACTCGGTGTCGTCGGTCTGTCCATCGCCGGTAGCTCCAAAGTTTTTGACGTTACTCATGAGAAGATGCTAGTGAAGGATTACTCGAAAGGGAAACAGATCTTCCTTTTTGGATGGCCACGGCATTCAAGACACCAAGCGGTGTAAACGCTACTTTCGCCATCACTTCCCCCTCGATGCTAGTATGCCTAGCATACTTTGCTTAGCCACTTCGCCTGCTTTCGGCTTTGAGAAAGTCTCTCATCTCACCTTCCTTTTCTCGCATAAAAACGATTAAAGCCCGGATGTGTTCATCACTCAGAGTTTCTTTGTAAGGGACCATTCCAATCCACCTTCAAACTTTGCTCCGTGACAGCTGGCGCAGAGATTTTCATAAAGTTTTCCGACCTCCATAGTAGAAAAGTCAGGGTGCTTGTCCTGCCCGAAGAGAGGAAGTGAAAGGAAACATTTCCTCGAAAAAATCAGAACTTCCATTCAGCAGTGAGCCAAAAGGCACGGGGCTGCCCAACCGAGACCAAACCATTATTACTACTCCCGCTGATGATCTCGGCATCGAAGAGGTTTTCGACTCTGGCTCCGAGTCTCAGTTCATCAGTGGCTTGCCAGGATGCGGACATGCGTGAAGACCAAAACTCCGGAAGCCTCCTTTCCCCCAGAAGATCATCATAGGCCGAACTCTGATAATCGACCTCCAACGAGAACCGCCAGTCCTGACCAGGGTGGTAATGCGCGGCGAGATTCATCGCAAAGACCGGCGACTGGGGGAAGCTCTCGTCCTCTAACAGCGGCTGTCCTGGTGAGTAGTCAAAGCGAGTGTTGGACCAAAGCCCCTTGCTGGAGAGAGTGACAGAATCAGCGATCGCCCAATCAAAGTAACCATCAACTCCGTAGACTCGTGACCGATCCACATTCCGCCGCTGGCTGCCGCTGCCACCTGCCGGAAGCGAACCAAAGAGAGTCGAAATTTCGTCCGGGTCGGTAATCGGGACGTTGGCAATGGCATCGTCGATCCAGTAGTGAAAGCCCCCGAATCTGAAGGAAAAAGAATCTGACAAACCATACGCCAGCCCTGATTCCAGAAAATGATAGCGCTCCGGCTTAAGGGAAGGATTGGCCTCGGTGATATCTCCGCGGACCCGGTAAGGTCGGTGCAATTCATTGAGCGTTGGTAACCGGTAGCTGCTTCCGACGGCGAGATCAAATAGCCACTCGTCGGAGAGGTCCTGTTCCCAACGTAGCGAAAAAGTCGGCTCCCAGTCATCTCGATCGCTGGAAGAATCACCGCGCAGCAGGTTCCCGCTGCTCAATGAGGTCTCACGGCGAAGCCCGTCGCTCAACTCCCAATGATCGAGACGGAGGCTGGCGTCGATGCGCGAAGTCGGAGAGATCTCGTGCTTCACGGTTGCAAATGCCCCTGCGACATCCTGCTCTCCTCCGGCCCTCCTCCGGCGAAACGTTCCCGCGTTTTCATGGGTCTCACCGCTGAGCAGACGGAAATCAAAGCCGCCCAGGATTTGTAATTGATCGGAAGCCTCCCAGTCGAGAGTGAGTCCGCCACCGAAACCGCTACCGGGGACATCGAATTGATCGAGCGCGAGACGCTCACTTGAGCGATCTGGCGCAGCGGCGGAAAACACCGAAGTGAACTGGCGGTCTTGGTAGAAAAGGAGAGCCTGCCAACTTAGATCACGATGCTCGCCGAGGATTCTGAGACTATAATCAAAAGCCTCGGTCGAATTTCCAGTAAGAGTGGTGCCATTCCCCCTCTCCTCATCAAACCATGAGAGGTGGGATTGAATCTCGAGGTTGTCATTGAGTGACCATTCGGACTGAAGAAAGGCTCCCCTTGTTTCCAGATTGGCCCTTCGATCGATCTCACCGCGCTGGGTTTCTTTGAGAAGGAAGGAGCCATCACTTTGGCTGCCGTGAGCACCGACCCGGAAACGCCACCGTTCATCATCGGAGACGAGATCCTGAAAAAAGCTTCCAGCCAGATAACCCTGACTCCCTCCGGAGAGGATCAAGCCACCCTGCCCGTCTTTGATCGTTTTACTGGTGAGCTGGACGCTTCCTCCGACGCTGAGATTCCCCCAGATACTGGACTGTGATGAAGATGAAAGTCTGACCCTGCCCAGTAAGGCCGGATCATAGCGTGCCCAGTTCACCCACCCGCCGAATGGATCATTCTGCGGAATTCCATCGAGAAGGACGAGGCTGCGAGCGGCCGCTGTCGCCCCGATGTTCCGAAGACTCACTCCTGACGAGGTGGGATTTCCAAAAAGCGCGCTCTGACGACGGTAGAGGGAAAATGAGGGGGCGGTGGCGAGGAGCGCATCGATGGTCTGCGGAGCGAACTGCTGGATCTCGAAATCGTCCCAAGCGGTCTCATTGGGAAGGATTTCACGGGTCCGCTCACCGATGACGACCATGGGTTCGAGAGTCTCCTGCGAGAGTGTGAGGCTGGTCGCGCTGAGAGTCAGGAAAAGGAAACGCATGGGAGGGAAAATAAAGCGGGTTTCTTGAGGGAGGTAATTCCTGATCCGACACGGCGGGTTTTTTTCAAAAAGCAGGTTAATGAAAAGAGGAATAAGCAGGGTAAAGCGAAAACGAGTTCGCCGTGTTATCCTAAACGTCTATCCTTGAGAGGGCTGCCAGCATTGCTCGTCCATCATCCAAACCAGGGACACGTGCCGAATCTCTTGGCGGCGGAGGTTGAAAATGGCCTGTCGCTTGGCGACATGAGCTAGACTGATCAACGACGGGGACTGTTCTTCAGCTTCCAGCGCTTCAGCCTTTTCTTGAGCCTCTTTCATTTCGCGCCAGTTCTGAATCAACTGCCTGACCTCGTTTCTTACTGACTCCGTATTGCGCACGAGCTTCGCATCCTTTTCGTCGGGGTGGAGCATCGTGTTGATTTTATCAGTGACCAGAATAGTTCCAGGCAGGACGGGCTTCTCCATCTGATGGGCCTTTGTTAGGCTGCTCACCAATTCCTTGGAGCGCTTTAGCTGGCACCATCGCTCCCACTTTGTTAGATCCGGACTCGTTACGTTTTTGTAAGTAGGCAGCCCAGAGGCGTCCTTCACGAAATGAACGTCGTTGTATTCCGCGTTGAAGAAATCCCGAACTTGCGCCAACCACTTTCCTCTCTCGGTTTGTAGGTTGGCTTCCCACTTCTTCACTGATAGAGCCAACTTAGGATCGGTGTCCGCCGGCAGGGGAGCGGCGGATTCTAGATTCTCCATTTCGCTGTCAATGAGCTCTCCAGTGAGCAGGAGGCTCTGCAACTTGACCTGGTTTTCCCGCATCTTGATTTTGGCATCGATTGCAATCGCCGTGTCCTTCCAGGTGTTCGTTTTTGCGGTGTGTGAGATGTCTTTGATCTTGCTGAGAGAGGCGATTTGCTTGGGAATTTGAGTGACTGGCTCGTTGAGCATCTTGATCAGCGACTGAGGCTTCAGCGCAGCACCCACCGAAATCTTTACCGTCCCTTTGACGTTCTGGGTGAGTTGTTGGAGAACGGGCTGTATTTCGTTGGCCTGCCTGTAGGTTTTGAGAGCTTCGCGGTAATCGTGATTACGCTCTTTCATGAGTTCGGCAGCTTCGCTCCAGCTCATCTCCACCATGTCGAAGGGAGATTGCGCTGAAACTTCCTCGGCATATCTCGCGCCCTCAACAACGGAATGCTCCGTAACTGAATTCGTAATTGAATCCATGACATGTTGTTGAGCACAACTTGTCGTAAGGGCTACCATTAGCCCAAGCAGCATCATGGTGAATATCTTCACAATGAGCCAATACGGGCAGCGGCCCCAAACTCTTTCAGGTTTCCTGATAAAATAGTTCCTAGGAAAGACTTACGCGATACTTCACCTGCGAATTCGACGTTCGGTTCATCTTGTTTAATTAGACAGACAAAGAACAAGATGCTCTTTTACTTCTCTTCGAGCATCTGCAAAAGGCTTCTCGAGAAGAGCCCGTTGATCCTTGATCTCCTGACGAAGCTTCTTGAGCTCGGACTGATCAGCCTTGGGAGCGGCGCGCTGCTCATGGCGTGGAGCCGACTTCAGATGCCGAGGATCGGCTTCGAGCAACCCCATCTTCGTGACTAAGAACTACAGAAAGCCCTAAGAATGTCTCGGCTGAGATGGGGGAGTGAACAACTCTTTAGCCACCTTGTGAAGCGGGGCTATTTCTCTTCGCCAAGCCTCAAGGTGGCAAGCGTTCGCTTTTCCACGGTCTGCGGTGGTCAGGACTAGGGCAAACTTTCAAATTAGGTTTTTTCAAGTGGGGCCGCTGGCTTGACGTCTCTTTTGTGATGCATCAGGATCAAATCTTATGAGAGGGAATTCGATCGGCAGTCTGTTCTCGTTAAGGTCGATGGGAGGTGAGGCCTGTCTGATGGCATTACCGTTACCCAGGTTTTTTCTTTGCTGTCTCGTTTTCCTTTTGGCCGGATGTTCTCCTGATGACAAAGCGTCTGAAGTTGAAAGCGAGGATGTGGAATTGAAGGCTGGGATGACGGCTCCTGATCAACAAGGCGGGGGAGGGGCAGAGCTCGCCGAGGAATGGAGTGCAATGGTCAAGGCGCAGTTGATTGTCATCGAAGGTGCTTTGGCAAAATCTGACTCTCATGGGGGTGAAGGGGATGCGGCGCTTCTTGAGACAGTTCGGATGACGGATGTTGAACATTATGAAAACAAGGATCTCTACCGTGGCGATTTACTAGAGATTGTCGAACTCAGTGCGCGAGGGGCTTTCGTTGAGGTCACGAAGAGTGAGTTTATGGATCAGGTGCGCACCTTGTTATTGCTCGGCCCGGACTCGCAGGAGGAGGAGGTGCATTTCAAATTATTTGGCATTGAATGGGAGGGCGAGCATCTCGTTACGAAGCAGCGATTGACGGCTACGGGAAGTCGTGATGGGAACGAGGTGAAATCATCTGGAGTGGTGAATGCCATTTGGTCCACTCCAACAGAAACCGACCAGCCAAAGCTCATCAGTTTTTCTTTGGCGAAGTTTGTCCAGAGCGAGCGGACATCCACTGACAATCCCGCTTTCGAGGATTTTACGAGCGTCGTCATGGGTGGCAACGATTCCTGGAGCGAACAGCTTCAGTTTGGAATGAATACCTGGGGACGGAGCATTGAGCATTCGTTGAACCCGGATTTCTTAGGCTATCATGGACTTGCGATTGGAGATGTCGATGGGGATGGATTGGAGGATCTTTACCTCTGTCAACCGGGAGGCTTGCCGAACCTTCTGTTTCGACAGACGCCTGAGGGGAAGATGATTGATATTTCGGCGGTTGCGGGTGTTGATATCCTGGATAATTCGACAGGTGCCTTGTTGGTGGACTTGGACAATGATGGAGATCCCGATATGGCAGTGGCAACGAAGGCGGCCTTTCTGGTGATGGAGAATGACGGCACCGGAAAGTTCACCTTGCGAGGGCGCTACCCCGAAGTCGGGCTGGGATATTCTCCGACTGCGGCGGACTATGATCTTGATGGCGATCTCGATTTATTTGTGCTGGGATATGGTGCGGCGGGATCGGATATTGGCGACTTCCCGACCCCTCATCCTTTTCGGGATGCTCGTAACGGTGGCGCGAATATTCTTTTGGAAAACCAAGGAGGCTTTCGGTTTTTAGATGCCACTGAAAGGTGTGGCCTGGGTGCTGGAAACCATCGCTTTTCGTTTGCAGCTTCGTGGGAAGACTTTGATAACGACGGCCTCCTTGATGTTCACATCGTCAACGACTTTGGTCCGAACCAACTCTTTCGAAACGAGGGGAAACGCTTTAAGGATGTTTCCGTCCAGAGCGGATCACAAGATTGGGGATTTGGGATGTCGGCAACATGGGCCGACTATGACCGTGATGGTCACATGGATTTGTATGTCTCGAATATGTTCTCAAGCGCTGGGAACCAAATTTTGCCTCAAAGCAATCTCGATACCACTTTAAGCGAAGAGACCCGGAAGAAATACCTTAAGATGGTACGCGGGAATTCCTTGTTGCGGAATTCCGGGAGTGGAAGTTTTTCTGATGTGACCGATCCGATGAACGAGGGCTTTGGGGGATGGGCTTGGGGCTCTCAATTCGCAGACCTCAATAACGATGGCTGGGAGGATCTCTACGTGGCGAACGGCTACATTACGCAAGAGGACGAAGACGATTTGTGAATGTTTTTCTGGCGGCGGGTCGCGCTGCAGAGTCCGGAGGATGATCTCAAGCCGACTGCGACGCCTGGCTATTCGCGCAATTTTCGAGAATTGAATGATTTGCTTTCAAGAGGAAAATCTTTCAGTGGCCGCGAGCGAAACCCTTTGTTCTTGAACCTCAAAGGCGAGGGCTTCGCAGAGGTCGGCGGGCTCCTTGGTGTCGATTTTCCAGATGATGCTCGCGCAGTGGCAACCATGGATTGGGATCGGGATGGTGATCTTGATCTGTGGGTCACGAATCGCAACGCCCCTCAAGTAAGACTTTTGAGAAACAATCATCCCGCTGGCTCATCTTCGCTTTTGATCCGACTTATCGGAAATGGGACAACGACCAACCGGGATGCCATCGGGGCGCGGCTTGTCCTCGGACAAGCGGGTGATCCCGAACAAGAGCAAATCAGGACGGTTCACGCGGGTGGAGGATTTCTGGCCCAATCAAGTGCAGTGATTCACTTCGGCCTGGGGGAGTCTGCGAGTGATCTTCAATTAAGCGTCGCTTGGCCGGGAGGAAAAACCGAAATCGTGTCCGGCCTAAAATCGGGGAATCGTTATGTCATCACTCAAGGTCGTAAGGAGCTCGAAGTGATGCCTTTGTCCGACCCGGGTCAGCCTTCGGCGAGTCGTGATGAAATTTCGGACACTTTGGAAAGCCCCGTTCCAGTCGGGGTTTGGCTTGCTAATCGGGTCCCCTTCCCATCGTTGGACTATACCGACAAGGCGGGAGAACCCCGTTCGACCGCCTCTTCCATCGGCAAGCCAATTTTGGTGAACCTCTGGGCAAGCTGGTGTGAACTTTGTGTCCGGGAACTGCAAGAATTTGGCAAGCTCGACACGTTCCTGCAATCCAGGGAAGCGACAATTCTAGCGCTCAATGTCGATGGGCTTGCGGCGGACGGGGGGGCTTTGTCAGAGGGAACGATCGAGGAAATTCTGAAGCGCGCCGGATACGATTTGCCTCACGGAATCGCAAGCCGTGAGGGTTTGGCGAAAGTGGAAATGATGATCGAATTTCTGACCTCCCGCCGAGAGCCGATCACGATCCCATCGAGTTTCCTCATCGATGGGGAAGGGAATCTTTCGGCGATTTATGTGGGAGCGATCGAGGGAAAGCAGTTGATCGAGGATATTGATCTCTTAAGCAGCACGGCCACTGAGCAGCTGAAACGAGCGACTCCCCGAGACGGACGATGGTTCTACGATCCACGCCAAATCGATCGAGTTGCCTTTCTTGGCGACTATGCAACTTCTTTTGCGAAGGGAGGATTTCCCGAGGAATCGCGGCGTCTCTCCCGATTGATTAAGCCACAGGATGGGACTCTCACTGCAAAAGATTATTATAACCGGGCGAAGGCCGCGGCGCGGCAAAAATTGATGGCAGAGGCGGAGCAGCTCTACCGGGAAGCGCTCCGTCTGGAGCCGGAGTTCGGTCAGGCGCTGACGGGTCTGGGAGCACTATTTCTAATGCAAAAACGTGTCGAAGAGGCGGAGAGTCTCTTTGAGAAAGCGCTCTCTATCGATCCAAATCATGCCACGGCCTTGATCAATTTGGCGATGATTGACCAATCCCGGGGACAGAAAGATCGCGCGCTTGCCCGCCTTAGAAAAGTGGTCGCCAAGAATCCTGACTATGCGGAGGCCCACCTGAATTTGGGTTCTCTCTTGGCATCCATGAAGAAATTTGACGAGGCGATTTCACACCTCTCGAAAGCTATCGAACACAGTCCAAAGCGGGCGATTGCGCACCTTAATCTGGCATCCATCTACATGGAGAAGCAGGAGTGGGAGAAGGCGGAGAAACGATATCGAATCGTCCAGCAACTCAGCCCGAAAATGCCTTATCCGTATCTTGGCCTTGCGACCTTGCAGGCCCGCCAGGAACTTCATCCCGAGGCTGTGATCTCTTTACGTAAGGCAATCTCGCTGGGCGGTGGGAACGCAAAATCTTATACTCAGCTCGCGCGTTCATTGCTGGCTCTCGGCGATAAAAAAGCGGCTTCAGAAGCGTTGCTGACGGCCTTGAAAATTGACCCGGAATTCTCGGAGGCAAAACAGGTCATGAAAGAAGGCGGACTTCTTCGCGAATAGTTTTCTGGGGAATCAGCTTGACGGAACGGTCATGAATGTTGGAGAGTTCTTGAATCCGATTTTGACGGATATTTTAATCCATCGATGTCTGGAGAGATTTTGCTGATTTTGGCGTTAAATGCTCTCAACTAATACCTGATAAATATATGAATATACGAAGAATCTTACAACTTGATTTAGCAATCGCGCTCTTTTTTGGAGCCGGAGCGCAAGCCAACAATATCGAAGAGGGCAAAGAATTCTACACGGCGGTAAAGGCCAAAAACCCAATCGTTCTTGATGGCGATCTCTCCGAGTGGTCTGGAGCCAACGTGATCGCAGATCCGAGGTTCTGGTCACCGAAAGCGAGCGCGAGGGAAGATCAGGAACTCATCAACTTTGAGCTCTGGGGCGGAGGCAACTGGACCGGTCCCGACGATCACACCTCTGCGGTAAGGGTCGTCTACGACGATGAGAACGTCTATTTCGGATTTGTGGTGACAGACGAGTACCACGAGAACTCGGCCAACAGCGCGTGGAACGGCGACTCGGTCCAGCTCATGATCGCCAACGATACCCGCGACGCCCAGATCGCACTCTACAACTATGCGCTCGGAGGTGTCGAAGACGCCCTGGGTGAGATCGTCATCCTGCACGAGTCGGGACCAGGGGGGACCGAGGCAGTTGTGACGCGGAATACGGAAACGAAACGCACCGTTTACGAAATCAAGCTTCCAAAGTCGGCGCTCGAGCTAGACGAGCTCACCAGTGGAGTGCAGTTCGGACTCGGAATGGCGATCAACGACGGCGACGAGACAACGCCGGGACAAAAAGGATGGGGCGGCTTGGGCGCTCACTCCATTGTCCATGGGAAATCTCCAGAGCAAACTGCCCTGATCACACTCTTTGAACCTCCAGTCTTTCCGGAGGGCAATAACATCGAAGAAGGAAAAGAACACTACACCGCCATTAAAGCAGCGAACCCGATTGTCCTCGACGGTAAACTCGACGAGTGGAGCGGAGCCCAGGTGGTCGCGGATCCGAGATTCTGGGAACCGAAAGCGAGCGCGAGAGAGGATCAGGAACTCGTCAACTTTGAGCTCTGGGGGGGCGGCAACTGGACCGGTCCCGATGATCAGACCTCTACGGTAAGGGTCGTCTACGACGATGAGAACGTCTATTTCGGATTTGTGGTGACAGACGAGTACCACGAGAACTCGGCCAACAGCGCGTGGAACGGCGACTCGGTCCAGCTCATGATCGCCAACGATACCCGCGACGCCCAGATCGCACTCTACAACTATGCGCTCGGAGGTGTCGAAGACGCCCTGGGTGAGATCGTCATCCTGCACGAGTCGGGACCAGGGGGGACCGAGGCAGTTGTGACGCGGAATACGGAAACGAAACGCACCGTTTACGAAATCAAGCTGCCAAAGTCGGCGCTCGATATCGATGAATTGACTGGCGGAGTACAATTTGGCCTCGGAATGGCAATCAACGACGGTGACAAGGATACGCCAGGTCAAAAGGGATGGGGTGGCCTGGGGGCGCACTCCATCGTCCATGGCAAGTCGCCTGAGGAGACCGCACTTGTTACCTTGGCCGCCGCCAATAACATCGAATCGGGTAAAGAGTTCTATTTCGCCAGTCCGGTGACATCACCGATCGCCTTGGACGGCGAACTCAACGATTGGGGCGGCATTGGAATTCTATCCGACCCGAGGTTCTGGTCACCGAAAGCGAGCGCGAGGGAAGATCAGGAACTCATCAACTTTGAGCTCTGG
>Ga0308005_10000555_pt1 | contig 13595 bp, 13 predicted proteins | sample Neamet67_FD_203142 | JGI IMG/M metagenome (GOLD analysis project Ga0308005, IMG submission 203142) | Marine microbial communities from water near the shore, Antarctic Ocean - #67 | ecosystem: Environmental > Aquatic > Marine > Unclassified | place: Southern Ocean | collected 2014-06-07 | reverse complement strand
AAAAAGAAAAATCTGAAGCATTGAATAGACAGACTGATTTTGATGAGGTTGATGATGGGGCTAAAGCTGAGGAAAATGCGGATGCTAAAGCTAAAGCTGATGCTAATACAAAGAAAGATCGTGCAAACTATTCTGCTCCAGTGGTCAAACCTCCAAGCACTGCTACGGAAGATAAATGCTGTCCAGGTTGCAAACAGCAGGACGTAGTTAGAGGTGTAATTGTAGTCCCACCGGGTGCGCTGATGGGTGAGGGCCACGAACATACTTGTAGTGGATCGTGCGATAAATCAAATTTTTCGATGCACTGCCAATGTTTTTGGCAACTGAACGCTAAACTGAAAGTTGAAGTGGCGGAGGGTTGTTTTTTATGTTACAAATGCCTGTCAGATCGAAGTGGTGATGCCATTAAGGACATTGGTGAAGATGATGATGATGATGCCAATAACGACTTTGATGAAGAAGATGGCAATAACGGCATGGATGAAGATGAAGATTTTGCAAATAAGACTATTACTTGTACGGAATGCAGCATGTTTTTTCGTGCAATGGAGAAAGGAAGCTCAGTAGAATATTCGCTGTGTGTATCATGTTGTCAATCAGCAAAATCTTCTAAATCAGCAAAATCTTCTAAATCATTGCAACACCATGAATTTACTACTACTGTTGAGGAAGATGATATTGGTGATCAGGATGAGGAAACTATGAAGTGTGTGGGATGTACAAATTCTTTTCGTGTAGACCAGAAAGGCAGTTCTGAAATTCATTCGCTTTGTCGAGGATGTTGTGAAGAAGAAAAATCTAAAGCATTGCAGACTGATATTTGTGAGGTTTCTGTTGATGATGGGGCTAAAGCTGAGGAAAATGCGGATGCTAAAGCTGATGCTAATGCTAAAAGTGGTAGTGCGTCTTCAACAGGAAAACCTAGTGGGTTATCAGCCCTACCCATTGCTACAGCCTTACCATATGGTAACAGTAGTAGTATGTCTTCAACAGGAAAACTATTTGATTCAACAGGACAAGTTATTACGCCTGATGCTAAAGCTAACGCTGATGCTAAAGCTAACGCTGATGCTAAAGCTAACGCTGATGCTAAAGCTAACGCTGATGCTAAAGCTAACGCTGATGCTAAAGCTAACGCTGATGCTAAGGCGAAGGACAATAAGGGCAGTGGTCCTGAATCTGGTGCTAGACATAAGGGCAATGGTCCTGAATTTCCTGCTAGATTTGTTGAATCATTTTTGAATGACGAAACCTCAGTTCCGTTGTATATTGGCGGTATTCATCAAACCAATGTTAAAAAACACTTCAAGATGGACGGTTCAAAGTCCATTGTTAGACTGTTTGTAGACTTAGAAATGTTGGATCAATTGCCACTTCTCTATAACTACTACATATTGTCTGCACACTTCAACAAAAGTCTCAAACAGATATTCTACAGCAAGTCGATGGTGGAGGATTCCACTGGTTCTAAGTTTATAGTTGCTTGCTTTTTGAGAACTAAATGTGTCAAACCGCGTTATGATGTTGTGCTGATACCAGTGGATTCTATCACAACTCCAGTTTTTCGAATATGTGGACTTGGTAAATTCAAGCCAAATTATACGTATCTGCCAGATTTATGTCTTGGCAAAGCATCCACCTCTTTCATAATTGACGGGTTGCTAAAATTTATTGAGCGTGAAAACTTGGCCTTTAAGAAAGAAAATAATGTGCCTAATAAAAATGAAACTGGGGGTCCTGAACCAGAATTTCAGTTCCAGGCACCAACTCCAACTAGCGGCTTGCGATCGCAAACCATTTCTGATCAGCTGCTCCATGCAGCTGATAATCTCGAGGAAGAGCTGGTGACCAAAAAGAGAAAAAACAGCAATAGAGGGGGGGGTCGTCGTGCAGTAGGGGGTGCAGCAGGGGGTGCAGCAGGGGGTGCAGTAGGGGGTGCAGCAGGGGGTGCAGTAGGGGTTGCAGAAGGGAAGAAGGGTAGGAAGGGCAAAAATAATAAGGTACAAAAGATACATAATTAATCATATACACATTATGCATATTTCATCAGTAATCATAATGGACAATGATTTAGTATCACCATTTACTAGTCTATTAATAACGTACGTGACTCTGTTTATGTATTGGTACAAGCCCCCCATTGGCTTTACAGAAGGCGGAGAGTCGGAAGAGGAGGATGCCGTAGCAGTGGAGGTGGAGGAAGAAGAAGCCGCGTTGTTGTCGAAGAAATTAGCTGCGCAGCGCGATGATCTGAAAAAGGCAAAGTTGAAGCAGACTGGTCAAATTACTGATATGAAATTGCAGTTGAAGAAGCTGAATAATGAACAAAAGGTTAGTGAGGCAAAGGGTAAGGAAGAATTGAGAAAATTGGCACAACTGGTTGAAGAAGCGAAGGCAAAGAATGTGGAAGATTCGAAAAAACAGATTGAAGATGCGAAGGCAAAGAATGAGGAAGATTTGAAAAGACTGGCACAATTGAGTCGAGATACGATGGCAAAGAATGAGGAAGATGCGGCAAGATATTTGCGAGATATGAAGGCAAAGATTGTGGCAGATACGACAATAAGGGAACAAGAGTTGCGAGATAGGATTGCCAAAACAGAACATGACAAACAGATGCCCAATCAACATTATGCCCCCAATCCGATGGCCAATCAACATTATGCCCCCAATCCGATGGCCAATCAACAGCACCCCCACCCCAATCCGATGGCCAATCAACATTATGCCCCCAATCCGATGGCCAATCAACAATGCCCCCACCCCAATCCGATGGCCAATCAACATTATGCCCCCAATCCGATGGCCAATCAACAATGCCCCCACCCCAATCCGATGGCCAATCAACAATGTGCCCCCAATACGATGTCTCATCCCTCCATGATTACGCAAGTCCCGGGGTATGGTCAACATGTGATTGTCTGTGGCAGCGATAGCGTGCACCGTAATAACGAGCTTCAAGTTTTGCAACTGCAAGCATTACACCAGCATACAGATCGACAAAATGAAGAGCAAAGGCGCAGTACGTTGTATGAAACCGTGTTGATGCTAGGAAACCATAGTAATCGTTGATCGTGAACGGTTTAGTGCACAAGGATATAGGTATATGTCAGATTCTGATATGTAATAACCGATTATGTTATAGCCTAGCAAATTACGTTATTGTATATTGTTAGTTGTGCGAATATCTCAATTAATAATTAACGACACTTTCCCATTGAAACACACTCATAATTACACATTAGTATATATAGGTACACAAGCAACATCAAGCATCACGTCGTGCACTTGTGTTTCGCCGATTTCCTTGTAAAACATTTGATGAATCTATATCGCCATCATTAACATAATGTGGATCTGTTATGATTTCATTAACATAATGTGATTGTGATGATCTCGTACGACAATTATTACTCCTCGGCGGTTTGCGATACACATATTTACCTGCAAGTTTCAGGTCAACCCGCCCATCATTATAATGAACGTCGTAAAACAGCCCATCAGCATTATCAGTGTATACTTTCTTGACGACACCGGCGAGCGAACGACAATTGACAATTTTATCATCAACAATAAACACTTCAGTATTAATCGTATCATCAGCGCCAGGTTCAATATCTTCATCTTCGTCATTCGATGGCACAAGTTTTGACTCAATCGATGAATCGGAATCTTCCGATGTATCGGAACTATCAATGACCGCTGATTTCTTCTTCTTTCCCCGTTCCTTTGCTGCACTTTGTTTCTTCTTTGCTGGTGCCTTCTTCTTCCTCTTCTTCTTCTTCAGCTCAGACGAGGAATCGGAATCATTCGCTAAATCGGCATCATCAGAATTCTGTTGCTGTTCCCTCTCTGCATCATCTAATTTTTTCCTCTTTTTTTCTGCTGCCCTCCTCTGTTGTAATGTTTTTCGCGCTTCTCTGCCTGGGTAATAAGTGGGGAGTACCCCATATGGTGTTGCAGGAGTAGTACCATCAACATCCAGTAATACAGTTCTCGATGGTACCCGCTTTGCTGCTGCAGACTTATTCCCAGAATGAATAACACAAGAGTTTGATTTTACAACACGCATATTCATGCCACCCACGACACTCAACCTGGGTCTACCGGATCTTGCATTAACTTGTACGTTCTCGACACCTGTATGACCAAATACCGAGTTCTTGAATGGAACATACACTGATCCATCTTCACTGACGTAAAGAAGGGAGCCAGTACCAGTAGTTTGGGGCAAAACTCCCCCAGATTCGCTTCTATAATCGTTCGCATCTTCACTTTCGGGCACCGAATCAGTGATCCACGTGTCCCACTCACTAGAAACGTTAGGCTTGTCGTTAGCATACGCTGTTGACATCTTTTCCGCAACCTTCTTCATTACATCAAGAGAATCCTCGATGAATGCATCCGGCTCGAAATCTGAACTGGGAATCTTATGCAACCAATTTAAAGAGGGTTCACCGGGGAGCGGATGCGTTCTGGCTTCACAAAGTTGTGGAATGAGACCACAAACTGAACTGTGCTCAGTAGGTGGTCCGCTATCCTCTACAATTTCAACGAATTCATCCTGCACGTATGGACGGTAAGTAGTTTCGACACCAAGTGGGTGCTTATCCGACTTCTCAACTTTTTTAAACGTTATTTGCAGTTGCGCCCACTCCTCCTTGGCCCAGCGCGCCAGATCTGGGTCAACACAACCACCCATAATTTTGTTATAATTTGGTATCACCATAAGATCAACAACAGTCACAACGACTTTCTTTCTCAACGATATTTGAATAAGTTTAACAAATTCAGACGGAGTTAAAATGAATTCGTCTCGGAGTTTGCGCCAAATCAAAGCAAACAGTCCATCGATATCTTCATGAGTATGTCCAACGGGCAACCGAGTCAAGACAACCTTGTCAACCAGCCCACAAGCCACCAAAAGATTGCATACCCCAAGAAATGCAGCGTTACAATTTTCGCTTCCTCCGTCAATTTGATGATAAAGAATGGAAGGCAACCTACCGTTGTGCAAACGGGAATATGATTCCAAAGACAGTAACCAGGTGTGAACTGCCAAATTTGCCCCACCACCTACATTGGCAAATGTTCTATACACCGTCATATTATGTCCATGCATCAGTACTCCTTGCAGATGCTGCTTTATGTGACAATTAGGATTCTTAGTGTTGCCAAACCATGGTAGAGTACAATGATTTTGCTGCATTCCGTCAGCAATTGTTGACAAAAAGAGGTGCGAATTCATCGATGCTTCCATACGACGGTCATAATATGTCCGTCGTTCTCCCATTGTACTCATTCGATGAATTGCAAACAAGTTTGTAACTTCTTGTCGCCCTGTTTTATCCCTAAATTTCCGTCTCGCCTCACCTAATAGAGTGCAAAGATTACAGTGCCCACAACTACTTTTATATTTTCTCACTTTCACATATGGGAACACCTTCTTCCACAACTTAACAAACCAGTTAAGGGCCAAACACTCATGGTTACGCAATTGCATGTCAATGCGATATTCCTTATACACTTCCTTTTTCGGAATCGGTTCCAAATGGATTTCACCATCCGAATTCGGGACTTGATCTCCGACCAACGAAAAATAATAACTCATCCATGAAGAACACATCATTGAAATTTCCGTTTGAGGCAAACGCGTTGCACCAATCTGTTGGGGAGTTAGAGAAATCCCAAAATCCGCTACAAATCGATGAAGGCGATCGGTGGGCATGCTCGATGCAGTTATCGCCGCAACAGGATTCGCGTTAGTCAAGCAAACTGTATCTTTGTTTTTTAAACGACCGATAATATCATCCAAGTACCATATGGACACTCCATATGCACGACAAAAACCTCTCCTGCACACAATGTGCATGCTACGTCCTTCACCGATCAAGATTACGAATTTGTACGAATTCGTTGGTGTAACATCCACTTTAAATGATCTAAATTTGTCCATCAGTAACTGTTTCTTCTCTGTGCGGGTCAAACGCAGCACCTCAATCGTACAATACTTGTATAATTCTGTCCCCATTATAAACTCCTCCGAATGATAATGTCTAAACAGGAAGCAACCTTCGCACGCACAAGTCTGCACGCACATGATACAACAACAGGCGGATGAGCATGTCTTCAGCATTGCCTTAGTATCGAAGGCCATATGTACTATTCCAAAAACATAAAACAAAAACGTTAACCAATACTACAAAACCAAACATAACAAGTAATAAAACAGCAACACCCACTCCACACTATCAATTTGCTTGCATATTCACCAACAGGGAGAAGACCATTACATGCACCGTGCCAGGCTCTCAATCGCTTGCGCGAGAGGGCCATTACATGCACAGTGCCAGGCGTTCGATCCCTTTCATATATGCCAGTGAGAGGACCATTACATGCACCGTGCCAGGCTCTCAATCGCTTGCATATATATTAACAGGGAGAAGACCATTACATGCACCGTGCCAGGCTCTCAATCGCTTGCGCGAGAGGGCCATTACATACACAGTGCCAGGCGTTCGATCCCTTTCATATATGCCAGCGAGAGGACCATTACATGCACAGTGCCAGGCTCTCAATCGCTTGCATATGCACCAACAGGGAGAAGACCATTACATGCACCGTGCCAGGCTCTCAATCGCTTGCATTTATATTAACAGGGAGAAGACCATTACATGCACCGTGCCAGGCTCTCAATCGCTTGCGCGAGAGGACCATTACATGCACAGTGCCAGGCGTTCGATCCCTTCCATATATGCCAGCGAGAGGACCATTACATGCACAGTGCCAGGCTCTCGATCGATCCCTTGCATATACATCAACAGCGAGAAGACCATTACATGCGCAGTGTCATGCTCTCTCAATCCATCAACAGCGAGATGGACCATGCATAACAACGTACCTGAAATAAAAGCTAACAAATGAAACAAATTAAGGGCAATTATTGGTTTGGAAAATTGATGTCCAGTGGAAGCCTAATGGTAGCCTCAATCACGTTATTATGCTATTTAGAGTCTATTATGTATATATATATTTTTGAAAATTCAGTGGTTCAAAAAGTAGCCCCCTTCGAGCGGGCAACTTTTTGAACCAGTCCAAAACGTAGCCCAACGGCAAAAAGTCAAAAAATCGAGACGTTAAATTGTGCATTGTTACTATTACTTGTGCGAATATCTCATTAAGGAACATTTTTCCGGTAACGTTATTGCAGCATCGTTCATAATATATGTTTTGCTAACTGCTACTTAAATGTTTTGTGTGGTAGATGGGGAAAGTTAAGAGAAAACTTCCAAGCAACATAGGTAACAATTTACTCCTCAAATGCTCCAATTGGACCGATTTCCAAATTGCTTTCATTATATTTTATCATGACGACAACTACCAATGGATAAATGAATATGCCTTGCGATTCGTAGCGGATAGGTTGAAGAAGACAACCAGGCAGGTAAGGGACATGCATAATTCATTTCAACCTCCGCCCAGCGACTGCAATGGAGGATATCCTCAGCCGAGAAATATTTCTGTTCCAGTTGAAGGGTCCTTCAAGATTTCTAAGGACCAAGTTGACATTATAATTAGTATAATGTTAAAGATGAAGAAGGAGGCAGCGTTCGCCGATTGCGACGGCACCAAGACGATTAGGTATGGATATGTAATTCCTCCAGCTCATGCACCACAGTCAGGTCCAGAGTATACAAATAAAGCAATTTTGAATCGCAGGGCTCAATTGTATAATGCGTGTGTTGCGGAACCATTTGATATGTTTACTCATGCGTATAAAGCTGTGCATACATATATGTCACGTAAGGATCCCCATTTGTTCAGGTTATTCAAGGAGAAGCATGGAACAACTAAGCTTCCCAGCCAATGCTTTATCAATTATTACGATAGCAAGACGCATCAGGTCGTACCAAAACATAAGGATAGGGTACCTTTTTGTTCGCTATCAATAAGTTTGACGGCAGATGAAGGTTGCCTGTCCGTATGGCACGGAATTGATAAGGTTACCTATCCGTTAGGTGTAGGTGATTATGTGTTGTATGACAGATTATGGCATAGTGTAGTAATGGACGGTACTAACAAACGCCGCTGTACCATTAACCTGTTTTACTAAACTTTGTATAGTTTAAATAGCCCAACAGTTAAGTTAGTAGGTACTACATGTTTTAATTAAATAATATTAAGTTTCGCTGTTGCTAATCTGCAGATGCTTATACAGTGTTGTGCGTAATACGGGATCCCGGTTGACATTAGCTTGCAAATTAACAGTGTGTGTAGAGATTAGATAAGGAGATGTAACGTAGGGCAGCTAGGGTGTTTGTAGGGTGGAGGTAATTACGACCATTGTTGACAGTACAATAACCACTAACCAGCAAAGGTATGAAAAAATGGTGCTGTATCTAAGTTATACATTGTAGCTACAATTCTTAGAAATATTCATGTCATTATTTATGGTAGCCAAAGAAGTAAGTACGTTGTTGGTCTCCCTAATATTCATCAGATTCAGGGTAGAGACATTGGCCACAGGTGTATGTAGCATAACAAGCAGTTAGTACATATTTCTTGAATTCAGGTGAACAGCGAGTGCACCCATGCTTCATCATAATAGTCTCACCTATGCCACGACAACCACAGCAACACTTGGTATGCGACGCCTTAGACGCTTTTGCCCGGGACAGTCGAAACAATACGCATGGAGGTTCTTCAGTAGGAGGATAACGTGTACGCTTCGGCTTCGTATGGACGATAAGTCTGTATCGAGGATACGTACGCTGCCGGTTCGGCTTCGTGGGTTCACCTGTTGGTTCACCAGTTGGTTCTTCAGTAGGAGGATAAGTACGCTGACGGTTCGGCTTCGTGGGTTCACCTGTTGGTTCTTCAGTAGTTGCTAGAGTAGATATCGTGATCATTATGTAACAGTAATTCTAAATCTATAAACATTAACAAAATGGACTCACTTTGGGCTGGATTGTCAGTCACAAGGTTATTTGTCTCCGATAGAGTGCACGAATCAAGTGCCGTCTTTCTCTTTGCATGATTTGGTAGCATTAATTTCCAACAGTCAAGCTACGAATATTACTATGAAAAAGCAGAATACTCTTTAAAAAGTTGATGAACTGTAAAATTCAAGGACGAGATACAGTTATAGTCTTGTCTTATTCAATAAATTAGTTTAATAAACGTTACATTTTTATACCGACGACCCGCAAAATTCTTCCAAAAAAAGTAACGTTTATTAAACTAATTTATTGAATAAGACAAGACTATAACTGTATCTCGTCCTTGAATTTTACAGTTCATCAACTTTTTAAAGAGTATTCTGCTTTTTCATAGTAATATTCGTAGCTTGACTGTTGGAAATTAATGCCACCAGGGAATCGAAAGAGTAAGTGGGCATCGGGTAGGTACAAGGCAAAAAATGTTGTGACTGACCATTCAGCCCAAAGTGAGTCCATTTTGTTAATGTTTATACATTTAGAATTACTGTTACATAATGATCACGATATCTATTATTTGGCACATTTATACAGTTGGGATTAACAATAAGAACGCACCTAATTCTTCAGCGCTGTCGATTCCCTTGAGAGGTACCATCACCAACCCCGTCAGCAACAAATCTTTTGCTGCCGTCAAGAATTGTGATCCAAAACATATCGTAAGAGCTGGCGTTAATGAGTTAGGCTATACAGGTGCATATTTGTTTTGTGTTTAAAGTATATTCCATATTGTACCGCATTGTTGATTGATTGATTTATGTATTGATGGATGCATGCATTGTTGTATTATAATGTTGTGTTTAGTTATTGAACGTGTAGGTCGTTTGGGAAACTGGTTCGGTGAGGCTAAGAAAACTGCCTGGGATTTCATTGACCTGAAGGCAAATGCAATACATTTAAAAGAAGTAGTACACGGGGCTGGCCGATTTTATTGTGTATTAGGGGGTAAGTTGCTATGTTTACTTCATTCGCACATTACAATATCCTGTTACCATTATGTTGTGTTTTGTGTGTTCTTAGTTGGTGTTTTGCAGGATTTGATGGTTGCTATGGAGAAATACATCACAGCTGGTGTGATTCGTGTTATTGCATACAGCGGCCAGAAGGTTAGAGTATACCAAACGGCCCTAATGTGGAGCCGGGAAAAAATCAGAGAGCAGCATGCGCACAGGGATCGATATCGCAACGCTATTAAGGATGTGGCATATTCGGCGATCGTATGCCTTGGGGATGTGACGAAGCTGACGCTCTGGCCGGGAACTCATAAATGGTGCCCCTTATCGATGGAGATTTCGGGGGTGGAGTTCCATGCAACCGCCGCAAACAAAGACATGGAAGTAGTTGACCCTATAACTGTGTACTTAAATACGGGTGATATATTATTATTTAGGGTAGATTTAGTACACTGTGGATGTGCGTATGAGGATGGTAAATTTATTCGGGTGCACTCATATGTAGATGTAGGTGGTCGTACTAGCACCAAAGGGGCTTATGTTGTAGTCCGCAAAGATGAGAACGAATATCTTAGGGGCGCTAAGGGATTGGATGATGAGGGCGCGTAGATGGAAGTATGTCATGATGATTTGTCTGTTGTAATAATCTACATACAATTTATTATTCTAGGTTGTCTTTACCTTAAGGCATACCATACAGTGGTAGCAGTGATGGTGACAGTGGTAGCAGTAGTAGTGGTGACAGTCCAGTAGTATCAGTGGTAGTAGTGGTAGTGATGGTTATCGTGGTAGTAGCATTGGTAGCAGTGACAGTGCAGTAGTAGCAGTGGTGACAGTGCAGTGGTAGCAGTAGTAGTGCTGGTTTTAGTGGTAGTAGTAGTGGTGACAGTGGTAGCGGGAAGGTTGAGGTTATTTTGAAATACATACTTCGAAGTACAAATTAAGTTAAAAGCACTATCGTAGGTATTAAACATCATCGTCCCAATACCCATCTTCATAATCTTCGTCATCATCATAATCATCATCAACACCAACGACACAACTGCTTTCTTCGTCACTCTCATAGGAATCCACTCTGAATCTCTTCAGATACCTCTTTATGGAGCTTCTGCTAATTTTAGCAACAACAAAGTCATCTTCAACAGAGTCACTATCATCTTCATTATCTTCCACTTCCATAACATTTCGCCTACTTGTGGTTTTACGACGTTCTTCGAAGAATTTGTCAACAATATCTAAACGGGATGGTGACGGTGGTTCACAGCAGGTGAACAGTTCAATCTCCTTCATGCTCTTTTCGTCAAATATTGCTGGTCTCCCAGCACTCACATGAAATTTACGGCCACTTTTGATATGATCCGCATAATTTCGCAAGCATCTTCGACTTACGCCAAAGCGTTTTGCAAGAGCTCTACCACTGGAGCATTTTTGCGCAATTTGATTCCCTAACCATCTCTTTTCCACGATACTTAGACGAGAAGGTGTCAAAGTCATATTTCCAGGGGGAAATGGATCATTGTCAGTCATAAAATAATTAAAATTGCGATGTGATCAACGTTTTAAAAGCAATAGTAACAGGTTGTAAATAATATAACTGTAATAAGAATAATACTACGAATGCGCGGGCTACGTTTTGACCTCTGTACCGGTATCCGGCGGGCTACTTTTTGAACCACCATTCAATATCTTCATATTATTACACTGCGTTCCATAATTAGACTTAGACACAGCTCTACTTATACATAATATGAGGCCTATTAATGAAACTTTATCTAACGACGAGGCCCTTACTAATCCCCTTACTAATCTAACTACGAGGCCTTCGAGACATCTGAGAACAATGTATACAATGGATGCCCCAACTAATTACGTTAGAAACTATCCTGATCTAATTATGGAAGAATATCACCGTGCGCGCGGTCATCTTCCTTCGACAATTTTTCTTCAAGTTGACGGAGGAAGCGAAAATGCTGGCGAAAATCTTTTGGTGGCTTGTGGGCTAGTACGGCTTCCTTTGCCCGTTGGACATACTCATGAAGACTTGGACTATGAGTTCAATAGACTCATGAATAACCGAAGATTAGCCAGAAGTGAAGACGAGGAGAAAAATTAGTTGGCGCATTAGTTGAAACAGTTGGTGTATGTGTTGGTGATCTAGTTGGTGCATCAGTGGAAACAGTTGGCACTGACGGATAGCTATTTATTACAATAGTAATATTGTAAACAATTAATAAATAGCGCTAGGGCTACGTTTTGAACCGGCGGGCTCACATATTACCTCCACCCTACAATCACCCTAGCTGCCCTACGTTACATCTCCTTATCTAGTCTCTACACACACTGTTAATCTGCAAGCTAATGTCAACCGGGATCCCGTATTACGCACAACACTGTATAAACATCTGCAGATTAGCAACAGCGAAACTTAATAATACTAAAATGGTAGTAATTAAGGATTGCTTGCAGATTATGAATTCATAAAGCAAGACACAAAAGCAACAGCAGAAATACAATCGACGAAACACGATCAACCGAGTACGTGCAGCACGCACTCACGCACCACAGCTCAACACACACACTGCCTACCTACCCTACCATTTACCATTCGCCCAGATTTTCTTATTTACTACCCTTCTTTCCTCCTTTTCCTTATTCGCAACAAGATTCCGTAGGGCCCATTCCAAAGTAGACTGCTGACGCCAATCAGCACGATACGTACGCCAATCATCCCATGGACATCCATTATCTTTAGCATATTGCAGACAAGACACGTCACCTCCTTCAGCAGCATTAATAGGAGTAGATACATCCCATGGACATCCATTCTCGTGAGCATATTTCAGACAAGACAGGTGACCTTCTCTAGCAGCATTAGAACAAGTCAATCTATTCCATCGACAGCCATTCGCATGAGCATACTGTAAGCAAGACAAGTAACCTCCACTAGCAGCATTAGCACAAGTACCTGCATTCCATGGACATCCACGATCGTGAGCATATGTCAGACAAGACAGGTGACCTCCTGAAGCAGCACTAGCACAAGTACCTTCATTCCATGGACATCCATTCTCTTTAGCATATTTCAGACAAGAAAAGTAACCTCCTGAAGCAGCTTTAGAACAAGTCCATGCATCCATTAGACATCCATTCTCGTGAGCATATTTCAGACAAGAAAAGTGACCTCCTCCAGCAGCATTAGAGCAAGTATCCCAATTCAATGGACATCCATTTGCACGCTTCCCATGTGCATACTTCAACCACTCAAGTGAACCAACAGCTGCTGCCGCAGAAGAGAGCTTCTCCGTCCATGGCATAGGGTCATCCTCTTCACGAACAGCAGCAAGAATATAATCACAAAAGTTAACATGCTTTCCAATGGGACTCCCTGTTTCGTCACACCAAGCCTTCACTTCCAAGAGATGGAGGGCTGTAAAAGTAAACACACTAGTAGGCCACTCTTCCACACCCCAATAATCAATACAAAGCATAACATGGTTAAAATCGGCAATGCAAGCAATGTCTGAATGGCTACGTATGAAACGATCAGAAAATAAATCCCAGCGAAGAGCAAGGCCAACCGCACTTGTCTTCTTGAAAAGATCTGAATCTTGCAACCATTCTGGAACTGGCCAGCATTCTCCATCAT
>Ga0308005_10000554_pt1 | contig 13596 bp, 8 predicted proteins | sample Neamet67_FD_203142 | JGI IMG/M metagenome (GOLD analysis project Ga0308005, IMG submission 203142) | Marine microbial communities from water near the shore, Antarctic Ocean - #67 | ecosystem: Environmental > Aquatic > Marine > Unclassified | place: Southern Ocean | collected 2014-06-07 | reverse complement strand
AGGAGCTTAGGGAGGCGACGAAGGCGAAGAAGAAGGAGGCGAAGGAGGATAAGGATAAGCAGGCGAAGGAGCTGAGGGAGGCGACGAAGGCGAGGAAGAAGGAGGCGAAGGAGGCGAAGGAGGCGAAGGTGAAGCAGGCGAAGGAGCTGAGGGATGCCAAAGCTATTTGGCGGCAAGGCTTTTTGGATTTTTTGGCGTCAGCAGATAGAGATATGGAGCAGGAGGAGGTTCAACGTTCTAAATTGGACGAGCTAGTAGTGAGACATGGCATGGTAAGCGAAGGTGAAGGAGAAAATAAAACGATGAGGCATCCTGACCCGGAACCAGCTGGATCGTTGCGCTACCTTTGTTACAAGTTCAATGTTCCACTACAGTGTCTAGGCACAGAAAAAAATGGAGCCGGCACCTACATTAAGCTGAAAAACAAGCCATATTTGATCGATGCACTTATCTATGCCAGCTGGAAGCGAAATGCCGACGAATATGACGGGAGTCATGCAACTCCTCACGCAGACGACTCTGCATGTATACGAAGTGCCTACGTCGCTAGCTTGAAGAAGGTAAAGAAAGATGCAGTGATTGGCGAAAACGCAAAAGTTCCTACTGGATTTGCGATATCGTATGCGCTCCGGGAATGTTGTGAAAAGAATCCTGGAGGTCCAAGATTCAGTGACTTGGTGCGTGGCGATGGCCTGGGCGTTTCCGTTACACTCCGTACTATTGCAAACAGTGGGTCGGCCGAAGTCTCGAAATACATCGGCAAATACACTCCAATCGGCATAGAGGAAAAGCAGGATGCTGCTGGGGCGTGCTACGTGCGCGCGCATGGGCTGGGAAGAATGGAACGGGAGACGTACGTTTTCTACGATGCGCGCACCCAGAGTTGGTTTTTAAGTAACGAAGCTTTCGGGACAAAACAACCTGCCGCGATCGCGGTCATGTGTGAGGCTGGCTTGCGCTGGGCACACCTTCCACTGCCTAGATGCCAGAAGTGGGCTCAGTTCACGAGCAATCCTGCTGGGACCGTCGCATTGGAGGGGGTGGAGCTGCGGTTCGACGCTTGGAATGGCGACGATGACGACAGTGATGTGCCCATCAGCACAGCCCACCACACTGTGTGTAAGGACACAGCCGAAACGGCCAATGTTGGGAGTGGCCAACCAACTACCAAGGTGGCTACAGACTTGGAGAAGCGTGAGAGGGAGTTGTCGAACGAGTTGGCGGCAGGCCGAACTGAATACTACGCCAAAGACCCAGGCGTGAGCGCGGCCGCCGACGCAAGAATGCAAGTGGAGGCGGGGTGGCCAGGTCCAGAGGGGGCCAAACAGCTTTATGCGCGTGAAGTTGCACGTGGCAATCCAAATTTAATGCCGCCGACGCCAGAATGTAAGCGAAGGTGAAGTGGCCAGGTTAAGTGAGGGCCGAACAGCTTTATGCGTTTGATTTTGCACGTGGTAATCCAAATTTAATATAGCGGTGTTGTGTTTTCGAGAATAGTTGTCTAGCTAGTATGACTAGCCAATTCCATTTTATCATCTTTTTGTGTGCCCACTACAACGTTTAATAAATGTTTCGGGCGTTCGCCCTGAGAAGAACAAGGTTAGGTAATAAATCCAGAACAAGCTGCAATATACATAAAGCTATACTGTAGTATCATTTGATCATTTCGGGATTAAAAGCTCCCCATCACCCTACTCGCACTAAGTACGAGCTGCCGCATTTGGACGGCAATGATTTGCTGTGGTAGCCAGCACCAACTCTCCAACTGAGTGTTGTGTCAAAACACGTCAGTCTAAGAGTCTATGCCGCTACACTCGCAGAGCAGCCCCCGCTGAGGCTGCATGGACTCGTATTTTAGAATCTCAAACTCATGGAAATTTCCAATGGAAAATTCCAATGAAATTTAAGTACGATCCTAGAGCGCAGTATCGCTCTGCATGTGCTTGCCCAACTCTGTTCCGGACGAGATTCAACCTGATCGAGTGAAACTTCGCCCAGTTCAACTTGCATTCTTGATGAAGTTCAGGATCCGCCGTGGCTCGGTCGTACAGAATGTACAATATCTGCAGTTCCGCCTTCTTTCTCCGCAGTATTTTCTTGTTGCAGTTGAACTTGTTGATCAAGTTGTGCTTGAGCTCGTCCGTGCTCATACTGTTGGTATGCCGTCGCAGCCTGTACGTTTCTGGGTCGTCCCTGTGTATCTTCTCCCAGATTTTTGTCATTTTATCTCGCCACGTCTTCTGCGTTTTGTTTCTCTTGGTCTTCCTCGCCCTAGATTCTCCATCGAGTGGGCCATCAATCCTCGGCGGTGGTGCTGCTGCCGCCCAGACGAAGCCGAGCGCCGTCAGCGTCGCCGCTCGCTCCGCCGTCAGCCCATAGCTGAGCTTGCCGCGGTCGAGGTTCCGCTTTTCAAACCGCTGCATGCTGACCCACTGGCCGAGCCACCGATCCTCGGCCCAGTCCTCCGGCACGTTGCAGTCGCCGTGCCTCTGTTTGTAAGCCCCCAGCTTGTGGAGCTGCGCCTCCCAGGCCCACTCGCATTGCGTTGTGGGTGCCGATGCGGCCACTGCGGCCGGTCGCTCCGGACGCTCGGGACGGTGCTGTTTCACGGGTGCACGCTCTCGTGTGGCCGGAGCGACCGCTGCAGTGGCCAGAGTGGCCACTGCACCCGCTCCGGCCACTCCGGCCGACGACGCAGGGTCATAAAACAAGGTTCGCCTCCTCCCCATTGATATATCCGGCCGGCGAGCGAGGTACGTGGCGCCCAGGGCGCTGGCACACGCAACGAAACGTACGTATGGTTATATATGGGTGTATAAGAATACATGCAGTGCAACGTAACATATATATTTTTAAAATATTAATACCCAAAGCTAAAGCTGCTGTTAAAATACAACCGTACGAATTTTTTAAATTTAAAGTGTACAGTGGTACGAGCCTGCGACCGCCTTGGCCGTGAGCAAATCTCGGGTGGCGATAAGTGTACGAACGATTAAGTATAGGATTGCCGTGGTGTGGCGCATCCTTACTGCTGAAATTGATTCTGTGCCTGACACCCTGCCCAGACAGGATACACAAAAAGATGGAGGGACAGAGCGAACGGATCTGGGGCCCACGATCAAGTGGGAGCCCTCAGACAACCGGCGCCAGCGGCAGCAGAAGCAGTGGCCGACGTGTGTACGGTCGGTGAAGTGGAGTGGTGTGAGTGGGGTGGACGCCCGCTCGTTCGCCTAGCATATTGGGTAGCAGAATTCCTAATGTATATGGATACAGATGTGCGAGCATGGTATGCCCTGGGCCTGCCACACTGGGGCCTGCCGCACACCCCCGCTGTATCGAATCCGTACAGCAGCAAGCACTTTCACTGCCCAGAACGCTCAACGGGCCGCGTGTCACCGGCGTGTTTGCTCCCTCCTTTGCTGCCCTCAAAACACCCGTCTTCATCTCTGCCAGTGCGAACCTACTGACCACTTCTACGAATAGAAATCCGCAAATCCGCAGCCAGTGGCAGGGGCAACGCTCGACGCTACGTAATTCACGCCGTCCGCACTGTTCTCTCTCGTCTTTTCTATGGTAATTGCCCAGGACTGCCCCAACTATTTGTTCCCCCGTCTGTATGCGTCGTATGTCTTCTCTGCGTACCCCCCAACTGATGATGTCTATAAGACTTGATCAGTTGTTGAAGACATATCGATGCGCTGCAACAAAATCGCCCCACGACAGCCGCTGCCCGAGGATACAGCGGGGTAGTGCAGCGAGCGGTACCTGAATGAACGCCGGACGGACTCCTAATCCCGGCGCGCCACGAAGACGCCCGTGTCGAAGGCCAACGTCAGAAGACGTCCGGCCTGCTTGCGAGTCACGAACAGCTGCTCCCGCATCCGCTCCCGCGACCATGCGGCCGCCGTCGGCCCATGGCCCCAGCGGTCAACCGCCCCCCTGACGATCTCATAAGCCGCGAGGCGGGTCTCGGTCGGCATGGCGACCAGCGAAAACTTTGGGAACCGCGGAGCAGGCCAGAACGGGCCGCGGGGGAATACCCCCTGGCCGTCCTGCCCGTGTCCGATCCACGGATCCACGCGAGGCCGCACGCGCCGGGCGCCGGCAGCGGTACCTCCCCAGCCAGAGTCGGCTGCGGCACCTACCCAGCCAGTCTCGTCGGCTGCTGCCCCTCCCCAGCCAGTATCGTCGGCCGGGTCGCGGTCGTGCGCACGAGGTTCCCAGTCATCAACGACTGGCGGGGGCGTCGGTGGAGGGTCGCCCAGCTTTGGGCCGTCCATCCCCGCACCGCCGAAAGTGCCCGGGTAGTAACCCTCCATACACGAAAAGCCGTCGTGCCGGTCGAGATCTCTTGTGGCAAGGATCGAGAAGACTTGTTCCTTCACTCGCTCCTCGTGCCGGCCGAGATCCCGCAGGAAAGCCGTGGGCTGTTGTTCGTCAGCCAGGTCCATCCCGTCATATACCGAGGGGTGCCTCTGAGATGGATGTACCGGGTCCACTCCGATATTGAAAGCCTCACCCGTGTAGCCCTCATGGTGCAGTACCCCGAAAGGGCACTTGTCGATTGATCGAGGCGTGCCGAGCAGCCCGCAGATATCGACATACTGGGCCAAACCAGACGGCTTGTCTCGGGCCATCTCTAGAAGCTCCGGCAGCGTAGAGCTGTGGAGCGTCTGACGGTCCTCCTGCCAGCGCATGAGCTTCTTCTCCTCGTACTCGTAGCGCGTCGTCAGTTGACCCTGCTCGAACGCGCGGCCGCGGCAGGCCTCGTGGTTCGCACAACTGATGCCTATGAAGAGCGACTCATTTCGAAAGTCGATTGGCAACAAGTACGAGCCCTGACCTCGACCGACCTCCGCGTAGTTAAAAAACAGTCGGAAAACCTGGCACATTATTGCCAACTGCGCAGCCGTCACATCGCCGCTCACCGTCACGCCCATGTACTGAAAGTCGAGGGACTCCAGGGTACTGTGACACAACTGGCCGTCGTGCGGCATCAGGCCGTCGAACGCTTTGATCTGCGAGAGAGGATGGTTCACCGCCAGGGGAAAAGAACTCTGCAAGTCAGACATGAAAAACTGCAATGACGCCTCGAGCGTCTCATTAGCACGACAGTGAGTCAGCAGTTGCCGAGGATCATCGACCACGTAAAGCTCAGGATCGATCCAATGGCCACAAGCCGGCTGTATCTCCGTCTCAACACCCATGACCCAGTCCCACTGGCTCAGGTGAGGACACAGGAACCCCGCGCCGACAAGCAGCGTGGCCTGACTGCCCTCGAGACACTCGGTTGTCACGCCTCGATCGACCTCCCACGTCCGCACGGTAGCCGTCAAAGAGACAACCCGCGCTGCGTAAACTTCGGGGCCCTCGTGTATAGAACGCGGCAAGTACGCGCATGCGGGCTGACCGAAGATCAAGGGGAAAGACTCCCATACCAGATCGACGATGTGAGAGGCAACGTCGCCGGGAAGACGAGAGTCACCGTTTCCGGTGAACGCCTCACTATGGCCTGCTGCTGATCGTACAGACATTCCCGTGGGTGCCGGGAACCGCATGCTCTGCAGAGCCTCGCACATGGCTCTCTTCTGCCTCCCCGTGTCCCGATGGAGAGGAGCCCGGAAAGAAGGCGGCTCCAGGTACCCCACTATCAAAGCCGTCCGGAATGCATCCATACGCTTGGTAATTTCCATGGGCGTCTCGGCGTTATAAACAAGTGTCGCTGTCCAGGTGGCATCGTGGATATCCACCAGGGGTTTACTGAGGCACTCGATGATATCAGCGTTGCTAAATTGGCAGCCTTGGGCAGCCTTGGCCAAAGCGAGACGTTGAAATGCCTTACTGCAGTCCACGCTGCAGTCTTGAGCCGCGGCATAGGCGGCCACACAAATAACTGCGGCGTCATTGTTGCCCCAGTGGTTCAAAGACCAACCGCCATGGGGTTGCTCGGATGAAATCCTAGGGTAGGCGCCAATCCCAGGGAGCTCATCCATAACCGTGTGCGCATTTGGGACCCATCGCAGCAAACCTGCTGTCCGTTGCGAAGCCCCCAAGTCAGCCATTGGCCGGTGCATCCCATGCAAGTGACGAGATTCCGAGCCGACGCCCTCCGAAAGGGGATGGTCTGCCAACTCGGTGCGAAACGCCCTGGGGTAGGCCTGCGGACCGCCTGAAAAAAGTAGACCGTGTATATCCGACGATCTCCATTCAGACTCTACAAGGTTGATTGGCTCACCGGTGTCACGATCCAGTATGGGGGCGGCCACGAACCCGGTACCGTCCTCCCGCTTACGACCTCGCCCCGGCGCCATTTGCGGCATTCTTCAGCTCAAGATCGTTTTCTCCGCCTTCGCTGCGGTCATTAGAGTCAGGGCTACGGAGCATATGAATGACGTCCTGTTGTAGAGATATGACCGCGCGCCTATCCACGTGCCGCGGTCCAGGATACCCGGATACAGTATTATATAAGAGAGCATTATGAGAGCATTATGCGCCGACGGGCGACCCGCACGAGTGTGACTATGGCTTCGTCCAGCTCCGCGTACCTGCCCAGTACCTGCCCTAGGGAGGGCCACTGGTGCACATATGTCCGTTTCGATCGGCGCCGGCAACACCAGTGGCGAGTCCAACGGCAAGCGGAGGGTGCCACGTAACAACGCCGCGGGGGCTTCGGGACGCAAGGCGTCACCGGAGTTCTCCGAGACGGACTGCCAGCCAAGCGTCAGCCTGTGAGGGGTGGCGAGTGCGTACCATACGTACCATACGCACGCGTACGTGCGGGCTGCTATGGTGGCCGAAGTACCGTGTAATCTGACCCCCCGGCACCCCCCTAGTCAGGTAGTAGATAATCTGCCCCGCTATGGCTGATAGACACGGGAATCGACTGCTAGGCGGCCTCGCAGTCGATTCCCGTGTCTATCAGCCATAGCGGGGCAGATTATCTACTACTTGACTTTGGGGGTCCTTGGCGGTGGCGTGGCGAAAATTCACGGAAACCCGCGCGCGACTGTCGCGCGCGCGCCATGCATTGATTTTCCCGGCTGCTCGTCCGTGTTTTGTACTTTTACTCTACTACATAACTACCGCCAAGCTGCCGCCTCATGTCGGCCTCGGGCGATGACTTGGGGCCTGCCTGCTGGATCTGCCACGATCACGCCTTAGCCATCGAAGCTGGCGCGCACTCCGCCGGCCCACTCCTCAGAGCCTGCGCCTGCCGCGGTCCTGACGCCAGTTTCTCTCACCTGGCCTGCCTGGTCGAGTATGCCCAACATGCTGGCGCCAATCGAGCCACATCGCAGGGAACGAGCTGGTCGCAGTGCCCGACGTGCAAGCAGGATTACACGGGGGAGCTGCAGCTCGGGCTGGCGCGGGCGCGATGGGAGCTTGTGAGCGGCCGGGGTGGGGAGGACGCGGAAAGATGCGCGGCAGCGGACGACCTCGCAATGGCGCTGCAGGACGCGCGAGACTTCGAGGGCGCGTTGCCCCTCTTTGTGGAAGTGCTGGCTGTAGAGCGAAGTACCCATGGCGACGACCACCCAGTCACGCTAACCTCCATCGGTAATATCGCGTCTTTGCACAACGCTATGGGCAACCACGACCTGGCCCTGCCGCTGTACATCGAGGCGCTGGCAAAAAGCAGGCGCCTTCTGGGAGACGAAGACCCGGATACGCTGACCTCCATCGGCCACCTCGCGACTGCGCACATTGGCATGGACAACCTCGACCTGGCCCTGCCGCTGTGCGAGGAAGCGCTCGCTGGGCGCCGGCGGGTCATGGGCAGCATGCACCCGGACACACTGAATTCCGTTCACACCCTGGCTGTCCTGCGGTGCGGAATGAGTGAACACGCGACGGCAATGACACTGATGCGAGAGGCTTTGGTGGGGTACCGGAGGGTGCTTGGTGATGACCACCCACACACACAAGTTTCTATGGCAGCAATGGAGGTGATGGAATACAACCTATGTATATGCCCAAGCGCTGCCGAAGCGGCATCATGGCGTGACATGTTTAGGCCATGGGCGACTGATGAGGAAAAAGAGGAGGATGAGTCACACTGGATGGAAAATGCGGATATTACTTCCCCTCTCGGCATGCTCGTCGTACATGGCAGCCTCCCTCTTGTCACCGATCTGGTGCATGCGGATGATGCGCTCTGCCTCGCGCTTACCTGTCGTACGCTGCGTGACGCGCTCTGGGCGCGCTTCCCAGGTAACGGTACATACCACCCGCACGTGCTTGCGGTGGTCGGGCTCGGGGCCAGGGTGGACGCAGATGGGGTGCTCAACCTGTCTAAAAGCGACCTGCGGGCACTGCCAGAGGGTTTCGGCCGGCTGGCGTATCTGCCTCACCCCGGGTTGCGCATGCTCGACCTCCACGGAAATGGGGAACTTGCCACGCTGCCGGCCGATGCCCTAGATATGCTGGACAGCCTAGAGCTGCTCGATATCAGCCGATGCCCAAGCCTGGTGCTGGAACACGCCATAAACACACATCAAGGTGGCCTGCCGATGCTGCTCGCGTACCTGCGGGGCGAGGCAGTCGTAGGCGTGGAGGAGGTTTACCTGACCTACTGCGACCTGACGGCGCTGCCAGAAGGGTTTGGTCGGCTGGCTGGGCTCAGGAGACTTAACCTTAGCCACAACAGGAGGCTGGCCGCGCTGCCGGCAGATCTGAGCGCGCTGGTGGGGTTGGAGGAGCTCAACCTGAAGGATTGTGGGCTAACCGTGTTGCCAGAGGGCATTGGGCAGCTAACAGGGTTACGAAAGCTCATCCTCAATTCCAACAGTAAGCTAGACACGCTGCCGGTGGGACTCTTCACCTTGGCGCAGCTGGAAGAGCTCCATCTGAGTAGCTGTGGTCTCACGGCGCTGTCAGCGGACATTGAACGGCTGGCCCGGTTGCGGAAGCTCGACCTCAGTTTCAACGGAGAGCTGACACTGCTGCCGGAGGAGCTGTGTGCGCTGGTAGGACTGGAAGTGCTTGACCTGCATGGGTGCGGGCTAACGACGCTGCCTGAAGGAATCGGGAGGCTGGCCGGACTGACGGAGCCCACGCATTTCTGGCCGGCTTGAGGAACGCGCTGACGGCGGGAGTGGGAGCCTCATTCCGTGCTTCGGGCTCGGGCTGGAGTTTGGCTCGGGCTCGGGCTCGAGAGTCTGAGGCTCGGGCCGTTGTTTGCTGGCCTGAGTGGTGGGCTTCATGCGCTCGATCGCCGATCGACCGTTAAACTGCTGTTGTAGGCTCTTCATGTGTGACAATTATGCGGGTCTTCCTGGCGTTTATTTCACTAAAAAACGGTGATATGCCGACTGCTCTACCAAAAACAAGATACGACGTCTCCATATCTAACTACCTACAAACATTGAGTGAGTGCTCCTGGTGTACTGGACCAAGGACCTCCTTCCTTTATTCTCTTTCGGGCTCGGGCTCGAGCTCGGCCCAGGCTCGGGCTCGCGAGCTTGGGGCGATCGGCCGTTACTAACTCCAGTACTAAGTAAGGATGCCCTCCTTGTCGTGGGTCTGCGCCTTCACGTTGTCGATCGTGTCCGTCCCCTCGAGCGTGATGGTCTTGCCCGTTAGCGTCTTGGTGAAGATCTTCACTCCTTCGTCAAACGGTCTACAAACGAAACGTAAGCCACACTGTTGGGGTACCAGTGCACCAGCTACACCGGCAACTTGGCCAGCTACCAGTGCAACCCATCTGTGTCTTGTACTGTGCCAGCGTGCGAGCGTCCTCGAAAAGCGGCACCGGACCCAGCTCCGCGTCCATGTAATGCAAGCACTGCTGGAATGCAGCTGCACCCGACATGGCGAAGATCTGCGTCTTGAGACTGCCGACTGTGTCTGACAGCCCGTTGATGTATAGTCCGTGCTCACCCGCCAGACTCGTAATGACAATGTCCGCAGGGGGGTAGACATCATGCGTCACTGCTGGTGACGATGCGCGCAGGTGGATGGTAAATGGATCTCCCCAGACCTTCCTCTGGTAAAACAGCGGATCTGGATCTACAGACATCGATGCGGAGCTGCATCTGACCCTCCTGGTCACTGGGTCATCGTCATCGGCATCGTAATCGTAATCGTCATCGTCATCGGCAACGGACCATGGATTTGACGGCAAATGGGCAATACCATAGACAAGATGGAGCCAGAAATCATCCGCGAGCGCCGACGTGCACCAACCGCGGAACGCCCGCGACACGCCCCTCAGCTGCCACACTGTGGACAAAGACAGCTCGCCCATCGTCACAAAGACAGCTCGCCCACCGTCGGGAACATGCCCGAGTGTCACGAGCAGCTCGCTGCAGCTGTCGTTCCGCGACTGACGCGCCGCCGCCGCCAGCAGCACACGGTGGCCTAAGTCCCCATCGTCATCGGCATCATCGCTTGACGTGGACGAATAGAGCGTGTCCGTGACCCCCGCATGCTGGGCAATCTCAGTCTCCGTCAATTGCATGTGAAGGCACTGTCCACAGTGGCCCAAAGACCCCCCTCCACAGGCGCAGGCGCAGCTACAGCAATACGAAGAATTCTTATTGCAACAGGAGGTGCACACGATATCGCCAGCGCCATCGACACCATCATCGTCATCAGCCATTTGCTGGAATTTTTGAACTGCTATCGGCTCTTCAGGAGTGATACGCGGTCACAAGGAGGCCCGCCGCTGGATTTTCGTTTCGCACCAACCGCAATTCCAGCCGGATGGGCGCTGAAGGGTCTAGGATGTTTTCTCGTCGCTGGACTGTCCGAGGCAAGCGCACCGCGCGCTGCCAGAGGGGAGCTCTTTATGAACAGAACACCATCCGCAAAATATCAAGCTGCAAACTGGACAACGCACTTCCGCGCACGAAAACGCCATCTCTACTGCAAGGGCCACTTTCGTCTGACATTCCGGACAAGCGCGGGACATACCACACCGTTGGCGTTTTACTGACGGCAACTGTACACTATCATCCTCTGCTGTTGCTGTGGTTACCAGATCTACTGCTCCAGTAGGCGCTGCCAGCGGCGATGAGGTGGGCCCACCACATCTGGTACAACTGCCACAATTGCCACATCCACTTTTTCGCGCTGTCATCTTGGTCATGAACACGCGAGCCTAAGGCTCTGTCGCAACAAAGGATCGCACTTTCCCGGCTGCTCGATGAATGCGCCAGGAGGAGCTGGTCGTGGCCAATTCCCCGTGTACACATGTATCATATTTTAAAAAACAGCACTCGAGTACCGGCATCGCATCTGCCCACGGTGAAATACCTCTATGAGTCTTTTGTATGGGTACTTACCATAATGAGAACACTAAGAACTAGTACATATACTATTTTCGTGTATAGGTGGCTCAGGTACTTGTGAGTGCTTTTAGTGACCTCAAGGCCACATATACGGACCGTACTCGAGTACATCAGCTAGGGCCACACACGGACCGTACTCGAGTATAGTCACTCGACCAAAGCACTCTGTATATACTGTATGGAGAATGACCTAGGATGCTGGGCGATAAGGTTATTGCCCTGCGCAACTGGATATTACAGCCGGCAGCCCGCGGCCAGCGCTGCCCGCACCGCCACCCTCAGCTCGGCCCCACGCAGCCTGTACGTCCCCAGTCCGAGCCTGCGCGCGTGTGTGGAACGCCTCAATTTCGCTGGTGAGTGGGGCTAAGTGAGACCCGCTGGATACGCGCGCGCACACAGAACACAACGCCGCGACAACAGTCGCTGCCTGAATGGAAGGGGGTGATGAGAAGAGGAAAAGGGAGGAAGACCACGTCCCTGGGGGCAGGTTCAACCACGCCGTTAAGTTTGCCCCCGGCAGAGACCGCCCGGAGATTCCAACGGGGGAACCGCAGACCGCGTATAACCTGTTGTGGCACAGACTGCTGACGCGTGACCTGCTTGCCGCTGATGACGACGGGGGTGGCTTTCTGCGCCGAGAACTTGAGGACCTGCTCAACAGGTTCCCGGAGTCTCGCGCGCTAGTTCCAGCTGACGTGAGCGACCTGCTGGAGGCAGGAGGATTCGTCCAGGAGGATACGTCCACCGACTTCGCGTTCACAAACAGCGAGGGCGAAGTGGAAGTTCCAATCGCCGCAGAACAGCAGCGGTTGCGCGAAGCTGCCGCAGAACAGCAGCGGCAGCAGTTTATGGCGGAAGCGGCTGCACTTCAGGCAGAACAGCAGCGGTTGCGCGAAGTCGGACGTCAGGCAGAACAGCAGCAGTTTCTGGCGGAAGCGGCCGCACGTCAGGCAGAACGCGAGAGACTCCGGCAGCAGGCAGTTCTTGCCGAGTATGCGGCGCGCGCCTGTCCTTGCTGCCTTGGAGAGATTGAGGACCGCACCGAAGAGCAGCAAGATCTCATCGACTACATGAAGACCGATGGAATCCACAGCGAGAGAGATGAAAATGGTGACCAGATTTCTGTGTCCTTCCACCCGCAAGAACTGTTCAACGAGTTGGCAATCCACCTGGCGGACAACGCGTTCAACGACTACAACACCGAGGCGGTTATTCGCTGGAAGATCCAGTACCTCTACAACCACTCCTCCCAGCAGAGCGGTCTGCGGGCGGACGATTTGGAATCCGCGGACTGGGTTCGGCACGGTCTGGCGATGGGGGACTATGAAGTCGACGAGGGTGATGACGACCGCGAGCGCGCTAACGTTGTTGACTAATACTGAAGAAAGGTTCGTTTGCGCTACGTCATCCACCTGCCTATATAATAATTCTAAAGGTTGATAGCTTGTTGTTGGTTGAGACCGTGTCCTTGGTTTGCGTTTTGAAACTTCACTCGGTAATTTGTCACTTGTTTCATGATGTCCGTGCCAACCAGGTTTGAACCTGGCTCCCTAACTTTATATACAGTTTTATTGGGGTCTTGGTTGTCATCAAGAGTGCCCTCTAATGAAATACACAGTTCGATGTTTTTAACCTTCTGATATACCACGTGCCACATTGACTGGCAGTCGCATTGAGTGCTGCCTAGTCGAGGGTAGGCTGGCGTGATGCCAGGCCTCGCCGGAGAAAGACGCCGTCGTTGTCATCACAGTCGACGGTCGTCCGTCGTCATGCATGTCGACCGCAGGCACCGGCATGAGTGCCACGTGCCACGTTGGCTAGGAGTCGCATTGAGTGCTGCCTAGTCGAGGGTAGGCTGGCGTGATGTCAGGGCTCGCCGGAGAAAGACGCCGTCGCTGTCATCACAGTCACTTGACCAAAGCACTCTGTATATACTGTATGGAGAATGACCTAGGATGCTGGGCGATAAGGTTATTGCCCTGCGCAACTGGGCGAGGAAGAACAAGAGAAACAAAACGCAGAATGCGTGGCGAGATAAGAACAAAGCTCCTGGTCGAGGGCAGGCTGGCGTGATGTCAGGCCTCGCCGGAGAAAGACGCCGTCGCTGTCATCGCAGTCGATGGTCGTCCGTCGTCATCCATGTCGACCTCAGGCCCTGGCATGAGTGCCACGTTGTGAATACCACGTGCCACATTGACTGGCAGTCGCATTGAGTGCTGCCTAGTCGAGGGTAGGCTGGCGTGATGCCAGGCCTCGCCGGAGAAAGACGCCGTCGTTGTCATCACAGTCGACGGTCGTCCGTCGT
>Ga0308005_10000551_pt1 | contig 13600 bp, 7 predicted proteins | sample Neamet67_FD_203142 | JGI IMG/M metagenome (GOLD analysis project Ga0308005, IMG submission 203142) | Marine microbial communities from water near the shore, Antarctic Ocean - #67 | ecosystem: Environmental > Aquatic > Marine > Unclassified | place: Southern Ocean | collected 2014-06-07 | reverse complement strand
TCCCCCCCGCACCCCTCTTTCCCCCTCTCGACTCCCCGCAACGGCGCCCCCCCTTTTCTCCCCCCTCCGCTCCGGTCCAAAGGCGGCTTCAAGGCCCTCCCGCCAAAAGCAAATTCCTAACAGTCGGCGACGACCGCGTCTTGGTTCTCGAAGATTCCAGCCCAACCCGCAGAGGACGAAAACAACAGCCACAAAACCAATCCTTGGCATGGCGGGAAGGATGACTACGCTCTCGACTAGTGAATTTCCGTCTTGAAACGCCCTGTGGACATCGGGTGCTGCCTTTCCCCCCTGATTCTCCGTCTCACCGTTCCCGTGCTCAATCATCTCAACTCAATTCTTTCCCCGGCACCCCCCTTTCTCCCCCCCTCCGCTCCGTTCAAAAAGCGGCTTCAAAGCTCTCCCGCCAAAAGCAAATTAATGACCATCTTCGGCGAGCAACGGCACTCACGTTTCAGGTCCCCGTGATAGCGGCAAGGGGACGAGCAAACACGCGAAGCTCACAGTTAAATCAGGAGTACCATCACTGAGGTTGGATAGTGCCTAAACCGGTCGACACCTCGCCTCACAGACTGCCTTTTTTCCCAAATGAAATTTATTGCGCAAATGATTCTAGCCGCCGTTCTGGCATGCTGGACATCGCAGGCGCTAGCGATCGAGGCGCTCAAGTTCGAGACTGACGTGCGGCCGATCCTCAAGGCTTCCTGTTTTCATTGCCACGGAGAGGATGGGGTGCAGAAGGGTGAGTTAGACGTGCGCCTAGTTCGGCTGATGATAGGGGGCGGCAAATCGGGTGCGGCATTAAAGCCGGGCGATGTGGAGGCGAGCCTGCTCTGGGAAAAGATCGCCTCCGACGAGATGCCAAAGGGCGAGAAGAAACTCTCTGCGGAAGACAAGCAGCTCATCCGCGAGTGGATCAAACAGGGCGCGCAGACCGCGCGGCCGGAGCCGGAGAATGTCGAGGAGGCACGATTCACTCTAGAGGAACTTGAGCACTGGGCCTTCCAGCCGGTGGCGAATCCTGAAGTGCCAGACGGCGATGATAGCCAGGGATCGGTCGATCGATTCATTGGCGCGGGCTTGCAGGCCAAAGGGCTCGGGTTTTCGCCAAGCGCTGACCGGCGCACCCTGATCCGACGTGTGACGTTCAATCTGACTGGCTTACCGCCAGCGCCAGAGGAAGTGGCAGCCTTTGTCAGCGACTCCAAAAATGGAGCCTATGCACACCTAGTCGATCGGCTACTCGCCTCCCCGCAGTTTGGCGTCCGCTGGGCGCGGCATTGGCTCGACGCAGCTGGGTTTTCAGAATCGGACGGGCTCGGGCTTTCCGACCCGAAACGTGAACACGCGTGGCGCTACCGCGACTATGTCATCGATGCCTTCAACCAAAACAAACCGATCGACCAATTCATCCACGAACAGCTGGCGGGCGACGAGATGATCGAAGGCGAGCGTGACATCAACGATCCACGCCACCTTGAACTGCTGAGCGCCACAGGATTCTTACGAATGGCTCCCGACCTAACCCAGAAGAGCAACACGCTCACCGATCGCAACACCGCGGTGGCCTCGGCGGTCCAAGTTGTGAGTTCGAGCCTATTGGGAGTGACCGTCGCGTGTGCGCAGTGTCATGATCACAAATACGACCCGATCGGAATCGACGATTACTACCGCTTCCGGGCGATTTTTGACCCGGCGTTCCCGCTTAATAATTGGCAGCAGCCAAATAGCCGGCTGGTGGACATGACCACCGTTGAAGTGAATGCCGAGAGGGCGCGCATCGAGGCCGAGGCGAAAGCAGTCGAAGACGAAATTGAGGGACGCCGGCGTACTCACTGCGCGGAGATCCAGAAAAAGAAGCTCGCCGATGTGCCGGAAGAGGTGCGCAAGGCGACACGTGAGGCAGTCTTGAAGAAGGCTGGCGAGCGCGACGAGAAGCAGAAACAACTCCTCGATCTCTACCCGATGGTAAAGCCGGTCGATTTCATTATCGGGTTGTTAGTGGAATACGATGGGGCGGCGTTCCGGAAGTTCGAGGAGGAGAAGAAGAAGGTGGCGCAGATCCGGGCCAAGAAGCCGCCGCTGCGCATGGTGATGGCGACGACCGAGCCCGCAGGTGAGATCCCTGTGAGCAAGGTTTTCTTCCGTGGCAATCCCGAGAGCCCGCGCGAGGCGGTGGAGCCTGCTGAACTGATGGTGCTGCGCCGCCAACGCGCAGAGTTGGCAATGCCGGTCAATGATCCCGAGCACAAGACCACGGGTCGCAGGCTCGCCTACGCAAGCAGCTTGACTGACGGGACGCACCCGCTGACTGCGCGCGTGTTCGTGAACCGCGTGTGGATGCACCACTTCGGCCGCGGGCTGGTCGCGACTCCGGGCGACTTTGGCATCGCGGGTGAAAAGCCATCGCACCCGGAATTGCTCGACTGGTTGGCGAGCGACCTTATCGAGCACGGCTGGGATCAGAAGCGCCTGCACCGCATGATCTTGTTATCTAAAACCTACCAGCAGCAGTCGTTGCGCCGCCCGGAACTGGATCAAATCGATCCCGAGAACACCTTGTTCGGACGAGCGAATTTGCGGCGACTCGAGGCGGAGGCGATCCGCGATGCGTTACTCCACGTAAGCGGGCAACTCGACGCGACCCTCGGCGGTCCGGCCAGCCCGGTGAGTGCCGATAGCGAGGGGAAAGCCGTCATCGGCGGTAACAAGAACCGGCGCAGCACTTTTGTCGAAGTCCAGCGCCGCTTGCCATCGAACATGCTGGCGACCTTCGATCAGCCCGAAATGGTGCCGAACTGCGACCAGCGTCGAAACACAACCGTCGCGACTCAGGCGCTGTGGTTTCTGAACGACCAAGAGGTGATTGGCTTCTCAGAAACGCTGGCGCGATCCCTGATGACGGAGTCGGATACTAACGGGCAACGGCTATCGCGGCTGTACCTGAGGCTCTTCTCAAAACCCGCAACGCCTGAGGAGTTGCGAACCTGCGAGAAGTTCCTGGTGGCGCAACGGGATCACTTTGCCCAACAGGACCCGAAAGCCGACGCTGCCCATCGCGCGCTCGCGGCACTCAGCCAAGTGCTATTGGCCTCCAACCGTTTCCTCTATCTCGACTAGCCTAACTTGGGCGAAACTCTCTCCGCACCCAACCCACACCACTTACATATCCCCCCCATGGATCCTCGCTTCCTCAACCGCCGTAGCCTGCTACGCACGTCCTCGTTCGGACTGGGAGCTGTCGCTGCTTCGTGGCTTCTCAAGCAGGACGGTTTGCTCGCAGCAACCGGCGCCAAGAACACTGCGCTCGAGAAGCCGGATCTCGAGCGCCGCATCCACGACCTCTTGCCGAAGCAGCCGCCGCACGAGCCGCAGGCGCGCGCGATGATCTCGATGTATATGCTCGGCGGCCCGAGCCAGATCGATCTGTTCGACCCCAAGCCCGAGCTAATAAAACGCAACGGCCAGAGCTTCGATGGGGATTTGAAGTTCGACAACGCAGCACAGGCCAGCCGCGAGATCATGGGGCCGCTTGCGAAATTCCACCACTACGGCCAGTGCGGGATGGAGCTCTCAGAATTGCTACCGCAGCTCGGCACCATCGCCGATGACATCACCCTGATCCGTTCGATGCACACCGGATCGAACAACCATGTGCCTTCGAATTTCGCCCTCACCACCGGAAGTCCGGTGCACGGTCGGCCGGTTCTCGGCAGTTGGTTGCTGAATGCGCTCGGCAGCGAGACACAAGACCTGCCTGCCTACGTGGCACTAACGGATCCACGTGGACTGCCGCAGGAAGGCAGCGAGAATTGGAGTCAGGGAAAACTGCCATCGATCTTCCAAGGGACGGTCGTGCGTCCGACCGAGCCCAGGATCTTCAATCTCGATGCCCCGCCCCACCTGCGCGGCAAAGCGCAGTGCGCCCAACTCGATCTACTCGAGCAATTCAATCAAGAACACCTTGCCGAACACCCAGGCGAAAACGATCTCGCCGCACGGCTCGCCAGTTATGGACTCGCAGCGCGCATGCAGGAAGCTGCGAAAGAAGCCTTCGATCTGTCCGCCGAGCCCGAATCCATCAAGAAGATGTATGGCGTCGGCGAGAAGCACACCGATAGCTATGGGAAACGTTGCCTGATCGCCCGGCGATTGGTGGAACGTGGCGTACGCTTTGTGCAGGTCTTCTGCAACGGACAGAACTGGGATCACCACGGCTCAATCAAATCTGCCCTCCCAGCGCGCTGCGCTGAGATCGACCAACCGGCCGCCGCGCTGGTCCGCGATCTTAAACAGCGCGGCCTACTCGACTCCACGATCGTCCACTGGGGCGGCGAGATGGGGCGCCTGCCGGTGATCCAGTTTCGCAGTGGCAACAGCAACCGCGACAACGTCGGCCGCGACCACAATACCTATGGCTTCAGCCAGTGGGTGGCAGGGGGTGGGTTCCGCGCCGGCTACGTCCACGGTGCTACCGACGAGTTCTCCCACCACGCAGTCGAAGGCATCGTCAACCACTACGACTGGCTGGCGACGATCCTCCACCAGTTTGGCCTCGATCACCGGGAGCTAAAATTCCGCATCGGCCCGAGAGAGATTCGGCTGGTAGAAGAAACAGAGGCGCGCGTAGTTCGCGAGATTCTTGGCTAGATACTTCGAACTTGTAGCGCCCTTCCCTAGTGCGCACTGGACGGCCTCCATCCACCGCGATTTCAGCACGGCGGGCGGCCTCAGCGTGAGCACTGACAGAGGTCACTTCAAAAGCGCCCCAACTCCGCCGTCACGCTCGTAAATCGATTTCACCTCGTCAGGCGTGAGAGCCCGATCAAAAACCGAAAACTCGTCGAGCAATCCGACATAGAGGAGCCCGAGCAGTAGTCGCGAAGTTTCCGAATCACTCCAGGTGAATTGCTGGTTCCAACCGGCCAGTGTTCCGTTGTGTTTGCCATCGATGTAGAGGGTGGCGATCGCTTTCTTGCTGCCGCTGTTGAATCCTCCCCAAGTGAAAACAATGTGCGTCCACTTGTCCTTGCCGAATCCCGGATTCTTTGCGGTCAGGAGCGGGCGTTCTAAATCTGGCACATCGGCCTTCTCCGGATTCCACACTTTGAGATCGGCATAGGCTCCGAGTCGGAAGTCGCGTGGCGATCCCTCTTTGTTAAAATCGAGAAAGAACGCGGCGTCGTTCCACGCACGCGGGGTAAGCAGGACCGGATCGCAAAAACCCTTCGCGAGCCCCTCGACCGGATCGCATTTCAACCAAAGCGAAACGCTTCCGGTCCAGTTCTTGTTTTTGTAGGCGAGATTTCCCTTCGATTGGTAGAAAATCCACGGTGCGTCGCTCGCCTTGAACTCTAGCGCGCTCCCAAATTTGCCCACTCCCTTGGCGACCCCACTCTTGCCTTCCGTATGCAGGCCAGCTTTGGCGACGTTCTTTTTTCGATCGATCCACGTGTAGAGCTTCTTGTCCCCTTTGGAAAAATCGGCATCGATGCCGTTGTCGAATGAGGCGTGCAGGGTTAGCGCGGATTTGATCTCCACATCGTCCGCGAGCAGATCGCCCACACAGAGGGACAAAAGCCCGATGACAAGGCTGGCGAGTGATTTCGATGAAAAATTCCCCATGCGATGATCCTGACATATTCGTCGCCTCGAGTAAACCGGAACCGGACTGGTGGGAATGGTATCTGTGAGGCATTCGATGCCGGGGCGCCTCGAGCCGATTTCCGAGTTCGTAGTAGCGATGGGGGCCGATGCGTGAAGTGTGCCGATGCGTAAGAAAAACTCCTCAACCCGAGTCAGAACATGAGCAAACGACCAGTCTCGTCGTAATCGACCCGGGCGATTACGATCGCCCCCCCTCCTCTACCCATCTAAGGGCTTGGAGAGTCGAAGCATTAATTGCTCGCACCCCTCCAACATGAGAGAAGACACCCTCTGACACCTCTTACCTGACCCACATCTCGCATCGGCGGGGGCAACCGGATTAGGGTCGCTCCCATCACCGGCCTCTGGCCTTTGTTGCAGTTTACGTCCACCGTGGACAGTGGACAGCTCGCTTTTGGTTGGTGCTCGCTTTCGAACCAGCAGTAAAAAAGCCCCGTCCGTGAGATGGTAAACGGACAGGGGTTTCAGTGAGGCCCGTGAAGACCTGAAGACTTGTTCCTTGAACCATCTCAGAACTGCCCGCTTGGGAGCCCAAAGAGATCCCGCTCGGCGACGGCTGAAAGGCAAGAAACTTGGTGATCTGAAAAGTCGCTACCGAAAAAGACCTTGGCAACGCGGACTGGGAATCTACAATCTCATACAATGAAAATCGTGCTGAAATCTCCTGATTCCAGTAAAATATGGCGTCGACTAGGGACTTTTCCTGCCGAAATCTCCACAACCGCCAAACCAAACCACCGACTCCGCCCCTCTTTCCCCCGCACCCCCCTTTCACCCCCCTCCGCTCCGGTCCAAGGGCGGCTTCAAAGCCCTCCCGCCAAACGCAAATTCCTAGCAGTAAGGTGAAATCGAGATGCCTCAGGAAGTGGACTCCGAAAGGATGCAACGCGCCAAGGCCTTGTCACCGTTGTTCAACATCGCAGACAGCTCCCCTCCTTTTCTCATCCTCGCCGGTGAAAAAGACTGGTTGAAAGATGAACCTGAAACCTTCTTCAACGCACTGAAGGAGGCAGGTTTCGACTGCGAATTCAAATGCTATGACAACGCCAAGCATGCCTTCATCGTATATGGCTACACCGCAACACTCGAAGAAACCACACGAGCCATTCTTGATCTAGATGCCTTCCTAGTAAATCGCGGATACCTCGAAGGGCCGACTTCAATAAAAATGCCCGCGCCTCTTCAACGCGACAAAGGAGTCACTCCGACCCAATAAGTATTTTTAATAAAACCACCAAACGTCCCCCACTGTTACCAATGAACCTCCAAACTCTACGACTCGCACTAGCCTGCACACTCCCCGCACTCATCACAGCAGAGAGTTGGGCAGAAGCGCATTACCTTGATCGCTACCAACCAGCGGTCATTTACACCTTCGATCAACCAATCGACGCGGAGAGATTCAGTGACACAAAAGATCAATTTGAAGGTGCGATTCATTTTCAAAAAGACGAAACGAGGCCGCCTACCCTGATAGAAGGTGCTCGCCCATTCCTAGGCAATGCATGGGACTTCTCTGGACGTGCTTCCTGCTTTACCAGCAAGACGGGTCCGACGACCTTTACACTCGGAGACATCGAAAAAACCTCCGGCATGTCGGCCTCCTTTTGGATGAAGTCGGTCTACGAAGGCAATGACGGCAACAGTCGAATCATGGGCTATGCAGGCTTCGACATCACCGTGAACAAAGGGCGCGGGGAAGGCTCACTCAGACTCTTCATGGGCGAATACAGTGCCTATATCGATTACAAAGCAGGTGCCAAACTGTTTGACGGCAATTGGCACCACGTAGCCACCACCACCGATTTCACAACAAAGACGGACAACGTATCCATCTATATTGACGGTGAACTGGTCACACGAAGCAGCGGCTTCGCCAACAAATCCTTCAACTCCACAAACGCAGGTCACTCAATCGTTCTCGGCGCACGTAGCAACAAGAGCTATTTCTTCAATGGTGCGCTCGATGATGTCGCGCTGTTTGATTACACGCTCTCCGATCGGCAAGTCGCCGAAATTGCCGCTGGCCCCGTCTATGCAGGCTCCGATGAAATCGTCTATCTCCCCGACAATCTAGAGACCAAAGCCGTCGCTCCAGACGGCACTGCGACTGTATGGTCACTAGAAACTGGCTCAGGCGAGGTCGTGTTTTCCAATGCCAATCAGACACAGACTCAAGTCAGTTTCTCGGCACCAGGCGACTACACTCTAAACTATTCAGTTGCAGGGTTTCCAGCGCAACAGCTCAAGGTCACCGCACTCCCTCCAGCTCTGCCGATAGTCTCCGCAGGTGATCCAAGGCAGATCAATCAAGTCAACACGGGGATCGAATTCTCTGGAACGGTCTCTGTCGCGGGATTAACAAACCTCGATGCAGTCCAACTAAAATGGCAGAAAGTATCAGGCCCAGGCGACGTCACCTTTGATCAGCCAAACGCATTAAAGAGCACCGCCTCATTCAGCCAAAAAGGACTCTATCGCCTTCGATTAAAAGCCACTGCGAGCGGTCTCTCGGCAAGTGACGATACGACGGTCTACTATTCAGATTCAGAGCCCAGCGAGGGCTGGCATTACGCCTCAGTATTGGATCCACTCTACATCATCGCAATGGATCATCCCGCGAATCGAGACACATCGGGTGTTCAAGAATCCGCTGGAGGCACCAGCGCCGAGCTCGTCAAGGCGGATGACATTCTCCCTCAAATGGTTCCCGGCGCACGTGCCTTTACTGGACTCGGATGGGACTTTGCTAAATCCGATGCAGCCATCAGCGCACACAACCGCTTCAATGTCGCCCAACAGGGCAAGGTCTCCGAGACCGACGGCGTCAGCCTCAGCTTTTGGCTCAAAGGCGAGGACTACATACGCGACTTTGGAAGAATTGGAGGTATCGCTTATGGTAAAATAGATTTTTCGACTCAGCACTTCAGCTCGGATTCGGCAGGACTGACGGCCCAGATCGACGGAGTGACGATTCGCAGCCGCACCTCCGGGGAAAGCAGGAATCTCTTTGATGGCTCATGGCACCATGCAGTCCTATCAGCCGATTATTCCATCAGCCAAGATAACGTGCATCTCTATATAGATGGCGAACAGGTCAACACTGTAAGCCATGCGTTTACGAACGACTTCAATGATATCCGCACCGATCACGCGAACTACTGGGCGGCACGACCGAACGGCGGCAGCCAACCATTTAAAGGACAACTCGACGACATCGTAGCATTCAATCGACCGCTCACAAATGAAGAAGTCACCTACCTATATGCGGGGCCATCGACAGCAAACAGCACACGCCCGCTAGATGTGATGATCGACGAAAATCATATCTACACCCTCCCCGAAAAATCTATAACACTGAAAGCGAGCCTTACCGATCCGGGACAAGACAAGGTCTCCATTCAATACCAATGGAAACTCATCAAAGGCCCAGGCCCCGTCACTTTAGCCACACCTGCCAATGGTCAAACTGAAGTCACCTTCGAACCACTCGCTGACACACACAACCCAGACTACCGCCACTATCTGTTTCGTGTGACGGCAATGAAAGCGGACAGCACAATCCATCGTCATGGACACGCAGAGACTTCGGTCGTCTTTTACAAAGAGCACACACCTAAGACGCGCACCTTGAGTGCCACGCCCGCTCCAGGGGTTCACCCGCGTATCTTGTTCGCACCGGAAGACGTCCCAGAGATGCGACTGCGTGTTCAGAACGATCGCTATGCACCTAAAGCGATTGAGCTGATGAAGAGTCGTTACAATAAAACGCTATTCGATCCCAACAATTCGATGGGGTATATTTATAAGCAACTGCTAGATGGTAACGAAGATGTCTCAGTCAACCTCGTCGTCGGCGACGGCGTGAGCGATGTCTACAACTACACCGATGGACAAGGGCAATTCTACGGTAATCTCTGCGGCGCAGCCTTTCTCACATTGATAGAAGATGATAGCGAGAAAGCGCTGGAACTAGCGACTGTCGTGTCTAATTGCGCCACGGCTCAACTCAAATACTACCGCCCAGCCTATGGCAGTTACCTCGCTCACGATGCCAGCGGCGCACTCGGCCTGACTTACGACTTTCTCTACAACACAATGACACCGGAACAACGTGTCCCCGTGCGTCAACTGCTCTCAAAAATGACGCAGTGGCGTCAAACCATGGGCACCGGTATGATCACTCCAGACAATTCCTCAAATTGGCGCACCTTTCACGACCATATCCTGATCGCATCGCTAGCAATCGAAGGCGAAGAAGGCTATGACCCAGAGGTCTACACACAAACACTCAATAAGCTCCGCGAGTTTTTCACACAGTATGGCGTGTTCCGCTCGGGCTATGCGCACGAAGGCTGGGGCTACTTTAGCTTTGGAATGACTTCTGCTTCACTCTCGACGCTCGCGGTGGCACGTCGCGACGAGAATTTATACGAAACGACGAATCTCTATAACAGCATGCTCGCCACGTTCCGCTCGATGCCTCCTGGCCAAGATTGGGCGGCTAGCCACGGAGATACCATGCAGGGGCAACTACATACGCCTCCCAATCAACTATGGGTCGCACGCTATCTCTGGCCTGAAAATGAGGCCATTGCTTACGCCGCACAAACGCTTGCAGACAAACTACTCGCTGCCGAAGACCAGCGCAAGCTGAGCATGATGCCGATCATGTTTGCAGTCGGTAACGAAACAAAGAAGCAGAGCCTGCATGCGATTGGCGAGCGCATGGACTTACCACTCACATTATTCTGCCCCGATAAAGGATACATCAACACCCGCTCTGACTGGACTGATGACGCACTCCTACTCACCTTCCGTAGCCGCATGGATAAATACTTCCTCGGTCACATGCACCCCGACGTCAATTCCTTCGAGCTCTACGCCGGAGGCCATGAATGGTTTACCGACCCAGGCAAATACGGCATTCCAAATGACATGCACCAAACTGTTCTCATCGATGGAATCGGCGGAGGCGGTAGCAGCGCAGTTTGGACCTGGCCCTCCCTACCTGGGACGCTCGTCGAGTTCACCGACACCCCTGAAGTCACTTTCGCCTGTGGCGATGCGAAAGCCTTTTACGACTATGTGATCCACGAGCCCAAGAGTGGCACTCAAATAAAAGACTTCACCACACAAGCCACAACGGAGCATGGTTTAACCTGGGATCAGTTTGTATATCCTCAAAGAGATGCCTCAACACCGCTTCCGAAATGGAGAAACATGCCTCTAGGTAACAGCGGAAAACTCTGGGAGTATAATCCCATGCAACGCGCCTTTCGCAGCGCGCTACTGGTCCGCGGCCAGCAGCCCTACGCACTGATCGTCGACGACTATCAAAAAGATGATGCAAAACATGACTACCAATGGGTGGGCAATCTTCGAGCTGGCACCATCGAAACCGTCTCTTCAAACGAAACAGATCTGATTCTAAAGCAAAATGCCCCACCCGATGATGGCGCGAGGCTCCTAGTGCGCGTCCTCAATGCCAATGGCCAGCAAGGCAGCCCCACGTTGCTCAACTCAAAGATACAGACCTCTCCAACCAGTCACGCCATGGGAACTCAGGTGTTAATCGACTCAAAGCAAGTCCTGAGCCCTGACTTCAAAGTCATGCTCTTCCCCTTCACTGATGGAGATCCACTCCCCTCCACCACATGGAAAGATGGACAACTACACATTCAATTCAGCAAACAAGCTGACATCTTATCTTTCGATTCATCCGAGGAGGGTCGCACTCAAGTCACCGTGCAACGCGACGGAAAAATAATTTCGACGAACCAGTAGAAGCTATTTCGATTCATCAAAATGAATCACGCACACACACATCGACTCCACTGAGCAACCACTCCAGGCGATCTCGATAGCAGCAAGCGCAGAGCAACCAGGCGATACCATCATCGTCCACTCCGACACCTATCGCGAGCGAATCGATCCACCACGTGCGGACTCCCTGATGAGCAACGCATCACCGATCGAGCTGCTGAAGGTGAACAGGTCAAGATACGTGGCTCCGTAGTCATTACAGACTGGGATGCGGTGGCTCTTCCATACGAAAAACAACTGCGTTCAACTCAATCCCTGGTCATTTAAATCCCTATACTGAACTGATTAGCGGCGACTGGTTTGCAGACTGAGAGCATTCACATCGTTCGTAAATGACATGTAAACACACAGTCTCAATGGAATAGATTGACGCCTATTCCATTGACAGAGTTGCCACCCCCCTTTCACCCCCCTCCGCTCCGGTCCAAGGGCGGCTTCAAAGCCCTCCCGCCAAACGCAAATTCCTAGCAGTCAGTATGATCAAGCAAACAGGGAGAGTCAGAAGCCGATCTCGCATGCGCGGGTTGACATGCATTGCCGGTATGCTCTGCGTCTCTCAGCCCCTTCAAGCGCAGGTGACCAAGGACGCGAGGGCTGCGAATTGGCATCAATGGCGAGGTCCAGAGGCCAATGGAGTCTCTCCCACCGCGAATCCACCAATCTCATGGAGCGAGAAGAAGAATATTCTGTGGAAGGTGGAGGTGGACGGGAAGGGTGGAACTACCCCGATTGTGTGGGGGGACAAAGTCTTCCTGCTGACCTCCATCAACACCGGCAAGGTAGATCCCACTCTGCCCAAGCCTGAAGACCAGCCGAATCGCGTCTTTGGGATCAAGCACCCGAATACCAGTTACCAATTCGTGGTGCTCTGTCTCAATCGCAAGACTGGAAAAGAGATCTGGCGGCGGACGGCAACAGAGTTCGTTCCCCACGAGGGACACCATCGCGACAACTCCTATGCGTCTGCCTCTCCTTTCACGGATGGCAAGCGAGTCTACTGCTGGTTTGGATCAGCGGGGATGTTTTGCTACGACCTCGACGGCCAGAAGTTGTGGGAGCGAAAACTTGAGAAGGCCAAGATCGGAGCAAGCTTGGGCGAGGGATGTTCGCCGGTGGTGCATGACGGTAAGGTCGTCCTTCTGCGCGATCAGGCGGGGCCGTCCTCAATCGAGGTCCTGGACGCGAAGACTGGCGAGCCGATCTGGAAGGAAGAACGTGACGAGCCAAATGGCTGGGCGACACCGGTGATTGTAGAGCACGGTGGCAAAACGCAGGTCGTGACGTGTGGGGACAACCTGGTGCGGAGCTATGATCTGGATAATGGGGAGATCATCTGGCAGTGTGGTGGGCTTTCGGAGAACACCATCCCGTGCCCGGTTGTAGAGGGAGATCTCGTTTATTGCATGAGCGGTTACAAGGGCTACTCGTTGCTCGCTCTGCCTCTCTCCGCGAGGGGAGACATCACCAATACCGACAAGATCGCGTGGAGGAAAAGCAAGGGGACGCCTTACATTCCCTCTCCACTACTCTATGACGGGATGCTCTACTTCCTGAAATCGAGCCAGAGTTTCCTGAGCTGCCTCGACGCGAAGACAGGCGAGGCCTTCTTTGAGAACGTTCGCCTTCCCGACGTCGCGAATGTCTATTCCTCCCCAGTGGGCGCAGCGGGACGGATTTACATCACGGGACGCAACGGGGTGACCTTGGTGCTCAATCGTTCGAAGGAGTTTGCGGTTCTCGCTACAAATGAACTCGACGATCAATTTCGAGCCTCGCCAACGTTGGCTGGGAAGCAGCTCTTTCTGCGAGGCAGCAAGTTTCTCTACTGTATTGCGGAGGAGGACTGATGAGGGCGAGGCGAGCACGATCTACGTGTGCAAGAGCTCGACGACCCTGAGCGGCTTCAGCAAACGTCACCACCACTCTGGCGACCCTCACGACCGACGGCGACGGCGACCTTCACAGTCGCTCCCGCTGATGCCAGGAGGTTCTACCTCGTCGCGGAATAGGCGGAAGCGCCTGATTCCATCTACCTTGGAAGTTTCGTGACTGGAACCTGCTCCCTTTTTGTGTCAGAGTAGCTGCGTGCAGAAACAGATCATTTCCT
>Ga0308005_10000546_pt1 | contig 13660 bp, 10 predicted proteins | sample Neamet67_FD_203142 | JGI IMG/M metagenome (GOLD analysis project Ga0308005, IMG submission 203142) | Marine microbial communities from water near the shore, Antarctic Ocean - #67 | ecosystem: Environmental > Aquatic > Marine > Unclassified | place: Southern Ocean | collected 2014-06-07 | reverse complement strand
TTTGGTTCAATTCCACTACTGAATAAACAGTTCTCCACGACTTTTCTAGATCAATCGAGACTTGTCTACCCGCTCGGGTAGGACAGGTCAAAGAACCACTAAATAAAGGATCCGCCAGTGTTAACTACAAGCTATCGATCAATATTCTGCAAATTGGTAAAGCTATCTCAGGCTTTCGCTATTTTATCCGTGTTGTCTTTGCCGAATCTGGCAACTGCTCAATCGGATCAAGTCACATTCCACAAGGATATCGAGCCCATTCTGCAGCGCAGCTGTCAGAACTGTCATCGCCCTGGTGGTGTCGGCCCTATGCCGCTAGTGTCATACGACGAAGTGGCACCTTTTGCTGGACTGATCGAATACAAGACCGCACTGCGTGATAGAGCAGGAGCGATGCCGCCATGGTATATGGAAAAGAACATCGGTATTCAGGACTTTAAATTCGACCCGTCATTGAGCGATGCAGAGCTCGCAGCTATCTCAATCTGGGCGCGAAGTGGAACGCCCAAAGGTGATCCAGCAGATGCGCCTGTAGCTCTAGCCTTCAGCGATGATCTGAAGTGGACGGCTGGTCAACCTGACCTCGTTGTTAGCACAAACGCTGTAACCAAATTAGCAGGTACTCCTGATTGGTGGGGTGAGATTGATAGGATAGAAATCCCCATAGATCAAGATCGCTATGTGAAGTCTGTGGAAATCGTTGAAGTCAACGATGTGAACTACACTGCCGGCACAGGTCGAGACACCGTTGGCGGCAGGTACATATTTCACCACATGATCTGGTCAACGGCCGAGATAGACGAAAACGGGCAGCGTATCGCAGAGACTGCAACCGGCTGGCCAGTACATGAAGTAGGGCGCAACGCAGACATTTTCGATGTGGACGGTGGGCGTCTACTTAAAGCTGGCACCTTCCTCGTTTCTGATTCTGTTCATATGCATTCGAATGGCAAAGACACAACAGCACACTTGGAAGTTGGGTTTCGTTTTCATCCGGTTGGTTACGAGCCAAAGTATGAGCGCGTTAGTTTGGGACTAGGCAATGGAGTGGACATTAGTATTGCTGGCAACGAAGATGCACAGGAACTGCATGCCTATACCGTTCTCCAAGACCACCTAAAGATCATTACATTCGAGCCACATTTGCACGCCCCTGGCGAGCGCATGTGTCTTGAAGCGATATGGGGATATACAGTAGAGACACTTTCCTGTGTTGGTTATGACCATAACTGGGTACGTGGCTATGCGTACGATAATGATGCGCAACCTCTGTTGCCGAAGGGAACTATTCTCCACATCGTCGGTTACATGAATAATACTGAAACCAACCCCAATGTACCTGACCCAAGGAATTGGCAGGGGTCTGGTAATCGATCCGTAACCAATATGTTTATCGATTTGGGCATGCGGGTAAAAATGGATGACGAGCAATTTTTCGAAGAGATGGAAAATCGCCGTCAGACACTAAATCTTGGACCAAACGATCACGTGATCGGTTGTCCATTATGTTTGGCGCCACTTGTTGCGCCGGTAAATTCCACCGAAGAAATAAGTAATGAAGTTGCATTGCAGGGAACAAATTAGATATGCAAAGTTTAAAAATTAGAAGCACGAGCAAGACTTTTAGGTTTTTCGTAATCGCGCTTGGTGCTGCGGTTCTATCACCGTTGGTATCAGCAGATACCTACCGTAGTGGTCAGCACATCGAGCCGGCATTTGAAGGTTGGCGGCCAAACGAAGATGGCACATTCAACATGATGTTCGGTTACATGAACGAGAACTGGGAAGAAGAGCCAAACGTCGATGTTGGCGAAAACAATATGTTTTCTCCGGGCGACTCTGATCGTGGTCAGCCGACTCACTTCCTTCCGCGCCGCAATCGCTTTACCTTCGAAGTTCAGGTTCCTTCTGATTGGGGTGATCGCGAGCTGGTATGGACGCTAAGTGTGAATGGGGTTGATCGCAAAGCCTACGGAACATTAAAGGACGATTACCTGGTCGACAATATGGTGATTGCATCGGAGACAGGCTCTCTGGGTGCTGGAACTAGTAGCCCTGAATCGCGCGCGAATCTACCGCCGGTAACTACGGTTCAAGGTGATGATATCCGTACAGTAAGAGTGGGCCAGGCTATGACTTTGCGCACTCATGTTGTCGACGATGGTATTCCTACTCCTACCGATCCAGTTGAGCAAGCTAGAGAGTTTGCTGAGTTTGTCGGCGGTCCTCTTGCGGTTGCTTTTGTAACTGAAGAAAATGTTCGCCAACGTCTTCTGATGTCGCCACCAATAAAGGTGACGGTCCAAAAAATTAACGGATTGTTCCTGTCATGGAATGTTTATCGCGGAGCAGGTGATGTTCAGTTCAGCCCGCAGCAAGCTAAGCCATGGGAGGATACTCGTGCTGGAGCACATTCTCCTTGGGGAACACTCTGGATGCCGCCACCAAGTCCAGAAGATGGTATGCATGATGTGGAAGTGACTTTCGATGAACCTGGAACCTATGTGCTATGGGGACGGGCCGATGATGGTGGTCTCTATGACGATGCCTATATCACGGTGAACGTGACTGAATAGCATTCGCTTGATATTTCAATGAATGCTACTAAAAAAGGGCGGTTTACCGCCCTTTTTTGTGGGCGGGATTTCTAGCCTTTGGCATACTATGTTAGCTACACTCTAGGCCAATGCAGCGCCTAGGCCACGATGGCGAGAAACTTCGATGAACAATCTGTTGAGTAAAACGATTAGCAAGGTGGTGCTTTTGTAGCGAATTTCATTTTCGCAGGAATGGTATTGGCAGACGGACACACGGCGATAGAAAAAGCACTGGCCAACGAAGCTAGGCCAGAGGCGGATAGACAGAGAGATGCGAATAGAAAGCCAGAGCAGGTGCTCGAATTCTTCGGAATAGAACCTGACATGAAAGTAATAGATATATTTGCAGGTGGCGGATATTACGCTGAAATACTCAGCTATGTTGTAGGGGTAGATGGCGAGGTGACTCTCTACAACAATGGAGGCTGGGATGGCTTTGTTGGCGCCGGCGTAGAAGAAAGGCTCGAAGGGAATCGATTTTCCAACTTACAGAGTATTGTCATGGACGCAAATTAATTGCTCCTTGAAGAAAATTACTACGATGCGGCTGTGTTCGTTCTGGGCTTCCACGACTTATATTATGAAGAGGCTAGCTGGCCTGCTATCGATGCCGCTGATTTTTCTGAGAGACTCTAAGGATTTCTAAAACCAGGCAGAATCTTAGATATCGTAGATCATGCCGCCGGATCGGGTGTTAGTGTGGATGTTGCGAACGCATTGCACAGGATCGATCCGGGCATCATTCGTAGCGATCTAATTTCTGCTGGATTCAAATTCGTTGCTGAGTCAGATGTCTTGCGCAATCAAGCCGATGAGCGATCCAAGTGTCCGCGGTAAAACCGACAGAGTAGTGATGAAGTTTAGGAAGCCCGATTCTTAAGATTCGTTCTGTGCATTAAAATTGGGGACGCTTACATGTTTCTGCGGTACTGGCCTCCAACCTCGAAGAAGGTGTCTGTTATCTGGCCTAGGCTGCAATAGCGCACGGCATCCATCAGCTCTTCAAAGACATTCTCGTTGTTGATGGCAGCGCGGCGAAGTCGCTCTAAGGCCTCAATAGAGTGCTCGGCATTTTTGGATTTGAATGCCGCCAAACGATCTATCTGACTTTGCTTCTCAGTTTCGGTCGAGCGTGCTAATTCTATTTGCAATTGTGCTTCAGGCTCTGGGTTTAGAAAAGTATTAACCCCAATCAAAGGCAGGCTGCCATCGTGTTTTCGATGCTCGTAGTACATTGATTCGTCCTGAATCTTGCCGCGCTGATAGCCAGTTTCCATAGCCCCTAAAACTCCGCCTCGCTCGGAAATGCGTTCAAATTCCTGAAGTACGGCTTCTTCTAAGAGATCCGTTAATTCATCGATGATGAACGAACCCTGACTCGAGTTTTCGTTGACAGCTAAACCCCATTCTTTGTTGATAATTAGCTGTATAGCCATCGCCCTGCGTACCGACTCCTCAGTAGGCGTGGTTACTGCCTCGTCGTATGCGTTCGTGTGTAGACTGTTGCAGTTGTCATAGACCGCGATCAATGCCTGCAGCGTCGTGCGAATATCGTTAAATGACATCTCTTGTGCATGCAAGGACCTGCCTGATGTCTGTATGTGGTATTTGAGTTTTTGGCTACGCTCGCTAGCGCCATATTTGAAGCGCATGGCTGTAGCCCAAATGCGACGAGCAACTCGGCCCAAGACCGTGTATTCCGGATCCATACCGTTAGAGAAGAAGAAGGATAGATTGTGTGCGAAGTCATCCACCTTCATACCGCGAGCGATATACGCCTCTACGAAAGTGAAGCCATTAGAAAGCGTGAATGCGAGTTGCGAGATAGGATTCGCACCGGCTTCGGCAATGTGATATCCCGAGATGGAAACAGAATAGAAGTTGCGAATCTTATTGGCCGTGAAATATTCCTGTATATCGCCCATTAACTTGAGGCTAAATTCGGTGGAGAAGATGCAGGTGTTCTGACCCTGATCCTCCTTTAATATGTCCGCCTGAACAGTGCCGCGGACATTTTCAAGTGCCTGCGCCTTTAGTGACTCATATTCCTCGGCAGTCGGAGAGGCATCGTTCGCGCCCTTAAACTTTTCTACCTGCTGATCTATCGCGGCATTCATATACATGGCGAGTATCGTTGGCGCGGGGCCGTTTATTGTCATCGACACGGATGTAGTAGGGTGGCATAGATCAAAGCCGCTATAGAGTTCTTTCATGTCATCGAGCGTGGCGATAGAGACGCCGGAGTTACCTACTTTGCCATAGATGTCCGGCTGCACAGCTGGATCGAAACCATACAGCGTCACAGAGTCGAATGCAGTGGAGAGTCGCTTTGCTTGGGAGTGTTCCGAGAGTTGCTTGAAGCGTCGATTGGTTCGGAATGCATCGCCTTCGCCAGCGAACATACGTGTTGGATCTTCCGACTCACGCTTAAATTGAAACACACCAGCAGTAAAGGGAAAGCGTCCAGGAACATTTTCCAAGAGCAGCCATTTTAATAACTCGCCGTGATCTTTGTAGTCGGGTAGAGCTACTCGAGGAATCTTTGTGCCAGAGAGCGAAGTACGTGTGAGTGCGGTGCGGATCTCTCTGTCCCTAACCTTTACGACATACTCTTCACCCGAGTAGTCCTCGATTAGCTGTGGCCAGGCATCCAATAACCACTTCGCCTCACTATCCATAGCATTGTCTTTAAGTGCTATGAGGTCATCAAGCTCGGAGCTGTCTTTTGATGCGGCATCCAGCATGGTTTTGCTGGCGGTGAGTTGCTGCCTATCGCGAGCAAGTTGTGACTGAGTCTGCACCTGGTCATGGTAGCCACGCACGACTTCAGCAATCTCAGCTAGATAGCGCTGTTGGCCTGCGGGGATAATTAGTGTGGTTTGTGTCGATTTTTTAGTGTCCAGTGACTCGATAGACTGGGCATAGTCTGGCAAGCCCTTCTCTCGCAATAACACAACGAGTGCCTGGTAGAGCGCAGTAATACCGTCGTCATTGAACTTGGACGCTATAGTGCCGAATACGGGCATCTTATCGGGCATTTGATCGAAGGCTGCGCGATTTCGCTGCACTTGCTTACAGACATCCCTGAGTGCGTCCTCGCTTCCCTTTCGGTCGAACTTGTTGATAGCAAAGATATCGGCATAGTCCAGCATATCGATCTTTTCTAACTGGCTGGCCGCGCCGAATTCGGGCGTCATGACATACAAAGATGTATCAACAAATGGAACGATGCCTGCATCACCCTGGCCTATGCCTGGGGTTTCCACAATGATGAGATCGAATCCGGATAGTTTAATAGCGGCGATAATCTCGCTCAACCTCTCGGGAATTTCTACGGTAGCATCTCGTGTGGCTATCGAGCGCATGAATATATTGGAGTGACTGATCGCGTTCATACGAATTCGATCGCCAAGTAAGGCGCCACCTGTCTTTTTTCTAGTAGGGTCAATTGCTAGCACTGCAATCGTCAGCGAATCTCCGCTGTCTTGTCTGAATCGTCTTATGATCTCATCGGTAGACGATGACTTGCCTGCACCACCAGTTCCCGTTATACCTAAAATGGGTGTAGCTTCGATTGAGTCTGCCTTATCCTTAAGGGTAGCTAATTCTTCAGCAGAGTATTGGCCATTCTCGATACCAGTAATTGTTCGCGTTAGTGCGATTCTATCAGCAATATTGAGTTCCGCTAGACTTGGAGCGACGGGGCGAAAATCTCCATCACGGCAGCGCCGTAGCATGTCGTCGATCATGCCTTGTAAACCGATGGTCTGGCCATCATTAGGGGAATAGATGCGGCTCACGCCGTAGTCGTGTAGCTCTTCAATCTCTGCTGGGATGATTACACCACCACCGCCACCAAAAATCTTGATGTGCCCCGCATCCAATTCTCTGAGACGGTCTACGAGGTATTTGAAGTATTCGATATGCCCACCCTGATAAGAGCTGATGGCGATAGCATCGACATCTTCTTGAACGGCAGCATCTACGATTTCTTGGACCGAGCGATTGTGGGCGAGATGAATGACCTCGGCACCACTGGATTGCAGGATACGGCGCATGATGTTGATGGCGGCATCATGCCCATCGAAAAGACTTGCAGCAGTAACGAAGCGAAGCCATTTGCGTCTTGACTTGGACGTTGAAGGATTCTCATTTGGTTTTTGGAATGATACTACTGACAAAATCTAGGCCCCTTTTCTACGTTGAACTTCATTACGACTTATTTCCTTAAATCGCAATTCAGAGCCAGTTTAGCGCACTCTAGTTTACTGCGCTCTAGTTTAGAGGCCTTTCGGGGTCACCTCGCCGCCGTTATGGGGTGTTTCGCGAGAAAAGAGACGATGGCGGCTGCTGTTTCTCGAGGCTTCTCGAGCCCCATGGCATGTCCAGCAGCCTCTAGGTCAACTAGCGTGATGCGCTCACCGAACTCTAGTTTCATTCGGCTGCCATTCTCGGGCGGGGCAGTCTTGTCGTCTACTCCTTGGATGATTAACATAGGTCCATTCCCACCGGCCCACCATTGCTCTAGCGGAGTATTTCTATTGGCTTCCCTCTGCGAGCGCCGGGCATCAGGCCAGTATTTCAACGTTCTCACGTAGTCGAGAACAATCTCATCATCGGTGTGTGGAGAAAACAACGTGCGTCTCGCCAGTCCGAATTTTTCGGCTTCAGGTAGGGTGGCGTCTCCCAACAATCTCCCCAGTTCGCCTGGAATCGTGAGCGGCTTGGCTAAGCCTCCTGCCGCAATAAGAGAAATGCTTGCAACTGATTCGGGATGATCTGTGGCAACCATTCGTGCAGTTCTGTTGCCCAGCGCCCAGCCCAAAAGGTGGGCTTGCTCTAACCCGAAGGCTTCGATGATAGCGACCACATCCTGTGCATAGTCATTAAGAGTAAGGCCTTCTAAATCGCCTGTGCTTCCCATGATTCCACGCTGGTTCACGGCTATAACTCGATAGCCCGCATCAGCTAAGAGCGGAGCTAGGGACTTGTAGCGAGAAAAATCTCCGCCTGAGCCGGGCAGAGCAACTAGGGTTTCCTGCTTGCTTGAGCCGGACCCCCACACCTCAACCTGCAGTTGAGCATGTCCGATATCGATCATTCTTTGGATGCGGTCCGCTGCGAATATGCCGCTCGAAAAAACCAAGCTAAGCAATACGAGAATGGGCTTGCCGGCGGTAATAAATTTGATGTACTGACGCATAGTATCCCCATCTAAAAATCGAAAGCTGATTGGAGTGAGTTCTGATTCTATCACGCAAAGTTGAGTCGCCAAGTTGTATTGAAATGCTGGTCGGCCTTGGGCTTTCCCGTGGCTCTTCTGTATAGTGCGGCCATGGAAGCGTGGATACTTTTTACACTATTGGCAGTAGCGATGCAGTCGGTGCGTACCGCCGCACAGAAACAGATTGCGCAAAGCATTTCTGCAGCATCCACCACGCTTGTGCGCTACCTATTCGGTCTTCCCTTCGCGCTTGGGTATTATTTTTCTCTTTCCCATTTTTATCAAGGTGAGGAATTTGTTGGCAATACCGTCTTTTATAAAGCTTCAACGCTAGCTGCCATAGCGCAAATATTTGCTACTGTTTTCCTAATTAAGGCGCTTACTTTGCGCAACTTTGCCGTTGGTACAGCGCTGGTGAAAACAGAGGCTTTGCTAACAGCGGTTCTTGGGGCGGTATTCTTTTCGACGGCACTGAGTTCTATCGCCTACCTTTCAGTCTTTTTAGGAGTGGTCGGCGTCCTAATCGCGAGCAACTGGAAAGTCAGCTGGCAAGATCTGGTTGAGAATGAAAGTATAAAATATGGCGTCGGTGCAGGGCTGGGCTTCGCTCTGGCATCGCTATGGATACGGGAGGCATCTCTATCTTTGGGTGTGCCGAGGCTGCTTAGTGCATCAACTGTACTGCTGTATATGGTGGCGATCCAGACTGTGTTATGCCTGCTATTTGTGGCTATTCGGGAACGGAATCAACTTGCTCTGGTTCTGTCCCGATGGAGATCCTGCGTTTTTATTGGCTTCACCAGTTTGGCAGGCTCAGTGGGCTGGTTCACGGCAATGAGCCTGCAAGATGCGGCAGTAGTTAAGACGCTAGGTCAGACTGAGTTCGCTGTCACTCTGCTGATAACCTACTTTTATTTCGGTGAAAAGATAACGGCGAAAGAATACGTCGGGATCATGTTGGTTGCGCTGAGCGTCATATTACTGCTTGTGGCAGCCTGACTCTTGTCAAAAAATCTATTCTTTTAACAGTTCTGCGTCGTAACCCAACTCTTTTAGTCTGGCGAGCATGGCCAGTTTTCTCCATATAAAATTGAGCCGATAATAGAGAGTATTGTTTGCTATTATGCAACGTAGAACAAAGTCAATTTAGAAGAGGTTGTCATGCTAAGAAGTACGCTATTTTTGGTTTCAATGGTTCTCAGTACAGCTTTATATGCGCAAGCATTCGGTGAATGGAAAATCATTCATGCCGGCATACTGCTGGCGGATGCGCGTGAAGAAGTCCTAACTGAGCAGAGTATTATTATTAGAAACGATGAGATTGTCGAAGTGCGCGGTGGCTATGTCTCGCCCGGACAGGTGAGTGGCACTGCTAACGCTAGAGTGATCGACCTAAGCGATCAGTTCGTAATGGCTGGTCTCATCGATTCTCATACGCATATTTTGAGTCAACAGGAGCCGAACGGTCGTGAGATTCGAGTTACCCGTTCCTCGCAACTTAGCACCTTAATGGGAGTCGAGTTTGGCATGCGGACACTGCGTGCTGGATTCACCACTATCCGCAATGTAGGTTCTGATCGAAATGCGATCTTTGCTTTGCGCGATGCAATTAATCAGGGCATCGTTATGGGTCCGCGAATAAAAGCCGCTGGGCAAGGGCTAACACCAACAGGCGGTCATGGAGATGGTGGTGGATATCGCGATGATGTATTTCCTCATCCTCACTCGGGTGTTTGCGATGGCGTGGCCGAATGCCGCAAAGCGGTTCGTACACAGATAAAATACGGGGCCGACCACATAAAGTATGTAGCTACCGGCGGCGTACTTAGTCAAACCGCTACTGGTACTGGTCAGCAATTTACTGACGAAGAGCAGATCGCTCTGGTACAGGCTGCTCATGCAATGGGCCGAAAAGTAGCAGCGCATGCACACGGAAAAATCGGCTTGGAAGCCGCTTTACGAGCTGGAGTGGATTCCATCGAACATGGCTCCTACCTCGATGCCCAGACGGCTGACTTATTTGTTGCAACAGGCGCTTATCTGGTTCCAACTTTAATTGCAGGTCACACGGTCGAGCGAATCGCTACGGAGCGGCCTGACTTTTTTGTCCCTGCAGTTCGCCAGAAGGCCCTTGAAGTAGGTCCGGTCATGAGGAATGCGCTACGACTCGCTTATGAGCGAGGAGTGAAGATTGCCTTTGGCACAGATGCCGGCGTGAACGATCACGGCACTAATGCTTACGAGATGGTGTTGATGAACGAGGCGGGTATGCCCGAGCGAGCTATCCTAATTTCCGCGACTATCAACGCCGCCGACCTTATGGATCTGACCGATATTACTGGAACAATCGAGGCGGGAAAAGATGCGGACATTGTTGCTACCGCTGGCAATCCTCTTGAAAATATTTCGGCGATGATGAGGCCGACCTTTGTTATGGCGCGCGGCAATCAAGTAAACCTCGACGTGCCACCGGTTGACCTGTTTCCTTGGCCAGAGATTTAAACAGTAATTCAGCAAACTTAGCCGCCGGATGAGTTTAAATATTGAGTTCGCCGGCCGATTCTGCCCTGCCCAATTCGATCGGAGATGGACCTTATCGTAATTGAGCTAGATAAGATCAAAGTAGGAGGAACGTTTAGCCGTTTCCAAGACTCGGGCTCCGTGTAAATGGATCGTGAGTAATCCAATCGAGAGTAGTTTTCTCCAAACTATCAGGCAGCTCTACCAGCATCCTATATTCAATCAGCCTAGATCGACCAAAACTAACTGCCAGATTTTAATATCTCTGGCAGGTTGGGAATAGCGGAGTCTAACTAAGAATGTAGTGATCGGTCCCTCTGATTTTGGGTCAAATCATCATTAGCCTCTGCACTGCTTATCGGGCACAATCCATGTCATAAGGGATAGGGTCGAAACAGGTATGAATTTACTACACATCTCAGATATGCATTTTGGCCCTCGTCACTGGCAAGGGAGTAGTGAGCTACTGCTAAAGAAACTGAACAGCTACGCGGCTGATATTGTAATAAACACCGGCGACAATACGACCGATGCTCTCGAAAGCGAATTTGAAGCGGCAGGCAATTTTCTGGATTCGATTGATTGTGAGCACATCGTTTCGATCTCTGGAAATCATGATAAACGGAATATGCGTAGTGCCGAATATTTCCGTCAATATATCGATGACATCGAAGTAATTCGTCCGCTAGATCGTGAAAAATGTGGTAAGAAAAACATTTTTCTTGATGCGAATGCTAACGGATTGACGGAGCATTTTACTGACATCAACTTCCTTAAGAACATCACTATTGATGGTGTGTCTATCCTAGTGGTTTGCCTCGACTCCTGCGAGCTCTATGAAGACAACGGTCTTGTAGACAAGGAAATGTTAAGAACAGTTTCTCAGGCAATCGATAAAGCGAGCTACGATCGGATAATTCTTCTAAACCACCACTCTATTCTCGATACCGACTCAGACCCTCTTTTTAATTCGCGAATTGTTATCGAGTTTGTAATAGAGAACAATATTGAACACGTCTTCTGTGGCCATACCCATCAGCTGTCAGTAATGAGTTCGACTGACCTGTATCACAAGCACTCATTCACTCAATACAAAAATGGGTCGCTATCAAGTATTAATACCCCCCATGACACGAATATGTTTTTGTACTATGAGAACTTTGGCTCTGAAGAGATGGTAATTCATGTGGTTAGAGTCATTGTTGAAGGCCAAAGTCTGAAGTTTGAGGAAGAGCTAATTAGTCCTAATTAGTTCCAAGAGCTAATAAAATGAATACCTTAAGCACACCGAGTATCCGTTGGGAAATGCGAATCGTCATTAGTATGTGTTTAGGCTACGGCATGCTAATGCTTTGCCGGACAGTTGTCGGTGTCGCCGGGCCTGCAATGCTGGCTGACCCTATGCTTACTCTTGATACCGCGACCTTCGGCGCTATTCTGGGCTGGGGTACGGCTGGCAATTTAACGGGGAAACTCACAACTGGCGTTCTCGCTGACAAGCTCGGCGGGAGTAAGGTGTTTGTCTGGGCCGTTGGGCTCGCGGCCATCGCTACATTCATTTTTGGCACGCTATCAAGCAACATTGCTTTCTTTACGCTGTATTTTCTCACGGTATTTGCCAAGTCTGCCGGCTGGCCATCGATGGCGAACATAATTCGCGTTGGTTTTGTTCAGGCTAAGCATGGCCGAGTATGGGGCTTTATCGCAACAAGTTCGCGAGTAAGCTCCGTTGCTACCACTGTGCTGGTCAGCAGTTTACTCCTCATAATGTCCTGGCGAGGTTTGTTCTATATGGCGGGGGCGCTTGCGCTTCTGAGCGCTATCATATTGCCTCGGTACTTGAAGAGCTCGATACAAGGCTCAGAAACATCACTCGCCGATGTGGAAGACCCAGCCGAGACTATCTCTGCTTGGTCAAAAGATCACCCGCTCAGCAAAACAGAGACACGCGCCGCGATCCGCGTTTTCATCAGCAATCCTAGGTTTTGGCTAATCAGTCTTGGTGTTTCTTCACTTGCGGTTCTTTTCGAATTTCAGGTCTTTTTGCCCATTTATCTTAGTGAGACATTTTCCTTACCACCAGCCCAAGCTGGTATGGCGTCTTCGGCGTTTCCGCTGGGCTGTCTCGTTGCAGTTTTCAGTGGCGGCTTCATCTACGATAAACTTTCTAAGAAGAATATTGTTTATACGATGAGTGCGAACTTGATTGTCGCTGTGCTATGTCTTCTGGGTTTGCGCCTTCTTGGTGTCTACGATTTTAGCTCTGGATTGGAATTGGCACTTACTGTGGTTTTGATATTTGTTTTTGGCTTCGCTATCTCGCCGGCATATTACATTCCAATGAGTGTCTTTTCGATCGGCTTTGGTGGCAAGCACTGCGGTTTGCTTGTTGGCTTAATCGATGCGTTTGCCTACTTTGGCGCAATGATGTTCGACTTCATTGGTGGTGCCGTGGCAAACAAAGAAGGGGGGTGGGAAGATTTCATCCTCATACTTATCGTCACCTCTATGCTGGCGACAATCATCATGACGACATTCCTCTATCTAGACTATCGAGACTCAGAGCGCGATCTCGAATTGCCCCAGCATTCCTGAAGCAGAACGGTATCGCTCGATGCTAATGATGGGCTAGTTAAGAACAGTTTTTGCTTTTTATTTGTAGATGAGACCAGGCCGCTTTCCTCTATAGAGAAGTCGTCGATCATCAAATGCAAGCCATCTCGCCTGGCTATAGATTGCTTTAGTAGCGGCTGTTCCTTACATTCTATAGCGTGGACATATACCACCAGAGAAGTATCAGGGTGAGTATAAGTATGAGGGTCGCGTTAGCGATCATTTTGTTAGCCCACAATATTTTCATCCGCGATTCTCTATGCCCTTACAGTTATCATTTCTATTTCCCGTGCAGATAGCGTCAATCTAATTCATGCTACTAAGATTCTATTTCGCCATCTCTAATTACATAAATAGTATGAGTGACCGAGCCATCTATGATGGTTTTTATTCTAGCTTTGACAGGGAATATCTTTCCATCTATTCGCTCCATATGTACATTAATAGCTTCCTCCTGGTCCACGTTTCTGTGCCAATAATTCCGAGAAAAAAGCTCATCTATATACATCTTCCTAATTATATTTGCGCTGGTATATCCAAATATGTTCTCAGCTCTATTGTTCCAAGATAGTAGCAAGCCGGAATTGCTCACGCTGAGAATGGTATCTATAGAGTTGTCGAGAATGAATCTTAGGTCTGTCTCGGCTCATGTACTTTCGTACCTGAGCAGCATGCGCTCGATAGAATCCCGGTTCATTATTTTTTT
>Ga0308005_10000543_pt1 | contig 13721 bp, 5 predicted proteins | sample Neamet67_FD_203142 | JGI IMG/M metagenome (GOLD analysis project Ga0308005, IMG submission 203142) | Marine microbial communities from water near the shore, Antarctic Ocean - #67 | ecosystem: Environmental > Aquatic > Marine > Unclassified | place: Southern Ocean | collected 2014-06-07 | reverse complement strand
AAGGTACCTGGCACGCTCTTTCCCACTGGAAGGACGCAAGCGGCCGCACCGAAGATGACGACGGAAAGACCAAGTGGGATAACACCAAGTCTAAGGGCGAGATGTATAATTCCGTCACTCGTTGGCATCACTCGCAACTTGCGTATTTTCTCGGGCGGATGAAGGAGCTTAAGAACGCCGATGGTACCAGTACTCTCGATCGCTCAATGATCGTCTACGGATCGAGCATCGCCGACGGCCACGCCCATGAGGAAAAGAACCTCCCCATCCTCCTTGCCGGTGGCGGTGGGGGAACCCTCAAGACAGGACACTACCTGGCCCCGCGCCGCTCGACGTCCATGTCCCAACTTCATCTCGCCCTACTACAGCGCATGGGTGTCCCGTTGGAAAAATTCGGAGAGACAAGAACGGCACTTGCCGGGCTCTTAGGGTAAATATGCATTCAAATCCAATTGCGTAAGAGGCTTCTTCCGCGTTGAGCTGGAAATCCTTAGATTGGATGTCACTATCTTAAATTCCAGCAGATGTTGGGGAATATTCCCTAACTTGGAAACTCCCAAGGAAGAAGATCACAATGATCATGCTAACGTTCACGATAATCCTGGGATTGGCGCAGGAGACGAAACCCAACTCAGAAGCTAAGGAAACAGGTGATCAAGTCATCAAGTCTGGCGTCGGGAATTCTCATCACAGAGGGCTCAAATTATGGAGAGCATGCCGCTAGTCTTTAACCACGAACGGGACGCGGATTAATCGATGCCCGGGCACAACCCAGGTCTCTGTCATCCCACCGATCTCTTCGAAAAGCCGCGCCACACTATTGCCCGCCAGATCTTCTAAAATCGCTTCCACAACAATCTCATAGCTCCCCGCCCCCCAAACCATTTTAGGCTTCCAATGCCACTCCTTCTCACCTTTTCCGACTGCGCTCTCACCGGCAAGCGACTGCCCGTTCGAATGGTAGACTTTGAGCACCCGCTCCAGGAGTCCATGGTCAAGGGCTTCGCCAAAATTCAAGCGCACTCCCTCCCGCGAACCAAGCGCAGGCGGCTCGATCGTCCAAACCTTCGGCTCTGGTTGGGCATAGTCAGCCGGGCCAGCGCGGAATTTTTTCGAGAACCCGCTCGCCATTGACCGTCCTTTGGCATCACGCCACGCCGCATTGATGCGTAATTCATAGTCTTCCCCGGCTACGAGCGCGCGCCCTTCCTCCTCATGCGGCCTCAAGCCCCGCTTTACGCGCCCCGGATCAAAAAACAAAGTGAGCCGTCGCCCTTCGGGATCCCAGAGTTCCTCTGCTAATTCTAAAAACGGCAGGGCAACAATCTTCCCTCCCCGCCCAATAAGGTGGACGTGTTGGGACGCTTCACCAAGCGCCATCGGCTCGGTAAAATGCAGGTAGAACTTCAGCAAGTTTTCAGGCAAGATTTCCGCGCTTGGGAAGACCGCCGCGACACGGGCCACCGGGGTCCTATCCGCCTCCGGGATCGCAAAGGTCTCATGAATCTCTCCGATCGAAACCCGATAACGCACGCCCGGCGTGAGCGGAAATTGAGGACTAAAAAGGAGCCCGCCTGCAACCCGAGACACCTCGCCCGCCATCGCCGGAAGGTCTCCGTCACCGTCGACATGGACGAGCAACTTTTCCGGATCGGAGGCACCCGCTACCATGAATGAACGCCCGTCTTTGGAGAGAGAGAAAGAGACCTCCGCAAGCGCGCTCACGCCGAGCAAACATACGAAGACCCAAAAGCGAACAAGCATGCTCACTATGGCAGGACGATCTGCTCCAGAGATTGCCCCGCGTCATCTTTACGAATGATGGCAGCGTGCTTGTTATCGATCTTGGCGAGTTGCACCACGCCCTTCCATGAGTCGATTGTTTCGAAGGACAGCCCGGAAACTCCCGCAACGCGCTGGGTGATCGCATCGATCGTCCCAATGTCTTTGGTCGAAACCTTCATCACTCCACGCGAGCTATTGGCCATCAGGATGAAGCCTTCGCCACCCTTCTCATAGCCGAACATGTCGAGCGGTCGGTTACGATTGCCCAACTCTGCTACCGTGCGGCCCTTCACCTTTTGATTTGGCTTCAATTTAGCCAGCGGAATGCACACCAGTGGCGTGCAGGTGTAGGACGCGATAATGTTTGGCTCCCCAGCAATGTCCAAGGGCATGAAAGTCCGGATAGGCGAATGGGTTTCTTCCTTTCCGTGTGCCCCGTGATAAATCTCCAGGCTCGTCGTGCCAACGCTGCCGGTGAAGGGGTAAGCGGTCACGCGCATGGTCGAGGCAAATTCTTCATTTGAAAGACCAGCGATGGCCAATTGACCATCGAGCCAAGCTAGATCAGTGATCGATTCCATCCGCTTATTCGCCTTTCTACGCCCCTGCCCGGTGACCTTGTCCTCGGGCGCATTCGTGAACGAGACACTCGTCGATTTCGTTTTTGCCAAATCGACAACACTCAGCGTGCCACCGTTCGCTCTCACCAGGACCGGAGTCTCATCGGCACCAAGCCCCCTTGAGATAGAGAGATAGCCAACACCACTTTTTGGATCAACCGCAAGGTCATTGACCCTAATCTGATCCGCTTTGGTTCCGAGCAAAGCCGCAATTTTTTCGTCGAGTTTCTCAACCTTGAGCGCCTTGCCCTGCGGCTCGCCACTACCGACCTCAAGAGCAAACACGGCGGCCCCTTTTGCGTCGGCAGCAAAAAGAATGCCATCGGCTCCGAACTCCAAAGCGCCCAGCGATTGAGGTTGCTTGGATTCCGCCGAGGCTGTGCCTGCCAGGAGAGGTGCCAAAACAAGAGAACAGAGAAGTTGTTTCATAGGACATATTAAACCACAATCGTTTCTGATAGTTGCACGCCAAATCAAATCTCGCGTTTTTTCTGACGTTGTCCCAGAAAACTGGGGGCCTCGAAAAATATAACTCACCGTCAGTGCCAATAAAGCGTTCTGCGTCTATCCAGTTTCAACTGGCATGATTTCCGATTTATATCGAATCGCGCAAAATAAAACTGCGTCATTTAGTGGATAATGCTCCAAACTGATCATTTTTTCTGCTTCAAAAGCACATGGATTGTTTTCGTATAGAGCGAATGGGCCGCATTCTAGCTTCGCTAGTTTTACTGATCGCCACCCTGCCAGCTCGGGCAAGCCTCACCCTCTACGATCAAGCGATCACTGCGGATGAAGCCGGAGTTGGCCCAATCCCAACTGCCAAATTAGTTTCTGCCGTCACTCTGAATGGATCCAATAGCAGCCTCTTTAACTTTGGAACAGTCTCGGGAGCATCGACATGCGAATTCATTGTCGAAGGGAACCCTACGACCGGCGGTCGGGATGGCTTTCTCGCTGTCGGTTCCAATTCCTCCAGCAGTTTGCGCTACGAACAGTGGGACGACAGCGGGCAGTTGGGATTCACACAGAGTGGAGTCGCTGACTACAGCTTCAGCCCTCTTGTCCTTTCCCCAATCGAGGCAACCCACGTTGCCTATGTGTGGGACGGAGATGGAAGAATGGACCTCTATCTTGACGGAACCCAGGTTGGACAAAAGACCGCCGTTGCCAGCTCTTTCGGCATGCCAACAGGGGCGGGGTCTCTAGGAAACAACGCAGGAGGAACCGAAGGAATGGTCGGCACGATTCACCGGGTGACCGTTTACAATCAAGCTCTTTCCAGCGACGACATCGTGCGGCATTCCAATGCCTACAACGAAGTTCTCGAGCCACCGGTGATCGAAAGCTTCACGGCATCGCCCGAGGCCTTTCTTTCCCCGGGGAATTCCACCCTGAACTGGACCGTCACCGGAGCTGACTCGGTCTCGATCAATGGCACGGATGTCACAGCGCAAAGTCAATTCATCGTCTCTCCGGCCTCTACAACCGACTACATCCTAACAGCCACAAACGACGATGGTCCCGTCACGCAAGATGTCACCGTGACGGTAAACCCGGCACCTCTCATTACTTCTTTCACTTCCGACCGAAGCACCATTAACACTGGGGAAAGCGTCACGATTTCATGGTCTACTGACTTCGCCACCACCTGGTCTATCAGTCCGGCTCCCGGAGATGTCACGGGGCAAACCACAAACGGCAACGGCTCGCTCAGCGTTTCTCCCGAAGGCACCACCACTTATACTTTGACCGCAGGAAGTGCCTTTGGTTCGGAGACTTCCGAGACCACCGTGAACGTCGCGATGGTTGCCAACCATCCTGTCATTTCAGAGTTCATGGCTGAGAATAAATCTGGCCTGATGGACGCCGACGGAGATTTCTCGGACTGGATTGAGATCTTCAACCCAACGGGATTCACCGTGGATCTGGGGTCATTTTTCCTGACAGACGATGCTACAGATCTGAGCAAGTGGCCTTTCGAACCACTAACCCTGGAACCAGGCGAGAGAGCGATCGTCTTTGCCTCCGGTAAAGGTGTGAACGGACCAGCCGGGGAAATTCACACCAACTTTAAATTGAGCGCAGGGGGAGAATATCTCGCACTCATTACCGACGGAGGAAGCACTATTTTGCAGGAGTTCGCACCGACCTACCCTGCTTTGAGTGCTGGTGTTTCTTACGGAATCCTCGCGGGAGATTTATCGACTGCCCGGGTGCTTGGGAGCTCTACTCCCGGCCAATTCAATGACGCCTCAATGCCCGCGCCATTGGAGGTAACGTTCTCGCATGGCAGTCAGACCTTCACCGGAATATTGAGCGTTACCTTGGCCACCGAATCTGCCGGAGTGGTGATTTATTACACGACTGATGGCAGCACTCCATCCGCTGGAAGCAGTAACCTTTACTCCTCACCAGTCAACATCAACACAACGACTTACTTACGCGCCATCGCAGTTCGGGAAGGCGTCAATGGAGCAGTCACTGGAGAGAGCTACATCCGACTTGCGGCCGATCTGGCGAACTACGAATCTGATCTTCCCCTCATGGTGATCGATAACTTTGGGGCCGGACAGGTGCCCGCAAAAGGATGGAGCGGAACCGGCTCCGGGGTTCAACAAGTGGCACGCCAAAGTGCGGTCTGGGCCACTTTCGATCGCAACGAAACGACAGGAATGGCAGCCTTAGCCGACAGCCCGCAAATGATCAGCCGCACGGGAATCAGAGGTCGTGGAGCCTTCTCCAGCACCTGGTCACAGAAGCCCTTTAGTGTGGAAGTCTGGGACGAGACCCAAAACGAAAAAGAGATCGATGTCCTCGGCATGCCGGCCCACTCCGACTGGGTCCTCTACTACCCGGATACCGACGATAACAAAGACCCCTCCATGATGTTCAACACCTTCATGTATGACTTGAGCAACAACATGGGGCGCTATGCCACCCGGATCCGATGGGTCGAGGCCTTCGTCAATACCAATGGCGGTGACCTGACGCTGGCTGATCGACGCGGTGTTTATGCCATCTTTGAAAAAATCTCCCGTGGTAATGATCGACTTGAATTTGACAAGCTGAGTGAAGATGGAACCTCCGGCGGTTGGCTGCTGGGCCTCAATCGTATGGACTCTGTTCCTCTTGGCGGATTTCCCGCTGAAAATGGCGCGACCCGCCCTCAATTATTCCACACTCGGGGACCAAATCGGGTCTCCCAGACGTCACCCAACAATGCCGGAGGAGGCGATGACATTCCGAGACAAAGCAACGGTTTTCTCAATTTTGACAATCCTAACGGCTACCGAATCACTCCGACTCAGCGGTCTGCCATTGAAGATTGGTTTGCTACCTTTGAAGACGTTTTTTACGACGACGCCCAATGGTTGGACCCGGTCGATGGCTACCAGAAGTATCTCGATGCTGAAGATTTCGTGGAATACTTCATCTTCAATAACCTGAGCCGAAATGGCGACGGCATGTTGATCAGCATGTTCCCCTGGAAGGGTGACGATGACAAGCTACGGATGGGCCCAGCCTGGGATTACAACTGGAGCAGCTACTACATCGGTGGCGGCCCCACCGGGACCTTCCGGCATCGCGGTGACCGTCTGTGGTATGACCGCCTTTTCGACGATCCTGACTTCGAGCAACTCTACGTTGATCGCTGGTTTCATCATCGCGACCGTGCCATGAGCAATGCCGGGATACAGGGCGTCGTCGATGGGCAAGCTGCCGAAATCGGAGCGACAAGAGCGATCCGCCAAGGATACTCCAGCGAAGCGGATTGGATGGGTGAACTGACAACGATGAAAAATTGGCTCACCACTCGGGCCGATTGGTATGACGATCAATTCACCCCTCGCCCCGTCTACAATCAAACTGGCGGCGAAGTGCCCGGTGGCTTTGTCGTCGCCTTTTCGCCTCCGCCTGGAATGATCTACTTCACCACAGATGGTAGCGATCCCCGGGCTCCCGGAGGAAGCCTCTCTCCCACCGCCCAACAATTCGACGGCGGAGTTCTTCTCACAAAAGTGGTGGGAGAAGGGGATGCGGTGAGAGTCATCATCCCAAGCGCAATCACTCCTACTTCCGGCCTCAGTTGGACCTTGGCTGGATTCAACGATTCAACGTGGATGTCGGGAGCTACCGGAGTGGGATACGATCGGGTTTCCACCTACGATTCACACATCAGTCTCGATCTGGACGACACGATGGATGGCGAAAATACCTCGGCCTATCTCAGGCTCGAATTCAATCTCGACGATGCCTCAGTCTACGATGTCATGAGATTGAAAATGAAATATGACGACGGGTTCATCGCTTATCTCAATGGAGTTCCCATCGCCCAGGAAAATGCTCCCGGCAACCCAGTTTGGAATTCAGGTGCGACTGCCGGACATACCGACGGAGAAGCCGTTAACTTTGTCACATTTGAGGTCAACGGTCAGATTGGAAATCTCGTCGATGGAACAAACGTTCTCGCCATCCACGGTTTGAATGACGGTATCGGAAGCTCCGATTTCCTCATCACTCCGGAACTTGAAGTGGGACAGTCAACAGTCTCCGATGGGCTCACTCTCACCGAATCAATGCTCATCACGGCTCGCACTCTCGATGGTTCAGATTGGAGCGCTCCGGCCGAGGCATACTTTCTCGTTGATACCGTTCCGGCCAACGCAAGCAACCTGGTCATCTCTGAGCTTCACTACCGTCCCGCCGATGTGGATGCTTCTGAAATGACAGCTGGATTCACGGATCGGGACGACTTTGAATTCCTCGAGCTCATGAACAGCGGAACCCAAACGATTGATCTCAGTGGTGTCAAATTCATCACTGGAATCACCTTCGATTTTGCCACCGCCGGACTGAGAACACTTGAGCCGGGAGCCCGCCTTTTGATCGTGAATAATCTCGCAGCATTCCAACAACGATACGGAATGGCCTTCTCAAATCAAATTGCGGGCGAATACACAGGGAACCTCAGTAACGACGGTGAACTGATCACTATGGTCGATGCATCGGGCACCCCCATTCATTCATTCACTTACAATGATCAATTGCCTTGGCCGGAAGGACCGGATGGCGATGGCTTCACTCTCGTTCTGATCGATCCCTCTCAGCAGCCTGTTCCGGACCACGCGGCCCACGCGAGCTGGCGTGCCAGCGGGACAGTGGGTGGCTCACCAGGTGAGTCCAATAGTAGCACCTATGAGTCCTGGAGAATCGCCAACGGACTCCCGATCCCCGAAATCGATCCTGATCCGGACAAAGACGAGCGCGACAACTTGCTCGAATATTTTGAAGGCACCGATCCAAATACTTCGGATTATTCCTCGGTTGCTGTTAATGTTGAAACGTTGGTTGTTGGCGGATTTTCTGACGAATACATCGTCTTCCGTTTCCGTCGTAATCTTGCGGCAGAGGGTGTCACCATGATTCCCCAAGTTTCAGATGATCTTGATAGCTGGTTACAAGGACCAGCCAACATTGTCTTTCATGGTCGGGAACGACTCGATGATTTCCACGAGACTGTCATATTCCGTTCTACTGCTCCGCCAGGAAATCAGCGACATAAGTTCGGAAGACTCCAATTGGAACTGCAACGATAGAGGACCCTTTCCTCCGCTCAGAAGGACAAAGCAGAAGCCGCGAGATCCGAAGGCGAAAAGCCGGCAGATTGAATTTCAGTGTTCCCATTTCGCCACGGAGGCACTCCAACCGTGACTTCTTCGAGGACGAGACGGACGCTTTCCCAGTCGATGAGGTGCGCTATGAAATTTTCGAAAGAAAAAGACCGTCATGCATTGGTGATGCATGACGGTCTGAATTGGAAAAGGTGGTGTCCAGAGACAATTAACGACGGCGTCGTAATAGTGCGAGTCCAGCAAGTCCGGCAAGGGCAATACTAGATGGCTCGGGAACTCCAGTCCAAGCAGCGGAGTGCGATGCGATCACTCCGTTACTTAGGGCGCTATCGAAGGTGGTGACTCGGGAGATAGTTCCGACCATTCCTTCCGATAAGGCCGCGTTGTTCCCAAGAGATCCGGCACCAGTGGGCATTGCAAAGACTGCTCCAACGATGGAGTCTGTCGGGACGCCATTGATTAAGAGGTCCATTGTGCCGGTGGCATCTGTCCAGCGGTAGGCAAGGTGAGTATCGGCAGTCGGGGATGCGGCGCCAGCTGCCGCAAAGGTGTTGTCAGCAACTCCTGCCGTGGTGAAACCAAGCTGACCAGTGTCATCCCATTGCTCGTAACGTAGGCTGTTACCGGCATTAGTTGCCACCGCCAAGTAGCCGTCTCGACCACCTGCAGCAGGATCTCCTGAAAGAATGAATTCAAAGGTAGCGTCGCCACTGATGGCTCCGAAGTCAAAGGCCACGCTGTTGCTGCCATCGAGTGCTGAGCTGACTGCGGTAGTCCGGGAGACGAAGTCCGAGCCTGCGATAGCGGAATCATAGTCGAGGAGGTTAGCTCCCTGAAGGGAACTCGTCGCCAACACCAATACAGAGAGACCTGTCGCGAATCGTGTGTTTTTCATATTCTGTTTATTGTTTAGTTTATCTCGAGCGGGTGGGTAGTTAAACACCTTCCACTAATTCAAAATTTACTAAACCGTGTTATGGGGGATTGGAAAAGGAAAATATTAGCGTTTATGTGCGAGGCCTCATTTTTTTACGTTTTCGATTCCGTGTTGATAAGGTATTTTTTCAGAAATAAACTAATGAATTACGTCCTTTTCACGATTTGTTTACTTGGGTTGCCATCAGTGACGGCTGCTCCATTGCCTTCTGGCGAAGTTATGCCAATAGCGGAAAAGCCCGGAGTGCACACCCGTTTTAGCGAATTGTCTCCCGAAGCGTCTGGTGTCGATTTTACCAATGCGTGGAAGGCACCCCGTGATTTTGAGAGAGCTTTGTCTCTCTCCTTTGGAGCAGGAGGGGTGGCGATCGGTGATTACGATGGCGATGGATTGCCCGACCTGTATTTGACGAGGCCCTTTGATGGTGGTCGACTCTATCGCAATCTGGGTGGCTTCAAATTTGAGGATGTCACGAAGGACTGCGGCTTGGGCGGTGAGGAATTTTGGCAAGCCTCACCGAGTCTTGCCGACATCGATGGGGACGGTGATCTGGACCTCTATGTTTGTGCTTTTAATGCCGCCAATCGATTGTATCTCAACGAGGGTGGCATCTTTCGTGAGTGCGCCAAGGAAGCGGGGCTCAATTTTAAGGGATTCAGCGTCAACATGGCTTTTGCTGACTATGATCTGGATGGTGATCTGGATGGCTATCTGCTTACAAATCGGCCGTTTTCTCCGGAGGATTCCTTGAGTGTGACAGATCGGGCAACTGCGAATCGGGTATACCGGCAGCTCAGAAAGGATGCCGAGGGAAATTTTGTCATGCCGGAGCATTTACGGGAAATTTTTGACCTAAAATGGAACCCGGAAGGGCAAATGCAGATGTTTATCAAATCGGGGCAATACGATCATCTTTACCGCAATGACGGACCAAGCGAGGAGGGCGGGGTTCCCTATTTTACCGATGTTACATCAGCAGCAGGTCTGCGAGATAATGGCATGGGGCTTTCTGCCACTTGGTTTGATTTTGACGCTGACGGATTCCCTGACCTCTATGTTGCCAACGACTATTATGGAGCGGACCATCTCTACCGAAATTCAGGCGATGGAACCTTTGTCGAAGTGACCAAGGAGGCTTTGCCTCACACTCCTTGGTATTCCATGGGGTCCAATTTTGCGGACCTGAACAATGACGGTCTGTTGGATTTCATGGGATCCGACATGATGGGAACCAGTCACTTTAGGCAGAAGATCGGGATGGGCGATATGAGCAGAAATGCCTGGTTTCTAGATCACGCCATGCCCAGGCAATACATGCGCAATGCCGTTTATGTGAATACCGGGTTGGGCCGTTTTATGGAGGCCGCGCAAATGACCGGTCTTGCCAAATCTGATTGGACATGGGCCTTGAAATTTGGGGATTTGGACAATGACGGCCATGTTGATTTGTTCATTGGGAATGGCATGACAGGTGATTTTTTTAACAGTGATATTACCGAGGCTCGAAGAAATGGAACTTATCTTCCCGATGGGGTGGATGAGGAAAGACCTGAGCCCAAAAGGGATACTAATCTGGCCTTCCGAAATCTGGGTGATCTGGAGTTTGAGAACGTCGGAGAGAGCTGGGGATTAGACAAAGCCGCGGCGAGCTTTGGGGCCGCCATGGGTGATCTTGATGGCGATGGTGATCTTGATATTATCGTCAATAATTTTGAGGACCCCGTAAGTATCTATCGAAATGATTCCTCGAACGGAAACCACCGAGTGAAGATCCGTCTGGCGGGGAAAAAGAACCGTTATGGGATTGGGGCAACATTAAAAGCCACGATGGAAGATGGCAGCATCCTGACCCGCTATCTCACTCTGTCGCGCGGATTTTATGCCTCGGACGAACCCATCGTTCACTTTGGATTGGGCGAGAATGCCGTCATCAACGAATTACAAATCGCATGGCCGGGTGGGGTCACGCAAAATTTCACAGATGTTCCGGCAGATCGGTTCTATACCATTACCGAACCCGCTAAAGGTGATCCGGAGGATGCGGAGAAGATCGTACCTTTATACCTCGAAAAGGAGAGGGCTCCGGGCGGGAAGCATTTTGAGATCGTTTTCAACGATTTTGAACGTCAGCCGCTATTACCTTTCAAGCATTCGCAACTTGGGCCGGGGGTGGCGTGGGGGGATGTTGATGGAGATGGAGATGATGACCTATTTATGGGGGGAGGGCGTGGCTTTTCCGGACGCTTGTATTTTAACGAAAAGGGAAAATTTGTCGATCGGACGCCGGCCTGTTTCACTGAGCACAAGGGTTGCGAGGATATGGCACCCTTGTTTGTCGATGTCGATGGCGATGGCGATCGGGATGTTTATCTCGTAAGTGGAGGGGTGGAATGTGAGCCTGGTGCGGCTGTTCTGGCTGACCGTTTATATTTGAATGACGGTAAAGGAGAGTTTGCCAAATCTCCGCCGTCGGCACTCCCGCCGACGAAAGACAGTGGCAGTGTGGCTTGTGCCGCGGATTTTGATCGCGATGGGGACATCGATATTTTTGTCGGGGGTCGAGTCATTCCAGGCCGCTATCCTGAAGTTCCAACGAGCCATCTTCTGCTGAACGATGGGAAGGGCAATTTCGTCGAAGCTGCTTCTGAATCATTATCCCAAACCGGATTGGTCACGAGTGCCCTCTGGTCAGATGTTGATCAGGATGGGTGGATCGATCTTTTAGTGACCCATGAATGGGGGCCGGTGAAGGTATTTCAAAATCAGCAAGGTAAGTTGGTTGATACCACTAATGAGAGTGGCGTTGGGAATCTCCTTGGTTGGTGGAATAGCATTGCGGCAGGAGATGTTGATGCGGATGGTGACCTTGATTATGCCGTTGGAAACGTCGGGCTGAATTCAAAGTATCATGCCTCGGAGGGGCATCCGGTTCTTCTCTACTACGGAGATATGGACGGGGCGGGGCGGCCCCGCATCGTGGAAGCTGAGTTTGAAGGGGAAACTCTTTATCCGGTGAGGGGGCGTAGTTGCTCTAGCAATGCCATGCCGGGATTAAAAAAGAAGTTTCCGACCTTCAAGGATTTCGCGATCGCTCCGCTGAATGATATTTACGGACAAGAGAAGCTCAAGGGATCCAAGAAGCTGAGTGCCAATACCCTGGAATCAGGAATTTTGATCAATGTCACGAAGGAGGGCGGCGCTCCGAGATTTGAATTTCGTGAGCTCCCCCGGCTCGCGCAGATTTCCCCAATCTTTGGAATGGCTTTCACGCACATTGATGGAGACGAGTTTCCGGAGCTGTATGTCGTGCAGAATTTTTTCGGTCCCCAACGTGAAACTGGTCGAATGAACGGAGGAGTCAGCGTCCTCCTGAAAAATATCAATGGCAGCTTTGAGCCGGTTTGGCCGAATCGTAGTCACCTTCTTGTTGCCGGCGATGCCACGGCTTTGACGGTAGCTGATCTCAATAGCGACGGATTTCCTGATTTTCATGTGGCGGTGAATGCGGGAGTGGCAATGGCCTTTGAGGCGAATCCTCAGCACTATACAAATAACCAGCTTCTTTGTCTTAAGCTCAAAGGGCGAGATGGAAATCCCGATGCCTCGGGAGCTCGTGTTACGGTTTCTGGAGAAGTGTCCCTCACCCAGCAAGTGAGCACAGGTGGTGGGTATCTATCTCAATCATCTCCCCGTCTGTATTTCCCTATCGGTTCGTCGAAGCCTGAGGCCATCGAGATTCAAGTTCAGTGGCCCACTGGAAAAATCGTAAAATTGCTCTTGAGTGATTTGGAGAGAACTGTGGATGGCTACCTGATTGAAGAGCAATCTCGCTGAGGGGCACGCCACTCCCAGGAATGGAAATATACCAGAGCGATTTCTTCTCATCCTTGATCGGAGCGAAGGTTGCTTCGCTTCCTATGAAGGGATGAATGCCCAAAACAGGGATGTTCTCCGAGAGAAATACTGGCGAACACGTTTCCCACAAGGGCGGGAAAAAGGGCTTAGGATTTCTCGTAAGCCCTTATAAAAAATTGGAGCGGGTGAAGAGATTCGAACTCTCGACATCGACCTTGGCAAGGTCGCGCTCTACCACTGAGCTACACCCGCATTACGTTGCTTCGAAAAGCTGCGTTGCGGAGCACTCTTTGCCATTGTGGTCGATTTGTCGCAAGATTTTTTTACGACGTTTTTTCGCTGCGCCTTTAGCGGAAAAGTTCCTTTGATTGCATAATTGTTAATTCTCATTAAGTAAGTGGTGATTTGATTCACAGGACCTTGTTGTGAGTTCTTGCCGTTTTTTTAAGTCGAAAAAGCTTAAGGAACCCTAGGATTGCCTCGTTTTTGATAAAAAATGCCAGTTCTGTGGCAAGGGAGATAAAGAATTATTAAGCGAGAACCTAAGCGCCCTTTTTACTTTTGATCCACTCTTGGGGAGGCGAGCTTCGTTGAAATTTCCTAGGTAATTTTATGCGATGTATCCAATGCGGCTCACTTGACGACAAGGTCGTGGACTCGCGGAGTTCCAAGGATGGGACCTCGATTCGTCGCCGCCGGGAATGCCTGAATTGTGGCTCTCGATTTACGACATACGAGCAAGTGGAGCGGACCGAGCTTCGGGTCATCAAGGCGGATGGATCTCGTGAGGCGATCAATCGCGAGAAGCTCTTTCGTGGTCTGGTGAAGGCCTGTGAGAAACGGAAAGTCTCGATGGATCGGATTGGCCGCGCCGTTGATGAAATTCTT
>Ga0308005_10000542_pt1 | contig 13725 bp, 11 predicted proteins | sample Neamet67_FD_203142 | JGI IMG/M metagenome (GOLD analysis project Ga0308005, IMG submission 203142) | Marine microbial communities from water near the shore, Antarctic Ocean - #67 | ecosystem: Environmental > Aquatic > Marine > Unclassified | place: Southern Ocean | collected 2014-06-07 | reverse complement strand
GACCAAAGGCCACCTCCCAAAGCAAAATAAGTCACATCTTGTCTTTCCTCGACATTGCCAAGAGGAAACCATTGGTTAGAATCACAACGTTAAACAAATTCATGAAAACACACATCCTTGCTCTTGCCGCCCTTCTGCCCTCCGCTTCTGACGCCGCCAAATTCTCCATCAATGCCCAGCCCTTCGGTGAAGTTGACGGAAAACCCGTCCAACTTTACACTCTCTCAAACGAGTCCGGAGCAAAAGTCTCCATCACGAATTACGGAGGAACCGTGACCTCTCTGATCGTGCCAGACAAGAATGGCACGATGGGCGACGTCGTCCTCGGATTCGATACCGTCGACGACTACGTCGAAAAGAGCCCCTATTTTGGTTGCGTCACCGGGCGCTACGCCAACCGCATCGCTAAAGGGAAATTCACTCTGGATGGCAAGGAATACACCCTCGCCACCAACAACGCCCCCAACCATCTCCACGGCGGAGAAAAGGGTTTCGATAAACAAGTCTGGAATGCCAATCTCGGCAACGATGGCGACAACCCAACTCTTGCCCTGACCTACACCAGCCCCGACGGCGAGGGCGGCTACCCCGGCACTCTCACAAGCACCGTCACCTACACCTGGACCCAGCACAACGCCCTCCGGATCGACTACAATGCCACCACCGACAAGCCAACCGTTCTTAATCTCACCAATCACAGCTACTTCAATCTCGCCGGAGAAGGAAGTGAAACGGTCCTCGATCACAAAGTTCAGATCAACGCCGATCGGTACAACCCCGTCGACCCCACCTCCATCCCTACCGGCATCGCCCCGGTCAAGGGAACCCCTTTCGATTTCACAACAGCCACCCCCATCGGCAAGCGAATCGAGCAAGATCACGAACAGCTGAAAAACGGTAAAGGTTATGATCACAACTACATCATGAAAGACAGCCGCGATGGGAAACTCGGTGTCGCCGCGATCGTCACAGAATCCACAAGCGGACGAACTCTCATCGTGAAGACGACAGAGCCCGGCATTCAGTTCTACACTGGAAACTTCCTCGATGGCCCCAAAGGCAAGGGCGGGAAGGTCTACAATCACCGCTCCGCTCTTTGCCTCGAAGCCCAAACCTTCCCCGACGCCCCTAACCAAAAGGAGTTCCCATCTCCTGCCCTGCGCCCAGGCGAAACCTACGTCCAGACCACCATTTACCACCTGGGTGTCTCCAAATAACGGCTCCACGAAGAAGATCAACTTCCTGACAAAAACCGAAAGGCCCGCTTCTTTTATCGAAGCCGGGCCTTTTGTATTTTTATCGAACGCTAACTAAACGGATCCGTCGGCTTCAAAGAAGGTGGCCGCGGAACCCCGAGTCGATGAGGAAATTGAACGCCTCCATCACTTCGCCACCGAGGTCTTGCCTCGTTATAAACCCTCGTGCGGGATACTCTAAAATCCTCTGCAAATCCCCGACCATGATGTGAATCAATTCCTCTCTTAAAATAAAGCCTCGGCAATATTCATCCATTGTCAGCTGAGGTGAGGTCACCCTAACCTCAAGCCCCTCCCACTGTTTGCAGATCGTCGCGAATGTTCGCCTTTCCATGTAGGGCTTTTGCACCGCAATGAGATTGGAAACACCAATCGATTTCTCGGCGAGAACCCGACGAGTAAACATGACATTTTCTCCGGTATTCGTAGATTCGTTCTCAATCAAAATCACCTCTTCCGGAACTCCCAATTCTATTGCCCGTTCTGCAAACAATTCGGCTTCTGGTTTCTCAAAAACTCCTTCCGTAAAATTTCCCAATCCGCCGGACATCACCACCCACGGAGCCATCCCCGCGTGCCACAATTCCGCGACACGGTCAGCAACCCTCAGGTCATGGCTCCCCAGGGCCCAGATCAAATCAGCAGGCCCTATTTCGTGCCCCATCAGATGGTAGTTCCAAACAATTTCCGCGGCTTCGTCGGTCGTCATCATTTCGACACTTTGAGATACCCCGCCATCACTTCAGCAATTGCCCGGGCCCCATCCGCATTCGGATGCAAATGATCTGGAAACCATTCGCCATGGGATTCTAGCGGGTTCTGCATATCAACAGTCTCCACGCCCTCCAGCTTTGCCACTTGTCCTATCGCAGCATTGATTCCATCAACACTTTCACTTCCGAAAAAAGTCTGCCCCGGAAAGAGCGGTGCAAGTCGCTGCCAGAGAATCACTCGCGGCTTGCCTGGCAGTCCCCTATAGGATCGAACCAAGGAACGATAGTCTTTGACAAAGTCATCCTTTCCAAAGGCCTCCCAATCCATCAGGTCGTTAATCCCAAGATTACAAATGACGACGGACCTGCCACCTATACCTACAAATCCCTCACTCCCACCTCTACCACAAGGCAGTTTTTCCGCCTCCGGGTCACCTGACCTTGATCTTATCCCATCTCTCAGAATGATCAGGCAGCACGCACTTGATCTCCAAACCAATGCCTTCGTTCTCAAATCATTGCCCCCTAGGCGTCACTCTCTAGGAGCTTCCAACAGTACCACTGCATGCGGGGCAAATGAAACGGCCCCTTAAATTGATTCCCCTTCACCGGCGAGGACACGCGTCCGTCGCGATTCAGATATCCGAACCACTCCCCGTGCTCCCGATCGGGAAAAGTCTCGTGTGCATACTTATGAATCATCCGATGCCACTTCGCATACTTTTCATCCCCCGTTAGCTGATACGCCAGCAAGGTCGCAATGATCGCCTCACATTGCGGCCACCAAAACTTCATATCGTGCCAATATTCCTGCACCGGTTTGTCGTAGACATCCTTGAAGTAAAGAATCCCCCCGTGCTCCTTATCCCATCCTCTCTTCCACATGTAGTCGAGCATGCGACATCCCAAATCAAGCAACTCCGGATCGTTCCCTCGCCGTTTCGCCTCATCTAAAATAAACCACGCTCCCTCAATCGCGTGTCCCGGATTCAAAGTCCGTGCATCAATGTGATCCACCACCTCTCCACCGAGGCCGATCTGCTCCATGACACACTCGATGTCGTCCTTCACAAACTCACGAATTTCTTCGAGAAACTCATCAATCTTCCGCTCCGCCAACTCGTCGCCCCCATTGGCCACCAACACCTGCGCCACCTGCAAAAAAATCATCGGCACTCCAATCCCTTTCACCTTTCGCTCTTCAGTCCACTTCGGCTCACCCGTTGAAACGCGTCCATCCGCATAGTCCATGCACTTCGCAAAAAGCGCCCTCGCTTCGTCGATCCACTTCTCCTCACCCGACGCCTTCCCATAGGCCGCAAAGGCCATCACCGCAAAAGCCTCTGAGAAAAAATAGCGCCTCTTCCGCAAGGGGCGCCCCTCTCTCGTCACCAGAAAAAACATCCGCCCGTCCTCATCAAAACAATGAGCCTTCAAAAACTCCACCCCACTCTTCGCTCCCGCCAACCACTCATCTTTCTTCTCCACTGTATTGCACAGCGTTGCCAACATCCACGCAAACCTCCCCTGCAGCCACACCGATTTATCGTCATCAATCAACGAGCCATCCTGATCCCTCATCGACAAATATCCGCCAAACTCTTCGTCCACAATTTCCGGCATCCAAAACCGCAAAGTGTCATCCAGTAAGCTGGCCCGATAAAATTCCCTCAGTCCATCCAACTCCTCCTTCGAATACCCGCTCATCACTTCTTTTGGGTCCAAATTGTCAGCCCCGCAACTTCCTCATCCCTTGCGCGGAACACAAACCCCAACAGGATGCCAGATACCAAAGTCGTCAAAAAACCAACCGCGCCATAAAGCAACGGCATCAAATCAATCACGCCTGCTTCATTCAAAAAATACACCGTCACAACGGTCAAAACTCCGCTCATCAAGGCAAGTAAACCGGCCCGCCCATTGGGACGTCTCGAAAAAATCCCCAACGCAAACAAGCCACCCAAAGGCCCCAGCGCAAACCCGATAAAGCGGTTGAACAACATAAACACCTCATCTGTCTTGATCAGGGCCAGATAACTCGAGACCCCGATTCCTACCACCCCGAGGACAATCACAACCAACTTCGCCACCCAGAGACGTTGCTCGTCCGAACTCTCAGGCTTCAACAAGCGCCCATAAACATCTGTCACAAATGCCGTCGCCACCGAATTCAACGAACTCGAAATCGTCGACTGCGCGGCCGCGAATACGCCCGCAATAATCAATCCCGCCACTCCCATCGGCAGATTCTGCATGATGAAAAATGGCAACACACTGTCCTTCGCAGGAAGCGCCGGATCCATCAACTCAGGCTTACTTTGGTAAAAGACATACAGGGCTGTTCCCAATCCAAAGAAGATCGCTGATCCCACCAAGACCATTCCGATATTCATCCAGAGGGATTTGGCCGCCTCCTTCTCCGATGAGGTGGTGACATAGCGCTGCACCACATCCTGCCCCGAGGTATACGATGGCAAATTCGCCAACATGAACGCCACGAACAACACAAATCCCGAGGTCGAACCTTTCCCAATCGAGATATCACTGAAGTCCCAACTCGCCGTGATCCCTTTCCCTTGTTCACTCATCGCCGAACCAACCGCTCCCAAACCTCCATCGACCTGCGACACCACTAATCCAAAACACAACAATGCTCCCCCGATCAATACAATGGCCTGAATCGCATCCGTCCACACCACCGCTTCAATGCCACCCATTACGGTATAAATCACACACAGAACTCCGATCACCGCGATCGCCGCAAAAATATCAATATTGGTGACGCTCGAGAGCGCCAGCGCGGGCAGATAAAGCACAATGGCAATCCGCCCGACATGAAACAACATGAAGGTCACGCTCCCGATTACTCGCGTTGCCACATTGAAGCGCTTTTCCAAATACTCGTATGCCGTCGTGATGTTAAGCCGACGATAAAAAGGCAAATAAAACATCACCACCAACGGCACGATAATCAAAATCGGCCACTGCCCGATATATCCGTTCCAATTAGTCGCATACGCTGTCCCCGGCACCGCCATGAACGTAATCGCCGACAACATCGTGGCGAAGATCGACAAACCCGCGACCCAAAACGGAATTTTTTGTCCTCCCCGAAAATAGGCCTCGGTCGTGGAAGCCGCCTCCCTCTTCATAAACCAATATCCAATCGCAACCATCCCGAGCAGATAGACCACCACCACAATCCAATTCACCACCCCAAAGCTTAATTTTGATCCCCCAACCTCCGCGATCAACACTTGGGGCGACCTCACTCCGGGTTTGATCTCACCCGTCGGAATGATGACCTTCCCATTCCAAAAAACCACCGGAGTCGTCACCGGAGCAAAGGTCCCGTCCAGCGGCAGACTCCCCGCCTCCGCCCAACGATCCGTCACCGTATTGTAGGACAAGATTGAAGCCGGAAACCCTGGATGCTCCATGCCCTGGCCATTGATCTGAGGTCGCGCCGCCACCTGCTTTCTTAAAAACTCCACCGTCACTCCTCCCAACATCAAAAACGAACTCGCACCCACCGGCACTGCCATCGACGGTGCCGCAGATCGCGCCTCCGGCAGATCCGCCAAGCGCTTCCATTCCCTGGAAGACACATCCAACGACCAACAGTCCTTCAGAAAATCCAACCCAAAAATCCGGTCCACCTTCTCCTCTTCTCCCTCGGAAAAATCGCGCCCTCCAAACAGGTGAAATATCCCACCCTTTACGCCAGCAACCGCATACATTCTCCCGCGCGCACCATCCGGCCACCCCACCTGATTCCAATCCCCCTGATCACTGGTGGAATCTATCCGATACATCATTCTTACAGTTGTCGTGCCGCTGGTTCCCGCGCCCACAAAAACGTCATCCCCGATCACTCCCGAAACTCCCTCTGCAATCGACACTGGTAGGGCCTTCCCTTTGTGAATCATCAATCTCCCTTCCTCCATCTTTACCACCAGAATCTCAGACACACATCCAGCGTCGTTCTTTCCCCCCATGAACCAACAACGACCATTAGCCAAACTCACCGACATCCCATACCCGATCTTCTTAGGCAGCTTCGCTTCAGATCTCCTCCACTCCCCACCGTTCTTCAACGGCAGCACAAAAACGTCATCGTAATAAACCTTCTTCCCGCCTTCCCATGGCCTGCCGCTTGGAAAGTTTGCCCCTCCCGCCACTACTAAAAACTCCTCATCCCCGTCGCTCACCTTGCCGGAAAACACTCCCGCAAATCCTTCCCGATCCGGAAGATCGGAAAGACGGTCCCATTCCAAAGCGCCCCATGCCGAGGCCAAACCCAAGAACCAGACTACCAGCAACCTTAGCATCATAACGAGACCTTGGCATCCTGCCCCACCCATTCAAACCAGCCCATTTCCTCGAGGCCTTTCCGTAACGCCGCAATCTGTTCAGGACTTGCCGGATCAATCGGACGACGCACCGGACCACAATCAATCCCTACCATCTGCATCATCACTTTAAGTGACGCCCGACCACAGGTTCCAAACATCAGTTCGATCATCTCCAGCGCCCGCTTTTGCCACATCTGGGCTCTCTCAAAATCGCCCACACTCAGCGCAGCTCTGACATTGTCATAAAGCGGTGCCGCATAATTGTAAGTGCTTCCCACCGCCGCTCGAAATCCCTGTGCCACCGACATGAGGTAGGCCTCATCCGACCCCGCTAAAAATTCCAAACCCGGCCCCTCCTTCTCCAGGAGCGGCAGATTGTAAAGTGTCGCTCCATCAGAATACTTGATCCCGCAAAAGGTCGGCAAACGATCCATCGCCCGGTCCGTCAATTTCATTGGATCCAAAGTCACCCCGGAGAGAAACGGAATATGATAGTAGTAGAACGGCGTCTTTGGAGCAGCCTCAACAATCGGCAACAAACCCTCAACCAGCTCCTCCTCACCACTCACTTTAAAATACCCCGTCGGTGTTGCTGAAACCGCATCCGCCCCTATCGCCTCCGCATGACCCGCCAACTCTGCAGACGCTTTGAGGCTGTTATGTCCCACCTGTACCAAACTCTTCATCCGACCCTTCGCGGCCAATACATAAGCCTCCGCCACCGCCCGACGCTCCTCATCTGTCAACGACATCCCCTCGCCCGTGCTTCCCGCGATATAAATCCCCGTGATCCCCTTCTTCTCCAAATGATCAACCACTTTGGGCACCACTTCTAAATTTAATTCACCGGTCGTATCCATCGGCGTCACCACCGCGGCTACCAGTCCACTCATTCTCAAAGGCTCCATTTCCATTACTTTTCACAAGAGTCTCCCAGCTAACAAGAACCAAACTCTTAAACGATTGGTTTGGAAATAATACCAGTTACTCTTTTCTTCATAACTCGAATTCCACACCGCCAGAATCTTCCTCTGCATGAATGATTTGATGCTGGGCAAGAAGTGGACAGACCGGGGCGGCCTGCAACCAATCACGATGATCCTGATCGCCCACCCTGACCACCCTGACCACCCTGACCACCCTGACCACCCTGACCACCCGAACTCGCGTCCGATCTCCAAGAACACGAATATTCTTCAAATGATTGGGATTGGTCTTCTCTTCGGGCACAATGAAAAATCAGGGGCGTCGGTAGTCAATCATCTCCAAACCAAACGCATAAGATAATTTCGCGGCATGTCGATAATTTGCATGCGATTGTAGGTGATTTCCTCGTTCCAATTCCGTAAAAAAAATTGCGCTGCATTCCAAACGAACTCTCACTAGAATCACACTATGCCAAATCCTTGGACCGGGATCGGAAACCCCTATACCCGAATCGAAATACTCGATCGTCTTCACGATACCTTGTCAAAGGGAGAAGCCATCATCGGAGCCGGAGCCGGCACCGGGATCTCAGCCAAGTTCATCGAAAAAGGTGGGGCCGACCTTATCATAGTGTACAACTCGGGCCGCTTTCGCATGGCAGGGGCCGGTTCCACCGCCGGCCTCATGTCCTATGGAGATGCCAATGCCATTGCGATGGAAATTGGTGAGTTCGAAGTCCTTCCAGTTGTAGAGGAAATCCCTGTCATTTGTGGAGTCCACGCCACCGACCCCCGCCGCCGCATGTGGCACTTTCTCCGTCAGGTCATCGATATGGGTTTTTCCGGCGTCAACAACTTTCCCACCCACACCATCGTGGACGGACACTACCGCCAAACCCTTGAAGAAACTGGCATGAGCGTCCAGAAGGAAATCGAGATGATTGCTCTCGCTCACAAGATGGATCTTTTCACCATTCCTTACGTCGTCACTCCCGAGGAAGCCAGGGGAATGGCTGAGGCTGGAGCCGATGTTATCATCGCCCATGTCGGCTGCACCATTGGAGGTTCCATCGGAGTCACGGATGCCACCGTCTCCATGGATGACGCAGTCAAATCAACCCAAACGATCTGCGATGCCGCCCACTCGATTCGCAAAGATGTCATGGTCTTGTCCCACGGTGGCCCCATCCTCACTCCGGACAACGCCGCCTATGTCTGTGAACACACCGACGCGGTTGGATTTGTCGGGGCCTCCAGTCTCGAGCGTATGGCCATCGAACGACCTCTCACCGAGCTCACCCGCCAGTTTAAGTCCATTCCCGTGAAGCGAATCCACTGACACTATGACCATCGCCGTCTTAGGAACTCTCGATTCAAAGGGCCACGAACACGCCTTCGTCGCAGACTTGATTCGCAAAAAAGGTCACGACGTCCTCCTCATAGACCTTGGCACCGGAGATGCCCCTCAGGTCACGCCAGATGTCTCCCGCTTTGACGTCGCGGCCTCCATCGGGCTCGATCTGCAAACGCTCATCGACAAACAAGACCGCGGCGAATGCGTCGTTGCAATGTCCAAGGCCGCGCCTGTTTTTCTTTTAAACCTGGTCGCCGAAGAAAAAATCGACGGCGTCATTTCCCTCGGCGGAGGCGGGGGGACCGCCCTCGGAACCGCCGCGATGCGCGCCCTTCCCGTTGGGTTCCCCAAGCTCATGGTCTCGACTTTAGCATCGGGAAACACCGCCCACTACGTTGGAACCAAAGACATCACCATGATGCCTTCCATTGTCGATGTCGCCGGATTGAACCGTATTTCCAAAACAATTTTTTCGCGCGCCGCCGGAGCAATCTGCGGCATGGTCGAAGCAACAGTGTCTAACGACGCCGACAAGCCGCTCATCGTCGCCAGCATCTTTGGCAACACCACCGACTGCATCAATATCGCAGCGAAGGTTTTGGAAGAAGCAGGCTACGAGGTCCTCATTTTCCACGCCACCGGAACCGGTGGAAAGATCATGGAATCGCTCATCGAATCAGGCATGGTCTCGGGAGTCCTAGACCTCACTACCACCGAGTGGGCCGACGAATTACTCAGCGCAACCCTCACAGCGGGCCCATCCCGAATGGACGCCATGACGAAGGCCTGCGTCCCGACCGTCGTTGCCCCAGGATGTCTCGACATGGCGAACTACGGGGAACGGAAAACCCTCCCGCCCGAGCACGAAGACCGCAACATCTACATTCATAACCCACAGGTTACTTTGCTGCGAACCAATGCCAACGAGTGCCGGGAGCTTGGTCGTATCCTCGCCGAGAAAGCCAACGCCAACCCTGCTCCCACCGCGATCCTAATTCCAAGGAAGGCCATCTCCATCATTTCGGCAGTAGGACAACCCTTCCACGATGCCGAAGCCGACCAGGCTCTTTTCGATTCCATCCACCAACACGCCCGCTGTGAAGTCCGCGACTTTGACGAAGAGATTAACAGCAAAGTCTTCGCCGAAGCGGCAGCCCACAAACTCCTTTCCCTCATTGATTCCCACACAACCTAAAAAAACATGACCAGACACTTTGGAGTATTTCAATTCAAGGAAGGCGTGACCGACGCCGAAATCGACGAAGGTTTCGCAGAAATGCGGGCCATGATCGGCCTCATCCCCGGCCTCCTCAGCATGGAGCACGGCCCTTACAAGTCCGACGAAGGGCTCGACGACGGCTACACCCACGGATTCATCATAACCTTCGACACTCCCGAATCTCGCGACGCCTACCTCCAGCACCCCGAGCACCTGAAGCGGGTCGAGTTAGTCCAACCCCGCCTCGAACGGCTCGTCGTATTTGACTTTGACGTGAAGCCAGAGTTCTCCGCAAAACTCTAGATCCCCATGAACGAAGCTGATGTCATTCTAATTGGCGGCGGGATCATGTCGGCCAACCTCGGATCCTTGCTCAAGAAGCTCGATCCTTCTCTGAAAATTCATCTTTACGAAGTTGCTGAAGACTTCGCCAATGAGGCCTCCAACGGCTGGCATAATGCCGGAACCGGACATGCCGGACTTTGCGAACTCAGCTACACGCCTGATCGCGGCTCCGATGGTGAAGTGAAAATCGATAAGGCCCTTGAGATATTTGAAGAGTTCGAGCAATCCCTCCAGTTCTGGGCTGCCGCGGTGCGGGAAGGCATGATCACTTCCCCCGCCGAGTTCATCACCCCGGTTCCGCACCTTAGTTTTGTACACGGAGACGAAGGTGTTGATTTTCTCACCTCACGTTTCCACGGCTTGAAGAAACACCACTTCTTCGAGTCGATGACTTTCACCGACGATCCTGACACGGTCAAAAAATGGGCACCTCTACTCGTCGAAGGCAGGAACGACGAATCCGTCGCAACCACAAAAGAGGAACACGGAACGGACATCAACTTCGGAGCCCTCTCTCGCAAGCTCATCGCGTGGCTTGGCTCGCAGAAGGGCTGCGAAACCCACCTGAGGCATCGGGTCACCGACCTCACCGAAATCGAGTCCGGCTGGCAGGTTTGCGTCCGCAATGAAACCACCGGAGAAACCCGCGAAATAAAAACCAACTTCGTCTTTATCGGAGCCGGGGGAGGCACTCTCCCTCTCTTGCAAAAATCTGAAATTCCCGAGGCCAAGGGCTACGGCGGATTCCCCATTGGCGGCCAGTGGCTAATTTGCCAAAATCCCGACATTGTTTCAAGGCACCACGCCAAGGTTTACGGCGCAGCCTTGGGGTCAGCTCCCACGATGGCCGTTCCCCACCTCGACACCCGCGTCATCGACGGGAAAAGCTCGCTACTTTTCGGACCCTATGGGTCGTGGACCACCAAGTTTCTCCACCAAGGAGGAAGCTTCTTCGATCTCTTCAAATCCGTCCGCCTCGATAATCTCGGGCCACTCATCAAGACGGGGTTTTGCAACATTCCCCTCGTCGGTTATCTCATCGGACAAGGCCTTCAGTCGATGAATCACCGGCTCGGCGAACTCCGTCGTTTCTACCCCAAAGCCAGGATCAAAGACTGGAAACTCATCGAAGCTGGCATTCGGGTTCAGGCCATCAAATCAGTCGATGGGGATGCCGGTATCGTTCACTTTGGCACCGAAGTCCTCACAGATCAGAAGCGCAGCCTATCCGCCCTCCTTGGAGCCTCTCCCGGGGCCTCGGTATCAGTCAAGGTCATGCTTCAAGTGATCGAAAAGTGCTTCCCCCATCTCGTGAAAGATAAGCACCTCGACACCTTGCTCACCCTGATTCCATCCTACAATCGAAACCTCAAGTCGAAGAATGAAGCTGATTTTTTCCGCACCATTCACGAGGCGGCTCTAAGCGAGCTCCATCTCACTTGAAAATATCAATGAAAACCATTCCCGTTCTCCTCTTCGCTTGTTGCCCGTGAAGCTCCAAAAACGGGAATCTTTTTCAAAAAGATCCAGCTCAGCGACCAATACCTCACCAAAGGCGCTTCGATTGGAGACATCAATGCCGACGGCAAGCCGGTCCGCTTTGGTGGCAAGGCCCGGACTTCCAGAAATCCTACGCCTATGAGCCCGTCAAAGTTTTCCCGATCACGGGCTACTCGCAAAACTTCTTCACCTTCCCCGACCTCATCACCAAAGACAAATGGACCGACATTCTTAAAGTCGGCCTCCCGGCCCAGCCTGCTCACCTCGCCATTAAGCCCGGCGAAAAACCTCTTCCACCCGACAACAAAGAACATCAGTGCGAACACTGCCTGGTTCAGGAACACATCTGCAATGAATCTCCCCAGTATCTCAACGTCCTAGGTAAGGGCCGCCAGCTTCTCGCTCACAGACGGAATCACATCACCTTGGCCAAACCGGATTCCGACCCTACCAAGCCATGGAAAACGACGACGCGCACTCATAAACCGCACTTGCCGCGAACCTCTCTTCTCCCGAGCTTGATCGCCCTGCACAACCGCTGCCAAACTAATTCTTGGCATGGCGGGAAGGAGGACTGTAACGTCTGTCCATGAATTTCCGTCCTGAAACGCCCTGCGGATGCAGCAGGGAGACGGATTTTTTACCTAATTCTCCGCCTTCCCGTTTCCGTGCTCAAACATCTCGTTTCAATTGCGGACCCACTTCCCCCTCTCCGATCTCCTCAACCACGCCACCCCAAAAGAAAATTCCTAGCAATCAATGCAATCGTCCTCACGACCATATCGCAAGCGTCCGAAGCGAGCCACGGGGCGCTGAGCAGCTTCGGACTCCTGCGGTATCACCGACGGAGACGCCAAGGCAGGTTTCAGGGCCGATCGCTGTCCTTGCCGGATCTCGTCTCCCGCTGCTAGGCTTTTCCCGGAGGCGCGAAGCTGCGGCACGGGAATGATTGAGATCGAGGAACTACGGAGCCGGCGCGGGCGCAGGCGGTTTGTGCAATTCCAGTTTGACCTCTACTCCGGTGATCCGGTCTGGGTTCCTCCCATTTTCGCCGACGAGGTGCGAGCACTCGATCGCACGAAAAATCCCGGGCTCGAAGGTTCGGAGATCCGCAGTTGGCTAGCGATGCGCGACGGAAATTGCGTGGGACGGGTTGCCGGAGTCATCAATTCGAGGGACAACGAGATGCGCGGAACGACGGCAGCACGATTCTGCCTGATCGATTTCATTGATGATCGCGAAGTGTCGGAGCGCCTCGTGGAAACGGTGACTGAGTGGGCGCGTCAGGCTGGCATGACGCGGCTGGAAGGGCCACTCGGCCTGACGACCTTCGAGCGATCCGCAGTGCTGGTGGAAGGATTTGACCGACTTCCCACCGCGGTGTCCTCCTACAACTTTCCCTATTACCCCGCCCACTTCGAGGCACTCGGATTCAAAAAACAGGTCGACTACGTCGAGCACCGGTTCCGCCTCCCGCGTGAGCTCGATCCGAGGTACCGAAAAGTGGCGAGCTACATGTTGAAAAAAAAGGGACTCCAGCGACTAGAGATGAAGTCCCGAAAGAAATTACTGCCACGCGGCAGGGAAATCTTCCACCTCGTCAACGCGGCCTACTCCGATCTTTACGAATTCACCCCCATGACCGACTGCGAGATCGACGCGCTAATTACGAAGTTCTTCTCCTTCATCGATCCGCGATTCGTGAAACTGGTCACCGACCGGGAGGGTGCAATCGTAGCGGTCGGGGTCGGGATGCCGTCCCTGTCCGAAGGACTCCAGGCAGCCCGGGGAAGGCTCTGGCCGTTCGGATTTCTCAAGCTCCTTCGCGCAGTAAAACGAACAGACACTCTCGATCTCTACCTGATCGCAGTGAAACCGGCGCTGCGCAATACCGGGCTGAACGCCATCGTCATGCAGGACATGCACGCCGAAATCGCGAAGGCCGGAATGGACTGGGTCGAAACCAACGGGGAGCTTGAGACGAACACGCGGGTGCTCTCGATGTGGAAGGACATCGAGCACGAGACCCACAAGCGCCGCCGGATCTATACCAAGGC
>Ga0308005_10000539_pt1 | contig 13784 bp, 18 predicted proteins | sample Neamet67_FD_203142 | JGI IMG/M metagenome (GOLD analysis project Ga0308005, IMG submission 203142) | Marine microbial communities from water near the shore, Antarctic Ocean - #67 | ecosystem: Environmental > Aquatic > Marine > Unclassified | place: Southern Ocean | collected 2014-06-07 | reverse complement strand
AAGCCAAAGATGATTGTTGCTGGTGCTAGTGCATACCCACGTGAAATTGATTGGGGATGGTTTAGAGCTATTGCTGATTCAGTAGGAGCATTGTTATTAGTTGACATGGCACACTACAGTGGACTAGTTGCAGGCAAGGCATATCCAAGTCCGCTACCTTATGCAGATGTAGTTACGTCAACTACACACAAGACATTACGAGGTCCTAGGGGCGGCATTATATTGTGGAATAACGAAGAATACTCTAAACGTATTAATAGTGCAATCTTTCCTGGAACACAAGGTGGTCCGTTGATGCATTTAATTGCCGCAAAAGCACAATGTTTTATTGAGGCAAACACTCCGTCTTTCAGTCAGTATGCAAAAGATGTTGTTATAAATGCTCAGGCATTTGCAAAGCAACTTACAGCAAATGGATTTAACTGCTTGACAAACGGCACAGATTCGCATATAATATTACTTGACTTAACTAATAGAGGTGTAAGTGGTAAAGATGCCGCGAACATGTTAGAGGCGAATGGTATTACTGTAAACAAAAACGGCATACCAAATGACCCTAGAAGTTTTACAGAAACAAGTGGTATTCGATTAGGTACTGCCGCTGAAACAACTAAAGGACATGACGCTAAATGGTTTGTAAACTTAGCAAACACGATAGCTAAAATAATATGAATATAGATTTTGACGTAGACATTGATATGGCTGATAGGGATAAGTTACTAGAACTTATTCAACATACGCCAGCAAGTATCAAACGTGGAATAGAATTTGAAAAGCATAACACTGGAGTGTATGTGCAACCTATTCCTATGTTTCCGTTAAAAGGCTTTAGTACAATAGACCACAAAGAAGCAGAAGCAGTTGGTTACTTTAAATTAGATGTATTGAACAACCACATTTACAATGGCGTTAAAAGTGAACAGCATTTAGATAAACTTTTAGCAACAGAACCTATGTGGGAGTTGTTTGAGCATAAAGAAATTGTTGACCAACTGTTTCATATTAGCAAACACCACGACATTGTTAAACAACACTTACCTAATAGTGTGGAAGACTTAGCAATGATACTTGCACTTATAAGACCAGGCAAACGACATTTGGTTGGTAATACTTGGGAAGTTATTTCAAAAGAAGTATGGGAACAAACTGATGGTTACTTCTTTAAAAGAAGTCATGCAATTGGATATGCTACAGCTATTATTGTGCAGTTAAATTTAATCTTAGAGCAATTAGGTAAGTAACGTCTTATTTAAGTTTTGGGTCGATACTTCTAACTAACTGAATACTTCTTCTTTTGATCCGCTTTTTAAGTATGTTTTGCATACTAGTTACAGGCCCAAACAATATTTCAGTTTCTTTTAGAATAAACGTACTAACACAGTGCCTGAATTCTTGCATTTCATGGAATAAAAATACATCAATTGGTAACATCCTGTTAGATTCCCACCACCATAAGTCTCCACAATCCATCATGATTTTCTTTTCTTCACTGTTACGACATTTGTCAATATCGTAAAAACTTATAATCTGGTTGTCCTTGTTTTGCACAATGCCGACATAGTCTTTGCCATTGTACGCCATTCCAGTTAAAAAAGGGAATTTCTCTTGTAGGTTAGTCTCATTAGTCATCAAAAGTATTTATAGTACAAATGGATAAATACATAACAAACATGGAATTAAATAATGTCCTTTAACGGTAGTCATACAATATATAATTTAGGAAACCAGTCGTTGGACTTAGTTTTAACGATAGAAGGCATAAAAACGGATAACAGACCTATGAATCAAAATAAATTAACAGTCCACAAAGGGTTTAATAATAAGTTAAGTTTCTTTGTAAGAAATAGAGATAGAGCTTTGCAAAACATTAGCACCAAGGCCCTATATGCAACCATCATGAACCCAAACACCAAACGTAGAATAATGCTCAAGCAACTTACATTGGTAAACAGCGGTACTACTGGAGAAGCAACACTTGATTTAGTCCCATCCGATTTAAGAAACATTGGCGCAGGACTTTACACAATTGCTATTACAGAATCTGCAGATAACGGTGCATCAGAGTATCCTTTATATGCAAACCAAAATGATAGAATTGTAACTGACTTGGAAGTAAAGAGCTCTTTGGAGTACGAACCAATAGCAACACAAGAAACAACAACATTTACACAAACATCAAACACTGATTTGGGCGATGCCGCCAATACGTTTGTTACTAGTGCAATGTACGGCAATATGGATAACGATCAGAACGGTAGCCATACATGTGCATTTTATATGACTAGCTTTACTGGAAATATCTCAATACAAGCAAGTGCATTAGAGACTACACCAAGCGAAACAGATTGGTATGATGTAAATGTGCAAGGAGACATCGGTTCTCCAAGTATGCCATACAACACAGCATTCAGTGGAGTAGATCCTTTCAACTTCAAGATTAACACTAATTGGATTAGGGTTAAATATCACCCAACAGCCGGCACAATAGATAAATTTCAACTAAGAAATTAATTGACTTCTTCGCATTAAGCTGTTATAATAACTGAATATGCATCATCATGAACTAGTAGACCAAGTACATCGATTACTTATGGATAATTTGCCCTTAAACTCTGGCAAAACTCCTAGTGGTTGGATAACGTTTGATTGTCCTCTATGTAGCGACAAGAGAAAACGTGCAGGAGTAATTCAGAGTAATGCTAAAATAAGCTATCACTGTTTTAACTGTAGTTTTACAACTGGCTGGGCACCTAGTCCAAAGTTAGGTCATAAGTACAGGCAACTATGTGAGACATTAGGTGTGTCTAACAAGGATATACATAAAGTTGTTTTAGACTTAATGAAGCATTCAGAAGAATTAGAGATAGAAGACAGCACTGAGTATGTTTATACAGCGGCTAGTTTCGTAACACATCAATTACCAGAAGAAACTACACTAGTAGAACACATGGAAGATGGACACCCAATTAAAGAATATGCACAACAACGTGGATTGCTAGGAAATTTCCCTTTGATGCACATTAACAACAGTCTATACAAAAAACGTTTAGTTGTTCCGTTTCTATATAACAACGAATTAGTAGGATGGACCGGCAGACACATTAGCCCACCTAACAAAGAAACTGCAAAGTACCTATTAAATGTACAACCAGGCTATGTGTTTAACATAGACAGGTATGTAGACAGTGATAGAGACTTTGTTATAGTAGTAGAAGGCGTATTTGATGCAATACTTATAGATGGCATAAGTGTTTTGGGTAATAGTGTAACACCTGAACAAGCACATTTGATTTCTAAACTTAATAAACGTGTTATACTATGTCCTGATAGAGATAGTGCAGGTAAAGACTTAATAGCAACAGCAGTAGAACTAGGATGGGAAGTAAGTTTTCCTAAATGGTCGTCTGAATGCAAAGATGTTGCCGATGCAGTAAACAAATATGGCAGGTTATTAACAATGAAAAGCATTACAGAAAATGCAGTTAGTAACGAACTTAAAATACAAGTTCAGGCAAAAATGCTATGACAAAATTATTTGTAAATGGATGTAGTTTTACAGCAGGTAATGGTGAAGTACATACTGCTGATGGCGAACTGGCACCTCCGTTAGAGTATGTTTGGGCAAACCAAATACCCGAATTTGAATCTGTTACTAATTTAGCAATTAGAGGTGCGAGTAACGATAGAATACTTCGTACCACAATGGAATATTTTAATTCTCGTAATGCTACAGACTATGTTGCAGTTATACAATGGACTAGTCCTTTGCGTTTTGAACGCTTTATACCTTCATGTAACGCATTTGCTGGCTTTTGTAATACAACGGGGAAGACTATTAGTTTTAACATGGATAATGCTAATGATTTAGAAAAGCTACAAACCAATGGCATGTACGACAGGCTAACAGATGCGGCTGAGAAACAGTTAATGCATGGAAAGAGCATAACTGATTACCAGATAAATTTTTATAAGAAAGTTATTTTGATGCAACAGTATTTAGACAGCAAAATGATACCGTATATATTTACATCAATGTCACTTTACAGCCATCTCCTTAGTGATGATGCTGACAAGGAACAATACGAACTACATTTAAAGAACAATGTGGATACTGATAAATGGACAGCTCGACCGTTAACAATTTACCAAGAGCGTAATTTTATTAGTGCTGAAGATAAACACCCTAATGAAACCGGACATAAACTTATAGGCGATGCAATTTATAAAGAACTACAACAGAGGAATTATGTATGAATAATTTGCTTGTGAATGGTTGCAGTTATACAGCAGGGTCTGGTATGGCTGGCGGAGACAACAATATATCTCCGATAGTATGGTCAAATCATTTAGCAGACAGATTCGATACTGTAGATAATCTTGCAATGGGCGGAGAGAGTAATGATAGAATAGTACGAACTACATTAGACTTTTGTAATAATCACGATATGACAGACTATGCTGTGATTATACAATGGACGTCAGTATATAGATCAGAATATTGGAATGCAGAGAGGAAAGAATGGGTAAATGTTGTTGTAAATAATGGACTTCAGGGTGCAGACGAATGGACACTTAGTACAAACGAGGACACCGATGGCAGAATTAGAGATGCATACGATAAAGAAATGAAATGGCTAAATTCGCCAAATGATTATAATATTGCATACTATAATAACATACTAATACTACAAAACTATTTCGAGTATATGGATATTCCATATATGTTTAGTTGTATGACATTACAAGACCATCCTTGCTGTGACCCAACATTAATGGATCTAATGCATCTATTAAATAGAACAACTACAGAAATAAATTTAAGAAGATTGATGGATAAAAGCAAATGGTCAGAATTATCACTTGCAAAGTACTCAGGCGATAACTATATTAGCCAAGAAGATAGCCATCCAAACTTAAAAGGTAATAAATTAATAGCACAGGCTTTATATAAGGAGCTCATGGAAAAATATGGAAGATAACAACTACACACCCGAAATACAAGAACTATTTTTAAGGTTTATTGTCAGTGACCCTGAACTATTTGTAAGGGTAAACACTATTGTACGCCCTTATATGTTTGATAAGAAGTTTCAAAAGACAATAACATTCCTTCAAGAGCATACAACTGAATATAATGCAATACCTACTATTGACCAAATAGAAGCGACAACTGGTTTATTACTAGAGCGTGTTGAAGGCATTAGTGATAACCATACAGACTGGTTTCTTGATAGTTTAGAAAGATTTTGTAGACACAAAGCACTAGAAAAAGCAATCTTGGATAGCACGGACTTATTAGAAACGGGCGATTATGGTGCAGTAGAGAATAAAATTAAAGAAGCAACACAGGTTAGTCTCGTAAAAGACTTAGGTCTTGAATATTTTGAAAATCCTAAAGAAAGATTGGAATGGATTAGAGCCCAAAGTGGTGCAACAAGTAGTGGCTGGAAAATGTTTGACCAAAAGTTATATGGTGGCATGAACAGAGGCGAGATTACAATCTTTGCTGGAGGATCTGGTGCAGGTAAAAGTTTGTTCTTGCAGAACTTAGGTGTTAACTGGGCATTAGCAGGACTTAATGTTGTATACATTAGTTTAGAGCTTAGTGAACAACTTATTAGTATGCGTTTAGATGCAATGGTCAGTGAACATAGTACTAGAGACATCATGCGTAATATAGATGATGTTGATTTAAAAGTAAGAATGAAAGGTAAGAGTGCAGGCAAGTTCCGTATTAAGCAAATGTCGAGTGGTATTAATGCAAACGATATTAGAGCATACGTTAGAGAGTATGAAATCAACCACGATGTTAAAGTAGACTGTTTACTTGTAGATTATTTAGACTTGATGAGTCCTATTAGTACAAAAATTAGTGCTAATGACCAGTTTATTAAAGACAAATATGTATCTGAAGAATTGCGTAACATTGCAATGGAAAGAAACATACTATTTGCAACAGCATCTCAGTTAAACAGAGGAGCAGTAGAAGAAATTGAATTTGACCACAGTCATATTGCTGGTGGTATTAGTAAAATCCAAACAGCAGATAATGTTGTGGGTATCTTTACTAGTAATGCTATGAGAGAACGTGGCAGATATCAAATACAGTTTATGAAAACACGTTCTAGTAGTGGAGTGGGCAGTAAAGTAGATTTAAAGTTTAATCCAGACACTTTAAGAGTTACAGATTTAGATGAAGATGACGATGATGCACTAACAGTAACAACAAATAGCCTAGTTAATCAGCTAAAAAGAACCAATACTATTAAAACAGACGAGCCAGAAGCATCCAGCACAGTTAACGCGGCATTAAACATTAGAGAGTTCATGAAGAAAAATGATGTCTAAATGATAAATATGACTATAACGAGAAATAATTTATGAAAAAGTCAAGAAGTATATTAGAAGAATTGAACTCTATTAGCACAGATAGAAACAAGCACCACGTTTTGGAAAACAGAGTGGAGCACCTAGTTTCTAGTGCGGCTAACATTAAAGAGATATTATATTCTTTATACGAGGAAGATGTTGCATTGGATTTAGAACGTAGACTCATTAACAGCATTAAAAGTGGCGATCCTAAAAAATTCTCTCGAGGCATAAACAAAGCCACAAAAGAATCTAAATAAGAGAACTTGTATGAAACTCGATGAACTAACTAATGCAGAGATGGTACCAGGCGGTGTAAAGGATCGTTTAGCAAGGAAGAAAGCGGCTAACCCGGCACCAGCACAACCCACAGCAGAACCAACACCAGAACCTACAGGGCCTACAGGCGCTCCAGCTGGAACAGTTGTTTCTCAATCAAACGGCGAATTTTATACTAAGTCTGCAGAAGGTACTTGGGCACAGTCCGATGAAAAAGGAACGTTAACTGGCAGACCAGCTGAAAATCCTAACAGTTCAATGGCATTAGAATTAGAAAAGCAGTCAGCTCAAGCAGGCGTACAACAGCCAACAGCTACAGCACCAGCACCAGCAACAGCAACACCAACTGCTACAGCAACACCAACTGCTACAGCACCAGCAACACCAAAGCCAATTGCAAAAGGTAAATTACTTAAAGCATCAGACGGCTTTGTATACGAGTGGCAAGGTGCTCAATGGATTAATCAAAGAAACGGCAGAATGGCAACAAAGGAAGTAGGAGCAGAACTTACAAAGAAAGCACAGCCAGTACAACCTACAGCAACAGCACAACCTACAGCAACAGCACAACCTACAGCAACAGCACAACCTACAGCGGCACCAGTACAACCTACAGCAACAGCGGCACCAGTTGCCCCACAGAAACCAGTTGGCGGAGTTGTACCACAAGCACCATCAACAGCAGGTATGAGTAGAAGCGGAGCACCGCAGGCAGAAATTGATCCTAAAACAGGAGTTGTTGCCGCACCAGAGCCAGAAGGCGTAATGGATAAGATTAAACGTGGAGCTCAAGCAGTAGGCGATAAAATTGCAACAGCGGCAGGTGGACCATTAGCAAGTAAAACAAGACAAAATCCTAATGCAACACGTGGTCAAAAAATTGGCGCAACAGTTGGAGCAGGACTTGGACGAGCAATGTCAGGTGGAGCAAAAGCTATAGGTCAAATGATGAAAAAGAGAGGCGGACAAGCACCAGCACCAGCACAAGGTCAAGCACAACCTAAAGCATTAATGCCAGTCCCAGGGCCAACTACAGCAGAACTAAAAAGTTTACAAAAAAGAACACTAGGTGGTGATTTAGAAGCTGGCAAACAATTAGTTGCAACATTAAGTAATTTAAAGAAAGGCGGATATGATGCTGATAACTTTATACAAGCCGCCGCACCAGTATTAAAGAAAGGTGGACTACCGCAATCAGATCCACAAGCATATACACATTTTACTAAACTTGCTAGAAGTATGAGAGCAGAAGCATACGAGCATGTTTGTAAGATATTAGAACATGCTGGAATTAGTTGGGCTGACTTAGGATATGAAGTATTACTTTCAGAATCAGTTACATCACATGTGATGTTAATAGAAACAAAAGACATACAACTATACAACCTCAAAAAATTATCAGGCATTTAAAATGAATATTAATGAGATAGCAAAGCCTCTTATTACACAATTACTTACAGAGAGTCATTTTCAAGAAGGTAAGGAAGGTAAGAATACTCATTTAGAGCATTTAGAGGATAACATCTTTAACAAAGGATATCCCGGAGCCAAAGAAGCAGTAAATTATTTGTATAGTTTACATGATATGCTAGATGGCAAATCACAACAAGCAGTAAGCATGACAACTAAGTGGGACGGCGCTCCAGCCATTATTGCTGGCAAAGATCCAGCAACTGGTAAGTTCTTTGTAGGCACCAAAGGCGTATTTGCAAAAATTCCTAAAATGAATTTTACAACTAACGATCTTAAATTAAATCATCCCGGACAAGACGACTTACAAAATAAATTACAATTAGCATTAACTAAATTAAGTAAACTAACTTGGAATACAGTGGCACAAGGAGATTTCCTTTTTGCAAAAGATACACTAGCCGAAAAAACAATTGATGGCGAAAATTATTTAATTTTTAAACCTAACACATTAGTATATGCAGTTCCGGCCCAAAGCGATTTAGCTAAGTCAATATTAATGAGCGATATAGGTATTGTTTGGCATACAGAATATGTAGGCGGTCCAACATTAGCAGACACTCAAGCAAAGTTTGGATTTGATAGTAGTGTATTAGGACAAGCACCTGGTGTTTGGCACAGAGATGCAATTATTAAAGACCTTAGTGGCACAGTTACATTTACTGCTACTGAAAGTGCAGACATTATGTCGGCTATTGCTACAGCAGACCAGTACTTAAAAACTGTAGACCAGGATACATTTGCTTGGTTAGGACAGGGCACAGACTTAGTAGGCAAAGAGTTCTTACAGCAATTAAAAGCACATGCAAACAATCAAGTAAGGCAAGGACATTTTGACGAACCTACTAAATTTGCACAAGGCTTTGTGCAAAAATATATAGACTACATGACAAAAGAAATAGACAAAGTTAAAACACAAAAAAGTATCGATGCTAAAACAGAAAAAATGGTAGCAGGCGTTAAATTTATTAGAGAACATTTACAAAGTATTGTATCAGTGTATGACTTATATTTAAAACTTATTGAAGCAAAAATTAAAATAGTTAAGAAGCTAGAACAAATCCGTGTAATGAATACATTTGTACCAACAGAAGATGGATATGAAGTAACAGGCGAAGAAGGCTTTGTTGCAGTTGACAGAATGGGCAATGCATTAAAACTGGTAGACAGATTAGAGTTTAGTAGACTTAACTTTGGATCAGGTAAACCTAGTGGAAAATAATTTAGACTTAAAGTTAGTTAATAAAGAGTTATGTGAAAGCAAGTTATATAGATCAACGTCTGGCTTTAAAAGTCTGACAGGTAGAGATATTGCAGATTTATTTTATTTGCAAACACTAAGTCTTATAATGATGTATCAAGATAACAAGCAACAGGACTATGCGTTAGTGTATGCAAGAAAAACATGCCAGTATGGACCCTATGCAGTTTTTAGAACAGCGGCAACTGACTTGTACATGTTAGGGTTTGCTATTAACAATCCTGACTACCAAAGTTTAAAGTTTAAAAGTAAAGATGTAAGTTTTTTAAATTCTTTACAATTCCAAAACAGAAAGCATTATGCTTTTATGCAACGTGTACAACGACAGGGTCTTAGTAAAAGTGATATTACAACAACTCTGTTTAGGTTCGAATCACAATTACAAATTAAAAATCCAATACTTAAACAGTTAAGACGATTAATTATAAGTTGGCCCAGTCTAAAATTTGCTCAACGACAGTTAGTTGTTAGTAAAATAATCCAGTTAATGAGATTAAAAGGAAGAGGCAGTGAGCTATTTACTCAAGTAAGTTCAATGAGCTCTAGAAAGGAACTTAAACCTATACCAAAAACATCGACGCTTAAACGTGCCGCTGGTACGGCAGTTGGTGCCTATGCAGGAAGTAAAATCTTGCCAAGAGTATCAAGTAAAATATCATCTGTTTCAGGTGCCGGCATTGGCGCAATCGCAGGGTATTGGGCAAGTGGACGAAAAAAGGCATAAGGATAAATAGTTGTATGAAAATAAGTGAAATAGAAACGCCTCAAAAAAGTTTAATTCAAATACATAACCAGTGGAAAGCAGTATCCAAGCCAAAAGGAGACATAGCCACCATGGTATATAATAAAGCACTTGAATTTCACCAAGGCGGTGCAGATCCTGTTCAAGCACATGCTCAAGCACTATCGGCTGTTAATAGTAGTAGAGATAACCAACAAGATAGGGCGTTAAACCAACGACAAGCTGATAGAAACCCCAAGCAGGTTCTCAATCCAATAAAGCAAAAAGGAACTCCACCCACTGCATCAGATTCACCCAAAACTAGAGGCGGACAAATAGGTAACCAAAATGCTTATAGAGGCGGCCCAAAAGCAAAAGCTGGTCCAGGCAAGAACGGGATTGACGTAATGAAAGACAAATGGGACGATTTCAACAAAGTTGATGGTTTAGCAGGCAAATCTGCCGCTAAAGGAAGTATGATATCAAAATATCTCAATAAAGCCGCCGGCGAGATAGTAGCAATGGGTGATAGAGCCCGAAGGAAGTAATACCTATTTAACTACAATAAAACACTCTTAAAATCTCCTATTTTGCATAAATAAACGTAACATTAACAAATTCTAGGAGAATTAACATGGCACAAACTCAAAACACAGGCGCCGCAGTAGCACCAGGTCACTATAGTGGTCTTCCTCTTGCAGGCGTTCAAGTAGATTTCGGTGTTGACGTTTCAGCTAAATTGGCTGTAGGCGGAGCATTAGATATATTTTTAAAAGCAGTCGGTAACGAAGGCTTAACACCAGTAGCAGTTGGCACAGTCGACGCAACAGGTGGAGCAGGACAAGGACTTAAGGTTCTTTTCGAAGGCACACATGGAACAGACAAATATGACGGAACTAACAGTGAAGCTCTAGCGGCTCATTTGGAAGACGTTGTAATTGCTCTTACAGACGCTGATGGCGTTACATGGGCTAACGTAACTGTTGTAGCATTTACTCTTTAAGATTAAATCACAAACATTTAAAAAGCACCTTACGGTGCTTTTTTTATGAGTTTAACTTTATGCAACATACGAATAAACTCTACATTTAGATAAATAAAAGTAACCAGAATACATATCTAATTTAATTTGGTAGTGGTACAAAGACCACAGATATGTAAATTTATAATTAGGAGTCATATTATGGCATTAGTAAGAGTAGCAGGGGCAGGTTTTGCCCATGGAGTTTCATTTTCAACAGCACAAGTAACAGCGATCGAAATCGATGCAGGTGTATCATTAGCGGCTAAAGACGGTTTAGGCGGAGCAGTAGAAAACATCGTATCAGAGTTTTCACCATTGCTTTACATCTCAACAGGCACAGCTGGTAAGATCTTTGCAATCGTTGACGGCGTTAATATAGACGCGGCATCATTGACAAAAAGATTACAAGCAAAGGGTACAATAGACGGTGTTAATTTATCAGCACAGACAGTTGTAATCCGCGATTTAGCTTCGTTCAGCGCCGCATAGTAGTTTAAAAATATCCTAACTACCTTAGGTTCGTGACAACGGAAGGCGTCACATTTTAAAAGCACTCTTAGGAGTGCTTTTTTTTGAATATAATTTCTGTATAGTAAAAACTGATAAAGTGATAAATAGTTGTAAGAATACACAGGAGACATACATGAGTTTAATAAGAGGTGGGGCAATGGGCTCCGTAGAAGCACTAACAGGTAATATAGAATTTTTTACTTTGTTTACTTCAATTGACATAACTGTAACCGGTGATTATGACGATAACACTCAAAAAGATTTTGAAAGTGTTGTACAAGTAATAGGATTAAGGGCAATGCCTGTAGTGATGAATAATCCTGTAGCACTAAATGGAGTTGGTACAAACTTATTACAAACTTATGGAGCACCAACTATGACAGGTGCCGGGTGGATATTTAAATTTGCTACAGAAGTGCCACATGCACATACTGTTGCAACTTTAGTTAATGAACTTAACGGCATAGTGCTTAACAGCGGAACATTAGATACAACGGGCACCATAAACATGGAGTTCACTAAACAGGATTTATTATAAAATGGCTAAGAAACTAGACCCAGATGCAGTACCAGAGATACAAGTGTACGCAGATAAAGAAAATTTAGAAGCTCATATCATTGCTGATATGCTTCGGATAGAAAGTATTACTACAGAACTTAGAGAGTTTAAAGTAGATACTAAAGAAAGATTAAATAAAATTGAAAATTGGGTACTAGCAATTGTTGGTACTACATTTACAACATTAGTTACTATTGTAATTGCAATAGGCGTTACTTTGGCAGGTGGCTAATGAGAATACATGAATATATGAATCCAAGTGATGAGATAACATTAGAAGAAGGACAATGTTTTCATGAAGAGTTTGGAGTATTAGCGTATAGCGAGTGCGAAGAAAACGTATTCGAAGCAGAATATCAAGGTCGTAAGGTTAAACTAAACAAGCCTATGCAAGGCGATTCTAAAAAGTTTAAAGTTTATGTCAAAGATCCTAAAACAGGTAATGTTAAAAAAGTAAACTTTGGACAAGGTGGTGACGCTAAAGGCGGCACAATGCGTATCAGAAAATCCAATCCAAAAGCAAGAAAAAGTTTTAGAGCAAGACACAATTGCGAGAATCCAGGACCAAAAACAAAAGCCAGGTACTGGTCATGCAGGAAATGGTAAAATGCGATTAGAAGAAATTACAGAAGAATCGATTGTCGAAGCCAGAATGGTTTGGCGCAAAATGGGTAATAAAGTTAAACGTGCCGTAAGATGTACTAGTGGCAGACGTAAAGGTAGAGTAGTATCTAATGCGGCTCAATGTCATAAACCAGTAGATATTAAAAAACGTATGGTATTAAGACGAACCAAAGCCAAGATGGGTGCTAGGATGTCTAGAAAGTCACAAAGATCAAAAAGAATGAATCCAGCTAGTAGAAGGCTAAAAACATTAAACAAATCAAGTAATAGAAGAAGGTAATATGAAGTTTACGGATGTAAGGACGTTAAACAGTGTACTCAAGGAATACGGACTACAATCTGGTGCTCCAACTCCTGTGGGACAACAAGTTACCGGCGCAGTTGCAAAAGCAACAGCGGCACCTACTAAAGCACCTAAAAAAGATTTAGGTAGCCCAACAGTAACACCAGGATTAGACCTTCCTGATATCGGAGATCCTGAAACAGATACAGTTGCACCAACTTTAATGAAAGCAAAAGATTTTGATGACGGCGCTGAATACTTAGATGATAAAGGCGAAGTTGCAGGTAAAGTTGTAAGTAAAGTTGGCAAAGGCCCAGCTCTTAAAAAATTAGTTGTACAAGATCCTAAAGGAGAGTACACACTAATAGACCCTGATGAAGAATTAACAGTTGCGCCAATTACAGAATCAAAAGGCGGCAAGTACAGTAAAAAAGTTCATAAGAACGCTTTACGAAAAACATCTAAAAGCAAAAACAGTGTATCATCAGTTAAACAAAAAATTAAAAAACTTGCACGAAAAGTACAGATGCAAGAGCAAGGTGAAGAACAATTATTCGAATTAAACTTCAACACTAAAGAAATAATTGAATCAGCGTTAGATTCTCCTATCAAATGTGGATTTGAAGCAGAAACAGTATGGGGAGGCTATGTAGATTCTGATGCCAATTACGGCGAAGATATTGA
>Ga0308005_10000538_pt1 | contig 13794 bp, 10 predicted proteins | sample Neamet67_FD_203142 | JGI IMG/M metagenome (GOLD analysis project Ga0308005, IMG submission 203142) | Marine microbial communities from water near the shore, Antarctic Ocean - #67 | ecosystem: Environmental > Aquatic > Marine > Unclassified | place: Southern Ocean | collected 2014-06-07 | reverse complement strand
GATGGGGGAGGTCGAGCCCAGCCTTCTTGAGGCGAGACTGGAGGTTGCGAAGGTCATCGATGGTTCCGATTTCGCAGACACCTAAAATGTCGGGTTTTTCAGAAACGATGATTTTGATAAGAGCGTCGATTTCTTCTTCAGGCTTGCTGCGGTCCTCTTTTTTACCGCCTTTTAAATAGCGGGACATGGTGAGGTAGTTCTTCAGGTTGTAGCTGAGAAAGCGAATGCCCGGGGTTTCGGGAGTAGGTTCGTCTGCTACCGCTTTCTGAGGCTTCGAGGGAGCTTTTTCTTTGGTAGTGGTTGTCGTGATCTTGGGTTCAACCTTGGACTCGGAGACTTCGAGGGAAGTGGGCTCGATTTTTTTACACGAAGTGCACAAGAAAAACGCCCCGAGGAGAATCAACGGAGCGCTTTTGAAAGTCGATTTCAGTGAAGAGAGCATCAGCTGTCGCGGGGTTCTTTTCCTTTGGCGTCTTTGACGTCGATGTCGTTGGCCTTTTTAGCGGCCTCCTCTTTGTCGAGATCCTCAGAACCCTTGCGGATTTCGTCCTCGAATTCTTCACGGGCTTTCCGGAATTCACCGACACTCTTACCCACACCGCGCGCGAGTTGAGGGAGTTTCTTGGCACCGAAGAGAAGGAGAAGAATCAAGAAGATGAGAACCATCTCTTGGGTTCCGAGTGAGCCGAGGAAGGCGATAGGAATGGTCATGTTTGTAAGTTAATGGGGAATAGCCGGGCTTGCAAGGGATGAAACGGAAGATCTCCTGGCAACATTTCAGAAATTCTCACCTCGCTCCAATCTTATCCTGATGCTTTTCTCCTCACGTGAGATTGCCAGTGCACGAGGTGGAAAAAGAGATTCGGGCTGCGGTGAAGGCGAAGTCAGGTCGCCTTTTGCTGAAAGCCCCCACGGGGTCCGGGAAATCGACGACCGTGCCGCCGATGGTTCGGGGGGAGGTGGACGGGAGAGTTTTGGTGGTGCAGCCCCGAAGAATGGCGGCGCGCTTGCTCGCGGAGTATGTCGCAAAATGCGAGGGGACGCGCTGTGGCGAAGGGGTGGGCTACGCGGTGCGCTTTGACAGCCGTTTCAATCGAAATACCGAGATCATTTATATGACCGATGGCGTCCTTCAGCGCATGCTTTTGGATGATCCGGAGTTATCGGGGGTGGGGGCGGTGATTTTCGATGAGTTTCATGAACGGCGTTTGGCATCGGATCTGGCGCTTGGTCGGGTTCTTGATCTCCAGGAATCGCTGCGCCCGGATCTGCGGGTGGTGGTGATGTCGGCGACGCTCGAGATTGGAGGGTTGAAGGGTTTTCTCGAACCCTGTGATGTCGTTGAGGCGGGCGGGCGGCTTTATCCGGTAGAGGTGAGTCACCAAGGGGAGGCGCTGGTGTCGAAGCGTCGTCGGCCCGAGCAGCGGAGTGAGGTTTGGGATCGTGTTGCTCGTTCGCTGCGCGGGGTGGTCGATGATTTGGGTCCAGGAGACCGTGTTCTCGTCTTTTTGCCGGGAATGTATGAGATCCGGCGTTGTGAAGGTATTCTGAGTCAATCGGGGTGGATGCGAGGCTGGGAGATTGCGACGCTTTATTCGGCGCTCGCTCCTGACAAGCAACGTGCGGCGATTAGTGCGGATCAATCACGGCGGATCATCCTTTCGACCAACGTCGCGGAAACCTCGGTGACGATTGAGGGGGTCAAAGTGGTGATCGATTCCGGTCTCGCGAGGCAGTCGAGTTACGATGCGAACCGGGGCTTTGATTCCTTGCGGATCATGAAGATTTCCCAGGCGGCGGCTGAACAGCGGGCTGGACGTGCGGGGCGGACGGGTCCGGGAAGCTGCATTCGGCTTTGGAGCGAAGCGGATCATCGGGCGCGTGCACCCTTTGAGACTCCGGAAGTGCGCCGATGTGACCTTGCGGAAGCAGCGCTCTTTCTGAAGCGACTTGGGACCCGAAAGATTGCTGACTTTCGCTGGCTTGATGTTCCGGAGCCAGAACGTGAGCAAGAAGCAGAGGAGCTCCTTAAGCGACTTGGGGCGGTCGACTCTTCCGGGAGTCTCACCAAGGCCGGCGAGGAGATGGCGCGATTTCCGATGCATCCACGTTTGGCTCGGCTCGTTCTTGCGGGGCTGGAGTTGGGATGCGCGGGTGAGGTTCTTTTCGTGGCGGCTTGTGTTTCGGGCGAGGGGATCTTCATGCGGGGAGATCGGGGGGCGAAATGGATCGATTATTTAGAGGGAGAGCCGGGGTGGAAAAACGACTTCGGCGGTGAATGGTTGGCGCTCCTGGAGGCTCAACGAGTCGATTTTTCTCCCCAAGGGTGCACGGGGCTTGGCATCCTGGCGAGGGGCGCGCGTGAGACCTGGAAGAGCTACCTGCAATTCGTCAAGATCATGGAAAAGCGAGGAATTCGGGTGAAGGACCCGGACTTTCGTCAACGGGGCGAGGACTGTGCCCGAGCGCTGCTTTTGGCTTTTGGGGACCGGCTTGCCGTTCGGAGAGATGCGGGGACGGCGGTGTGTCACGTCATTGGCAAGCGGCGTGGGAAGATGCATGCCAAGAGTGCGGTGCGGCAGAGCCCTGTTTTCCTCGCTGCTGAAATCATGGAGGTTGAGGGACGCGAACGGGTGGTGGGACTTTCTCGCTGCGTCGCAATCGATGAGGCCTGGTTGGAAGAGCTATTTCCCGGAGAAGTGGTGGAAGAAAACGGGGCCATTTTTGATGAGGTGGCCCGTCGCGTGATGGCGGTGCGACAACGGAAGTTTCGAGGGCTCGTTCTAGAGGAGAAAAAAGGGGGCGATGTGGATCCGAACCTAGCAGGAGAGATTCTCGCGCAGCGGGTGATCGCGGGAGATTTGAGCCTCAAGAAATGGGACAACAAGGTGGACCGCTGGTTGGGGAGGCTTCGTTTTTTAAGCGCAGCGATGCCTGAATTGGAATTGCCGGGATTTAGCGAAGAGGATCGTGAGATGGCGATCGCTCAGATTTGTGCGGGGGCGACGACCTTTAAAGAAGTCCGGGATCGCGATCCTTGGCGCGTTTTGCATCAGTGGCTCTCGACGCCCCAAGGGCAATCGCTTGAGGCCTATGCGCCTGAAAAGATCAAACTCAGCAACGGCATTTCCACCCGGGTGAATTATCTCGATGGCAGTGAGCCCTGGATTGAGGAAAAGGTGCAGCGTCTCTATGATGTGCAAGAAACTCCCTTGATCGCGAACGGCCATCCCCTGGTGGTCAAGGTTCTCGCTCCCAATCAGCGCCCTTGGCAGACCACGACCGATCTTCCGGGATTTTGGGAAAGGGGATACGCGCAGATGAAAAAGGACCTCGCCGGGAGGTATCCCCGCCAGAACTGGAGGTAGTGCATTTTATTTATTTTTAAATTCGGGGTGTCTGACACATTTGCTCGCTATGAAGTTTCTCCTTCCTCTTCTTCTAACTCTGAATCTCTCAGCGGCGGATAAGCCGAATCTGCTCTTCATCTTCGCCGATGACATGACTTATGAGGCCATCGGCACTCTGGGCAATAAAGAGATCAAGACGCCCCATCTGGATCGCTTTTTCGAAAGCGGGACCACCTTTACCCATGCTTACAATCCGGGCGGATGGAATGGCGCGATTTGCGTGGCAAGCCGGACGATGCTCATGACCGGTCGTCAGCTCTGGTATGCCCATCGCGAGGAGAAGACTCTCAATAAGGAATTTGTGCCGGCCCAGAAGACCTGGCCACAGATGCTCTCAAAAGCGGGTTACGAAACTTACATGACGGGGAAGTGGCATGTGAGAATTCCGGCCGATACGATCTTCGATCACGTCGGGGATGTTCGTCCAGGAATGCCAAGGGATCGAAAAAACGCTTACAATCGCCCACTCGTGGGCCAGCCGGATCCTTGGGATCCCACCGACAAGAATGAAGGTGGCTTTTGGCAAGGTGGCAAGCACTGGAGCGAGGTAGAGGCCGACACTGCGATTGGTTATCTTGATCACGCCAAGACCATCGATAAGCCCTTCTTCGTCTACTTGGCTTTCAATGCGCCCCATGATCCCCGTCAGGCGCCGCAGGAGTATCTCGACATGTATCCTATCGATCAGATGAAGGTGCCGGAAAATTTCCAACCGCTCTATCCTCATCGCAATGCGATGCAGGCCGGAAAAAATCTCCGGGATGAAGCGCTCGCTCCTTTTCCCCGGACTTACCAAGCGGTGAAGACGCACCGTCGGGAATACTATGCCATCATCAGTCATCTCGATGCGCAGATTGGACGAGTTCTTCAGAAGCTCGAAGAGAATGGGCAGCGCGATAACACCTACATTGTTTTCACGGCGGACCACGGACTTTCGGTGGGTCACCATGGGTTGATTGGAAAGCAGAACATGTATGACCACAGTATCCGGGTTCCTTTCGCGATTGCCGGCCCTGAAGTCGAAGCCGGTCAGAGAATTTCGGCTCCTATTTATTTGCAGGACGTGATTCCAAGTTCGCTGGAAGCCGCTGGAGCAGAAGTTCCTGAGCACGTGCAGTTTCAAAGCTTCATCCCTATTCTGAAAGGGCGCTCTGAAGGTCGCGATGCCATCTACACCGGTTACCGCTTGTCCCAACGTCAGATCACTGATGACGGTTTTAAGCTGATCGTTTACCCGATTGGTCAGGTAGCACGACTCTTTGATCTCAATGCTGATCCGCAAGAGAAATATGACCTCATCGAGCAAGGAAAGCATCTTGAAAAGGGCCGGAATCTTCTCAAGAAGCTGAAGGCTCTTCAGAAAACAGTGGGTGATGATTTGAGTCTTGGGAGCTATCCCGATCTTATTGTTCAAAAAGGATCGAAGTAGAGATTCAGGCACGCGTTGAGTTCGCTGACCTTGCTTCCCAGGGTTCCTAAGGACAGACTTCATGCGTGACAGAACTCCTCGCCCCCGCCGGAAACTGGGACTGCGCTCGTGCCGCAGTTGCCAATGGTGCCGACGCCATCTTCTTCGGGATGCCGCGCTTCAATGCGCGCATGCGGGCTGATAATTTCACGGAGGCCGACCTTCCTGAGTTGATGGATTTTCTTCATCGGCACGGCGTCAGGGGATTTGTCGCTTTCAATACGTTGGTGTTTCCAAGCGAACTCGAAGGGGCGGTCGCGCAGATCGAGATGATGGCACGGGCCGGAGTGGATGCCGTCATTGTCCAGGATCTGGGAGCGGCGAAGCTCGTGAGAGAGATCGCGCCGGAAATCGAAATTCACGCGTCCACGCAGATGACGATCACCTCGCCGGAGGGACTTTCCTTCATCGATGAGTTGGTTGGGCTGGATCGGGCGGTGCTCGCGCGTGAGCTTTCCGTTCAGGAGATTGACCGAGTGAACAGGAATAATGATGTGCCGCTGGAAGTCTTCGTGCACGGAGCTCTTTGCGTTGCTTATTCAGGTCAGTGCCTCACATCCGAGAGCCTGGGGCAGCGTTCGGCAAATCGCGGCGAGTGCGCCCAAGCGTGTCGCATGCCGTATGAATTGGTTGTTGATGGTGAAACGAAACCGATGGGGGAAGTTCGCTATCTTTTGAGCCCACAGGATTTGGCTGCGGCTGATTTGATCCCCGATCTCGTGGAAGCGGGAGTGGTGAGTTTTAAAATCGAAGGCCGACTCAAGAGTCCGGAATATGTCGCAGCGGTGACGCGGGTCTATCGCAAGGCGCTTGATGCGGTTGAGATCACTCCACTGGATCGTCACATTTTAGAGATGATGTTTTCCCGCGGGCTTTCGACCGGTTGGTTGGGAGGGACCAATCATCCTTTGTTGACTCATGGGAAATGGGGAAAGAAGCGGGGTGCTTACGTGGGCGAGATTACCGCATCAGGACAAGGCTGGGTGGAAGTCTCCACTCCTGCGGTGCCGATTGATTCGGGCAATGGCTTCGTGATCGATGCCGGGGAAGATCGCAATCAAGAGCAAGGGGGCATGGTATGGAAGATCGAGGGCAATCGCTTGCACTTTGATCGGCGGGTAAAGATCGAATGGGCTCGGGTGAAAGTAGGTCAGGGTCTTTGGAAGACGAGTGACCCGACACTTGATGCGGCCGTCCGTAAGACCTGGAAGGGGGGACGGCTTACCGAAAAGGGAGACGCTCTCGATATTACCGTCACAGGGAAGGCCGGAGCGCCATTGATTCTGCGCTGCCGTGGTAAGGAGGTAGCGAGTGAAACTCTTTTAGAAAAAGCGGAGAAGCGGCCACTTGGCGAAGAGGTTCTGGTGGCTCAGCTGAGTCGACTTGGAGGCACGGGGTTTTCTCTCGGGAAGGTCACGAACGAGTTGGAGGGTGAGGTTATCATTCCTCTGGGGGAACTGAATCGCTGTCGTCGGCGATTGGTCGAGGTTCTTGCAGAAGAGCGGGTGGTTCGTGATGGGCTGCCGGTCTTGAAGGGACTTCTTCCTAGAGCGAAAGAGTCTTCCTCAGAAGTAGAGCTTCGCGTGCTGTGTCGCAGCTTGGATCAGGTGAAAGGGGCTCTTTTTGCCGGGACGAAATTTCTCTACTGCGACTTTGAAGATCTTAGGCTCTACAAGGATGCGGTCGGTCTTGTTCGCGAGACGGATGCCGAGATTTTTCTCGCGACTCCACGGATTCAAAAACCGAGCGAGGCGGGTTACTTTAAAATCATCGAACGGGCCGAGCCTGATGGTGTTCTCATTCGGAATCTCGGAGCAATTTGCTTCTTTAAAGATTCGAATTTGAGGTTGATTGGCGACTTTTCCCTCAACGTGGCCAACCCCTTGACTGCGAAACTTCTGATGGAGAGCGGAGGCTTTGAAAACCTCACCATTTCCTACGACCTCAATGAAGGGCAAGTGGGCGAGATGTTGGAAGCGACGCCCGCGGATTGGCTGGAATTGACCGTCCACCAGCACATGCCGATGTTTCATATGGAGCACTGTGTTTTCTGCACCTTCTTGAGTAGTGGAACGAGTATTAAGGACTGCGGGAAGCCCTGCGAAACGCATCACGTTCAGCTGCGGGATCGGGTGGGCCAGCTCCACACCTTAACGGCTGACGTGGGGTGTCGAAATACTCTCTTTAACGGGCGCGCTCAGACCGGAGTGGGAAGTGTCGAAGGATTTCAAAAACTCGGCCTCAAGCGCTTTCGATTGGAGCTTCTTGAAGAAGACGAGGGAGATGCGCAGCGGCTGGTGAACGTCTATCGACGCTTCTTTGCCAAAGAGAGAAGTGCGAGGGATGTCGCGAGCCAGCTCGGCGCGATCGAGCGTTTGGGTGTGACAAAGGGAACGCTTGAGCAGCGCCGGGAAGAAGTGCATCGGTAGTTTGAACTCTGCTCGACTGCTGCGGGTGGCCGACTTGGAGGAAGGCGCTAATTGTCTTGCCGATGATGCTGCCAATCATAATTTCCATGGCGTCGCTTCGCTTTACCCTGAGCTACCTTAGATCGGATCTTTGGCGCTTGGCTTGGCTGTCTGTCTGTTGATTGGCGTGGGACCAGAGCTTTAGACGGCAGGAACCAGATGCTCCTTAAGCCACTCAAGGCAGGCCTCATGGTCATTGAGGTCGTATTGAAAGCTCTGAAATCCAAAGTCGCGACCGGTGGCGATGTTCTCGGGAAGGTCATCAAGGTAGATCGTCTCTTTGGGACTCAGGTCATATTCATCGATGGCAACCTGGTAGAAGTCCGGATGCGGTTTGATGGCACCGACATCTTGGGAAAAATGATGATGGTGAAAGAGCGCGAAAATCGCGTGGTCGGCGAGGAACTTCTCGGCATGCAGGGCATTGGTGTTTGAGAAGAGAATGAGGCGGTGGCCCTCCGTATGTAGTTTTTCTGCGACTTCCCACATGGGCTTGTTCGGAGAAAAAATATCCTGCCAAGCTGCGGAGAACTTTTCGGCACTGAGGTCACTTTTTAAGAAGTTCAGGGAACGGGAAACGAATTCATCATCGGAGATGACTCCAGTCTCATAAGGATCCTTAAGAGAGAGCATCGCTTCGGGGAAATCATCGAGGTGAGCCGGGAGGACGGCATCGTGAAATCTCTCAAAATGTAGATTGAGAAGGACATTACCGATATCGAAGAGGAAGGTCATTTTTTAGGTAATAGAGAGAGGATGAATTCGGCTGCGTCCTGGGAGGCGGCTGGTCGGGCGTGAATCGCGAGGCGTTCTTTCTGAGCGCGCCACAGAGCGGCGTCATCTGCAAGCAAGCAGGCGATGGCGGATTTTATTTCGTTCGCTTCGGTGGCAAGTGAGCCGATTCCGAGCTTTTCGAGGAGGTCGATGTTTCCTTCCTCTTGTCCGGGCACGATGTGGTGCACGAGCATGGGGCATTGGGCGGCGATTGATTCATGAACCGTCGCGCCACCTGCTTTTCCAATGACAAGGTGGTGGCTACTGAGCAACTCAGGGACCCGCTTCGTCCATCCTTTGAGTTTCACGTGATCGGGGAATTCTTGCTTCAGTTCCTGGGCGCGGCGGTAGAGTCGGCGGACATTTCTACCCAGAACGACCGTGATTTCGGTGGGTAAATCGGGAGTCTCAAGAACAGACCGCATGATCGACTTTACGTGAGGGGAGCGGGCTGTCGGAAAAAAGAGAACGCGGAAGGGGTTGATCGACGTGCTTTGATTGACGGGCGGGAGAGCTTCGAAGCGCGAGCTTACGGGAAAGCCAGTGACGATAATTTTTTCACCCGAAACTCCATTTTCCTCAAGAGATGATGCGGTATGGGGGTCGGTAACAAGGAAGTGATCGGACGGGGATCGAGTCCAGGCTGCATTCACTTTCATCGAGTCAGTGACGACCGTGATGATGGGGACCCTGGGAAGGGTTTCGAAGTGACGGTCAAGTAAGTAGGGGTAGAACGGGTAGGTCGAGACCACGAGATCCGGTCGGAATTCCTTCAGGAGTTTCCCAAGGGCATCCTCGGTTTTCTTGAGAAAGGGGAGGGGTTTGGTGAAGTCCTGTCGGTCGGTTGAATCGTAGATCCATTTCCAAACGCGCGGGGTGTAAGTCGTGATTTCCCGGTAGGCGCGGCTTACAAAGCGGTTTATTCTGGGGCTCCCGAGGTCACAAGGGTCGGCCACACAGGCATCGGCATCGGACTCGAGCGCTTCTGCGAGATGCTTCGCGGCGCTGTTGTGACCATCGCCAAAACCGGCTGTGAGGATAAGAATTCGCGGAGTAGCCACCTGAACAGGATATGTAGCGAGGATCTGGGGTTGCGTCGATTCCCATTTGTCGTTAGATTCACTACACTGACACGGCAATTAGAATGGCAGACGATCAAGATGAGATAGAAGAATTACCGGAGTTCGATGAACTCATGGGATTTGTGGATTCCGATGATGTTGAAGGTGATTTGGCTTTCAAGAAGCCCGTTGCGGATATCGAGCCCGATGATGGAGAGCAGGGACCTGTGCTTCGTGTGCTTGATGAGGAAAATCACCAAAAAGAAGTGGTTCGCTTGGAGGAGGAAGAGGAGATAAAGCCAAGGGATCTTTCGAGGAGGATCAAGGCTCGAGAGGATCGTGAATTTCTGAATACGGTGCTGAACGACGGTCGGGTGGGAGAAGAACTCCTTCCCCCCATGGACCTTGATTGGTTGGCGGAGGATGAAGTTGTTACCGCTTCTACCTCAAATGTGCCCATGGGCTGGTTCATCCTTCTTATCGGAGGGATGGCCATCCTTCTTGTTTGGGGTGCCTACCAGCTCATCGTCGCAGAAAATCCAAAAACTGCTTCCCAGTCTAGCTCGGAGGACTCAGACGCATGGGCTCCGAGTGAGGGACCCATCGGGAAGGTCGCGGAAGCGCGTCAGCGGGTGGTCGCCAAAGCAACCTATGAAGAGTTGGAGGAGATGCTGCGGGCATACTTTGAGGCTGAATCATGGGAAGAAAAATTACAGTTTGTCAGGCATCCCAAGAGGGTGAAACCTCTGATGGCAGACTACTATCTGCGGAATAAGTTGCTTCCGCGGAAGTATGAATCGGTTTCAGAATTCCTTGTCTTGTCGCTTGATCGACTTCCCTTCACTGCGATGACAGTCGAATTTTTTGATGGGAGTGAGGCCGCAGTGATGTCGGAGACGACGGTAGAGGGCCCTAAGATCGACTGGGAATCGCAGGTGGCCTACCAGCCGATAGAATTCAATGAACTCGTGAACTCGAGACCTTCCAGCGCGATGGACTTTCGCGTCTACGCCGTGAGGGATCACTATTTCGCCTATGAGTTTAAGGATGAAACGAAGTGGCTCTGTTTCAAGCTTACGGCGAGAAATAGCGAGGAGTACTTGTTCGGCTACCTCCCGGCTAAGAGCGATCTTGCTGTCTCCTTTCGTAAGTTGATGGGAAGCGAGATTGACTTTTCAAGGGTCATGAAGCCTCTGATTTTACGGCTTCGTTTTCCCGAAGGCGGGAAGGGACCTCGTTCGGTGTTGATAGAGGATGTCATTTCCGATCGCTGGGCCTACACGAAAGACCCAGGTGAAGAATAGCCGCAGCAACCACGTTGTCTTATTGTCGATATAAAGATGCTTCATCTGCTTCTTATTTTGAGGATTGTTGCCGCCGGAGCCGGTTTACTTCTACGAAGTTATGTGATTGCATCTCCAAACGTTGGGAAGAACACTGCCGAGTCTGAATGAAAACAAGCGGTTGACTCCGCTTAGACCTTGAATCAATTAATTATGAGAGCCCATACCACAATATCATTTATAGCCTGTCTTTTTATCTGGAATGGCTCCCTCTTCATTGCTTCTTCTCAAGAGGCTCCCAAGGTTCTTGCCGCCTATCTAACACCCAATGAAGGAGTTAAGGGCGAAGTAGTTGCGGTTGTTCCTCCTGATGAAATTCAAAAATATATCGAGAAGGTGAAAGAGGGATCGAGCAAGAATCCGGAGTGGTTTGCTGAATATTCGGCTAAATCAAAGCCGGGAATTCCTCTTCCTTATGATGAAAAATTGGGACTCACCAAGGAAGAGTATGATCAGTATCTTGAGCTTTGGGATCAGCGTGAATTTAGAGTGATTCAGCCGGTGGGAGTCCGCCTTGAGCTTTTGGGGGATCAGTGGATGATTCGGGTGAGCGGAGTCGGGGCAAAGATTACTCTTCTTCGTTATGATGAAACGACCGACATCTTTAAATCGCCCAATGGAGAGATGAAGCGGATTGAGGACATCAGCGCGGATCCATCCAGTATTTTACGAGGTTGGACCGGACATGAGTGGAAGTTTGAGGAAGTCTCCACTCTTGGGAAAACGAAGGAGAATTTCGCGATCGGGCGCACCGAGGATAAAAGATTCGGCCTTTTGGTTTATCGACTTCAGGACATCAGTGTCGACGGACGACCTCTCTACGATCAGAGTGTCCTCATTCGATTTGCGGCAAAGGAACTTAAAAAGTAGGGTTCTTTCGTGATCAATGCCGAAGACTGGGGCCGTCTCCGCCGAATCAGGCGTTGGATGTTCTGGATTGTATGTCTCCCACTCCTCTTGCTGGGAATTGGGAATCTCATTTTATCCACTTCCTGGGGCACGGGCTTGGTGGAGAAGCAAATTGAGGCTCGATTTGATCTGACTTGCGAGATAGCGGGCTTGTCGTGGTCGCCTTGGGCCGGAGGTCAGGTGGATGATTTGGAAATAACGTCCTTTGATGATGAGGGCTCATCATTTCGAGTCTTCAAGATCGACCGCATCGAGATCGATCTATCTTGGCGTTCGCTGGTCAAAGGCGAGAAGCGATTCGATCGCGTGGAGGTGGGCGGTGTGGAGGTGGACATCTCCTTAGAATCCTTAAAATCACTCATGAAATCACGGGAGGAAGCGATCGTGTCAGCGGTGCCCGATGACCTGGAGGTGGTGGACGATGGATCGCACCCGAATAAGGCTTCAGACCCTGCTGATCCGAAAAGTGAAGATTCCTCCTTCGAGGCTCCTGCCATCGATCAACAATCGAATGATAAGGGATCAGTAACCATTGCGCCCGTGGATGACTTTGAGGGCCTTGTGGTCTTTAAGGACGTCAAGGCACGGATTTATTCGGAAGCGATGCCTGAGTTCGAGTTGAGATTTGGAAATTTTTCGGGAGAAATTCCCCTCTGGGGCCAGGAGCGAAAAGGCCAGGTGGATTTTGTGGGCTTGCGTATCGGGAACGATGGTTCAGAGGAATCGCTTAGCATCCCTATTGTTTGGAAGGAAGGGGTCCTACAGATGAACGAGCCGGAGATGCATGTTCTGGGGCTGCGATTCAATATTAGTGCAGTTCTTCGCTTTTCGAGTGGCCTTCCATTTGGGGTGCAGGTGAAGGTCCCCGAACAACAGATCGACTTTACCTCGTTGCGAAAGAACGCTCCTCCCGTCAATATTGCCCGCTTTTCATCTGATAATTTATTGCAGGGATTTCTCTTACATCCTTCTCTTCTGAGCGGGAGTAGCCAGTCGCAGTTCGTATCCTGTGTGATCGAGGATCCCAAGGATGGAAGTAGAATCATCTTTGATCGAGGTCATAGTAATCTGATCGTCACCGAAGCCGGCGTTTTTGCGAGCGATGTGCGCCTCATCGGTGATGAGGAAGCTTTTTTGGGGAATGGTTTCCTCACTGCGTCAGGCACGGGAGCTGCCACGCTTCGGGTGATTGCCAATCCGCAACGGGCGGAGACCTACGAGAAGAGAGTGACAGCTACGGATCCATCATGGTCTCTGGGGCTAATCCCTTTGGTGACAGTGGATCGCTGGTATCGGGATCTTCGTTTTGAAGTGGGAAGTCAGGGTCTGACAGTGGACCTTGGGGAAGGAGGAAAAGAAGTCTCTTTCGTGGAAGTGGCACGAAAATTTAGTTATGCCGAACGAGCACCAAACCCGATCTTGGTTCCATGAGAATTATCGCAGGAAAGGCAAAAGGACATTCGCTCAATGTGCCCCGCGACGTTTCTCGCCCCACGACAGATCGGGTGCGGGAATCAGTCTTTGGCACCCTGATGGGACGTCTCGAAGGCGCTCGAGTTCTCGATTTATACGCGGGTTCAGGTGCTCTGGGTCTCGAGGCATTAAGCCGGGGGGCGTCATCTTGTGACTTTGTCGAAAAGGATCGCGCTGCGGCCAAGACGCTCAAGGGGAACCTGGAAAAGTCGAAGCTAGCGGCTGGCACGATTCATCATCGAGAAGTGGCAGATTTCCTAAAGAATTGCGCAGGGGGCTATGATCTCATTTTTGCTGACCCGCCTTATACAAATGCCTTTGGTGATATCGCGGCTGAATTGGTATCGATGGAAGGGTGGCAAAAGTGGCTTGCGCCTGAGGGATTACTTACGGTTGAAAGGGAGGCTCGCGGAGAGGTTCCCCCCGCGGTGGGTCTGGAATTGCTGCGTGAGCGCGACTATGGGCGGAGTCGTATTATTATTTATCAACGGGCCTCCTAAACTCACAACCATGTTTCGGATAGCACTTTTTCTTTATCAGCTGGTTCTGCCGGTTGTTTGCCTTTTGGTGGCTCCCGCCTGGCTTTTTAAAATGAGCCGTCGGGGCGGTTGGGGATCGGGATTGGTTGAACGGCTTGGCATTTATTCGAGGGAGGCTGAATTTGAAAAACAAGGAAGCGTCTACGTGCATGCGGTCAGCGTGGGGGAGGTTCTCCTCGCTCTTAAACTGATCGAGGCGTGGCGTGCTGAAACGGGGGATCACTTTACGCTCGTTCCCACCACGGCGACCGGAATGGCAGTGGCGCGTGAAAAGGCTCCTGATTTTGTTCGTGTGATCTACGCGCCGGTAGATTTTTCCTGGCTGATGAGACGGACCTATCGGCGATTT